>Ga0265342_10001484_pt1 | contig 21762 bp, 28 predicted proteins | sample 4CB327metaG_FD_203125 | JGI IMG/M metagenome (GOLD analysis project Ga0265342, IMG submission 203125) | Rhizosphere microbial communities from Carex aquatilis grown in University of Washington, Seatle, WA, United States - 4-CB3-27 metaG | ecosystem: Host-associated > Plants > Roots >... | reverse complement strand
TAGCCTCGGTCCTTGGCGGCCTTTTGCCCCATTTTCCGAGAGGACAATCAGCACAATGCGTGCCACGGCATTGAGACGTCCTCCTGAAGCCGCGTGCGCAGAAAATGCGCGTTGTGTCTCCCACGCTGGCGGTTTTGTCTCAGCGAGTTCGGAGATCACCGCGCCAAAGACCGACTCCTTCGAAGCGACCGATGGGCCCATTCATATTGATTGGACTCGCCAACGCGCGCTCACAATGAGTGCGATTGGACGGCATGGCGCGCATCTTGCTGTTGCTTGCTGGAGGCCTCCCTTCATGGGAGGAGGACGCGGTAGCGTTACGCGCGAAGTTGAGCACCATGATTGACAACATCGAATCACACCGCAATTCCGACCCAGCGCCCGACGCCGCACAGTCCGCGGCCGAGGATCCGGCATCTGCCAACGAGTCGCCCCCGGCTTTGGCCAGCCTGGAGCAGCGGGTGGCGGCCCTGGAAGCCGAGAAGACCGAACTCGACAACTACAAGAGACGCCTTCGCAACGAGATGAGCGAGCACGAAACCAAAGCACGCGAGACCATTCTGTGCGACTTCCTGGAGGTCGCGGACAACCTGGAACGTGCCATCGCCTCGTGGAAAGAAGGCGGCGAGAGGGACGTCAAATCAGTACGCAATGGCGTCGAATTGGTCCTGCGCCTTTTCAAGGCCAAGTTGGAGCGCTATGCAGTCACGCCCATCGAGGCCAAAGGCCAGCCGTTTGATCCGCACGTGCACCACGCAGTCTCGCAAGCACCCAGCGCCGAAGCGACGCCGGGCACAGTGCTCCACGAACTTCAGAAAGGCTATCGTGCGGGCGAACGACTGCTTCGCCCGGCCACCGTCGTGGTCGCATCAGCGCCACCGGTCCCGTCGCCCGTCGCCAGTCGTCCGGACCAGGAGCGAAGTGCAGAGCACCGGGTCGTTGCCGCAGGACATGGGCATCGACACCACGGACGATGACCTGCGCACTGACTCTCAGGCTCTTGAGCGGCGCAACAGACTCAGCAGGAAGAAGCCCGCTGCCACGAGGACGATCATAGGGCCCGGAGTGCGGTGCAGTGAGAGCGAGAGCCAGGTGCCTAGCGTCGTCGAAGCAATTGAGACCACCACGGATATGGCCAGCATGCTGCGCAGGCTGCGAGCGAGGCGTTTGGCTGTGGCCGCCGGGATGATCACCAACGAGCCGACCAGCAGCACGCCGAGGTAGCGCAGACCGAGTGCGATGGTCAGCGCAAACACGAGCAGGAAGTAGAGATTCAATCGCTGGACGTTGATTCCAGTCGTGTGCGCGATTTCGGGAGAAACCAGCGCCAGCACGAGTCGGTGTCTTTGCCACAGCACGAACACAATCACACCGAACGCCAGGACGAAACCGACGCTGGCTTCCATCGTGGTCAAGTGCCCCACTCCGCCGAAGAGCGCTTCAATCAATTCTTCTCCGGAGGTAATCAAACTGCCAATGGCGAGCGCGGTCGAGAACACCACCCCAATGACTGTCTCGGTGGCAAGTCGCGTTCTGTTCTCGATGCCCCAGACGAGAAACGTCCCCACCAGGAGCGCAGTGGCACCACCCAAGATCGGGTGAATCCGCAGCAGGAGCGCCAACCCGATACCGGGCAGGGCAATGTGCGAGATGGCGTCAGCCGCCAGGGTCATCCGACGCATGACCGCGAAGCAGCCGACCAAGCCGGCGGCTGCGCCGGCCGCGACGGAAAGCGCGATGGCGTTAGGGTCGATGGTCATGGTGCACGTGGTAGGCGACCGGAGCGCCGTAGAGCTCTTGCAGCAACTGGGGCGTGAGGACCTGCCTCGGGACGCCGAAGCACGCGTGCCCGCGCGACAGACACAACACATTGGTGGCGTAGTGATACACGACGCTCAGATCGTGCGAGATAAACAGAATGGTCAACCCGCGTTCGTCGCGAAGACGGTCGAGTGTGTGGTTGATGCTGTCCTGCCCCGGCTCGTCCACACCCGCGGTGGGCTCGTCCAGCAGCAAGACCGTCGGATGTCCTATGAGCGCGGCCGCAACCAGCAGCCGCTGGAACTGGCCGCCTGAAAGCGCTCCGATGGGTTTACCGACAGACTCCGCCTTGAGCCCGACGAGTTCCAAAACGTTGGCGACGTCGGTTTGAAACGCGCGCGCGACGACCGCCTTCGCGTGCAGGAAATCGCCGCCCGTGACCGGCAGATCGCGCTCGATGTCGAGCTTCTGAGGCACGTAGCCGATCTTGCTATTGTCCTCCCACCTTATCGTGCCCTCATGAGGCAGGGCACCGATGAGCGCCTTGGCCAGAACGCTCTTGCCCGCGCCATTCGGCCCCACGATGGCCAGCGCGCTGCCGCGCGGGACTTCAAAGGACAGCCGCTCAATTACGACGGTCTGACCAAACCCGACAGAGAGCTCTCTCACCGCGAGAGCTGGGAGACGCGCTTCCGTCGAAGTATCCATCCGACGCTGCTCCGTTCATCACAGCCGTGATTTCAGCGATGTCCGCCGCCATGTCCACCGCCGCGCGAGCCGCCACCGCCGCCGCCGCGGAACCCACCGCCCGCGTGCGAGCTGCCGCCCCCGCCGCGGAATCCGCCGCCAGCGCGATAGGCACCCCCACCCCGATAGCCACCACCGAACCCAGCGCGACTGCCGCCGCCGCGGTATCCACCGTAGCCGCCGCCTCGGTATCCGCCCCATCCGTACCCGGCCCGGTACAGTCCGCGATACCAACCAAAGCCGCTTGGACCACGAGGTCCGAAGTAGGGATAAATCCCCCAGCCCCAAATCCAAGGTGCTGCCAACCACGTCCATCCGTAGCTGGGGTAGTAGACGTAGGAATAGGGAGACGCATCGCTGGCCGCGCCCTCGTAGGTATACTGACTGCCGTAGGGCATCCAAATCCAGCCATAGTCACTCGTGTACACCCACTGGCCATCGCCCGCTCCGGCCTGTGTTCCTGCGCGCGGCTGCGCCTGAGGCTGGGCTTGGCCCGGTGGGAGTGGCTGCTGCGGCGGTGCTGGTGGCTGCTGCTCGGGCGCCGGCGTTGATGGCTGCGCCGCTTGTGGAGGAGGGCCAGCCTGCGAAGTCTGGTTGGTTGAATCTTCGACTGCGCTCATGTTCTGGGCTTGGGCAAGGCCGGATCCCAGACAGCAGAAACAGAGGGCGAAAGTCAGCTTGATCTTCATGACAACACCTCATGACAAGGCGGGGATGCCTGGTCTGGCTCCACGCCGCATCGTCGATCAATACAGGCAGCACAATGCGTGCCATGACCCAAAATCGCGGTCGCCGGGGCCAGATCGCGCAAAAGACGCGCATTGCGGTCCCGCCGGCGAAGCAGGCAGTTCAAGGCAGCACATAGCCCGTGCATGCCTCGCCTGACTGAACCGTATTGACTGAAAGCCCCTTCACATTGAACGGGCTCGCAGTCGTGCCTGGCGGAGGGACGACACCGACCCTGTCGGCACACATCGTGCAAGACCTTCCGACATGAACAATGACCTGCGAACCGAGACTGTCACCCGCGACAACGTCCTGAAGCTGCTATCCGATGACGAAGTCGCCAGCGTAAGCACGGCAGAGACGGCCCCTCGTCTCTTGGACGGCGAGGAATACCTCGACCTGGAGCACCTCGACCGAGGTGTGCAAAAGACAACCAAGTCTCCCACGGTCATGGCGGGCGTGCTGCCGCGCAGAACTGTGCGCAAGGACACCTGGGGAAAAATCGTGGCCCTGCTGGGGCAGCCCAGCAGCGCCGTCAAACCAACCTAGTGAGGATACTCAATGAAGAAGCTCATGACCTGTGTGTTGATGGCTGTTCTCCTTTGCCTTCCGTCGATTGCGCGGGCAGCAATTCCCGCCCAGCCTGCCGCGGCGGCTACCGAGGGACATGGAGGAAGGGCCGCCGCATCCGCGCCCGTCGACGACTCCGTGAGGAGCACGCCGAACTACGCTGCGCGCGAGGCAGTCACCCCCCGGCTGGCCGAGTTCGAGGGCGGCGGCGGCGGGATTTGGATCGGGACCGGCGCGCTCGTCGTGCTCGCCATCGTGCTCATCGTTGTCTTCGTCCACTAATTTCCCGTGCACGCCAACACGGTTAGATCTGGCGCCGTGCTCCTCGCACTTTGCGCGGGCGGCTGCTATCTGGGCTCTGCCAGGAATGCAAGTCTCGCCGACCTGGCGGGCGACGACGGCTGGGAGTTCGTCGAGGGCGTGCCGACCGTGCGCCAGGCCGCCAACGAAGATTGCGGTGCCGCCGCGTTGGCCATGGTCCTCGGCTACTGGAAGCGACCGGTTACCCGTGAGGGCATAATAGTCGCCAATCCACCGGCTCCGGACCGAGGCATCAAGGCGGCTGCGCTTCGGGATTTCACCCGGCAACAGGGTATGCAGGCCTTCGTCATTCAGGGCCAGTTCGCTGACCTCGATCGCGAAGTCCACTGGCACCGTCCGGTAGTCGTGGGCGTGATGCAGCGGTACGGTCGTGGAGCCTATTCCCACTACGAGGTCGTCGTGGGCATGAACCGCAAAGACCAACGCATCCTCACGATCGATCCGGCCCATGGCCCGCGAGTGGACAGCCGCGCCGGCTTCGCCGCTGAGTGGGCCGCTGCCGGCCAGGTCGCGCTGGTAATCTTCCCGCAATAGACTTCAAGTCAGCGCCACCAGAGCGTCACCACGGCCCAAAGCAGTCCGACAAAGACCACCGCCCACACGAAATCCCCGCCCCATCCCCAAGCCTGATGGCTGAGCACTCCAATGTCGCCGACGGTCGCTGCCCGCGCACCACGACGCCGCTGAATGTACCTCGGGTATGGCGGCCCCCATTTGCGGTAGCCCCAGCCATAGCCAATGGGAGACACGAGAAATAGGAAGATGAATATCATCCACAACAACCACGACGCACTCATCATTGGTGAATTCCTTCCCGCCCTTTGGCGCAACCATTGCGTACGCAGCAGAGTTTCCTGCACAATTGATGCCACAGTGCTCTGTTCGGATCGGCGGGACCATGTCGGGTATTTCTTCCTTTCGAATTGACGGAACCAGCCCTTCAATCTGATTGAGCAGGCAGGTCCTCGAGGACCATCTGCGGCGCAACTATCGGATCTGATGTGTTTCTCCTCAGTGGCTCGAAATATGCTGTACCCGCGCGCCGAGACCTGTTCCTGCGTCGGCGCGAACTAGCAAGAACTGCTCTGCCGAGATGATCTCTGCCAGAACCAAACGTACCCGGAGGCCAAAATGACTCGAAGATTTCCACTGGCGCACCCAATGAGGGTCGCCATCACGGCCACGGCGTTGCTGTTGGTCGCCCCTTTCACTCAGGCAACTGAGGCCGAGAACTCAGGCACCACCACCACGAGCAGTCCAGCGCACGCCGGCGCTTTCGCCTTGAAGGTGGAACCCGGGGTGGCCTTCCCACTTTCACACCCCCAGTCGTCGCTCTTCAAGGTGGGCGGCGGCGAGACCGTCAAGGCCCTCTGGACGCTGAACAGGTATCTGGACGTCGGGCCAAGCGCGACCTTCATTACGCTGCCTACCGAAAACTCACTGGGCGATTTCGGTACAGCGTGGGCCTTTGGCGGAAGTTTGCGGCTCCGCCGTCCACACGATGTTCCTGCCCGCAACGCGTTTTACGCCAGCTCCCCATGGCTGGATGCTGACGCACTTTACGTGCGCACTGGCGGGCTCAACCGAGCGGGCTTCGCGGTCGCCGCAGGTCTTTCGGTACCTATCGGAGAATCGCGGATCTTCTGGCTCGGGCCCTTCGTGCGCTATTTCCATATCATGCAGGAGCCCGAGCGATCCGGTTTCGACAACCGCGACGCCAAGATTCTGAGCCTGGGCCTTAGCCTTGAAGTAGGCACCGGTGTCCCGCGCCAACCAGAGGCCACTGCCGCCGCGGAGGTCCGAACCATCACCAAAGAGATCTTCCTCTGCCCCGACCGTGACAACGACGGCGTCCCCGATAGTGTGGACCGCTGCCCTGACGTGGCGGGTCCGCCGGACAACTGGGGCTGCCCTCTCTACCAAAAGCTCGTCGTCAAACGCGACAAACTCGAGCTGAAGGAGAGGATCTACTTTGCCTGGGACCAGGCCGTTCTCCAGGACGTGTCATTTCCAGTACTCGACGAAGTCGTGCAGGCGCTGAAGGACAACAAGGGCTTCCGCGTACAGGTCGAGGGGCATACCTCGTCCGAGGGAAGCGATGACCACAACCAGACGCTTTCCGAGAGACGGGCGGAGGCGGTGCTCGACTATCTCGTTGCGCACGGCATTGGCAAGGAGCGCCTGCTCTCAACCGGCTTCGCCTCCTCCGTTCCAGTCGACAGCAACGCCACCATCGCTGGCCGTGAGAACAACCGCCGCGTCGAGTTCGTCGTCAATTTCACCATCCTCAATGACGGGAGTAAGTAACATGAATACACTCAAAAGTAGCGCCCTCTATCTGTTGCTATTCCTGCTGCCTGCGTGTGGACAGCGGTTGGTAGAGTTCTCCAAAGCCGGAGATGCCGGCACCGATGCGAGAACCGCCGACGCGGGAATTCGCGATGTCCGAAGCGCCGACGTCGGGAGCCCCGACCTCCCGAACTTCGACCAGCAGAGTATCGACGTCGCAAACGCTGACGCCCCGAACCCTGACCTGGGGAAGATAGACGCCCCGAACACCGACGCGATGAGCGCTGATGTTCCGAGCAGCGATGCTCCGAGCACCGACGCTCCGAGTTCCGACGTCGCGCGCACCGACACAGCCGGCACCGACGGGGAGAACACCGATACCGGACACCCCGATGCTCCGAGCGCCGACGCCGCGCGTACGGACGCCCCGAACATCTCCCGCCCGGACGCCGACGCGGGCAGCGGCGACGCGGAGACCGGCGACGCGGGCAGCAGCGACGCGGAGAACATCGAGTCGGGACCGGCTATCGTGGTCAACCTCGGACTAGCTACCCCATTTGCGATCGCGGCGACAGCGGGGGTCACTAACACCAGTACGACGCCAATTACCCATATTGGCGGGGACGTGGTGTTGGACCCAAATAGGACGTGCAACGCTGTGACCGTTGACAATGCAGGGGGCTTCGGCCTTTGCGGGGGTATGCCTCCGTCAATCAGCGGGCAAGTCATCACCGACGTGTATCCGGACACTACGACTTCAGCCGCCATCAAGGCCGACTTGAATGCGGCCTTTCTCAGCATTACTCCCTTGGCCGGTCCCCCAGCCGTCGGCACACTGGGAGGGAGCATCCCTATCGCAGCTCCCACTACTATGGGAAATGTGGCTGGAAGCCCGCTCGCGCTCGGCGACAACTGGTTCACTGCCGGCGTCTACGAGTCCACCACGTCGATCTTGATAACCGGGGATATCACCCTCGACGGCCAGGGCGATCCTAATGCTATGTTTATCTTCCAGTCGCACAGTACACTTACTACCGCAGATGGCGCCCCGAGCCCCGCGGCACACACCCGCATTCTACTGACCAACGGCACCAAGGCTTCCAACGTCTGGTGGCAGGTCACCAGTTCGGCGACGATTGGATCGTACTCTGAATTCCAGGGCAACATACTGGCTGCCCACGATATCACGATGAAGACCCACGCAACGGCCTGTGGCAGATCCATGGCAGGGGCCTGGGTAGGTGGCGCTGGTGCATTTGTATTCGATTCGAACGTCGTTTCTGTGCCGGGTAATTGTCCGTTATAAGCCTGCCGGCTCGGCCCCAGGGTTGGGCCCGGACGGGCCATCACGCTGACTACCGGCGTTCGGCTGAACGGGAGGGAATCGTCGGTCCTTCCCCCGACGACGAACGCCACGTTTTGTTCGGAGGGAGTTCCGCTTCGGCCACGTCCGATGTCCTCCTTCTCGAATTGAAGGAGATGGTACGTCACTTCGATTGGATGGGCCGGTCCCTTTGAACCTCCCGCTACGTAACTACCTGAACTCCTTCGGATCCCGCCGCTGGCTCGAAAGATGCTCTAGCGCTTGGGTGGATGAAGGGCGCTCCGCCAACAGCGGGATTCGCCCGGAACAAATGACGGGAGCAACCATGAGGACCCAGGTTAACAGAACGGCACAGTTCGGGGAGTTGGTCGCGGCCGCATACGACGGGGCCGCTTGCTACAGCAGGGATCCGCGGGAGGTGTCACGTCTGGCAGCCGGGGCTGTATCGCTGATGCTGCGACACACGCGCCAAAGGGCGTTTTGCCAGTTGCAGCCAAAGACCGGCATGCAGACAACAAACCTCTGTCAATCAACCTAGCCAACGGAAGGGAGAATCGCATGGAAAACACGCCAGCGCACATGGGCAAAATGGAAGAACAGCTCAAGCATTGGGGTGCGCAGCTCGACCACCTGGTGGCGAAGGTCGAAAAGGCGGGTGCGGACGCAAACTCCGAACGTCGCAAGCGCGTTGACGCTCTGAAGATAAAGTATCAGGCCGCGCAAGCGAAGCTGAGCGAGTTGAAAGCAGCGGGGGGCGAGAAGTGGGACACGCTCAAGACCGGCGTGGAGACCGCATGGAGCGACCTCGAGGCCGCTTTCAAGAAGATGAAGAACTAGTCGGCATTCAACGAATCGGGAAGCCAAGTAACAGAGGAGGATCTGATGAGACACACATTCAAGACCGCAATCATGATGTTCGCCATGGCCGCCGGGACCGCCGCAATCGGTCTGGGCTGCGCAAGCTCCCCGCCGCTGCGCACCGAGGCGTCGACCTCGGGAATCCGCGCCGCCGAGGAGGTTGGCGCAGCCAAAGTTCCGCAGGCCTCGCTGCACCTGCAGCTGGCCAAAGAGGAACTGCAGAACGCCAAGGCGCTGGCCGCAAACGACGAGAAGGAACGGGCAGTGTCAATGTTGTCGCGTGCTGAAGCCGATGCCGAGCTGGCCGTCGCGCTTTCACGCGAGGACGCCGAGCGGGCCGAAGCTCGGGCAGCCGTAGACCGGGTGCATCAGCTCCGGCTAGAGAACAAGTAGGTTGTGGAATAGCAGAAACCGTCCAGTGAAAGGAAACTCGAATGAAAACCACTAGTCTTTTGATCGCCGTCCTCAGCGCCGGAGTTCTCAGTTCCTGCGCAACCACCGTCCCAACAGAACTCGTTGACGCCCGGGAAGCATACCGGCGCGCCAGCTTTGGCACCGCCAGCCAGGCCGCGCCGGCGGAGCTTCACGTAGCCAACCAGGCGCTCGCTGAAGCGGAGCAGTCCTTCCAGAAGGATCCCGACTCGTATCGAACGCGAGATCTCGCCTATATTGCCCAGCGCAAGGCACAGTTCGCGGAGGCGACTGCCTCCATCAACATTCAGCAGAAGAACGAGGCTCAAGCGAAGAACGATTTCCAGGCCACGCAGGGCAAGGTTGTGGCCAAGGCCAAACAGGATCTGAACCAGACGCGCTCAGCGCTGGCAGCCTCTGAGCGCAACGGCGAGGCGACGGCTGAGAAGCTTTCCACTGAACAACTGGCTCGGGCCGATGCCGAGAAGCGAGCGGCTGACTCCCAGGCCGCGCTGGCCAGGCTGGCCGCGGTCAAGGATGAGCCCCGTGGAATGGTGATCACTCTCTCGGGAAGTGTGCTCTTTGCATCCAACCGGGCCGTCTTGCTTCCTGAAGCAAGAACGCGACTCGATCAAGTGGCCGAGGTGCTGCTCACAACCCGCGAGCGAAACCTTACCGTTGAAGGATACACCGACTCCCAGGGCTCTGTGAACTACAACCTGGACCTGTCCCAGCGTCGGGCCGACGCGGTTCGCAGCTACCTGGTGGAGCGAGGTTACCAGGGCGACCTGATCCAGGCCCACGGGCTTGGCAAGGGAAACCCCGTCGCTGACAACGCCAGCGCCGAGGGCCGCGCCAACAACCGCCGGGTCGAGATTATCATCGCACACGAGCCGCACGCATCCAACCCATAGCACGATGCTCGACAGGCTTAGCTTGCAACATCCTCGGACAGCCGAGACGGTCCCCGGGAGCGAGGCTCGATGAGCCGCGCTCTCGGGTCTTCCGTTGGACCGCGAAAGTCAATGAAAGGCAGAACCATGAGACACACTCTACTGCTCACCACCTTGCTCGGCGCGGCCGCTTTCGCCGTAGGGTGCACGTCGAAGGAAGTCAAGGCGGCGGTCGCGCCGAAACAAGTGGAGCCGGCAGCGGCACACCTAGAGAAGGCCAAGGTAGAAACTAAGGCGGCGGCGCAAGCGATGCGGGACTACGCCTACGCGGAGAAGGCCGAGTTTGTCGTCCAGATGAAGAAGGAACTGGTCAGCATCCAGGACGAGCTGGATCAGCTCGGCGCCAAAGTCGAGAGTGCCGGTGGCTCAGCAAAGGCCGACGCCAAGGTCAAGCTCACGGCGGTGCGTGAAAAATGGGCCCAGGCGAAGAAGCAGGTGGACCGGGCCGAAACCGCGACTGCGTCCGACTGGGACGACGTGAAGAGTGGATTCAAGCAGTCCTATGTCGATCTGAAGGACTCGTTCGACAAAACCCGTCAGTGGTTGAGCGACAAGATCGCCCCCTGAGAGGCGCGCCAGGCTCGCCCGATGCAGCGAGCGGGCACCCGATGGAAAGGGAGATGAGATGGGAGAAATATCTTTGCCTTCATTCTCCCCGTTCTAGACTCAGGCGGTGCACGACGTGATCCCATTCGCCCTGGTAGCGTTTCCCTCGCTCATCGTGATCATCAACCCGGTGATGGTCACCTCGGTCTTCATCACCCTGACCTCCAACGCCACGCCGCAGGCCAAGCGAGCGATCATTCGCAAGACGACCCTCATTGCCTTCATTGTTCTTCTCGTCTTCGCAGTCTCCGGGACACTTGTTTTCAAGTTCTTCTCGATTACCATCGGCGCCTTCCAGATCGCCGGGGGCATCGTCCTCTTTTCCGTCGCCATGGGGATGCTCCACGCCACGCCGTCGCGCACGCGACAGACACCCGAGGAAATGGACGAAGCCATGAACCGCGACGACATTGCGGTGGTGCCGCTGGCCATCCCCATGGTGTCCGGGCCGGGCGCGATCACCACCGTCGTCGTGCTTTCCGGCGAGGCGCGCGTCATCCCCAACATGGCGATCCTGTTTCTGGCGATCGTGGTGGCCATGCTCATCGTCTTCGTGATGCTGCGCAACGCTGCGCGGATCCAAAAGTACCTGGGGCCCTCTGGCCTCAACATCACCACGCGGCTGATGGGACTGGTTCTCGCTGCCATCGCCGTCCAGTTCGTGATCCGCGGCGTGGAAAGCGTCCTGCCCGAGCTCGCCGCTGTGATGCGTGCCACGCCGAGGCTGTAGGCCGTTGGCCTGCCCCTCGTAGTTGCTAGCCACCCGCCTCTCGGAATTCGCCGTGGTGAAATCCGGGACGGACTGGCGGGACACGTTGTGGCTAGCACCCATGCCCCTGCCTCCATAGGCGTTAAGTGGCGGAATCGCGCCGGAAGAACTGGGGTAGACCACCCTCTCCCGAAAGGGAGAGGGGCGACCCATCGAAGGCTTGTGTCCTCGAATCACAAATGGCCATTTCACACCGCCGTTGATCCGCTTAACGCTTATACCCCTGCCTCTGCTGTCGGCTACGACACTCCTTTTCGATTGAATGGCACCTCACTTTGATTGGACGAGGCCGCCTCGAAAAGCGTCTGGAGTGGCAGCTACCCGCAATTGTACTGCGCCCGACAGGTGGCCCGAAAGCTGCATTGTATGGTTTGGGAGAAAAATGGAGGTGTTACATGCACCGCTTCGGCCTCCTGACTGTAAACAATACCAATGGCTTGCTGGCACTTGAGCCTGTCGGGCGTCAGAACGGCGTCTTGTCTGCCAGTGTGGGAAGAGTGACGGAGCCATGATCACGCTCCGCAGAGCCAAGGAACGCCACTGCGACCAACGCCGCAAGCGCGAGATCTGGCTCACGTTCTGCCCAACGGACTCAAATGACCCACTCGGCGGTGGCCTCGGAACCCTCGAGACCCTGAGCGAGGAACGTCTGCCACCCGGTGCAGGCACCCCGCGCCACTCGCATCACGATGCCGAAGTCGTCACCTACGCGCGCGAGGGTGCGCTGGCATACGAGGATTCGCAGGGTTGCTCGGGCGTCATCCAGACGGGCGAATTCCAGCGCATGACCCCCGGAACCGGCATTCGCCACAACGAAATGAATGCATCAAGGACCGAGTGGGCCCAGGTCTTCCAGATTGGACTGCGCCCCTGGCAGAGAGGGCTCGAATCAGGCTACGAGCAAAAACGCTTCAGCGCAGCGGAGCGCCGGGACGGCTTGTGCGTCGTCGCCTCGCCTGACGGCCGCAAAGGATCGCTGCGCATCCACCAGGACGCCCTGGTGTACTCGGCCATGCTGGACCCCGGGCAGCACGTGGTCCACGAGCTCTCGCCCGGGCGAAAGGCGTGGCTGCACGTGGTGCAGGGAGAGATTACCTTGGGCGATCTGGTCCTGACCACGGGTGATGGCGCTGGTCTCACGGACGAGCGAGCGGTCTCGCTCACAGCGCAGGCCAAGACCGAGATTCTGCTTCTCGATGTTGGTGTGGAACTGCCGGGGCCTCCAGGAATGGACATCTCACGTGACCCAAGACCTGTAGTCGATACGCGATTCTCGTAATTGAGGAGTCCATCATGAATCCAAACGTCATCTATGTTGGAGTCAGTCTGATTGTTTTGATTTTCTTTGCGGGAGTCAGGGTCGTCCGGCCGACCAGCAGGGGCCTGGTTGAGCGTCTCGGCAAATACCAACACTTGGCAATGCCCGGGTTCAACTGGATCATCCCGCTCATTGACCGCATGTACTTGGTCAACGTCACCGAAGTGATGGTGAACGCGGAGCCGCAAGAGATCATCACCAGCGACAAGCTGAATGCGCGCGTGGACGCGCAGGTCTACCTGAAGGTCAAGAGTGATGAGGAGAGCGTGAAGGCATCCCAGTACAACGTGTTCAATTACCAGTACCAGATCGTCAACCTGGCCAGGACAACCCTGCGCAACATCATCGGCACGCTGACCCTCAAGTCTGCGAACAGCGAGCGGGGCAAGATTAACAGCGAGCTACAAAGGACGATGCGCGAGGAGACCATGCACTGGGGAATCGAAATCGTCAGGACGGAGCTGAAGGAGATCGATCCGCCCAAGGACGTGCAGGAGACGATGAACAAGGTGGTGAAGGCGGAAAACGAAAAGGTCGCGGCGGTCGATTTCGCGACAGCCACGGAAACCATGGCAGACGGCGCGCGCAGAGCTGAAATCAAGAAGGCTGAGGGGGTCAAGCAGGCGAAGATCCTCGAAGCCGAGGGCGAAGCCCAGGCCATCCAACTCGTGAATAACGCTGCCGACCGCTACTTCGTCGGTAACGCGCAATTGCTGAGGAAGCTCATCATGGTGGAGACCGCGCTCTCGGCCAACACGAAGATCGTGATCCCTGCCAACACCGAGTTGGTCAACGTCATCGGCGACATGGCCGGGATTTTGCCGCTGGGCAGAACTGCCATGCCGCTGAAGCAGGCGCCCGCTCCCGCGGGAGGCGTGCCGGCAGGGCACTCCTGATGTGATCCCGACGCCTGAAAGCGTGTCTGTGTGGAGAAAGAGAAAGCCCCAAGCAAGGGCCCGATTGAGACAATCTTGCGGCCGGGCCAGATCGTCGGGGGCCAGTACCGAGTTGACCATTTGGTTGCGAAAGGTGGAATGGCTGCCGTGTGGGCCGGTACCAATGAACACACCGGCAAGCGAGTCGCGCTGAAGGTGATCCTGCTCTCCCTGGCGAGCACGGGCGAAGCGCAGAGCCTCTTTCGCAGCGAGGCCTTGGCCGCGAGTCGAGTCAATCACCCCAATGTCGTGACGGTCTTCGACGTCATCGAACACGAAGGAATGGCGTGCATCGTGATGGAGTTGCTCGACGGAGAGCCGCTGTCCAGCACCATCGCTCGCAAAAAGTTTCTCAGCGTCGACGAAGCCGCAGCCCTGCTCTTGCCAGCCATGCGTGGGGTGGCCGCCGCCAACGCACAAGGCGTAGTCCATCGAGATCTCAAGCCGCAGAACATCTTCATTTGCACTGAGCCCGACGGGCGCATCGTGACGAGCAAAGTCCTGGACTTCGGCATCTCGGTCATGCTGGAACGAGTGATAGATCCCTCGGCGGGGCCGGTCGCGGCCCCGGGCACGCCGGCGTACATGTCTCCCGAGCACATCCGAGGCGTGTCACGCATCGATGCACGGGCCGATGTGTACGGCTTCGGCGTGTTGCTGTACGAGGCGTTGACCGGACAGATGCCGTTTCCCGGGGAGCCAGGCCCCGAGCTCTTTGACCGCATCCTGAACCAACCCCTTCCGTCCGTGACGTTGCTCCGTCCCGACTTGCCGCCTGGTTTGGTGCGCATCATCGAAAAAGCCATGGCCAAGCAGCCCGACCAGCGCTACTCGGACTTGAATGCGATGGTGAACGCTCTCGAAGACGAGCTGATGCCGCTCACTCCTCCACCGCGTCTGCTCACGCCGTTCGCTGGGGTGCCATCGATTGCCATGCGTGATCCCGCGTCCGGGGAGCACGCGGTGCAAGCCATTCTCAAGAAGGAGTTGTCCGAGCAGCATCAGGAGACGCAGTTTCTCTTCGGGTTTCCCGTGGAAGCGGAGAGCAAGAAGTGCGCTCCCCATACAGGGTCGGTTCCGGTGGATCCGAGACCCACCTTCTACAAGGTGGTGCTTGCTAGGAGCAGGTCACTCGCTCCTCCTCGCAGGTGGCGTCGCTTCGTGGGCGCGGGCTTCGCGGTCGCGCTCGGGTTCTTCACGGTGTGGATGGTCATGGGGGGCGCCACCAGGGCGCAAACAGGTGCGCCACCACCCACGACGAATGCCACGCCGCCAGCAAACGAGCCCATCGCCAAGACGGCTATTTCCGCCACGGCGTCAGCCGCCCCTGTTGCTCCTGTAACGATTCCAGCCCCGCGGCCAGTTTCACCATCGCCACCTGCATCAAGCACGCTCGCGCCCGACAAACCCAGCAAGCCCACCAGCCATGCGCACGCCGTGCGCGTTTCAGGCGCATCGGCAAGGTCTGCAGCGCCACGAGCCGGTCGCCTCTTCAGAGACGACTTCTAACGCAATCACATCAACCAGGAATGCCGCACTTGCCATCGAATTGAATGAAAGCGCGCCTCATCTTGATTGAAGATCCCTGCAATCCAAACCCTCCGCTTTCCAACTAGCTGAACTTGCTCGTGTCCTGTCGATGGCTCGAAAGATGCTGTGCCTGTAAGTGGCGCTTGAGGCTCCGGAAGCGCTCAAGTCTCCAAAGTTCGAGGTTACACACATGAAACTCCTACTCCCAATTGCGATATCGGTCTTGCTTCCCGTATTCAGTCTTCCCGCCTACGCGCAAAGGGGACACCCGCAAGAGGCTAGGCCCGCCCAGCAGCAGGCCAGGCCGGCGCCGCAGCAGCAACGGCAAGCCAGGCCCGCGCCACGGCAACAGCAGACACAGCAGGCCAGGCCCGCCCAGCAGCCACAACAGCAGGCGGCACGTCCCCAGCGGCAGCAGCAGGCGCATGCGGTCGCTCGCGCGCCGCAAGGCAATCCCGGACGGAGCCAGGCGCGCGCGCAGCAAGCACAGCCGGCCGCTCGCATCCAAGGTGGCCACGAGCATGGCCGCATTTCCAACGAGCGCTACGAAGCTCGCTTTGGCAACAGGCACAGTTTCCATGTCAGCCGGGGCGACTACAATAATCGGCGCTTTTACTATGGCGGCTACGGGTTCGCCTTCATTGATCCCTGGCCACTCGGTTGGGGATACTCCGATGACGTGTACGTCGAGTACGGCGACGGTGGCTATTACATGTACGACCGCTTTCATCCAGGTGTGCGCATCTCAATCAACATCCTTTAGTGAACGTAGGGAGGTATCCAAATGGGCGAATTCAGCAAGAAAGCAAAGGGTCGGATCGAGCAGGCCGTCGGCGGCCTCACTGGCAACAAGGAACTCCAGAAAGAGGGTCAAGGCGACGAACGTGCGGGCCAGGTACAGGGTGCGGTCGCGGACGTCAAGCACGCCGTTAAAGACGCAAAGCATGCGCTCAACGAGGTTTCGAAGTAACAGCCCGAGCGCCATCACGCTGATGGCGCCTGGCAGCGCAGACAAAGCGCGCGAGGAACGAAGACGAGGGCCACGTGGATGGTTCGTGACGGACAAAGGAGAAATTCCATGTTTCTGACAATCCTGCTTGTTGTGTTTCTGGTACTGGCACTTGGTGGCGGCGGCTGGGGAAGGTCTCGATACGGTGCCTGGAGTTGGTCACCTGCCGCCGTCATTCTTCTGATCGGCGTCATACTAGTTTTCACCGGCCACGTGCGCTTCGGTTGAGGCGGCGCACCGACGTCCCTTAGGCATTGTGGCGGAGTGGCTGCCTGGAAGGTTTTCAATTGCAAAGCGTGCGCATTGTGGCCACAGGCAGAACTCCGCCACTATTCGAAGCGTATTCATCGCATGACAATGTGATTCACGCCGAGAGGTGGTACTTCGTAAAATGGGGCGCATTCAAGAGTCGCGACAGACAGTTGCGACCCTATCGATTCTTGTTGCGAGCCTACTTCCCTTCGCAGTTCTTGCGCAGGGCGAGGCCGCTCCGCTTCCAGAAGTTGCCCCACCAGTCCCTGAGGTGGCACCTGCTGCCGTGCCTGCGCCTGGTCCTTCGGCTGCTCCTGCGTGGGTTCCGATGGGTTATCCGGATGCCTACGTGCTTCGTCCTCTGACTGTCCCGCCTGGCATGTTCCAGGGCACGCTGCCTGTCGTCCTCAGCTTCTCCCAGAATGCGGTCCTCAGGCCAGTGTGGATTCCGCTGGACATGCGCTTCGGCATGACCGACCAGCTTGAATTCTTTGTGACCCACAATGCCCTGGGCGCACCGCTGGCGGCTGGCAACGGAGGCCTTTGCCTGGGCACGAAGCAGTACTGCCAGAAAACGTACAACAACCTCAATGTTGGTGGGCAGTTTTCCTTCGCAAAGGGCAAAGGTCTTGAGCTGACCGGCCTGCTTGCCGCCGAGTTCAAGGAGTTCTCTCCTCACCTGCTGTTCGCCGTCGACGTAGGCGTTGGCGTGAAGTATGTCAACGCGATCTTCTCAGCCAAGGCCACCCCTCGGCTCGGCATCGAAGTCAATAGGCGTAGCACGGAGAACGGGCAAGAGACCATCGGTATACCGGTTCAGCTCGCGCTACAGGCTGCACCGCGGATCGCTGCCTTTGTTGACATGGGCCTCTTTGGTCCGACGAATCAGTTCGGCAGTCGCTACACCATTCCCGTAGGCGTTGGCGGCGACTTCCTTCTGAGGCACGGCTTCGATGTCGGCGCCGAGTTCATGTTTCCGGCGTTGGGGCGCGGCTCGGCTGTCGCGGGAAGGGCAACTGACTCTCGCACGCTCATGCTCTACGCCGTCTGGCGGAATCCCTAGCCACTCTCAAAGCTAGAAGAATGCGCGCACGCCCAGGCCGAAGTCGATATTGAAGCCCAGCGGGAAGACCGCGATGCCGGGCACGATTTCTAGGTAGGCTTCGAGGAAGTCGGGGCGTCGGAAGGAAGCGGCAATCCCGATGGGAACGCGCGCGATGACCACGACGTCGTGGCTGAGGTTGTTGTTCCCATAGGCTGACATGATCACCCGGCCGCCAAAACCCGCGTACCAGTCCAAGCGGTTGGTCATGTTGACGATGTTGTCTTGGTACAGATAGTCGGCGTGCAAACTGATGTTGTGATTGAGGTCGTCGCAGCGGTAGGAGTTTCCTTTTGCATCTTGGCACCAGCCGTAGCCCCAGCCGCCGAACCCGAGCCCGAAGTCCAGCGCATGGCCGCGCCCGAGAAATGCCTTGGCCGTGATGGCGGTTGGATCACCAATCTGGAAGCCCAGGCCGAAGTTGCGCGAGTTACCAACTTCGGTTGCCTGCGCACGACTTGCGCCGACGGACAGGATTGCCGCCGCCGCGCATGTGAAGAGAATGAGACGCGCAACGGCCGAGCCAATGAAGGTCTCGTTCGCTGAAGGAGCCAATTGGGTTCTTTGATTCATTTTTCACTCCGCTTACGTGGGTCGTGGCAAGTCCTGCGCACGGCAGTTCTTCTTGGGCCCCCACCCGGCGGAAGGGATCCCACAGTCTCGCTACAGCAGATTTCGAGCCAGCTATGAGAAACGTGTAAGTCCGAGCAGTTGCAGCCCAGACGAGTCTGGAGGACTGGTGTGTTCGACCAGGATGACGTGCCCTCTCCATCAATTTGAAGGAGCAACCCCCCGCCCCCAAAAGGGGGGAATCTTCCACAGGTCCGGCGCGTCCGTGGCACGGCTGCGAGAGCTTTTCGGCTACCCGCCCCCTCGCGAGGGCGGCTCGGCCTCCGATGCTCCCGCCAGCGCCTCGATCATCGCATTTGGGTCCACCGCCTCTTGCATGGCGTCGGCTTCGCGATCGATGCGATCTCGTACCATGGGCAGATCGCGACGGAGTTCCTCGACCAGCGCGATGAGCTTGGCCACCTTGTGCTCGGCGAGCAGATTCACCTGCAAATCGAGGTGTGATCGCTCCTCGGCGTTCCGCGTCTGGCGATTCGCGGTAATGAGGACCAGCGTCGTCATCAAAAGAGCGGACAGCGCGACCATCCCCTGCAACCAAAAGAAGGGAGGCGGGTCGATTCTCTGCCAACCAAACAGCTTGGGTGTCACCAGGTTGAAAGCCACCCATCCGACGACGATCGACAGGGTCACGTACACGGTGCGCGGTCGTCCCAGCGCCGCGGTGAGAACCTCCATCATGCGCTGGTGTTTGTCCAAACGCTGTTCGGCGCGCGCGCGGATTGATGCAACTGATTCGACGTCTTGCAACACCTAGCCCTCCCGTCCGGTCCTCCTATCTTCTGCCGTGCCGCCCGCACATATGCAACGCAAGAGTCTCCCGCATGGCCACGCTGCTGTGTTGGCCCTGTCTTTGCTTCCTCATAGTGGGGGAGGAAACCAAGAAGTTGTTGTGGCGTATACGGCTGAACTGGTGGGGCCTCTGTAAGCGCCTCTACCATAAGTATGAGGACAATGAGGTTAGCGACGGCTCGGCCGCGATCAGCTACTACCTCATCTTCTCGCTTTTTCCGTTCTTGTTCTTTCTGGCGACGCTGACCGGCTATATCCCCTATACCCGCGCGTCCGCTGGCACCCTGCTGGAGCGCGCCCGCACCTTTCTGCCACCCGAGGCGATGGGGATCGTCAGGACGCACCTACGTGACCTGGTTGGCCGTCCCAGGCCGCACCTGCTGACCCTGGGCCTCGCAGCAGCGGTCTACTCCGCGTCCTGCGGGGTGGACGCCCTACGCAAGGGATTGAACCTCGCCTACGACGTCAAGGAGTCCCGCCCGCTCTGGAAGACCTCTCTGCTTGCGTTCGGCATGACCGTCGGAACCGGCCTGCTCGTGCTGGCTGGAATCGCCCTGCTCGTGGCGGGCGGCAGCGTCGGGTGGTGGGCGGCCCGCTATCTCCACATCGCCGACGAATACGTGATCGTCATCCGCTGGATCCGTTGGCCGATCGTCGCAATCATGATCACGTTCGGCGCCGCGCTCAGCTACTACGTGCTGCCCGATGTCGACCAGAAGATCAAGTTCATCACGCCGGGCGCGGTTATTGGGACGCTGGTTTGGTTCCTGGTGAGTTGGGGTTTTGGCGCGTATGTGTCCCACTTCGGCAGTTACAACGTCACCTACGGCTCGATCGGCGGCGTCATCGCACTTCTGACCTGGCTCTTCATCACCGGGTTCATCCTGCTCGTGGGCGGGGAGATCAACGCAATCATCGAGCAAGCGGCGGCCGGCGGTAAGCAGGCCGGCGCGCGCACTCCCGACCAGGATCCGCCGCCACCCGGCCAGCGTCCGAGCGCCGTGCCTCCCGGCACGACGAAGTCGGCCGGCGTCGCCGAGCGCTCGCGCGGCGGTAAGTCGCTGGGCGCGCGCGAACCCGCGGCGGGGGGTGAGCGCCGGTGAAATTGCTCAACTATCTTCTTCACCCCGGCTGGCCGCGCCGAGCGCTGTTTGCACTCGGGCTGTTGCTTGAAATGAGATCGACAAGCCAAAGACTTGTGGGAGCGAACCCGTGAACGCTCTGATTGCGGTGCTGGTGCTTGCCACCGCCGGCCAAGACGACGCCACACCCACCCCACCTGAACCGACGCAGCAGCCGCTGCCCGCTGACTGGCCTGCGCCACCCAAACCGCAGCCGCGCGAGGTGTACAAGCTGCATCTGGCTGTCGACATTCCCCTTATCGTCGTGGGTGGCGCCGCGGGGCTGGTGCGCATCCTATTCGAGAACCAGCTGGTGCACAAAGACTGTCCCTGTAATACGGACGGCATCAATAGCCTCGATCGGTGGACCGTCCACTACCACAGCCAAGCCGCGAGCATTGCCGCCGATGCCACGGTCTATGGCGTGCTGTCAGCGCTGCCTCTCGTCGATCTTTTCGCCCTGGGGTTTGGGCGCGCCTGGGGCGAAGATCTGGTGGTGTACGTTGAGGCGTTGGCCGTCGACACTGCCCTACAGAACGCGACCAACTTCATCGTGGCGCGCCCGCGCCCCCGCACCTATGCGGGCGATCCCGCCTTCGTCGGCTCGGCCGAAGGCTATCTCTCCTTTTATGCTGGCCACGTCTCCACGACGTTCGCCGGCCTCGCGGTGGCGGCGTACACCATTCGCAAACGCTACGGTGAGCAGGTCTGGCCCTGGTTCGTAGGCGCACTGATTGCCAGCAGCGTGGCGGTCGAGCGGGTGGCGTCCGGCCATCATTTTCCAACCGACGTCGCCGTCGCTGCTGTGGTCGGCACGGGCATCGGCATTGGCGTCCCCTGGTTTCACCTCCGCCGCTGGGAAACCCACGTCCAGATCGCCCCAGTCGGAGCGCACGGTCTGGGACTCGCCGGCACCTTCTGAAGCGCACCGGGGAGGCAGACATGACAGAAAAGAAAGTCGCTGTCGTCACCAACCCGAAGGCGGGCAAGAACACGCCTAGGGCCGGGCTCGGCAAAGTGATCTCATCGATCCTCGCTACTCCGCGCTGGACGTACAACCCCGAGACGCTCAGCGCGCTGGAAGGTACGGCCAAGCAGCTCAGCCACGACCGTCCCGACATTCTCGTCATCGCCGGCGGCGACGGCACCGTCCATGAGACCCTGTCGAAGGTGCTGCTCGAGCACGAGCATTCCCCGGCTGCGCCCATCCCGCAGATTCTCATCATCCCCATCGGCACAATGAACAATCTCGCGACGACTCTCGGTCTGACAAAGCATCCTGCGGTCAAACTGGCCGAACTCATCGCCGCCAAGATCCGCGACAAGCGTCCGCTGGACGTGACGCCGCTGAACCCGCTCAAGATCAACGACGAGTTCGGGTTTCTCTACGGCACAGGGCTGCCCGTGAATTTCCTGCAGAAGTACTACGAGGACCGCAAGCACCGCGGGCCGAGGCGGGCGATCAAGGTGGTGCTGACGACGATCGGCAATGAGATCCTGTCCCTGCTGACGTTCAGGAAGTCGAAGCAGATCCTGACCCGACCGGTGCACGCCACGATCACACTACCCGAGGGCAACGATCCGGCCGTCGCGCCCTTCACAACCCATACCGGGATCATCTGTGCCTCGATTGACGATATCGGCCTCGGTTGCCGAGCCATGCCTAAGGCGAGAAGCCAACCTGGATGCTTTATGCTCCGGTCGACACACCTGTCGTTCTGGGGGCTGGTCGGCAGCCTCG
>Ga0265342_10001483_pt1 | contig 21772 bp, 16 predicted proteins | sample 4CB327metaG_FD_203125 | JGI IMG/M metagenome (GOLD analysis project Ga0265342, IMG submission 203125) | Rhizosphere microbial communities from Carex aquatilis grown in University of Washington, Seatle, WA, United States - 4-CB3-27 metaG | ecosystem: Host-associated > Plants > Roots >... | reverse complement strand
TTTTCCCCCGAGCAGATGGATAATAAAGATCATGCAAACTGTTTTGAAATGCTAATCAATGCGTAAGTAGATATTGTAGTGTTCCTTGGCAAAATCCTTCAATATAATCCACCGGATATTCTGTAGGAAATTCCCCCAATTTCAATCGATCTCCGACATAAATCATTTTAACTTTTTTTCCTCTTTTGTGTAGTTCATCGCTCATCTCAAAATCTGATTTGCTGTCTCCAAATGTTTCAAATTCTTGAAGTTCTAAATCTATTTTTTTCAAAAATTGCAAAAATCGATCAGCACCTAAAGCTTTTCCTACTTTGGGACTTTCAACATCAGTTGCAATTGTTGTAGGATCAATGCGATAAATGTTTTGCAATTTATATTTCTTTAATAGTCGTTTTAAATCCTCAACAAGAGCCTTTTGTCTTTGGTGGAACCTATCTAAATCAAAAGCATCATGCATTTCAATAGAAAGCATTGTTTCTTTAGTAGCATCAAAAAACATTGCATCACCGTATTTTTGCTCAACTAGTACTTTTGCATCTTCAATAACATCATGCGAGATAGTCAATTCTTCCATCTTCTCATGATGCATATTTCCTTCTTTATCAAAAGCAGTCCATGTGCCACCTTTTTCACCAATTACAATAAAATGCTGTAATAAAGATTTATCGTGAAGTTTCTCTAATAGCGGGGTAACAATTCGCTCTACCAACCATTCAATTGACCTTCCTGTATTTAATCCAACTGGCTCATGTCGCTGGAGTTTTATTATTATTTGGTCAAACAATTCTGGCTCTGTAACTCGTTTTTCTTGTGGATCAGTAAGGACTCCATCAACATCAAAAAGATATGCTTTCATAGAGAAAGTATATACTAACTAATTATTTTATGAAACCTTAATTTTGTTAAAAACATTAAGAAATTCTGACCACACTTCACGCGGCATTTCTTTTAATCTAAAAATTATTTCACCTTTATGCTCTTTATCTAAATCTAATAACAAAACGGCAGCCCGTAATGTTGCCCGTAGCGTAGGACCATTATCCGCTCCTATAATGCGCGGTGGTAAGATATGTTTCTCTGCAAGAATTTTTTTAATGTAATGATCTCCTATCGTTTCATCCTCTAAAAGATCTTTACAAACTGTAAAAAAATCAGTAATGTTCGTCTGTTCAGGAGAGTATTTATATTTAGTTATATCAAAGTCATCTTGTTGAAGTCCACACGTAGCTCTACAGACCCATTCAGCGCCATTAAAGACTAATTCACCCGAAGTACTATAGAGTTGATTTGCTTCCTCGTCGGTTAAGCCAGCATGGCGGGTAAGAAATCCAACTACTACTGACTTTCTTAATTCAGTATCTTGTCTTTCTCTCTCGATCTCTGTACGTATTTCATTTTCTCGTTGCGCTTCTTCGTGAAGAGCGTTAGTCATAACATCATAACCATGTAAATCTCTCATCGCTTGCTTTACCGCATATGGGAAATCACTGTCTTTTCGTGATATTTCTTTGGGAGAATGCCAGCGTCCTGATTGGTTCTCTGCGGCTATTTTCCCACTTTCTACATTCTTATTAATTTGTCCTACTTCATCAGAAGTTAAATTAATAAACATAACAGCATTGAGAGTATGACGGCCATGATCTTCTCTCCCTGGAGAAGCAACCGGAAAAGGTGTTGAATAGGTAGCAAAATGTTTAAAGCGAGAAGGGTCCAAATGTAAGCCAAAATCGTGTTCTACATGACGCGTAGCATTAGCATGAATACCTTCTCCATACATATTGCGCCCACCAATGAACCACGGTCCAATCTGAGGTTCAGTCTGACGATCCCCTAAAAAGACTTCACCTGTATCCTGATTTCGAAGCAAAACATCGGTACAGCCATACACAACATTTCGTTCTACACCTGACATAAGCTCATCAGATAAAAAACGTTCAGGCGCGTGCGGCATTTTACCAGCTGAAAAATGTTCACCAGACATATCGCAATTATAACATACTATGGGACTATTTTCAAGTACTAATTTTTCTTTTATTCTATAATACTCATACTTCGTAATTTTCGATGATAGGTGATTGCAAACCGGTGGGCTTCATCGCGGATTCGCTGGACAAGATGCAGAGATGGAGAATTTTTGGGTAAGGAAATTTCTGTAAAATTATCTTCTTGCACAATAATTTGTTGATTTCTTTCTTCCTTATTCCCTGCAAAACGGATTTGCAACAATTCTTTATAATTTCGCACATGCGGCAAATTCGATTGTTTTCCATCATTTTTTCCCATAGACGGCACAACAATTGTTTCTTCTCTTTTTGCCAAACCCACCAACGGAATTTCAACTCCGCTTTCTGCCAAAGCAACAATCCCGCTTGCCACTTGTCCTTTGCCGCCATCCACAATAATCAAATCAGGAAAATGCCAATCCTCATGGCGCAGTCTTCGCGTTAAAACCTCCTTCATCATTGCAAAATCATTTGGCAAATCTTTGCCCTTTCTTGTATCCCATTTCCTTTTAATTTTAAACTTCCGATACTGCGATTTATCAATTTCTCCATGCGTCAGAACAACCATTGACGCAGTTGCATTCGTCCCTTGAATATTTGAAATATCATAACACTCTATTCTTTCAAGTTTTTGCAAATCAAATCCCTGAGCATTGAGCACTTCTATCAAACCATCAAGTTCTTTCTGTCGGATGTCTTCACGCAGATTTGGATTTAGAGCATATTCAAAAGGCCGATGAAACGGTGTGGTAATCAAACTTAATGCGTTAATTTTCTTTTGTATCATCAATGCTTCTTCATATCGTTCTTCTTTGCTTACTCTATCTCGTTCTTTTTCAAGCTCTTTCATAATAGTCCGAGATTCACCTTCGAGAATTCGAATTAATCCTCGGATATTCTTTCGATAAACTTTTTTTAGTTCTGGTGAATCAAACATCGGCGGACACGGACAAAGTCCCAAATGATGAAACAAACAAATGCGTTTTGGATGATTACGTGCGGAGACAAAGGGAAAAACTTTACGAATTGTTTTTAAAACCAACTTCACCGCTGAAGAGCTAGGAAAAGGTCCAAAATAAATTGATTTAGGATCTTCTTCATGACGTGCCAAAAGTACTTTTGGGTAATCATCACTCATTGTAATTCGAATCCTCAGATACATTTTGCTGTCCTTCAGCATAATATTGTATTTTGGTTTGTATTTTTTTATATAAAATGCTTCAAGAAGTAAAGCTTCTAATTCTGACTCAACAATAGTTATCTGTATTTTCTCAATTTGTGAAACCATTATCCTAGTCTTTGGACCAAGCTGTGCACTTTTGGCAAAATACGAGGAAACACGGGATTTTAAATCAACTGCTTTCCCGACATACAAAATAGTTCCGTCTTTATCGGAATAAACATACACACCAGCTTTTGTCGGTAATTGTAAATAGTCAGAACGTTTATAAATCATATTATTTTCTTCTTGTATTGTAAGAGGACGAAGAGAGTTTGTCAAAAAGATACAGAACGGATTTCTTTATAAACACTTCTTGAAAGATTATGCTTGTGCATATTATTGTCATATGAAATAATCAAATTAATAAACAATATGAATCCAAAAAATTCACCGATAACTGATAATAACAACCCTCAATCTACAATTAATAATACAATACCTGAACAACCTCAGGCACAGGATGATAAAAAAACTCAATCATCAAAACCTCTATTACATAAAATTTTTTCTATTCTTCTGTTGATAACAATAATAGCTGATTTATATGTCCTCTATCTGATAATTTCAGAAATACTTTACGGATTAAGCGGCAATGACCCTGGAGGTTTCTCTTGGATTGCTTTAATAATTACTGCGGCCATCTTTGGATTTCCTGCAGCATTAATTACGTGTGCAATCATATTTGGCTTTTTTAAATCAAAACCCTCTGATAAATCGAAGTAAACTTAAAAGATATTATCAACAGTTACTTCCTTTTTTTAAGGAAAACAAACAAAGCCATAATAATAACAATTCCAGTAACTATTTCTATTCCGAGTGGTGTTAAGAAGAAAAGTTCTGATTGTGTCTCTTCATTAGCAGAAATTCCTCCCACCTTTATCGTATAATTCCCATCTGTGTTCGTTAATGGATTGGTAGGAGTGAAACTAACTGGAATTTCAAGAGTCCCAAACGGTGGAACTCCTGATGTTTCCAAGGTCTGCGTTTGTGGAGTAAGAGCAGAAGATGTGAGATACATAATCTGACTAGGAACATATGCAGATCCATTATTTTTTATAACGACATTTCCTTTTATCGTAAGTCCTGCAATAGTAACAGCAGGAATTGTACTATCAAGAGAAAAAACAGGCGTTTCACTTGGTACCGTTGTACTAAATTGAACCTGTACATCTTTTGAAACAGGCGTACTCGTATAATTATATCCACCAGCGGGAATAGGATAGACACTACTTTCTCCTCGTATATCAAAAGCAAAGTGATCAAAATCCAAAATATTGAAATAATCAACTCCACCGGTCGTACTCCCCCATGTTGGATCAACCATTACCCATGTTTGTTTTTGACTATCATAATATTCCGGCCATACATGTAAAATATCTTTTTCTTGAGAAATAGGACGCTGCTGCGGATTATCAGTATAAGCAAAGCCGTCAACTTCCCGTGCAGGAATATGTGCAGCACGAGCAATTGCAATAAACAAATCAGTAAATTCAAGACAAACTGCTGAATTTGGATCCTGTAATACACCAACTGCTCCAAGTCGTGGTTTCTTACCTGTCACTCGAGAAAAATCATAATGTAGTTTGTTGCTTACATAGGTATAAATTGCCTGCGGTGTTTGCAATTGATTTGCCAATTGGGCAATTGCGGAATTGTTTGATTCCCAATATTCTTGCGGTTTGATGTAATCGCTCAGTTGCTCCGGTGTCATTGGATTTTGTTTTGGTGTAAGATGAATTACTACATTGCCGCTTACATTGACATCCATGCTTTGAACAGAAGAAAGATTGTACTGCGCCAGCCAATTTCCGTCTTTATCTTCAATTACGTTCGTTGGCTGGGGATCGATATTGGTTATTGAAACGTCTTGATAATTGGTTGATGACGGCAACGCAATTTGCATTTTTGACGGATATAAATTGGTATTTCGTAAATGATAGACGAGATGAAAGTTATAAACTTGCGTGTTTCCATAAGCGAGTGAAATGCCTGATTTGCCCAAGGTTTGTTTGTCAAAAACCAAATCATTGCCGGCTTCTTGCGGTTTGATATATGCAGGTTGTCCAAACGATGAAGGTGTTTTTAACTCAACGACAAACGTTGAAAAATCTTGAGGATTGGAGATACCCGGTATATCAATCTCCCAAATTCTTCCATAATGATGCGCAAGTGTTGGCGTATCAAAAGTAATGGTAAACTGCTGCTTGTTCCCCAATCCAAGTGCTTGACTATTAAAATGAAGAGCAATTATATAACCACTGCTATTTTTGGAAACTTGTGGCGTAATTGAACCACCGGTATCCTGCGCTTTGACATTTGAAATTGTGTCAAATCCCAACTGTATCGTATAGGAAGTGGCGTAGTACTGCGAAGTTGTATTGCTAAGTGTGCCATTAACAACCGCGTGTGCCATGCCATTATTATCAATAGTATAGGTGACGTGGTAGTCTGTGTTGAAATTATTTGAGGCAAAGGCTTTATATGGGAATAAAAAGAAAAAAGAAATCGTGACCCCAATAATTACTTTTAAGAAAAGTTTCATACGCAATTTTCAATTTACAATTTTCAATTTTCAATCAATAACCAATTTACAAAGAGAAAACTATTTTAAAAATTGACTCAATGAAAATTCATTGAAAATTAGTAATTAAAAATTGAAAATTCGTTCTTCTCTATTTTAGTACATTTTTGAGAAACTTTCCCGTCCAGGAATTGGGATTTGCAGCAATTTCTTCGGGAGTTCCTGTCGCAACAATTTGTCCGCCTTTTTCTCCACCTTCAGGGCCAAGATCAATAATATAATCAGCGTTTTTAATCACATCCAAATTATGTTCAATGACAATCACAGAATTTCCAACATCTACCAATCGTCTCAAAACATATAATAATTTTTCAAGATCAGCAAAATGAAGTCCTGTTGTCGGTTCATCCAAAAGATACAACGCATTTCTTCCTTTTTTGGAAAGTTCTGTGGCAAGTTTCACACGCTGTGCTTCTCCACCAGAAAGCGTTGGCGCTGGCTGACCTAATTTAATATATGACAAACCAACATCTTGCAATGTCGCCAATCGATGAGCCAGTCCTGGCATAAAAGAGAAAAATTGTAATGCCTCACCAACACTCATCTGCAAAACATCAGCGATACTTTTATCATTAAATAACACTTCCAATGCTTCACTGTTGTATTGTTTACCTTGGCAGACCTCACAAGTTATATACACGTCCGGCATGAACTGCATTTCAATTTTTATCTGCCCTTCTCCTTCACATGCTTCACAACGTCCACCTTTGACGTTGAAAGAAAATCTTCCTGGCCCGTAACCGCGCAATTTTGCTTCTTTAGTTGAAGCAAACAATTGTCTGATGTAACCAAATGCTCCCGTGTATGTTGCTGGATTACTTCGAGGAGTTCTGCCGATTGGCGTTTGATCAATTGCAAACACATTTTTGAGATAGTCGCTTCCCTGCATTTCTTGAAACTCTCCAGGTTTTTGCGGATGATACGGATTTTTTTTCTGCATCAATGCGTGATATAAAATGTCATTAACCAATGTTGATTTTCCAGATCCCGAAACGCCCGTAACAACAACAAATTTATTGAGCGGAAATTCAGCAGTTATATTTTTTAGATTATGTTCTGTTGCTCCAATAATTTTAACGCTGGCTTTTTCCAAATTTGCTAATGGTGAAACGATTGTAGGATCATTTTCTTCAACAGTTGATTTATTAATTTTTATTTTCTTTTTTCCAGACAAATATTTTCCAGTTATCGAATTTTTATCGTTTTTAACTTCTTCAATGGTCCCTGCAGAAACAATATGTCCTCCTTGCTCCCCTGCTCCAGGACCAAAATCAAACAAATAATCTGATGCTTCCATTGTCTCCTCATCATGCTCGACGACAAGAACGGTATTCCCTAAATCACGAAGTTTTTTTAGTGTATCAATCAATTTTGCGTTATCTCGCTGATGCAATCCAATTGATGGCTCATCAAGAACATAGAGAACACCTGTCAGACCTGACCCGATTTGAGAAGCGAGTCTAATTCTTTGCGCTTCGCCGCCAGAGAGTGTCGCAGCACCTCTTTGGAGAGTTAAATATTCTAGACCAACATCAACAAGAAATTGTAATCTCTCACGAATTTCTCTTAGAATCATTTTTGAAATTTCTTTTTCTCTTGATGAAATCCCATCCGGTAAATCATTAATAAATGAAAGTGATTTTTCAATTGACATGCGAGACACATCAATGATTGATTTATCATTAAGTGTGACTGATAACGCTTCTTTTTTAAGTCTTCCACCATTACAATCAGGACACGTATCAAAACGCATGAATTTATCAATTTGCGTTCTGACAAATTGCGAATCGGATTCGTTGTAGCGGCGTTTCAACTCCCATGCAATTCCACGGAATGCTTCTTCGATAACAGTTTCCCGTCCGAAACGATTTTCTCCTTCAACTAAATATTTTTTACCGCCAGTGCCGTAAAGCAAAAGATGTTTTTGTTCATCACTTAATTCACTGATGCGTTTATTCATTGGAATGTCATTATCATCACAAAACGTCTTAAATGTCCGGGAGAACCAGGTATCATTTGTTCCAATATTAAAAAAAGGTATAATGCCGCCTTCATTGATCGTCAAATTATCATTGAGAATTAAATCAGGATCAGCATTTAACACACGACCCAAACCAGCACACGTCGGACAAGCACCATGCGGAGTGTTGAAAGAAAAGATTCGTGGTTCAATTTCAGGCAATGAAATATTATCGATGGGACAAGCAAATTTTTCCGAAAAAAGCTGATCTTCCATTTCTTCTGGTTTTTCGGGAATGGTAAATGATGCATCTTTGATAACCGCAACAATCATTTCTCCATCTCCAAATTGCAATGCTTGTTCAACATCAGTCGCAAGACGAGTCCGTTCAGTTTCTTTACTTAATACCATCGCATCAATAACAAGTTCTATCGTATGCTTGTTGGTTTTGATAAGAACAAATTCATCAGTTAAGTTATAGATTATCCCGTCGATTCTCACTTTGGTGTAGCCACGTTTTTTGAGACTTGCAAACAAATCCGTGTATTCTCCTCTTCGATCTTTAACAATTGGTGCAAGAATCAAAACACGAATATCATTTCTTCCTACTTCTTTATGTGTTTCTTGTAGTTTCAAAACGGAGTCCACAATTTGCTCTTTGGATTGTCGTGCGATTTCTCGTCCACATTTGGGACAATGTGGATGACCAACTCGTGCAAAAAGCAAACGCATATAATCATAAATCTCTGTAACTGTTCCGACAGTTGAACGAGGATTGTGGCTTGTTGATTTCTGATCAATAGAAATTGCCGGAGATAATCCTTCAATAAGATCAACATCAGGTTTCTTCATTGTGCCAAGAAATTGTCGAGCATACGATGACAAACTCTCAACATATCGTCGTTGTCCCTCGGCATAAACAGTATCGAATGCCAATGATGATTTTCCACTACCCGACAATCCGGTAAAGACGACCAGCTTATTTTTGGGAATTTCTAAATCGAGGTTCTTGAGGTTATGCTCTCGTGCACCTTTAATCGTGATTTTGTCTATACTAAAACTCAAAGCATCCCATTATAACGAATATTTCAAGCTATGGCAAATGGCTATTTATTTCTTATTCTCCAAACTCCTCCACAAATACCAACACGCGGTTGAGCGGTGAGGACTCCATGTTTCTGAAAGTTTGAGCATTTCTTTTCTGTCAGTAATACCATACAATTTTGTAATTGCGTTTCGCAAACCCAAATCTCCAATCGAAAACACATCAGGCCGCTTTAATGTAGATATGAGGATCATCTCAGCCGTCCATCTTCCGATTCCTTTAATTTGTGTCAACTCTTCGATTACTTCTTCATCAAATTGTTTTCTGATTTTTTCGACATCAATCAAATCGCTGACAAAAGCATTAGCAATAGATTTGACATACTTCACCTTTGCATACGATAGCCCTGCACTTCGGATTGTCTCATCATCCATTTGCAGGATCATTTCTGCCGTTGGGAATTCTCCGCTTTTAAACAAACCAACGAAGCGTGCAAAAATAGTATCAGATGCTTTGATAGACAATTGTTGTGAAACAACTGACTCGATCAATTCTCTCATGAGAAATTTACTCCGATCTTCAAAATGCGGCGCTGGATATTTTTTTACTAATGATTGCAAAATCGGATCCTTAAACATATTATCGCTTAAACAACTTATTTATTCTTTCCAAATCCACCGCTATTCTTGTGGGGCGACCATGAGGACACGCTGCGTTATTTGGCGTTTTTTCCAATTGCTCCAGCAAATCTTTTGCCTGTTTTTTTGTCAGTTGATCGCCTGCTTTGATAGCCGCATGACAAGCAAGATAGGCAATCATCCGTTTGGTAATACTATCAACTTCTTTTTTGTTGTCATTTTGTAAATCTTCAAGTATTTCTTTGATCAACACCACATAATCTCTATCTTGAAAAAGAACTGGCAAACTCCGCAAAACAAATGTCGTCCCTTTAAAATGTTCTATCTCCCATCCTAATTCTTGAAACGTTTGCAAATGTTCCTTCAACAATTCTGTTTCAGAAAGACTTAAATCGAAAACGCCGGGTTTTGGGAAATAAAAAAGATCAAATTTCTTTTCTTCTTTGGCAAATTCCTTAAGCAATTGTTCATAAAGAATGCGTTCATGTGCAGCATGTTGATCAACAAGAATAAAACCATTAGATGAAGATACAAATAAATACAAATTATGCAGCTGGACAATTTGCGTATAATCAAATTTATTCTTTACTGACAATTCCCATGGAAATTTCTTTTCTTTCAATAGTTTGCCGGCATATGATTCGGTACTTCCTACAGCATCATTGAGAAATAAAGAGCCAAACGATAATTCTGGTATCAAATCATATTTTTCAAACGTTTCTCTTACTGCTTGCGCGATTGAATCATACAGTAAATTTGTATCAACAAAGCGCACATATTCTTTTCTCGGATGGACATTCACATCTACCATTTCAAATGGCAAAGAGCAATATAAAATGCTTACAGGATATGTGTTATTTGGAAGCATACTACCATATGCAGATTTTATTGCTGAAGAAATTCCCTTGTCATTCACCAATCTATTATTGATGAATAGAAACTGTTTACTTGGTGTCCGAGTCGTAAGTATTGGCTTTGCAAAAAAACCTGAAAGAGAAATATATGAATTGGTATATGAAATAGGCAAGAGTGATGAGAAAATATCTTTTCCTAAAAGTTTTTCAATTCTTATTAGTGGATCATTTGTTTTGGGAAGGTCTAGAATTGTTCTTCTATTGTGTGTTAAAACAAAACGAATGTTTGGATATGATAGTGCATAACCAATCACCAACTCAAGAATATGATGAAATTCAGTCCGCGCGGATTTGAGAAATTTCTTCCGTGCTGGCAAGGTATGGAATAACTGATCAACAATTATTGTTGTACCAACCGGCATACCTATAGGCAAAATTTTTTCAGGTTTCCCATTTTTGATAGTAAGACTTGTCCCAGCAGAATTTGAAGAAACTCTACTATTTATTGTCATTTTGCTTATCGCTGCAATACTAGACAGCGCTTCTCCACGAAAACCAAGCGTACTGATATGCGACAATTCATCTTCTTTTGTGATTTTACTGGTAGCATGAGATTTGATACTTTCTTGTAGATCTTCTGGCTCTATTCCAATTCCATTATCAAGAACCGTTATGCGTTTTAATCCGCTTTCTTCAATATGGACAATGATGGAATCTGCGCCTGCATCCAAACTATTCTCTACCAATTCTTTAACCGCAAAAACAGGCCGTTCAATGACTTCTCCTGCAGCAATCTTTGCAACAATATGATGAGGCAATTGATGAATTTTCTTCATTTATGAAATATGAAGTAAGTATAGCATGGATAAGTTTAGACTATGAAAATGGTTAGATTTAAATATAATAAAGAGGTTACGAATAGAAAGTGCCAATTCCTCTAGTACTTTGGCTCTGAAAAACAATCTATATCTTACTTTTTTCCTCTAAAGTGTGTTATGAATTATTTAGTCTTTGCGACGAAAGATTTACAACTTGCTCAGCAAGATCAACTATAGGTTCAGCGCTAACTCGATCCATGCTCGCCACATACACTAGATTTGCACGCGGTTGACTTTCCTGATCTAAAACATTAAATACAGTATACCGTGCGACTACATATCCACCTATCTTTCTCTCTCCTTCTATACCACTTTTTGCATCTCTTCTTATTTCAGTTAATCCAATACAAAAATCAAGTGGTCCAATTTCATCTCCATCTACTACCCGGAAATCTAATTTAGAGACAGGGCTATTAATGTCTAAAAAGATATCAGAAGCACCAGCGCTAATGGGATGCGTTACCGCCACAATTTTATTTTCTACACGTGCTCTTACTCTCCCTGGTATTGGTCCTGGCAAAAAAAGCTCCGAGGCAGAATGGCGGTAGGTACCCGCCCGAAAACCGTCATTAACATCTTCAATAGGAATTGGCGGAGGAATATTAGCTTTAATAAAATTTATACTTTTTTCTAAATCGAGCATACTGCGGGAATTATAGCAATTATTTACTATATTTGTTGAACTTCTTAACTGATATCCTTTTTTCTGCTCATTATTATCATGTTAAATCAGTGTCTAATCTGACTCAAGATATTTCTTATCTTCTCTCTCAACAAATTGTAATTTCTCTTTCAAATCAGCCAACACATTTAATGCTTCCAACGGCGTCATCCTCGCAATATCAAGATTTTCCAGTTCTTTATGAATGAGATGATCTGCCAAATTAATCTGCTGTGGAATAAATGTTTCTTGATCTTTTGAAACCAAACTGCTATTTCCTCTTCCTTTCTCTAACTCTTCCAACATTTCTTTCGCTCGTTTAATCACTGGGTCAGGAATTCCGGCCAATTTCGCAACAGCAACACCAAAACTATGCGATGCACCTCCCTTTATAATAGTATGAAGAAAAACAGGCTCGCCTTGATCATCACTCACACTCATGTGGTAATTTTTAATTCTCTTTGGAAACTTTTCTTCAAGCGCTTGCAGTTCATGGTAATGCGTTGCAAAAAGTGTTTTGGGTTTTTCATTGTTTGAAACAAGATATTCGGCAACAGCCCACGCAATACTTATCCCATCATACGTACTTGTTCCCCGACCAATTTCATCCATAATAATAAGACTTTTACTTGTCGCATGATGAAGAATATGTGCTGTCTCAACCATCTCAACCATAAAGGTTGAAAGCCCCGATGTGATAACATCTGATGCTCCAGAACGAACAAAAATTTGGTCCACCAACCCAATAGTCGCTTTTTCTGCTGGAACAAACGACCCCATCTGTGCCATAAGAACAATTAATGCATTTTGCCGGATATAGACTGACTTGCCTGCCATATTTGGCCCAGTAATAAGCATTAATTGCTGTTCCTGCGTATTTAACACAACATCATTCGGAACAAACTGTTTGTCTTCAAGGAGTAACTCAACAACAGGATGTCTGCCGTCTATTATATTAATCTCAGAATCCAAACTTATTTCGGGTCGGACATAGCGTTGTTTTTCTGCAATATATGCAAAATTTAACAAACAATCCAAAGTCGCAATACTTAATGCGGCATCCTGCAATATGGAAACATTTTCCAAAATTTTTTGTAATGTTTCCTGAAAAATGCGATATTCAATGTCATTGATTTTTTCTTCAGCAGTCAAAATAATTTCTTCTTGTTTTTTTAACGCTTCTGTTATAAATCGTTCTGCACTGACGAGAGTTTGTTTCCGCATGTAATTTTTTGGGACTAAACTTAAGTTCGATTTGCTTACTTCAATATAAAACCCAAAAACTTGATTAAATCGGATTTTAAGAGAATTAATGCCAGTCCGCTCTCTTTCTTCTTGCTCCAAAGAAAGAATCCAATCTCGACTTCCTGCAACAATTTTTCTCAATTTATCCAATTCTTTATCAACGCCTTTTTGAATCATTGCCCCGTCTCTCACGCTAATCGGCGGCTCGGGAACAATAATTGTTTCGATCAAATTAATAATCTGATCAATAGTATTGTCATTCTCGCGAAAGCGGGAATCTATAGGTTTTTTTTCTGGATTCCGGATCAAGTCCGGAATGACAGATAGTTCACTATTACTCTTAATCCCTTTAGACAATTTTTTCATTAAACCGCCTTCAAACTCTTTCAATTCCTCTTTAATCTTCAAAACCACAATCAACGAGCTTTTTAAATTTACCAAATCTCGTGCATTTCCTAATCCGACAGAACACCGAGATAACAATCTCTCAATATCACTAACTTCTTTAATAAGATCAAACAAAACCTGCCGCTGAGGCTGTTTTTTAAACAATTCTTCAACTGAATCAAGCCTCTCCTCAACTATTTTTTTATCAATCAATGGCTTTCGCATCCATTCTTTTAAAAGACGTCCGCCTATTGCCGTCTGCGTATGATCCATAACTGACAATAGCGTTCCTTTCGTATCATGTTCTCTAATTGTTGTAAACAGTTCGAGATTGATCGTTGTTGAGCGATCAAGAAGCAAATAATCATGTGTCGTATAGGTTTCAATTTTCTTAATGTGCCGCACTGGACCTTTTTGAGTTTCTTGTAAATAACCAAGGAGTGCAGCAGATGTCTCTTGTGCGGTCTTTTTATCTTCTAAATTAAAAACCGCAAGCGTTGCAATGCCAAAATGCTTTTGAAGAAACAGTTTTGCATCGGATGAATACATCTCCCAATTTGGATAAGGAAAAATATTCATTCCTTTTTCACTTTTTACGATTTGCAAAAATGACGGATCATTATAAAGATTTTCAGGAAGAATACATTCTTTCGGATGGATACGTGCCAATTCATCCATAATAACCTGTTCCTTAAACTCGGTCATAATTTCACTTGTCGCGAAATAACCTGTTGAGACATCGGCAATAGTCAGTGCGACATTTTTTTTATCAATGGTTAAACTTATCAAATAATTATGTTCTTTTTTCTCAAGAGCTTTCTCATCAAGCATTGTTCCAGGAGTTACGATGCGCACGACATCCCGCTTGACCAAACCCTTTTTATTCGGCGGAGAAAGTTGTTCACAAATCGCGACTTTATAGCCTGCTTTGACGAGTTTGGCGAGATAACTATCAACCGCATGATACGGAACGCCCGCCATAGGTATCCGTCCGCCTTTGCCATTGGCTTTGCCAGTCAAAGTAATGTTTAAAATTTTTGCCCCGATATGGGCATCTTCAAGAAATAATTCATAAAAATCTCCCATCCGGTAAAAAAGCAAACAATCTTGGTAGTTCTTTTTGATGTCGCTATACTGCTTCATCATGGGGGTACTAAACGTATCTTGCATGTACTATTACTATACAACTTACCTATGCTTTCTTCAATTAAAGAAGTTCTCTCCATGATGGCAAAGTAACTCCATTTACCACTTCACTCGTGTCAGTTTGTGGAATAAATAATAAAGAAGTTTCTCGAAGAGATTCAGGGCCTGCATAATTCATAGCAATACGAAAAGCATCCTCAATGGACATGCCACCTATAATTGCATTCCCAAGTGCATCTTGAAAATCTGCACTTTCTTCTTTGCCAGAATGTAAATCTCGTTCGATCGCACTATCTTTATATTCATGAGTTCGCACCCACGCAGCATTTTTTTGTAATCGTTTTCCTAATGCTTCTCGATAATCCGCATTTACATCGATAAAAGCAATAATATCGCCAATCGTCAAATCTTCTGAAGCAATTCCTCTTTCACGATAGTAATTCATTGATCTCTCCACGATAACAGCACGTTCCTCAGGAGTTACCACTCTCCACAAACCTTCCATTTCATGCATTAGACCACGCAATGGAGCATCACGGGCTGCCAAACAAATTAAGTCACCATCAGAACCTGCCTCATGAATTTTGTTAAGCGAATCAAGAAAAGGTTGCTCTTCTTCAGGAAAATCTGCAGGATCGATACCTCTGAGATCACAAAGTGCTTGCTTTACTTCACCAATTTGTCCTTCATTATCCTCAAATACTGATGCGGTGATACATGTTCTTACGCCTTCAATCATATCATCATCAAAAACCCCAGTCTGACGCATCATTGCAGCAACGGTATCGGCACTTCTCGCTTCGTCTTTTCCTCTTCCGAAGCCAAAAACAAGATCATCACCTGAACTCACCAACCCAAGCATTAACCGTTCTTTAAAATCTAAATTGCGTTGTTTTTCATGTATAAATTTTGCACCAAGCATTGCCTCCAACGTACCGATTTTATTGTGATACATAAGAGGCACACTATCTGAATTCCCAGGATTGTCTCTGTAGAATTTACCCAATTTATTTTTTGGCGTATCACCCTCTCCAAAATTTATTCCTGCTGAGACAAGACATGTTGCCATTATATCTATCGTTGCTTCAACAAGTTCTCTTTGTGTTTCATCACTTGTTACCCATTCCGGAAAAGTACTCAGTGCTAATCGTCTTGCCTTCGTTAATCTTGCTAGATCTTCTGGCGAGGATAATTCTGAAGATAATGTGACAAAATTACGATTGGGAAGATTACTCGGATAAGGATTATTTTCCCTGTTGGGACCTGCATTTTGTTCTTCTGGTGTCATCGGTTATGATAAAATTTTACCTTTTTTGATTAGAATAAGCCACTAACAGAAGTAGATCTTGACGTTTATTACCTGTTGACAAAAGGCATAAATGAATTATTATAGTTGAGTCTATTATTATGAATTTCTTATCTGAACTTCTCTATTTTTATACTCGAAAAATAGAACCCGGTCTTACAATCCCCAAAGATGCACTGGTCATAGATATAGGATCAGGAGATAAACCATTTTGGCGTGCAGATGTATATGTCGATGATTTGTCATTACAGGACGTACAACGTGCATCTCACTCCCAAACCATTCATAACATTGGAACCTTTGTTGATGCAAACGTTATGCATTTACCATTCAAGGATCATGCATTTGATTTTTCCTTTTCAAGTCATTTGCTCGAACATGTCATAGATCCTCAACAAGCCATTAAAGAGATTATGCGAGTTTCAAAAGCAGGATATTTTGAAGTTCCAAATGGCATCCTTGAAACGATAAAACCTTTTCATAGCCATTTATGGTTTATTTACGATGACTTGGGAACCCTTGTATTTTTCCGAAAGAGTCAAAAAATGCATAATGTGCTTACGAATAATGGAAAAAGGTTTATCCCTTTCTTTCAAAATATTAGAGATCCATTTATTCGTGTTACTTGGAAGAAAAATATTAAATTTGAAATTATCGATCCCTATACTGAAAAAGAAAAATTTTATGCAAAAAATATAAAAGAACGCAACTCATCTAAAAATAGCAGTAACGTGTATATTACTGCGGCAAAAATCTTACGTTTCCTGTTTTATAAAGAGAAAAACATACCAGCATCAATTTATAAAACAAAATTAGCCAAAAAGAACTCTACTTCAAAACAGCACAATTAGCTTGTTTTTTCAACCTATAAACCTACCCATTAGCCGCTAAAGTTAGAAATATCTTTGGGGATCCAATATTTGATTTTGTTTTCGGGAAGAATCATAATTCGACTCGGTGAAAGACCTTCCACAAATTCCTCAGTATGACTTACAAAAAGCATGGCTCCTTTATATGATTTGAGCGCCTCTAGAATTGTTCGTTGCGAAACCATATCTAGGTACGTCGTTGGTTCATCAAGGATAAGTAAATTATAATTCTGCAGCATGAGCATTGCAATTGAAAGTCTCGTCTTTTCTCCTCCTGAAAGTGTTCCTATTTCTTGATAAATTCTTTGTCTTTGAAAATTAAAAGACCCGAGAATGGGAAGAGTTTGCGACATTGGCAAATTACATTGTTCTTCAACCATTTCAATAATCGTCTTAGTAAAATCAAATGTTTCAAATTCTTGTGAATAATAACCAATTTTGAGCTCTGGATCTCGGATAATTTCGCCTGTATCCGGCTGCAATCTTCCCATGAGAATCTTAATAAACGTACTTTTCCCTGCTCCATTTGGTCCATACAAAGCGATACGTTCACCTCGCTTGATAGTGAGTGAGACATCTGACAAAATCGTATTCCCCTCAAAACTGATCGATATATCTTTTGCTTGTAATGGAATTTCACTAGTATGTTGTGGATCAGGAAGCGTAAATTTAATACCTTTTACTTCTTTTGGTAATTCAGGCAGTTTATCTTTGATACGATCAATACGTGTCTGCACACTGGCTCGTGCACGAGCTCCTTTTTCAGTCATGCTGCTTCCCATTTTCTGAAGACTTTTTTTCATACGAGTAATTTCTTTTTGGTCATTTTCAAATTTCTTTTTAAGCATCGCGTCATTGTTACCTTTTAATTTGACGTATTTTGAATAATTTCCTTTGTATTCTTCAATCTTTTTAGTGTGTGGATTGATTGCGATAATCTTATCGATATGCTGATCAAGAAGATTAATATCGTGCGAAATAACGATAAGCGTGTTGGGATAATCACTCAAAAATTCCATAATCCATCGTTTTCCTTCTGTATCCAAAAAGTTTGTAGGTTCATCAAGAAGCAAAACATCAGGCTCTTGAATAATAGCGCGCAAGAGAGCCAATTTTGTGCGCTGTCCCCCACTCAAAATTTTTGGTTTGGTATCTAACGCTGCATTCACTTCCAATGATTCAAGCATTATCATCAGTTCATACATTTCCTTCTTCATTTCAGGATCAATATAACTTTGGATATCCACAGCACTTTCAAGCTCAGGATCATGCTTTACTTCCTGAGGAACATACCCCACTTTACCTTGAATTTCTAATGATCCTGTCGCTGTATGATCCTCACCTTTAAGCAATTTAAATAAAGTAGACTTTCCCGCTCCATTCGGACCGACCAGACCTACTAACTCACCTTTAATAATTGAGAAATTAGATTCCTCATACACGGTTAAACGAGAGTATCCATACGAAATATTTTTGGCGATAATCATAATAAAGCAGATAAGTTGTGGCTACAAAATTGCGGCAAATACACCTTTTCTGAATTCAATTATATCAGATCTGTGTTCTGGGGAATCTTGGCCTTAAAAACAAGGCTGCAAACAAAAAAAATGCTTCTATCTCTGGTTAAAATTATAAATTATGTTAGTTTGGATGGTCCTTTAAGTTTATCTCCCGTTAATATCTCTAATAAATTCTGTTGTACACGAGTTGCTGCATTATCAAATTTATTTGTTTCCATATACGGTAAGCCTGGTTGATCATTGAATTCAACGATATATGGTTTGCCATGATCATACATAAAATCAATCGTATAGAGTCTAGGTAAAAAGCCTTTAAAATGACTATCAACACTTTTGGCAATTGAGAATAACTCTGATGGCACTTTTTTGAGAGGAATATACTGTAAATTTCCTCCTTGTGCTAGATTTGCTATCAAACTTCCTTTTTTAGGCTGACGGATATGACAAAATTTTACTTTTCCATTAAAAAGGACTAATCGTATATCATGTATTCCGGAAACTAAATTTGGGATCCCATCATTACTATCAATAAATGCCTGCGCAAGAAAATCTGTGCTGCCGGAGAAATACTTAGGTGTAATCTTATTTTTTTCTAGTATATGAACACCTTCTCCTTCTGCTCCTATCGTGGGTTTTATAACAACTTTATCTGTTTGTATTTTTGTAACTACATGTAAATAATTATCTTTTGTAATTGGGTATGTAGGGACCATATATTTTTTAAATTGTTTATATGTTGCATATTTGTTTTGGCAGAGGGCACTAAGTATCGGATTATTGAGAGCATTATCTTTTTTTCCAAGTTTCAATTGGCTACCTTTGACGTAGATTATATCAGCTACAATAGGCTCAGTATATTTTTGTAATCTATCATTTGCGAAAAAATATCCAGATTTAAAACGCATCTGTCCTAGGTAACAATTACCTCCTCTCGCAAAAAATAGTTTGACATTATGATCGACGCAAAGTCGCGCAAACACCTTATAGGCAGTAAAATATTCTTTATCCCCGAAGGGATATGCCATTTTTCCAATACGGTCAAAATAAATAACAATTGTCATAGTTTATCTTAATAATGGAAAGTATAACAGTATTTTGTGTGATTTTTGTAAAAATGGTTAATATTAATCCCAAATTTTTAAGGATAAAAGTAAGCAGAGCGGCACCACAAGGATACTAAGAATTTCTTGTGACCCGAGTAATCCTCAGTTTGAGCCAGCCTTGGCTTGGCTAGAAAAATTGAGAAAAGTATACGAAGAGAATTACTAATTCATGAGATATTTTCTATATGCTACAATTCGCTCTATGTCACCTGAACCTTTGGCAAAAGAACGATTAGGGCAACATGAATTGAGTGTTAAACGTGTCATTAGACAGTATGAACAACCTTTGCTGAACGGTTTATGGAATACATGGGGAGATAAAATGTTACCTAATGGTCAGAAGAGACGCTGGTTCGTCTGCAATCCTGGAGATATTGCTTTAAGTCGAATCGTTAACTGGATAACTAGTGTTCCAATCATTGCTGATGGAGATCGTTATAATCAGGAGCATCTTAGTATAAGTCCTGACTATTTTTGCTCTCCTCCAGGGAGTACTGTACAAGAGCGGGCAGATCATACATTTCTTTCGTATTTCAATGGAAAAGGAGATGTTATCCATATTGATCCCACCTGGCAATTAACCTGGGGTAAGAAAAAAAATCTTACAGGATCAGATAATCTTCAGGACGCAATAATAGTACGAAAAATTCCTGTTTCCGACTATGAGAGAGTCTTACGGGAAGAGTACTATCTTACACAGTTTGATCCCACAAGAGAAGAAGAGAGAGCGTTTTTAGCATATCATCAGACTTCCTATGATGTTGCTTCGGCATACAGAAAATATTTAGCACAACACACGGATAGCATAACTGAGCAGCTACCTGATCGAACTAATCGTTATGGGCAAACATTAGTAGAATTTATTCGTACTTTTATTCCTGAATGGACAGGTATTAAATAAATGATTTTTTTAAAGATGAAATTAGTGAGTAATCTTGTGGTTCGAACTGTCCTCACGGGTAGTACAGTTTGATATAGTTTTTTGAGGCTAATCTGACTGGGTGAGCCCAAAGGTCCACAGTTGGAACACCTGATTACTAGTCTCCTTGAATTGTATCAAAAACTAAAAGATCTCGGCTTTACGTATTATAATGGAAACGTTTCCGTCATCGATAAAGAGGAGGATAAAAACGAATAATTCCTCTTTATACGATGAAAAGACATTCTATAAACAATTTATTTCTGACTTACAAAATTGCAATAAAGAAGTAATTATAGAGAGTCCTTTCATTACATCAAGCAGGATGAATTTATTGTTCCCCATTTTAGCAAGCTTATCAGTAAAAGGATTTCAAGTTTTTATTATTACCAGAAATCCTAATGAACACGAGTGGAAATACGTCTTACAATCTGAGCTTGAACTACGAAGATTTGAAAATGCGGGTATTCAAGTATTGTTATGTGATGGCAATCACCATAGAAAATTAGCAATCATAGATCGTGAAATTATGCGGAGGATAAAATCAAAAAGTTTAACATGTAAAATGTTTAATTTTCTTAAATATACTTTCAATAACCTTTAATGAATAAAAATAATAAGATTATGATTTATATAAATGGTAATTGCCGAGTTGAGAAATAAAGTCCAATTATTGCTTAATTTTAAATCTTGAATAATTAATTATGAAGGTTCCTAGTTCTTGGATATATAACAACAAAGTCTGCATATTTCTTAACTGTAGTTGCAATTGTTTTATTCGTTGTATTTATCACATATGGTGATTTAAGAATTGTCCATTTTTTTGTTGATGTGTTGTACCAGGCAATTCTGAGTATTGATGCTGTTTGTCTCAGAAGTCTTGACGTATCATAAGGAAGAACAATTGTGACAGGACTATTAAATTGAGTTAATGGATAGCCATTAAAAGCTGAGAGAGCTTGAAATTGATAAAAATCCGTTGCTGAGTTAAGCCCTTGTTTCCAAGGAAATGGTATATGAGCATTTACTAAATCAGATGGATGTAATTTCGTAATTACTACATGTACATCAAATGAAGCAGCTAAATTTGAGATATATGTGAAAGCATTAAATGCCTCCCCTACACCTGATATATAACTGAGAAAGCCCAGGAAATTTGGTCCCGAATCAATACAATATACCCATCCTGAACGGCAATTTGCGTTTGGCGGTCCACTGCTACTAGAATTTGACGAACTTGCTGTTGAGTTTGAACTTGAAGAATTGACGGGAGCAGTGAGAGAGAAAAGAGCTTCTAAGGCTGCGCCATCTGATTCACTAGTTACCCAGTCTTCGGTGACCGCCTGAGTACCATGAATGACAACAGGTGAAAAATTCTGCGTCATTTCATATAAATATCCTGTTCCAGGAGAATAATACATGGCTCCTGTTGCCA
>Ga0265342_10001482_pt1 | contig 21774 bp, 16 predicted proteins | sample 4CB327metaG_FD_203125 | JGI IMG/M metagenome (GOLD analysis project Ga0265342, IMG submission 203125) | Rhizosphere microbial communities from Carex aquatilis grown in University of Washington, Seatle, WA, United States - 4-CB3-27 metaG | ecosystem: Host-associated > Plants > Roots >... | reverse complement strand
GTCACTTGCTCTTTCCGCATTCCTCCCTGACCTGATTCAGGGTCTTGCCTTTGAATCGGGGGGGAAATTCGTTTTGGATGCTACCCGGTAGATCGTTGCTGGTGATTGTTCCATTGGCAATCTTGGCCCGAAGCGCCGCTTTGCGGGCATCGGGGAGCTTCTTTCCCAGCTTTTCGGCCAGTCGGATCGGTTGCTCTAGCAGCTTGATCGCCTTGTTGCACTCGTCGGCCGGGGGCTTGTCGGGTTCTTCGGAGTCTTGCTTCAGACCCATCATGGTCGCGGCATTGGGTGGGCTTCCCCCAGGACCGCAGTTGTTCATCATCGGATCGCTCAGCAGCTGGACATTCTTGCCCTCGATCTTGACCGTGAATGAGCCCGGACCGATGAACTTGGTCGGTCCTTCCACGTTGCTGGAGACGATGCCACCGCCCGTGCCCTTGCTCGCGACGTCGCCGCTACTGCCGAAGCTCGCGCCCTGGATGGCGACCGGCTGACCTTCGATCTTCACCGTCGTCGAGTAGCCCTGAGCGTCTTTGCCGCTCTGGCCGATATTCGGCAGCGGCGTGGGAACGAACGGCGCGGGCGGACCGGGCATCTTGCAGACGTTGGGTACGGTGTTCTGTGCCGTCCCACTGCTCCCCTTGGTCACCGGAGTCTTGGGAGGGTGAATTCCTACGGTGGCCATGCGCTGCTCAGACTCGCTCCAGCAAGGCGGCGCCACGCAATCCGTTCCAGGAGCCGGCCCACACCAGCGCGCGCGAGCCGTGAGCGTAGCCGCGACGCCAGGCCTCGACCGCGAGCACGCAACCGAGCACACCGCTGGCAGCGCCCACGTCGCCGCAGCTCCCAACCGGGGTCACGTAAGCGGTGCCGTCGCGAAAACGACGCGTGGTGCGCATCAGCGCGAACCCCCAGTCCTCTGTGCGGGGCCGCTCGCCGTTGATGTCGCCGTAGGTATCGCTGATCTCCTGTTCGGCCGAGAGGCCGGAGGCCGCGGCCTCGATGACCTCCGCCAGGACCTTTCCCTGCAATCCTTCGTCGGCGTCGAAGGGTTGGGATTCCCGCATGCAGGCGACCCCGCTCACGCGGGCCAGTGGTCGCAGCTGATGACGGCGCAGCTCCTCTTCGCCGGCGATCGCCACGAAGGCCGCCGCCTCGCCCGGTGGAAAGCCGGCGCGTGTGCCCTCACGGGCCAGGCGGCGGCCTTCGTCGAGCCATCGAATGGTGCCGAAGTGCAAGTAAGTGTCGACACCACCCACGACGCAGATCCGGTCCTGTCCGCGGGCAATGCGATCGATCCCGTCGCGCAGGGCCGCGAGCCCGCCGGCGTGGCCGGTCCCGGAGATCGATACCGGCGCGGGGTCGATGCTGGTGAGGGAGATCGTGCCGAAGAGCTTCTGCATCGTCCCGAGGTCGGTGGTTTCGAACCCCGGCCGCGTTTCCGGCAACGCCAGCAGCAACGGCACGCGCGGGCTCGCCGCTTGCGCGGCGGACAAGATCGCGTCGACCTGAAGAAGCGCCGGTCCCGCCAGCCCGGCAAAGCGCGCAGGTCCCTGTAACACGGGATCCAAGCTGGCATCGACCCCGCACAGGACCTTGGCCCGCGAAGCGTCGGTCAAATACGGGTGTTCGCCGATGCGGCTGATGCCGGCGCGGATTGCAGCGGCTGTTTGTGGCGCAGTCAGACCCACCGGGCAGCGGACGCCCATGGCCGCGACATAGATCGGCCCGTTTCGGGTCGGGTGCGTGGCTAGCTGAGGTATGGCTTCTCCTGAATGACGGTGCTGTCGAGATACTCGGCCTCTCTCGCCGGTACGTGCAAAGCGCTTTGCCATACGAGGATCAACTTCATTTCCTCGGACGAAATCAGGACGGTGACCAGCGCGGCGCGATGTTCGATGGAGCGCGAGCCAAAGCGGCTGCGGAGCGCGAGAAAGATCTTGGGCAGTTTCACCTGCAAAGTCCCGGTCTCGGTCAGGTTGAGCAGCGAGACGATCTCTCCGCCTCGCAATGCACGCGACGGTCGCTGATCATCGGGCGCCGACAGGGCGAAGCGATCGTCATAGTCGGCGGGAAGCAGGGGCTTGACCGACCGGCTCCATCGCTCGTCGTAGGTGCCGGCCCGCTCCAGCCGCGGCGACCAGAACGTAGCGATCGGTCCAAATCCCGCCGGGCCGGCGTCCGCCGCCTTGCCGCCGGGATATTCGATCGCGTGCGCCAGTTGGTCGTCCAGGCTGTGCGGGTTGATCGCGAATCCCTTTCCCACGGGGTTACGCGAATCGATCCGGTGCTGGCGCGGGTCCGATGGGCTGCGGTCGACGCCGCCGAACGCCCACTCGTATTGAATCGGTTGCCGCACGAACGGCTTCGGCGCGGATAGAGCCGGGCCAAAACTGCCCCGATAGTGGACGCGTGTTCCGAAGACCAGCAACGTCTTATCGACGTCACCGACGCGCATCGAGACCGGCACGACATCCGCCGCTTTGTGGCGGGGGGCGTGGGCGCTGGCCTCGACGAGAACGTCGGTTGCAGGCTTCCAGGCTACCAGGTCCGCGTCCAGCTTTAGGCTGGAGCCGGCCGGGTCTCCACGAAACTCCGGACTCGAGAGGGGCGGCTTTGCTGGTCGGCCAGCGAGAGACGACCCTTGAGATCGATGTCGAAGGTGGCCCGCACTGCCACCAACCAGTGATGTGCGCCACTTTTGTCGCGGATCCAATTGCGATCGGCGGCGAATACGGTCCGGTTGTCCAGTGCCCACATGCGACGTGACAGGCTCCCCGATTTGAACGTATCACACGGACAGGAACGGTCACTAGTTCGGATGGAGCTGTGCAGAGCGGGACGCCCTGATAGCGCGTGCGGATGTTCTTCACGGTCTTCTCCGCCAATCCCTTCTTCGGCTTGCCCCTGTCCTTCCTTCCCGCCACCCGTTCGAGCCTCTTCACGCCCCGCCTCCACTTCGGCCACCCGGCCCGATTGGCTCTCTGGATAGTTGGGTGGGATGACGCCTCATACCCCGGTTCTCGCAACGGCGTGGCGAACGGTTGCCAGAAGGACTGAGCAGACTGGTCAGGAGCCGTTGCGCGCGTCGCCCCGACACATCGGCCGGGCCCGCCGAGTCAGATCGGTTGGTGACTGTTCAAGGCGCTTCTGGGCGTACGTCGGAAGGTATCGCGGTAGGACTCAATGGTGCGAGGTGAAGCGCCCTTTCGGGGCCTGAGATGCTGGGGGACAGCGTGAAAACCGCCGAACCACGGGCATTCGCTCGTGGCGTTGCCCAGCCCTCCGCGGCGGCCGGACTCCGTGTCTGGATAGCGATCAAATCGACGCGGGGCTCGTGCCCGAGTGGAGGCGGTCCACCGCCTACGAGAAACAAGATGCCCCGATCGTCGAGCGTCGCCGTCGCTGGGCAGCCGACGCCGAGATTGATTTCGGGCGCGGGAGTCAACTTCAGTCCGAATGGCTGCACCGCTGCGGAGTCTCCGCTGCACCCGACCACATACCCGACCGAATCGCTGCCCATCAGCACTGCGACAACGGCCAGGTCGGTGTGAAAGCTTCCCACCTGACGTCCGTCGGCTGACCAAGATTCGACGAGCGTCCCCGGCTCCGTTCCAGCGGCGTCCTGTGAGCTCGTGACGAGCTGGCCGAGAGACGTCACGGCGCGAACAGCTTCATGCCGGCCACGCTCGACTGTCCATCGCCGGCGCCCTTGACCGTCGAGCGATACGATTCGAGAGGCCCCTCGCTTGGACTTGGTCTCCGCGTAGCTTGTCGCGACGATGCCCAGCGGTCCGCCGGCCACCAACCCGGACACGTCGGTCCCGAGGGACAAGTGAAACCGAATCTTTCCCGGCCCGTCCCGCAGATCGACGCCGACGAGCTGCGGGGGATCCCCGTGCGCCGGTCGCGTATCGAGCAGCAAGAGATCGTCCGTGACCGCGATCGGGATCGCAGGCTTCCCGTCACCATATCGACCAACGGGCGCGTGCCATAGTCCTTTGCCGGTTCGGTCGATCGCGTGCACCTCGCCATCGGCGCCTACGGCCAAGATGGTGTGGTCGGGCGCGATGACCGGAGCGCGGCTCGAGATGTACTCCGAGGACAGATCGGCTTTGCCGAAGGGGTAGCGCCAGAGCTCGCGCCCGCGCCGGTTGACGGCGTACACGCAGCGGCTGTCCGCCACCACGGCGAAATCGTCGTCCACGGCCGTGGGCGGCGACAATCGTTCGAGATACGGATCCCGAAATTCCCCTAGCTTGCGGCCCGAACGAGGATCGAGGACCGACAAGCCCGAGTCTGTGCTGACCCAGACGCCGTCGCGCGCGACCGCGACGTTGAGATCCATGCCTCGCGCGGGGAGCGCTCGACCGTCGTCACGTGTGTCGCCGCCGCCAGATCGCCGAGGTTGACGCCGACTCCCCCGAAAAACACGTTATTGAAGACGCTGGCCGTGCCGTTCGAAGGGGTCGCGGTGAACGTACAGGTCCCCTGGCTGTCCACATCGAAGGCACGGACGATGACGGCGAGAGTTCGCGTGGTCGCCGCAGGCGGCACCACGACGAACGACGCGAGTCCATTCCCGCCACCGTCGTCATTTCCTGCTACGAATCCGCCCTGCACGTCGCTCGCGTTCTGAACGTTGATGACCGTGTCACCGCCCGCGCTGAGGTTGGTCGTCTGGAAAGTCCAAGTGACCCCGGGGGCCTGGGTCTCATAAACGATATAGAACGGATTGATGTTATTGAAGTTCACTCCCGTCATTCCTCCGAGCGATGCCTGGGCGCGCGAGTGAAGGAAGACGCCCAAGACGAGAGCCAGGAAGATGGTCAGCGTAGTTTTCATCGTCAGTTCCCCAGAACGGATTTCTTGAGAGCGGCGCGCCGAGCATCGCGTTCTTCCTGCGACAGAGACGCCAAGCTCGGCTCGAGGTCTTGCCACTGTTGCAGGTAACTACGCTGTCTCGAGATCTTGTCGGCAGAGACGGCCGGGGAACTCACAGAGGCGGCGCTGGCCCCCGTCAGAGGACTCGCGGCGCCCGTCATCGACGGCCGCGCAGGCTTGTTCATGGCTTTGTCGGAGAAGTGCCCAGGATGTTGCGCCGCTGAGAGCTGGGGCGCGTTCTTCACGGCCTCAACCGCCGCCGCTCCCCTGAAGCCAAACGGCCTCCCCGGCTCGGAGAATGCTGGATGCCCGGCGCGCGCAGCCTGAGACGATCCGGTCGTGAGCGCTTCGGTCGACTCAGCAACCGGATCCGAGGCCGGGGGCTCCGAGAGTCCGGGCGTGCATCCAAGTCCCACGGTAGCGACAATCGTGGCGATGCTCGCCACCGTGATCGACAAAACACGAATGATCCTGGCTGGCGGGTGCATTTCTCTATCTCCGTTTGATCGAGGGATCGATCATCCTGGAATCGATCCAATTTTCTGGAGAGCGTGAACGTTCTCGGCGCAGTGAGTGTCTTCTACGACCCAGCGCGGCTCAACAATCTCCACACCAACGATTTCGTGCCCGTGAAGCCGACCACTGAGGAGATGGAGTGCTTCGAGTGATTGCATCGGTCGCACGAAAGCGACTGGCACAGCGCCGAAGCTATCTCGACTGAGCGTCTGATCAGTCATTGAGCCCGGTTTGTGATGGCTTGTTATTGCGCGTGAGACGCCCATGACAGCGGCATCAACGAAGGCTATCGGAGACATTCGAACCCGCACGGTTGCGGGCGCGATCGCTAACACCCTTGACGGATCGCCGAAATCCCGGCCTCATAGCGATCTTCTGTTCGCTGGCGGCGCTCGCTCGCGAATGATAAGGGAGGCGACGCCGGCGTGACGCGATTCCGCGGTACGATCGTGAAGGTTCCAGAGGATGGTGGTCCCGGGGTGGTTTTCGCCGATGCGGCGCAGAGGCCGTTCGTCCTCTCGGGCATCTGGCGTTCGGCCGTTCCTCCGGCAGCCGGCCAGCTTGTCGATGTTGACCTCGACGAGGCCGGCCGGGTGGCGTCGATCGCGGTCGTCGGTTCGGAGCTCTCAGCGCCTCCGCCGGCCCCGGTAGCTGTTCCGATCGCGCCGCTCGTCGGTGACAACATTGCCTCTCCATCGAGAGCGGCCCCGGCCAAGCGTCGCAGCCGTCTTTGGCGCTATGGGCGCTGGGTTTTGGGCGGAATGCTGGTGCTGAGCATCGTCGGGTTCATCGTGGTCCGATATGTCGTGATTCCGACGATGATCCGTGAGGTACCCCTCATTGCCGTCGGGGCGGCCGCGGAGGCATACCGCAATCACGACTTACCCGCATTCAAGAGCTACGTGGACGTCTCCGCCGTCTTCGAGGACGCGACCGACCAGCTGGCGCCACAGTGGCTTGCGGGCGCCATCAAGAAGAACTATGTCCCCGACCTCGTGACCCAAGTGGACCAGCTCGTAGCCCGGGGGACCCTTCCCGACGGTGTTCGCCAGGGAGCAAGTGACGAGGCCACGGAAGCCTCTCGCCTCAAGGATGTCCTGCAGGCAGTAGTGAACGGACTCAAGTTCGAGGGGTTGGGCCCGAGCACTGTCAACGGTGACGAGGCTCATATCGAGGTGCGCCTGATAAGGGGGAACCGGCTCCTCGCAGTGCAGTCGCGCCTCCATTGGACGCAGGATCACTGGCGAGTCGTCGCCATCGAGCATCTTGCTCCTCTGATCGAAGGCCTCCTCTAACGTCGACCGACCGCGAGATCGACGAGATGTGTGACTACGTGCAGTCGTACTGTCACATCGCAGACGCTTTGGGACCAGTGCTCGGCGATGCCTGAGCCGCTTGCTCGATCGCTCTCGCGATCGCGACCGGCTGCGAGACATACACGGCGTGGCTCCCCTTGACCTCCACGACGGCTGAGCCCGCGCGCGCCGCCATCGCTCGCTGAGCAGGGGGCGGGATCATTCGGTCGTCGGTCGCGACGATGTACACGCTCGGCTTCTTCTTCCAGGCCGGCTGGGACACCGCGCCCGAAAGCGCCTCCACGCCCCACGGCACTTGCGCGTCGGCCATGAAGGCGGCTTCATCGTCCTCGACATCGGCAGCGAACGAGGCCGCGAACTTCTCCTTGTCGAGGAAGAGGAAGCCATCCTGCGGCGGGAGGATCGGCGGAACGGGCGCGCCCGGCGGCGGGTCCTTGATGATCGACGCGACCGACTCGCCGGCATCGGGGGCGAAGGCCGCCACATAAGCGAGCGCCGCGACCCTGGGATCGTTGCCCGCCTCCGAAATCACGACGTCACCGTACGAGTGCCCGACGAGTACGGCGGGTCCATCCAACGCCGCGAGCGCGCGCTTGGTCGCTGCGACGTCGTCGGCGAGCGACGTCGTCGGGTTCTGAACGATGGTGACTTCGTAGCCGCGCTTGCGGAGCTCGGCGTGAACCCCTCGCCAGCCAGAACCGTCGACGAACCGCCGTGCACCAGGACCACATTCTTGATTCCGATCTTCTTGTTTTCCATTGGCTGCCTCCTGAGACCCAAGCTACCTATCGGCGCCGGCGAACAGAAGTTCTGAATACGCGTCGATTGATGATAAATGGTCATGAATGGAATTCACCGCTCGGCAGCCTCGCGCGTTTCACCTCGTCGCCGACCATCACAGCTTCGCGCGCGCGGCGCAGGGGCCGTTCATCACGCCATCGGGCCCGAGCGTGCTCATTCGCGAATTCGAGAATCAGCTCGGCTATCGTCTCTTTGACCGCACCACGCGGCAGGTGCAGCTGACCCGTCATGGCGCCGACCTGCTCGACGAGACGCGCCGTCATCTCGAAGCGCTCGAGGAGGCGATGGCGCGTGTCGGACGCAGCGCGCGCGATAAGCGACAAACAGTCGCTCGGCACGACGCCGCTCGTCGCAGCCAACATTCTGCCGGGGGCGATGCGTGAGTATCGCCGTCGTCGACCCGAGCTGCGCGTTCGCTTGTTCGATTCCGACCAGGACACGGTGCTCCGTCAACTGCAGGCGGGTGGCCTCGACATCGGTGTTGGGCTCTTCAAGAGCGTTCCCGGCTTGCGGCGGGTGCCGTTGTTCCGCTTCTCGATGGCCCTGATCCGAGCTCGGCGCCGGAGCTCCGCGACCGGAGGCGAGACGCCGTGGTCGGCGCTGGAAGGCCAGACGGTCATTTCGCTATCGCCGTCGAGTCCGCACCAGCAGAAGATCGATCGGCAGCTCAAAAAGTCGCGCGTTCGCGTCGAAATCGGATGTGTGGCGAATCTACTGGAGACTCAGGTCGCGCTCGTCGAAGCCGACGAGGGGGGTCGCGGTGATCCCGTCCTTCGGGATCGCGCTCTGCAAAGATCGCGAGATCGTGATGAGCCGGCTCATCGACCCCGTGGTGACGATCGAGTTTCACCAGATCATGCAGCGCGGCCGCGCGCTACCCGAGGGCGCTGACGAGTTCATGAGCTTCCTCAAGACCTATGTCGCCGGCTGGGCGGCCCGGAATGGGATTATCTGAACCGTCCTTCGGTTCACGATCGTGGAGTGGCCGAGCAGCTCCTGCACCGCCTTGAGCGGCGCCGGACGAGCAGCCGACCAGCGGAGCGCGAGTCGCTCGCCCTGCCACCCATCGTCAACACGAAGACGGCGGCACTACGGCACCACCTCGAATATCTCCACGAGGTAGGGTTCGGCTCCTTCCAGGAGCTCGCCCAGGGTGCTGCGGGTCAGGATCTGTTCGCCACCGCCGATCTCCCCGAAGGCGGGCTCGATGGGGCCGACCCGGGCCGGGAGGGGCTTCTCGACCCGGAACAAGCGCACCGGCGATCCCTTGGTCTCGTAGGGCAGCGCCTTCATCGGCTCGGGCGTCCCCGGCCTCGAGAAGTAGTTGCTCCCGTTCCCTCCTTGGCGCGAAAGAATCGTCCCTTTCGGGATCTCTTCGTACTGCGCGCCGCCGTTGACGTCGGAGAACCCCTCGTTCGGTGGGTAGTAGGGCTGGATGGGCGCGGACGGAATAGCGGCATGCAACGTCCCTGGGTCCCCGAAGCCGCCGTAGACATGCGCGAGCTCATCCAACACCATCTGCGGGAGCTCCAGCCACCCCATCGATTTGATCGGCGGGTCATGAGCGGCGGTCACGGCGGCGTTAGTTGCTGCTGTCGCGACGGTCGACGCGGCCGTCATGGCGGCTTGGGTCCCTCCAAGGTACGGGCCCACGATGAGCTGGGTTGGCAGAGTCAGCACATCGGGCCCCAGGTAGGGGCCGACGATGACCTGGGTCGGCATGGTGAGCACGTCGGAGACCGGATCCAGGCCGTCGGGGTCGCTGTTCCGGATCGGGTTGCCGTAGGCGAACTCGTACGGGTTGGGATCGCCACGGAGGCCATGGATCCACATCGGATCGGGAGTCAGGAAGCGCCCCAAGCCCGGTGAGTAGTAGCGGGCGCCCATGTACACGAGGGCGCCCTCCAGGTTGTCCCAGTGGTCGCCGAACTTGTGGCGCTCGTAGTTGGCGTTCCAGCGCGCGGGCCGGAAATCGGCGTCCAGCTTGCCGTAGGGCTGGTAGGTGGTGCGCTCCACGACCTCGCCCGAGTCATGGTCGATGACCACGCCCGCCGAGCCGCGCCCGTCAGGGAGGGTCATGAAGATGTGGGCTTTGTTGCCGGCTACCTGCGGCAGGGCGCTGGCTTGATCGTAAAACACGCGGGCGAAGCCGCTGCCCACGTACTCCTGCTCGACGGAGTTGTTGTTCGAGTCGAGGAGTTGATACGCGCCGTTGCTGAAGCTCGCGTCGTGCAACACGAGCGAATCGAAAACGTAGACCGTGTATCCCGGCTCGACGTTGTGCAGGGAGATGATGCGCTCGCCGTTGTCCGCATAGAGGAAGTGCTCCGGCTGCCACGCCTGCGCGAAGTTCAGGCGGCCGATCTCGTCGTACGCATAGTAAGCGGCGGACCCGGCGGGCTGTGGAGTCGAGCTGACGTCGACCAGATAGAAGTTGCCTGCGGCGTCGGAAGCGTCCATCAGCGAACACCAGTTCGCCGCGTTCGCGGGAGTCTCGGCCGCCGTGGAGAGCTGATCAGGTCCGAAGGCGTAGGTGCTGGACGTCCCCTGCGCGATGCTTCCCGCCGGCCCCAGCGATCGGTCCCAGAAGTCGTTGATGTCGTCGGTCCAGGCCGTGAAGTTCCCGCGCGTGTCGTAGCTGAAGGTCTCGTTCTTGAAACGCGCGGCGATGGACGTGGTCCCGGTGGACTTGGTTTCGAAGTAGGGGAACGCGTTCGGGTACGGCGCGGTTTGCTCCGCCAGTGTGGGCGGCACAAACTTGTCGCCGATGCTGTTCGAGCTCGCGCTGGTCACTCGGTAGCTGTTGTCGTAGGTGAAATTCTGGGTCAGTGCCTTTGCCCCGGCTGGCCAGGCCGCCGTAGCGGTGTCCTTGATCATCGTGGGGTTCCCCACGCGGTCGCGGGTGAAGGCGATGTTGATCAGGTACTGCCACTCCTGCGTAGCGTCAGCTGCCGTCGCCGCCGGGGTGACGGTCACGCCGAAAGGCGGGGCGACGCTCAGGCGCGACAGTGCATAGCTCTGCTCGAGCCCATCGGGGCCGTAGCTCCAGCTGGCTTGCGTGGCCGCGGGATCGCCGAACGCCTGGCCCACGCTGAACCCCTTGTTGCCGCTGGTGCCGTCGAAGTAGGTGACCACGTTCGCCGTGATGAGCGACTGCGCCTTGGTCCCGCCCGTGAGCTGCAGGGTCTGAAGGCGGCCGTCGTCGCTGTAGCTGCGCGTCTCGGTGTTTCCCATGGCCGTGATCTGTGGCGTTGTCGCGCCGGTGGTGGCCGTGAGGACGCGGTCCTGGAAGTCGTACGTGAACGTCCGGCTGAACACGTTTTCGGCGTAGCGCGTCACGCAGGGCGGCGCGATATCCGAGCAGTCGAGGTACGGCGAGCCCACGAACGTTCCGCCGTTGCCGGGGTCCACACCTCCGCCCCAGCTGTCGATCGGTGCCGTGATCTTCCGATTCTGCTTCTGCAAGCGTCCCCGCGGGTCGTACGTGAACTGATCGTCGACCGCCAAGTCGCGGACCTCTGCCAATTGGCCATTGGGGCTATAGGTGTAAAAAGCCTCGGTTCCGTTGCCGTTCGTCAGGTCCAAAGTGGTGTGGGGCGGCTGTGATTGTCCACCGTTCTGGGGAGAATCCGGGAGGCAGGGGATGAAGTCCCGGGCCACCAGGCGACCCATGCTGTCGTAATAGATGTTCTGGCCGCAGCCGCGCTGGTCGCTGGTGCCGATGAGGCGGCCGGCGAAGTCGTAGGCGTAGCGCCAGGTGCCCGAGTTCGGCTCCTTGTTGACGGCCATCCGGCCAAGCGAGTCGTACTCGATGGTGCGGTTCACGCCGCCGTACGTGATCGACGTCGGCTCGCCGGTCGCTAGATAGGAGTCGTAGGAGAGCACGCTGTCGCTGCCAGCGGTGGAGGCGGCGTGGTGCGTGACCTTCCTGGTGCGCCCGTGCCCGTCGGTGTTGATGAGGGTGTAGCCGGCCGTGTGGCCGCCGCCGGTGGTCTGTTCCTGGTCCTGCACCTTCACCTGCAGCGCCGGCGAGTTGTAGGTGTACGCCCAGGCGCGCATGTTGACGTCCGTCGCGCCCGTTGGTCGTCCGATGGCGTCGTAGGTGTACTTCGTCACCCCGGGGGTATTCGTGGGCGGCACCTGCGACGGCAGCACGCCGGAGCCGAAGGTCGGCAGCGTGCCCGACCAGGGGACCGGAACGAAGGCGGTGGCCAGGCGGCCGTCGGCAGACGTGCTGGTGTGCGTCCCGCTCAGCAAGAGTTGCGTCCCCTCGGCGACCTTGCCGGAGACCTGGTCGATCGTCGCCCGCGTCTCTCCCAGCCCGTCGAGGTAGTCGTCGTGTGTGACGAACTTGGCCGGGCTCTGCGTCGCGGGCGTGCCCGTCACCACCAAGCCATCGGCGACCTCGTGATGGACGTGGCGGATGGGGCCGGCGTCATCATAGAAGAATGTCTCCTGCTTCTGCGTGGTCCCCGCCGTGTTGGGCGACGGGCCATCGATCTCCAGGACGCGGCCGAAGTCGTCGAGCTGAACCGCCGTCATCACGGCAGCCGGCGTGGCCTGCGACGTCACCTGCCCGAGCCCACGATCGTACGAGAAGCTGGTGTCGAGCGGGCCCTGGGGTGAGTTGTAAATACGATCGGTCAAGAGGTGGTGAAAGCCCCCGTCATGGTCGTACTTGAACGTCGCGAGTGACGCGTTCATCGAGTCGCCGAACTGGATGAGATTTCCCCACGCAGTCTGGCCCGCGATGTTGTCGTAAGTCAGGTTGGCCAGCAGCACGTGGCCGCCGGTGCAGCCGTCATTGCTACCGCATGGCGCGGGCACCGGGCGCGACGGGAGAGCGGCGGGCCCGTACGTCAGGGTTCCGTCAGGAGGGCGCGTGATCGGCGCGAACACCTGGATGAGGCGCCCGTAGCCGTCGTAGTTGTTGTCCACCTCGCGCACACCCGCCATGCCCGGGGCCAGGGCTCCGGAGCCCGAGCCGGTGAGGACTTGTGTCTTCCGCCAGTTCCAGCCGTTGCTGAGATCGGTCGGCGTCGGGAGGTTCCATTGATTGGCAGTTTGAATGATCTGATCTGTGAATCCGCCGCCGAGCATCCCGTAGTCGACCGTCGACGTGAGGTTGCCGTTGCCGTCGAAGTACCTCACGACCAGTGTGCCCGGGTCCGCCGGCGGCGCGGTGTAAGGCAGTCCGAGCTGCGGCACGCTGCTCCCCGTCGGCGGAATCATCGGATTCAAGGTGGAGCTGCTGCCGTTCCCGGTATTCCCCTCCGGCCAGAGCCCCGTCGCGGTGTCGACCTCTTTGGGGCTGATGCCGGATCGGCCGTCGAGTCCCCTGTACGGAATCTGGAAGGTGGAAACAATCGTTCTCGTCGTGAAGTGGGACGACGGAGCGGCGTTGCTGCCGACGTCCACAACGGCGGGGAGGCCGCGGCTGGCGTGATAGAGGGAGTAATCGGCGCCCGGCGTTCCGCAGGTCGACGTGCGCACGCAGGTGTCGGTCGCGAACGTGGTGGTGGTGATCGTGTCCGCGTTGGTGACGGTCGTCGTCCGGAAACCCACGAACTCGCGATCGCGCGGGTCGTAGATCGGCGTCTTGTAGTCGTACGACGTAGCGATGGAGACGGTCTGTCCCGACGTGGACAGCGAATGGCCGTTCGCCGCCGGGGCCGTGTTGGTGGTGGTCGTGTGCTTGACGACCCAGACGGGCACAGGCAGGGCGCCGGTGCCCTGTGTGAGGTTCAGGTGGGCCACCGTGTCGTAGTTGTCGAAGGCCGTCGAGCCGCCGAAGCCGTTGGAGATCGACTTCAGCAATCCCTCGGTGTGAATGGTCGTGGTCGTGAAGTGATTGGTGGTGCCGACGGCGACGGCCACGGAGGTGACGTTGGGGATCCCGTTGAGAGTCATCGTCCCCCCACCGGGCACGGTGGGGACGGGGATCGGGTTCCCGTTGCCGTCGGGCTCGGTCATGTTTCCGCTGAGCGTGGGGGGCAGATACAGCAGCTGGTTCACGCCGCTGCCGTCGATGTCGCCTATGAGCAGGCTGGCCTGGCCGGCGGAGGTGTTGGACTGATCAGTCCCCACCAGCTTGTCGGGGGCGACGTCGGCCGTGCAGTGGTACTTCGCCGTCTCCCAGCTCGCACCATAGCGGAGGCACACGGTGAGGCCGCTCGGATCCAGGACGGCGTAGTCGGCGAACCCGTCGCCGTTCAGGTCGCCGAAGCGGATCACCGATTGCTGCGCGCTGTAGCTCGTGGTCCCGACGGGATCGGCGGCCACGGCCCCGGTCAGCGTGGTGCCGGTGCCAGCGCGCAGCGGCAGTCCGTAGCTGAGTGGCAGCTGCACCGGCCCGCTGACGGACGCACACCCGGCGCTGGTTGGGTTGACCCCCGGCACCCCGAACCGCCCGTCGCCGCGGCCGACCAGGGTCTCGAAGTCGACGAACTTGAAGGGGGGAGTGTTGGCGGCGGTCGTTCCGCCGTTCGTCTTGTTCACGATCACCAGATCGCCGACCCCATCACCGTCGACGTCCGTGAAGGCGCGGATGGAGTCTGTCGGCGTCACCGTCCCGAGATCGCCCGAGCAGGCGAAGCTTTGCTGTTTGCCGAACGGTCCGCAACACATGCCCTCGGTCCAAGCTCCGTTGTGCACCAGGTTGACGGAGGTGGCCGTGCTCGTGCACCCCGTGGGCGCCACGCAGTTGGCCTTGTTGGCATCGCAGCAGCTTCCGTAGTTGCCGGTGACGACGAACGTCTTGTTCGCGGGGCAATTCCACCAGCGCTGGTACACCTTCGGGTCATAGGTCGAAGGGGCGCAGATGCTCGGCTCGCGCTCCAGGAATGGGTGGGTGGCCCCGAGGCGATCACGGGTCGACAGCACCGGGTAGTAGCTGCCGGTCGGGGTGCCATTGGCATCGGCGGCGACCGTGCCGGCCAGGGCCACGTCCGGCAGCCCGTCTCCGTCGAGATCCATGGCGGTGCTGGGCCCGATGGCGTCGGCCACCAACAGCGGATAGGCGTTCGAACATTGCGAGCAGACCACTCCGCCGAACGCGGCGTTCAGATACCCGAGCCGGGTGATGTCGTCCTGCCCCAGCGAGAGCTGCTGCAGATTGACCGACGAGCCCAGATTGAACTGCCCGACCGACACGGGGGAAGTGGGTGAGAGGCCGAACCCGTCCGAGGTATTGGGCGCCGGCTCGAACAGCACGGGCGACTCGTCGTTGGTGAAGGTGTTGACGAAGTTCGCGGTGGCGGGCAGCGCCATCACGTCGAGTAGGTTGAGCTGGGGGCTCGAGGTCCACGGTCCGAGGATGCCGTACGTCCACATTGCGTCGTCGATCAGCACAGTTTGGAACTTCTGCCCATTCGCGATGATGCTGGAGCCGAGGAACTGATCGTTAGGGGTGGTCCACCCGGTGCCCGAGGTGCTGGGGCCGAGGACAAAGCAGCCGGAGCAATTCTGCGCCGGGCCTACGCCGTTGACCGCGTCCTGCACCAGCGAGAAGACGCCGTTGGCCGCACCGGCGTAGTCTCCGACGTAGGCTTCGACGACCGTGGTCAGCACGGTGAACGCCACCCCCAGCCAGGCCACGAACACATCGAACGCCGACGCCGCCTGGCACTGGAAAGTGCACAGCGGCGAGTGCGCCGTGGAGCCCGGAATATTGTAGCGGCCGAGGCCCATGTTGCCGGTGACCAGCTCGGAGATACCGTCGCCGTCCAGATCGGCCAGGAGCCGTCCCGGCTCCGGCTTGCTGGTGACCGCCGGCCCGTAGGCGGACGTCTTCGAGAACAGCATCGGCGCCGGCGGCGTGCCGGGAATGGTCGTGGAGTTGCTGATGCCGAAGTACGTGTAGACCATCGGCGGCATGCCCTCCTTGTTCCCGCAGGAGGTCACCGCGCTGGCGAGGACCGTGCCCGACTGCTCCACGATCGCGCCGCCCCCGGCGACCAGGCAGTCCCCGACCGGCTTGATCGTGTTCAGGAACGCACGCGTCTGCGTGTCGTTGTAGACATAGCCGAGCTGGTACGATCGCACCAACCGGCGCGCGGTTCCGTCCCCGGTGCCGAACGTCGCGCTGGTCACGTCCACCTGCGCGAGCTGCGCGTATGGCGGCGCCTTCCAGATCGGGGTGGCGGCATAGGGGATCGTGTCGCCCAAGGCCGTCGGCGTGACGCCCGGCAGGTACTGCGCCAGGCTCCAGCTCAGGTGCACGTGGTGCGCGAACGAGGTGGTCGCAGGCGCCACCGCAGTGAGGGTCGTCGTCGGAGGCTGATTGCTGGTGTCGTAGATGTCGCGCAGGTATTGGATCCCCACACCGTTAGTGGGGGCACCATTGGGAAACAACTGATGCTCGTCGTCGTAGGAGTAATAGACCGTGTTGCCGACCATGTCCGTGTCGCGCACGATCCGCCATCGATAGATGGGGTTGACCGCCAACCCATTGATGGTCGTGCAGCTCCCGGTCACGGTCGTGCAGACCGTTGAGCTCTTGGCCTGGTTGGCCGTGTTGGAGTCCGCCAGCTCCACGCCCGCGCCAAACGCCCCGTCGAGCGGCACGCCGAATTGAATGAGGTGGCCGGACTTCGTCTGCTTGACCCAGGTCAGCCCGTCGAAAAAGTAGCGCGCGCCGTCGTCCACCTCCGCCCGGTACCCCGACCAGCCGAAGGGCGCGATACCGACGTACGGCCCCGACGACGTCGGCAGCGGCGGCGGCAAGCTGGGATTGAGCGAGACGGGAATGAGCAGTTTCCCGTCGGCATAGTAGTCGTCCGTGCCGTAGTCCGGCGCGCCGTTGAGCATGAACGTGGGCTCCACCGCCAGCGCGTCCTGAAATCGCGGGCGCCCGCTGTGCCCGCGGCGCACGATCGACGGTGCGTCCAGCGTCCAGCCCATCCCCGCCAGCCCGAGCCCGGTTGACGAGCTGTACGTGAGACCGAGCGCAGGCTGCGCGTCGCCGCGCCCCGCGGGGAACTGAAACGGATAGGTCGCCTGGGCGGCCCCCGTGGCAAGGTCCACATTGCCGAGCGCCGAGGGGCTGTGCGCGCCCGCCGGCGGCGTCGCCAGCGACGGCGAGCCGCCTCCACCGAGTTGCAGCCCCGATACCGTGTCGATGGCGTCCGCCTGTGCGTGGCTGGAGGCGAGCACCAACGAAAAGTATGTGGAGATGGCGAAGACGCCGACGACTCCCTTGCGCGACCCTCGAAACATGGTGGTGATCATGGGTATTCTCCCGAGCGCGGTAGATCGGCCTCAGCGACAGGCGGTCCGAAATCGTTCCAGGTTCTGCCGGCAGACGTCGCGGATCGCCGCCGCCTCCGCCAGGTCGTGCGGGAGCAACGACGGCTGTGATGCGATGGCGATCCGGCGGTGGTAGCAGCCCGCCACCGCGTCCTCGTACGCCACGCACTCGGCCACCGGCTCGACGACCGTTGCAGTGCCCCCGCCCGCCGGCTCGTGCCGGTCGACTCCGCACCCCACGGCGACCGCAACCACTCCGACCCAAAGCACGAGCCATTTGCGAGCGACTTGCATGGTTCCCCCAACGAAGCGAGTTTCACAGAGGCATCTCACGGTCGGCCCAGCGCAGGAAGGGCAAGGATTTTTGCCCTCTCCGGCGCGGCGTGGCGATGGGCGCCGCCGGCGAGTCAGGCACGTCACCTTCGATGGCGCCGCCCTCCGCGGCGACGGTTCGCACCTTCCTTACGCGCACGCGGGACCGACTGTTGCGGCCACTAACAACCGAAGCGTTAAATTAGCGCTAAGCACTGCGATGCCGTTTCTCGCTCGCGAGGCCCGGCCGAGCAATGGAATTCGCGTTTACGCAGGAAGCATAAATGTTACGGATTCGGCCGGGCGTTGCTCGTGAGGACAGAAATCTCGCGATCAGCTCCGCGCGCGTAGCCACCCGCAGCCGGCGCGCGGCGTGGTGCAGAAACACCGCCACCGTCGACGCTGAGATACCGAGCTCGTAAGCGATGAGCTTGTTCGTGTGCCCGAGGCTGGCGAAGGCCACCACTTGCCTCTCCCGATCCGTAAGTCGAGACAGGTCAGGAGTAGGCACTTCGTTGCACTGGGCGAGGAGCAAACGCCGTCCATCTGACTCGAAGTGATCGACCAGCGTCCAACGCGCGTCCACGAGACCCTTTAATGCGCCGAGCGGACGAGCACGGCGTTGCTTGCCCCGCCCGTTCCGCAGGCGCTCGAGCGCCAGCACCGATTCGCTGAGTATTCGCCTTGCCTGCCTAGTCGTGGCTGAGCCGCGTGCGTGCGCGATCGCGCCCCGCGGCTCGACCACTGCCTCCGCCTGTTCCGGTGACGGCACCATTCCGGCCAGGCGCGCGCGAAGGCGCAGTGCTGCAGCCAGGTGAACGGCCACCTTCGTCCAGCAGGCGAGCACCCCAGCCGGTAGATCGAGCGCCCGCTCCAACGGAACGCCGATCCAGACGCCCCGGTTGGTCGGATCGCGGCCGTTGAGCACGAAGACGTCGCGCCACTCGGTCTCGCCGTGGGTGGTCATATGCCGGTTGGTCAGAGCGCGCTCACGTTTGCCTCCGGCCTGACTTGCCAGGGAGCACGGGTAGCGCCCGAACGTGCCGCGCACGTACGAAGGGGGAAGCCCGGCGGGGACGCGCGAGAGCAGCGACACGAACCGATCGGGAATCTCGGCTGCTGCGGTCCGCGCGACCACGAGGTGTCCGGCGTCGTCGATCTCATATAGAAATCCGACCACCCCTTGATTTCCGCGGCTGTCGGCGAGGTCGCACCGATCGATGAAGGGTCGTCACCAGGCCGTCAAGCCATTCCGATTCCGATAGCTCGACCCGATACGCGGCGTCCAAAACGCGCAACACGTCTTCGACCATTCGAGACCCTCCGTCGCTGACGCTACCAGACCAGATTTAGCCGCCGCCAGGGCAAACATTGCTTTGCCCGTTGCCACCTTCTTTGCTCGGCCCCACTGGCTCGCGCTGCAAGCCCGCCGCGCAAACCTTCCCAAACTCCGCCGCCGCTCATAGGTACCGATTGAGGGAGGAGCACATTCAAGGCGCTCGTCTGTCCGCATATTGTCTGCGCGCTCACCTATCGTCGTACCTACTACTAGCGACGACCAGCCCGCCCCCGCGCAATCTCGCGGTTCAGGGCATCGGGCCGACCTCCCAGGGTGGCGGGGTGGTTCGCTGCTGCAGGTGCTCCACGAACGTCTTCACCTTCGGTGAGATGTGCCGCGCGCTCGGGTACACGACGTGGATGGGCACCGGCGGCGCCTCCCAATCACGGAGCACCCGCTCGAGCCGCTTCGCGCGGATGTCGTCGACGCAGAGGTAGGCCGGGAGGAGCGCCAGACCCAGACCTGCCGCCGCGGCTGCGTGGACGAGGTCGAAGTCGTTCACGATGAAGCGCGCCGCCAGCTCGACGTGCGCGACTTTTCCGGCGCGCTCGAGGCGTAGCGTCGCGCCACCGGAAGGTATGCCGAACATGATGCAGTCGTGCCGCTTCAAGTCTTCGACCGATCGGGGACGCCCGCGTTTCTTCAGATAGGCCGGCGTCCCCACCAGGAACCACCTCACCGGCCCGAGGCTGCGGGCGACGAGCGTCGAGTCGCTGAGCGCGCCCGCGCGGAGGGCGACGTCGAAGCGCTCCTCGATCAAGTCGACAGCCCGCGACGTGCAGAACATCTCGATCCGGACCTCGGGGTAACGGAGCATGTAGTCGTTCAAGATCGGGCCCAGGAAGGCCACGTTCGGTCCGGTGGTCAGCCGCAGGACGCCGCGGGGGACCTCTTGCAGATTGCCGACGGCGCGCTCGGCGTCTTCGATCTCACCCGCGATGCGCGCACAGTAGTCGTAGTAGGTGCGGCCCACGTCCGTGAGACTCACCTTGCGCGTCGTGCGATTGAGGAGGCGCGCCTTGAGGCGCGCCTCGAGCTCCGTGACCTTCCGGCTGACGGTCGACTTCGGCATCCCGAGGCCGGCGGCCGCCGTCGTGAAGCTCCCGGTCTGCGCGACGCGCGCGAACACCAGCATCTCGTTGAGATCCATGGTTGACAACTGTTCCACGCACGGAACAGATATTCCAGATCTCTGCACCTAGTCTCGCCTTGGGAACGGTCGTATTGGTGGTCGCAGGAGGCACACCATGACGACCAGCAACTGGAATCTCGACACCGTTCACTCAGGCATCAACTTCACCGTGCGCCACATGGTGGTCTCGAAGGTCCGAGGCCGCTTCGCGAAGTTCAACGGGACCGTGGCGCTCGACGAGAGCGACTTCACACGGTCGAGCGTGGAAGCGACGATCGACGTCTCGAGCATCGACACGGGCACCGCCCAGCGCGACGAGCACCTGAAGTCGGCGGATTTCTTCGACGTCGAGCGCTTCCCCGAGATCCGGTTCCTCAGCACGCGGATCGAGAAGGTCTCCGGGGAGCGCTACCAACTGACCGGAGAGCTGACCATCCACGGTGTCACTCGTTCGATCGCGCTCGAGACGGAGTACGGCGGCCGCGGCAAGGACCCGTGGGGCAACGAGCGGGTCGGCTTCACAGCGAAGGGGGCCATCGACCGGAAGGACTTCGGCCTCGTGTGGAACCAGGCGCTCGAGACGGGCGGCGTGCTCGTGAGCGACCGCGTCGAGCTCGAGCTCGAGGTCCAGGCCGTCCGCGCGGCGGCCACAAAGGCCGCCTGAACCTAATCTCAAAGCGACGACAGGGGAACAACGTCATGTTGGCGAATCAGCTTCAGACGGCTCAGCAACCCGCGCGCAAGATCATCTACCGCACGCGAGGAGAGACGGGCGGTCCCATCACGCGGCTCATGAGCCCCTCCGATCTCGGCCAGCTCATCAAGCCGTTCGTGTTCCTCGATCACTTCAACTTCGACGGGCAGGGGCGGCGCATGCCGATGGAGCTTGGCTGGCACCCGCACTCGGGGATCGCCACGGTGACCGTGGTGCTGGAAGGCGCGGTCCGGTACGCGGAGACGACGGGAAAGGCGGGCGTTCTATCAGCGGGAAGCATCGAGTGGATGCGCGCGGGCAACGGCGTGTGGCACACGGGGGCGGCCGAGCCCAAGGGCGTGCGGGGATTCCAGCTGTGGGTCGCGCTGCCGCCGGAGCTCGAGAACGCGCCCAACGCGAGCCACTACGTGATGCCGGGGGAGTCGCCCGTCGACGGCCCCATTCGCGTCATCCTGGGCTCGCACGGCAAAATGAAGAGCCCCATCGACGCGCCCCCCATGAACTACCTCGTCGTGAGTCTGAAGGCTGGCGAGCGGTGGTCGTACGAGCCTCCCCAGGGGCACGAGGTGGCCTGGGTCGCGGTGCACGAGGGCACGCTCCGAACCCCAACGCCCGTTCCCACCGGGGAGATCGCGATCTTCGAGCCCTCCGAGGCGGCGATCGACTTTCTCGCCGAGGGAGACACGGTGTTCGTGCTCGGCTCGGCGCCGCCGCATCGGCACGACCTCGCACTCGGCAGCTACTCCGTTCACACGAGCGCAAAGGCCTTGCGCCAAGGAGAAGAGGAGATTCGCCGCATCGGCGCGCGCCTCCTCGCCGAAGGCAAGAAGAGCTACGCGCTCAGGGAATACGGGGAGGCCCGTGCGAGCCGCTCGCTCCCTGCCGCCGATCGGTGAATCTGTTTCGCCTCGCACGGTGCGATCTTCCCAAGGAGAGGACATGACGAAGACAATTCTCGTATGCGGTTACGGACCTGGCATTTCCAACGCGGTCGCCGAGAGGTTCGGCGCCGAGGGCTTCTCCGTCGCGCTCGCGGCGCGCAGCGCCGATCGCCTGGCAGCGGGCGTCAAGGAGCTGGAAGCCAAAGGGATCCGCGCAGCCGGGTTCCCCACCGATCTCGCCGATACCGCGTCGGTGCGGGCGCTCGTCGGCAATGTGCGCGAGACGCTGGGGCCCATCACGGTGCTCGCGTGGAGCGCCTACTCGGCCGGCGCCGGAGATCTGCTGGTCGCCGACCTGGCGGCGATTCGGGGCACGCTGGACATGGCCGTCACGAATCTCGTGATGGTCGTCCAGGCTGCGCTGCCCGATCTCAAGGCGCAGAAGGATGGCGCCATCCTCGTGATCAACGGCGGCCTCGGCTACTTCGACGCCAAGATGGACGCAGCCGCCGTTCAATGGAACACCATGGGCCTCTCGATAGCCAACGCCGCCAAGCACAAGCTGGTCGGCGTGCTCGCCAAGAAGCTGGAGAGCGACGGCATCTACGTCGGCGAGGCGATGGTCCTGGGCT
>Ga0265342_10001475_pt1 | contig 21863 bp, 16 predicted proteins | sample 4CB327metaG_FD_203125 | JGI IMG/M metagenome (GOLD analysis project Ga0265342, IMG submission 203125) | Rhizosphere microbial communities from Carex aquatilis grown in University of Washington, Seatle, WA, United States - 4-CB3-27 metaG | ecosystem: Host-associated > Plants > Roots >... | reverse complement strand
CCTCTCCCGCAGACGGGAGAGGGGACCGGATCTTCAGCGAGTCACCCTCTCCCGTCCTCGGGAGAGGGCCGGGGAGAGGGCAGGCCTTGCGAGCGGCGACGCCCGCGAAGGCCTCGAGAGGAGCGGAGGCGTTACCCCCGGTGGTTCGCCAGCCACGTTGTCGCCTGCTGGCGCAACGTCTCGTCGGCCTCGTCTGCCTTCGTGCCGTGGACCGGCTTCGCGGCCACACGGGCGGCGAGCGCACGCGCGCCGCGCCGATCGCGGCCGCTGTCCCACAGCGCGCGCGCCAGCGCGAAACGCAGGCGCGGCAGCTCGTCCTCCAGCGTCCCCTTCTCCGCCATCATGATCGCGCGATTCAGCGTGTCGATCGCGACGGCCGGCTGGCCGAGGCCGATCTGCGACTCGCCGAGCAAACCGAGCGCGTAGATGCTCTCGGTGTGTGGGCCGGCTTCGACTTCCTGGATCGCGATGGCTCGCTCCGCATCGCGCCGCCCCTCGCTGAAGCGGCCGAGCTGGTTGAGGATCTCCGCGCGATTCACCAGCTGGAGCACCAGCTGCGGATAGCTCATGCCCAGGGTCCGCTCGAGGATCTCGATGCCTCGATTGATGTCGTCGAGCGCCTCGCCGAAGCGTCCGAGCGCGCGCAGGGTATCGGCGAGGTTGGCCAGCGTCAGGGCAACGTCGGGGTGGTCCTTGCCCAGCACGCGCTCCTTGATGCGCAGCGCCTGGAAAAACTGCGTCGCCGCGCCCTCGTGGTCCTCGTTGGCGTCGAGCACGACGCCGATGTTGTTCAACACCCACGCGCGCAGCAGGTCATGACCGCCGATGCGCTCCAGGAATACCTGCGCCTGATTGATCCAGCGCCGCGCGCGGGTCATGTCGTGCTCGATGTAGCCGGCGACGTAGATCTCGACCGCAGCCAATTCGACGACCAGCTCGTCATGGCGTGACGCCTCGGCGATCCACAGCGCCTCCTCGGCGCTCTCGTCGGCGTCCTGGGGGTGGTGCATGTCGACCTGCAGCAAGACCAGCCGGTTCAGCGCCTCGGCGACGAGGGGCCGGTACCCGACCTGGCGCGCCTCCGCCACCACCTGCCGGGCCGCGTCGAGCGCGCGGTTGTACCGGCCGGCGTCCTGAAGCGCCTTGATCGCCACCAGCCGGTCGCGCAGGGCGTCGACCTTCTCGCGTGTCGCCGAATCGGCGGGCGGCGAGATGCTGGAGCTCGAGGTCACGTCGGCGCACCGCTCGATGGGCGTGAGCGCCGTAGCCGCCGCGACCGCGTTGGACACGACGACCGCGTGCCCTTCGACAAGCACGTCCGAGAGCGCGTGGAGCTCGTTCCAGCGGTCGCGCAAGCAGCCCATGCGCAGATCGAGCACCTCGTTCGACTGCTCTCCGCGCACGTTGGTGGCCTCGCATGCGTCACGGTACATGCCCGACCAACGCGTCACGTAGCCGTCGAGCAGGCGCGCCAGGGTGTCGAAGGTCTCTCGCGCGCGCGGCCGGCCGCTGGCCTGGATCGACTGCGCGATCGCCTCGCGCCGCCCGCCGCGCTCGCTCGGGCGTTCCCAGACGCCGGCGAATCGATCTTCGGTGACCTGGCAGGTCGGCCGCGATCGGGCGACCGGCGTCAGCGCCATCGTCGCGACCACCGACGACGCGACCGCGACCGTCGCGCCGACATACCACCACCCCCGGGCGCGCGGGTGCCGCACCAGCACCGCCAGCAGAGCGTCCATCGATGGCCACCGCTCATCCGGCTCATTCGCCAGGCCGCGGAGCAGCGCGCGCTTGAGCCAGCCGGGCACGCGCTTGGTGACCGGCACCGGACGCAGGCGGCCGCGCAGCACGTTGTCGGCCAATTCGGCGAGGGTCTTGCCGCTGAACGGCCGTTCGCCGTAGAGCGCCTCGTAGAGCGCCACGCAGAAGCTGAATTGATCGCTGCGCGCGTCGGCGGTCTGGCCCCGGAACTGCTCGGGAGCCATATAGGCGGGCGTGCCGACCAGGAGGCCGGTCTGCGTGAGGTTGGCATCGAGCGCCGCCGCGCGGATCTTGCTGTCGGCGGGCGCGTCGGGCGCGCTGCCGGTCAGAGCCTGGCCGACCGGGACCGCCTGCTGCTTGGGCAGCGCCATGGTCGCGCCCACGTCGGCGCTGATGGTGATCTCCGACGAGATCACGATCGGGTCACCGGAAGAGCGATCGGCGGCGTGGCGCGCGAGCCCGAAGTCCATGACCCGCACCTGGCCGGAGCTGGTGAGCATCACGTTCTCGCCCTTGAAATCGCGGTGAACCAGCTGCGCGGCGTGCGCCGCGGACAACCCACGTCCGGCGGCGATGAAGACGTCGAGGATCTCGCGCCAGGAGCGCCGCGCGGCGTTCTGCCAGTAGGCCACGGTATGGCCGTCGACGAACTCCATCGCGACGAAGACCTGGTCCTCGAAGCTGCCGACGTCGTGGACCACGACGACGTTGGGGTGCGACAGGCGCGCGATCGCTTGCGCCTCGCGCAGCAGCCGCGCCTTCTGCTCAACCAGCTCGGGGCCGATACTGCCGCTCACGTGCAGCAGCTTGACCGCGACCTTGCGGTCGAGCTCCGGATCGTACGCGGCGTACACGTCTCCCATCGCGCCTCGGCCGACCAGACCGAGGACCAGATAGCGCCCGATGGGTGCGCCGCGCGCGAGCAGCGGTGCGTCCGATCGGTCCCGTGACGGGAGACCCGAGGTCATGGTGCTCGTACTCCTCACCATCGGCACCCACGCCGTGCTTGTTGAGGTTCGAGGAAGCCCCGGCGCTCCGGCCGCGACGACGGTCAGTGCCGACTACCGCGGCTTACATGTAACGTCGACGCGCTGTGATCAGAGGAGACCGAACCTGCGGCCGATCAGGAGCACGACACAGCCCCACAGCCCGGCGACGATGTCATCGCCCATGATACCGGGGCCGCCGCCGAGCCGGCGTTCGCAAAGGCGCGCGGGCCAGGGCTTGAACTGATCGAAAACCCGAAAAAGTGCGACGCCGGCCAGCAAGCCCACCCAGGTCGACGGCGCCGCGAGCCAGGTCACGAAGACGCCGGCGACCTCGTCGATGCAGACAATCTGCGGATCTTTGTGCGCGAGCTCTCTCTCCATCACGCCCGACGCCCAGAGCCCGACGATCGTGACCAGCAACGCGGTCGCGGCGACGGCGGCGAGCCCGAACGGCCGCACGATCAGGTAGAGCGGGATCGCGCCCAGCGTGCCCGCCAGCCCGGGCGCGCGCGGAACGTGACCGCAGCCGAACCAGACAGCCAGCACGTGGGCGACGCGCGCCTTGGTCAAGCCGCTACTCCCAGAGCCGCTCGCGCGCGATGTAGTCGAAGACCTCGCGGAGGATCTCGATGCCGTTGCGCGCCGTCGCCTCGTCGATGCTGAGCGCCGGCTGGATGCGGAAGCTCGCCGAATAGGACATGGTCAGAAGGCCGCGGCGTACGCACTCCATGAAGATACGCTCGGTCACCTTGCGCGGCAGTGGCTCTTTCGTGGCGCGGTTCTTCACGAGCTCGATGCGCAGGAACAGACCCGAGCCCTGCACGAACCCGACGAACGGGTAGCGGTCGGGGAACGCCTCCAGCTCGCGCAGCATGACCTGGCCGACGTCGCGCGCGTTGTCGACAAGCTTCTCCTCGTCGATGATCTTCAATGCTGCGGCACCGGCTGCCGCCGCCAGCGGATTGCCGCCGTAGCTCGACGATGATCCCGAGGGCGCGCCCCAGGGCAGCGCGCGCGAGATCGCGTCGGTGGTGAGCACACCCGACAGGGGAAACCCGCCGCCGAACGCCTTGCCGACGGTGACGATGTCGGGCCGGACGCCGGTGTGTTCCACGCCCCAGCGCTTCCCGGTGCGCCCGAGCCCGGTGATCATCTCGTCGGCGATCAACAGCGCGTCGTTCTCCTCGGCGATCGCCTTCACCGCGGGCAGGAACTCCTTGGGCGGAACCACGTTGCCCGCCGTCCCTTGCATCGGCTCGACGATGATCGCGGCGATCGAGCCCGCTGAAACCTTCTTCAGCGTCTTGCGTCCGACCTCGGCGCAGGCGATGCCGCAGCTGGGATAGCTGAGACCGACCGGGCAGCGGTAGCAATCCGCATACGGGAGCAGGTGCGACCCGCTGGCCATGGGACCGAGCCCGTGCTTGAAGGTCGAGCCCATCAGCGACAGCGCGCCCAGCGTCTTGCCGTGGAAGCCGCCCCAGAAGCTGACCATCTCGTACTTGCCGGTGTGACACTTGGCCAGGCGCAGCGCGCTCTCGACCGCCTCGGCGCCGCCCGAGTAGAGCTGCAGCCGGTGCACGCCGGGCGCAGGCGGCTGCGTGGCCAACCGCTCGCCGAGCTCGACGCGCGCGCGCGACGTGAAGGATCCGACCGAAACCTCTGCGACCTGGTCCTGCACCGCCTTGACGTAGGTCGGGTGCGAGTGCCCGAGCGCGTTGACGTTGATGCCTCCGATGAAGTCGAGGAAGGTGTTGCCGTCGACGTCGGTGACCGCGCTGCCCTGCGCCTTGTCGACCACGATACCGGCCATGACCGCATAGCTCTGCAGGCCGGGCGCGGCGTGGGCGTCCTCCCGAGCGCGGAGCGCCGCGCTCTGCGGACCGGGCACCGCCGTCCGCAGCGCAGCTTTCTGGTTCTTCGGCTGCACGCGGTCAGTTGCCGCCGGGGATCGGCGTCTCGCGCTTGGTGACGATGCCGTCGGTCTCCTGCGCATCGCCCGCGGGCGGAGGCGGCTGCCGCGCGCGCAGGACCTGGATGATCGCGCCCAGGCGCTGCACCGCCGACACATTGGCGACACCGGCGACGATCGCGATGGCCAGGATCATCGGCGCCTCGCGCATCGACAGCACCGGCGTGTCCGCCAAGATCACCTTGGTGATCGCAGTCATCCCGGCGGCGGCGATCAGATAGACCGCGCGCTCGCTCCGGCGCATGGCGCCGCGCGGCGGGGGCACGTGCACCGCCTCGGCCTTGGCGGTGCTGTAGCTGATCATGAACGCGCCGACCGTCGCCGCGAGCGCCAGGAGCAGCACGCTCCAGGTGTCGCGGTAGTAGAAAATCAGGCCGCCCATGAGGAAAAACTCACCGAAGCGGTCGACGGCGGCGTCGAAGACCTCGCCCGCGTCCGACGACACGCCGGTGCGGCGCGCGATCACGCCGTCGACGATGTCCGACAGCGTGGCGATCGTGCCCAGCATGCAGGCCAGCCCGAACCAGCCGTAGGCGATCGCGACACCCGCGCCCAGCGCCGGCACCAGCGAGAAGGCGGTCACCATGTTGGGGGTGACCCGCAGCGCGATGAGGCCGTTGATCAGCGGATCGAGCATCCAGTAGGCGTATTCCATGGCGCGCTTGTCCAGGAACACGCTGCCGCCGTCGGCGTCGGCGCGGGCGAAACGAGCGCGTCCGCGCAGCAACGCGCGCACCAGGTAGGCGACCACTGTCACGAGGGCGATCCCCCACATCACGAGAGCAAAATAGAGATCGAGGTATTTCATGATCAGGGACCGACGATGCGCCGCTCGATCATGTCACTGAGGTCGTGCCCCGCGATGGAGCTGGGACCGCCGAGCGGCAGCTCGCGGCACCCCTCGCGCGCCGAGGCGTAGGCGGTCGCGATGAGCTGCACGCACAGGAACGCCTCGCGCGCCTCCTTGCCGACGAAGTCACCGCGGTCGATCGCGGCCTTGAACTCGTCGAACAGCGAGTTGAACCAGGTGACGTGGCTGGAGTCCATCCAGTCGGACGAGATCTCCTTGCGGTCGAAGGTCCACTTCGCGCTGCTGCTCTCGATGTCGCGCTTGTTGTCGGAGGGCAGAAGCGACGCGATCTCGATGGCGTCGTCCTCGACGCGGATCGCACCGCGGTCGCCGTGGATCGTGTAGATGACCTTGCGCACGCCGGCCGTCCAGCTGAGGTGCGCCGACGCGACGCCGGTCGGGAACTTGAGGCTGCAGCTGAAGTCATCCTCGGTGTCGAACGGCGCCATCGCGGTGGCGCGCGCCGAGATCGACGTCGGGTAGCTCTTCAGCCACTCGAACGCCAGATAGAATGTGTGGCTGCCGTGGTCCATGGCGATGCCGCCGCCCGAATATTTGCGCTCGCGGCGCCAGTTGGGCCGCCATTCGCTGACGCCCTTCGCGTGCGTGTTTCGGAACGTTTGCAACGTCACCAGATGAACCTTGCCGATCTTCCCGGCCTCGAGCGCGCTGCGAACGGTCTTGATCACCGGGGCGTGCTTGTAATTGTGGCACGGATAGAGCACGCGGCCAGCCTCGACGGCGTGCCTCAACATCGACCGCGCCTCGTCGATCGAGGTCGCCAGCGGCTTTTCACACAGCACGTGCAGTCCGTGGTCGAGCGCGGCGTGCGCCACCGGCGCGTGATCCGCGGGCGGAACCGCGATGTCGACGAAGTCCAGGTTCCCCTGCTCCGCCGCGAGCAGCGCGGCGTGATCTTCGTAGACCCGAACGCTCGGCATATGTGCCTTTGCGACGGCGCGACGTTTCTCGGAGATATCGGCGACCGCGACGATCTCGACATCGCGTCCGTCCCGCGCCCTCTGGGCATAGCCCGCGGCGTGCCCCTTCTCCATGATGAAGCCGTAACCGATGATGGCGCCTCGGAGGGGTGGTTTCATTTCAACTTTTGTCGTGTTTGTGACCGGAATGCCATTGAGTGACGATACGATGTCGCCATTTAAATCCCGTTTCAGGTGGGAAGGTCAAGCAACCTGCGCGACGACGTGGAATCCGAGGGCCCCGGGGTGGCGTCGAGGGCGACGGCCAAGCGGCGGCCGTGGCGGAAAACGTAGTCATGGCGATACGTTTGCCAAGTGCCCCTGACCCGAACGCGGCTCGCTTCGGCGTTGACTCACGGAGTTCATGAGACTAGCTTGCGCTCCCATGATTGGCGAAGCGCTGAAGGTCGGCGACCCGGAAACCTACGAGCTCTGTCGCGCCGAGGAGCGCCGCCAGGCCGAGTGCATCCGTCTCATCCCGTCGGAAAACTACGTTTCGAAGGCGGTTCTCGAAGCCTCGGCATCGGTTTTCACCAACAAGTACAGCGAGGGCTACCCCGGCAAGCGCTACTACGAGGGGCAGCAGGTCGTCGACCCGCTCGAGCAGCTGACCATCAACCGCGCCAAGGTCCTTTTCGGCGCCGAGCACGCCAACGTGCAGCCCTATTCGGGCTCGCCGGCGAACCTGGCGGTCTATCTCGCGTTCCTCAAGCCCGGCGACAAGGTCATGGGGCTTGCGCTCCCCATGGGGGGGCACCTCACCCACGGCTGGAACGTCTCGATCACCGGGCGCTACTTCACCTCGGTGGGCTACGGCGTCCGAAAGGACACGGGCCGCATCGACTACGACGAGGTCCGCGACCTGGCGAAAAAGGAGAAGCCGCTGCTGCTCTGGGCTGGCGGCACCGCCTATTCGCGCATCTGGGATTTCGAGACGATGGCGTCGATCGCCAAGGAAGTCGGCGCGCGCTTCGCGGCCGACATCGCTCACATCGCCGGATTGATCGTGGGCGGCGCGCACCCCTCGCCGGTGCCCCACGCCGACGTCGTCACCACGACGACCCACAAGACGCTGCGCGGGCCGCGCGGCGGCATGATCCTGTCGCGCACCGAGCACGCGCAGGTCATCGATCGCGCGGTGTTCCCAGGCCTGCAGGGTGGCCCGCACGTGCACAACACCGCGGCGCTGGCGGTGGCGCTGAACGAAGCGGCGCAGCCCGCCTTCCGCGACTACGCACATCGGGTGGTGGCAAACGCCAAGGTGATCGCCGAGGAACTGGTCTCGCGCGGCTACCAGGTCGTGTCCGGAGGGACCGACAACCATCTGATCCTCGTCGATCTCACCAACAAGAACGTCCCCGGCAAGGTGGCGGCACGTGCGCTGGACAAGGCCGCCATCGAGCTCAATTACAACTCGGTCCCTTACGACACGCGCAAGCCGTTCGACCCGTCGGGGATCCGCCTCGGGTCGCCGTCGGTGACCAGCCGGGGCATGAGCGAGCCAGAGATGCGTCAGATCGCGGCGTGGATAGATCGGGTCATCACCAACCCCACTGACGAGAACGCCACCAAGGTGCGGGGAGAGGTCCTGGAGCTGACCCGGAAATTCCCCGCGCCGGGCATCTCGGCCTGAGCCGGCCCGGTCGAAGGGCCCGAGGAATCATGCTGTCGCGTCGTCTTCTTTCTCTTCCCATCATCGTAGCCCTGCTGGCGCTGGCGCTGCCGGCGCCCGCGCGCGCCGAGGTCATCGAGCTGCTCGACAAGACCAAGATGACCGGGAAGATCATCCACTACTACGACGGCGTCTATACCGTCGAGACCAACAACCAGACGCTCAAGCTGCCGCGCGAGAAGATCCGGTCGATCAGCTTTCAGCTTCCGCCGGCGCGCCCCGAATTCTCGACGCCCGAGAAGACGTTCGACCGCTGGCGCAAGGCGATGACCGACGGCGCTGCCGAGCGATTGGTCGACTGCTATGCGCTCATGTATCAGGGCGTGCTCGCGACGCAGATGGGCCTCGGCAAAGAGTCCGACGGCTTCAAGAAGATGCAGAAAGAGGTCGAGGGGACCAAGTTCGAAATCAAGGGCACGTCGACCAAGGGCGAGACCGCGATGCTGAAGGTGGAGCGCAAGAAGGGCGACGAGACCGAGACCGGCGAGGTCGCCTTCGTGAAGGAGAACGGCGAGTGGAAGATGCTCCCCCCGCAATGAGGTCGGTTTCGCGAGCCCTCGAATCCCGTTCGTTTGCCGCCCGCTTGGACGCCGGCCGACGATCCGACCCGCTGGCTATGCCGGGCCTGCGCTCCGGTGCTCGAGTACCCGGTGTACACTCCGCTCCGGCGACGGGGGCGGCGAAGCCGCGGGGGGGGGGGCAGGGTGGTCCGTCCCTAGTCGGCCCGGCTACGCCATCGGGCCGGCTTATCGGCCGATTTCCGATTGAGCGACCAGCATTGAAATGCACCGGCTAGCTGCGAGCCTGGGCGCAGCGCTTCTGATCGCGTGGGTCTCCGCGGGCAGTGCGCATGCGGCCGGCCATCTATCCCTGGATCCGTTCCGTCCCGATCGGTCGCCCGCCGGTGGCGGTGACGCGAGTCGGATGCTGTCGCCGTTTCGCGTCGCCGACGCTCAACCGGCCGCGCCGGCCGCTGCGTCCACCCCTGCGCCGGCGCCCTCACCCGCCCCCGCGGGCCCGAAGGCCTGCCAGAGCGACGACGACTGTCCGGGCGAGAACTTCTGCGCCGAGCGCGGCGTCTGCGAGGCCATCCAGACCCGCACCAACATCCTCTACCTCTACTACCACCAGGGCTCGTTCCAGGAGGTCTTTGGGCTCTACTGGTCGAAGAAGGGACCGTCGGGCTACAAGGTCGTCGTGCCGATCTACTGGCACTACTGGTCGCCGAAGTCCCGCTTTCGCGCGGTCGCACCGTTCTTCTGGCGCTACGAAGATTACGCCACCAACTATCGCGCGACGGTCATCGTCCCCGGGCTACCCATCTCGTGGAGCTCCCAGCCCGACGCGAGCTCGTTCGCCATCTGGCCGATCTTCTACACATCGACCAAGTTCGGCTGGGCGGTGCCGATGTTAGGCTCGTTCAAGATCGCCGACCCCGCCCACCAGAGCTCGTTCGGCGCGTTCGCGTTCCTTTTCTGGTGGAAGCGCTCGCCGACGCGCGACCGCGACGTCTCTCCGCTGTATTTCTCGACGCGGTCGCCGGAGGGCGCGTTCACCTTTGCGCTACCGCTGACGTTCTACTGGCGCGAGAAGGACGACCAGAACTGGCTGGTTCTGCCGCTGCTCTACGCGAACCACACGAAGAAGGGCGGATCGCTGTATTCGCTCATCGGGTATCACACGCGCGACGGCGATCAGAGCGACGGCTCGCTGCTGTGGCTCTACTGGTACGGGTCCAACCGCGCGAATCAGAGCGGCTACGACATCTTCTTCCCGGCGGTGTGGAGCTTTCACTCGCCGTCGGACAACACCACGGTCGCCGGGCCGGTGGTCCACGTGCGGCGCAAGACCTGGTACTTGAACATGGGCTTCCCGCTCTGGTGGAGCGGTGGCGACACAGCCAAGGGCGAAGCCTTCCGCACGCTGCTGCCGGTCTTTTACTGGGAGCGCGCCAACCACGACAAGCGCTCGCTCTGGGTCACGCCGATTGGCGGGTACAGCCGCGACGACGTGCAGGGATCGCGCACGCTGGCGCTGGTCGTGCCGCTGATCTTCATCCGACGCGATCGGACCAGCGCGCTGCACATCATCACTCCGGCGTTCATCCGCTACCGCGACAGCGAGGCGGGCTCGACCACCAACCTCGCGCTGCTGTTCTACCGGCGCAAAGATCCGACCGGCTCGACGACCACGTTCTTCCCGCTGTTCTGGCGGTTCCACGACACCGCGACCGGCACGACCGCGACCGCGTTTCTGCCGTTCTTCGCCCACCGCTCCGGGCCAGCCGAGAGCAGCTGGTTCGGGGGCGTCCTCCCGGCTTGGGCCTATTACCGCTCGTTCACCGGGCAGGCCGGGGGTCAAGCGGGGTGGAGCGCCGGCCTCTTCCCCTACGCATTCTTCGGCCGGCGCGGCGACAGCAGCCACGCCGTGGTTTTCCCGGTGTTCTGGCGCTTCTCGAGAGCGGACCAGGCGACCACGGTCCTCTTTCCGTTGTTCTACACCCACCACGACAAGCACGACACGTCGACGGGCGTGCTGCCGCTGCTGTTCTTTGGACACAGCGATCGCGGCACGCACTACATCGTCCAGTTCCCGTTCTTCTGGCACCTCGCCGACGACCGCGAGGGCTGGTCGACCACGGTGTCGCTGCTCGGCTACCACCACTCGACGCGCGACAGCTGGAGCGCTGGCTTTGTGCCGCTGGTCTTCGTGGGCGGCGGCGCCGGACGGTCGCACTTCGCGTTCGTGCCGCTGTTCTGGCGGTTTACCAACGACGCCGAGCAGAAGGCGACGACGGTGGTGCTGAACTACTTCCACCGCAGCCACGGCAACGAGACCACCGACTGCTTCTTCCCGTTCATCTACTACCGACGCGGCGCGCGCCCCGGCGGCAGCGACGAGACCAGCTTCACGTTCTTCCCCTTCGTGCACTACCACCGCTACGCCGACTCCAGCCTGTTCGCGATGCTGGTGGGTGCGTCGTGGAAGAAGCGGACGAAGGACGGCGACCGCGCCTTCGGGTTCATCGGCCCGTACCTATGGTGGAAGGGTGCGGTCTTCGACGCCCAGGGCGTCCCCTTCATCTACGCCGACATCACCAACCACGCGACCAGCGAGCGCACGCGGCAGTACGGCCCCTGGTTCGCGATCGACGCACCGGGGAGCCGCAGCCGCGTGTTGTTCCCGTTCTACGGCCGCTACGACGACGCGCAAGAGCACGACACTTACGTGTTCCCCACGTATTTCCGCCAGCGCAAGAGTAACGGGGACGGGATCGACACGTTGTTCCCGTTCTACTGGCATTCGCATTCGGGGACGGCTTCGACCACCGTGGCCGGGCTCTGGTACACGCATCGCGAGGTCGGTGTGCACGACACCGGCGTGGTGCCGTTTTACTTCTACGCCAAGAACGACAAGCGCAGCGCCCTGGCGGTGCCGCCGCTGCTCCTCTACCGGCGCCACGACTTCACCAACGACTCGGTGCGGATGCTCGCGGCGGTCATCGTCTACCACACGAGTGACCCGAGCTCGCATTCGACGGTGGTCTTCCCGTTCTGGTGGTCAGGACACGACAAGCAGCGACAGCACCGCGTTCTGTTCCCGATCTACTGGCATTTCCAGGACGACGACGCACACACCGCGATCAACTTCCTCGGCCCGGTCTTCTGGACGTCGAATGGCACGACGCGCACACGCGGGTTTGCGCCCTTCGCCTGGCGGTCGGACGATTCGAAGACCGGCGCCAGCTCGAACGTCTTCCTGCCGTTCTTCTACGAGAGCAGCGGGCCAAAAGAGTACCGCTTCTTCACGCCAGTCGGCGGCTACGCCAGAAGCGAGACCTCGCGCACCTGGTATGCGCTGCTGTTCGCGGCCAGCGACGGGGTCGAGCGGCGTTTTCGCATGTTCGCGCCGTTCTGGTTCTCCAACGACAACAAGGGGACCGAGACCCAGACCCGGGTGATTCCGCCCTTGCTCTACGTGTCGCGCACGACGCCGCAGACGTCGCTGACCACGGCCGTGGCGCTCTACTGGCACCACCGCGACATCGCCTCGTCGATGACGCTGGGGCTGCCGCTCTACTACGACTTCGACGATTTCCACGAGAGCCGCACAACCGTGCTGGTGCCGTTCTTCGTCCGCCACCACCGCGCCGCCGACGACACGACGTACACGGTCGCGCCGCTGTTCTACCGGCGCTCCAGCCCCGGCGACTCGACGACAGTCGCGTTCCCGCTGGTGTGGGACTTCCGCCACGCCAACGAAAGCACCACGGTGGTGTTCCCCTTCTACGTTCACTGGCGGCGGCAGGACCACCAGTCGACGTACATCTTCCCGACCTACTATTACCGCGAAGGGCTCGGCCCCAAGGGCCCCGACGGCACCTACCACCGCCTCTTGATTCCGTTCTTCGAAACCGAGGTCAAGCGCCGCGGCGATTACATGTGGGAAGTGCTGGGTGGCCTCTTCGGCCGCGAGAACGTGGGGCGCAAGCGCTACTTGAAGGTCTTTTTCATCAAGTTCGAGTCGGAGACGCCCACCCACGCGCAGACGGCCTGGTACAGCAAACCGACGCGAGCGCCGCGGAAAGAGGCGACGCGCGGTCTGAACGGCAACGTCTGGTAGGGCGCCTCCTCCGCTCCCGCGTAGGGGGTTAGAAGATCGTCAGCACTTCCTTGGACGGATACAGGTTCCACGGCGTACACCGCGTCGCCGCCGTCACCGTCACCGGCTGGATCGAGGTCTGCGTGCCGGTACAGTCGGGCAACACGCTCGAGCGCACCCAGACCGCGCTCGCGCCGTCGCCGATGTGCAGGTCGTCTTCCTGCGAGCCGTTGAGCGTGAAGGTGTTCGGCCCGGTGACGGTCACGATCCAGCGGCCGTTGGCGACAATCGCGTCGGCGCGGCTGATGACGATGTCGTCGCCGGTGGAGAGGCCGTGTGGTGCCGGCGTGGTGATGCCCACGGGGGTCGCGTTGGTGATGCCGATGATCGACTGGTGCGGGCACTCGTTGCCGACGCCGTCGTGGTCGACGCAGACGCGCAGCACGCGCGACACCTGCACGTTGCCCAGCTTGTCGGCGGCGCGCACCGCCATGCATGACCAGCCATCGTGGACGTTGTTGGCGAAGGCGTCGAACTGGTTGCCCACGCACTGCAGGCCGCTCGGCACCACCGGCGCCAGCGTCCAGATCGCCGGCTCGCTGCCCGTGGTGTAGGGGATCGCCATGGTGAGATCGGTCGTGTAGCAGAGCGGATCCGGGTGCGTGGCGTCGGTGCCCGGCACACAAGGCAGCGTCGGATCGTTCAAGATCGAAGGGTCGCTGGTCAAATCAGCGTGTCCGGTCGACGGGATCGGGATCAGGTTCACCAGCAGCGCGTCCTTCGACGACATCGGCGTGGTGGTCGGCACCAGCAGCGGGTTGATCTTGTCGCACACGCCGTCGCCGTCGCTATCGACGACCAGCGGCTGGGTCGTGTCGTCGAGGACCAGGAGCTCGACGCGTCCCGGATCGACGAGCGAGATCGGAATGATGTCGGCGGTGCCGGCGAGCGGCGTGTTGCCGCGGTCCTCGACGCGCGCGCGCACGTCGAAGAGCTGTGCGGTCTTCTCGCCGTCGTCGACCGCGTCGCTGCCCAGCGGATCGAAACCCCAGCTGCATGACCAGATGCTGGCGCTCTTCACGCGCACCCGGAAGTGCGTCGGCGGATCGAGGTCGGCCAGGGGCGGCGTGTTGTCGAGCGCGACGGTGTAACCAATCGACGACTCGTTGCCGAGCAGATCCGACGCGCGGAACGACACCGTCGGGTAGAGGTCGTGGACGTCGAGGAGGCGGGTGTCGAACTGGTGGCTGTAACGGCCCGCGGTCGACGGATCGGGATCGAGCGGGACGGTGAAGGTCTCGCCGCCGTGCGCGACCACGGCGACCACCGACGAATCGAGCACGCTGGCCGGGTCGGTGACCACCGCGGCGATGGTCGTGATCGAGCCGATGATCGTTCCGACCACCGGCACGGTCGTGGTGATCGACGGACCCTGGTTGTCGATCACGAAGCGCACCGACGCGCTGGTCTTGGTGCCGTTCGAGTTGGTGGCCGATACCGCGAACAGCTGCTCGCCGTCGAGCGGCGGCATGTAGGCGTTGAAGTCGATCAGGGTCGTCCACTGGTTGGCCGGCGTCCCCGTCGGTCCGCTCGGCGTCAGCACGTGGCTGCCGACCGACATGGTCACACCGGAGATCGGCGCGAAGATCGCGTCGGTGATCGTCACCTGCGCGGCGATCGAGCCCTTGTAGGCGTTGCCCTGCGCCGGCTTGGCGACGGTGATCGTCGGGCCTGAGTCGCCGCGGAACATGCGTACCGCCGTCCCGCTGGCGCCGCTGAGCGTGGTCGCGGTCAGGTGCAACTCGTACGCGCCGCTCGGGAGGCCGCTGATATCGACCGGCGTCTCGGCGTAGACGTAGTTGGTCCCGGCGCCGATCATGCCGAGCTTGCTGGTGAGCGTCAGCGCCGTCGACGAGATCTTCTTCGCCATGCCGCCGGTCGACCAGAGCTCGGCGACCACGGTGTCGAGATTGTCGGAGATCGCGCCGGCGGGTACGGTGACGACGACGGTGACCTGGGGGACGAAGCGCTGCGCAGTGGGCACGATGTCGTTGTCGGCCGGTGAGTCGACCGAGACCGCGACGGTGACGCCGGGGATGCCGCCGTCGGTGTTCCTGTCGCTCGCACCGCCGTCTGATCCGGAGGCTCCTCCGGCGCCGAGATCAGACGACCTGTCGCTGCCGCTGCCGGTTTCGCGCGCGGTGATGTCGGGGAAGCCAGAATCGGTATGCTGGAATGGCGTCCCCTCGACCGACTTGCCACCGCACCCGGCAGCGAGGACGACGAGCGCTGGAAGTGAGCGATAGATAGACCAAGCGCGAGGGGACATTTCCCTCGTCGATCGTCAAAATGGCCGATTTACTTGAGGGAACGAGGGTCTGGCCGGCGGACGACCGATTGTCTAGCTTCCCTCGGCGGCGACCTTGTCCGGCGCTGCGAAATCGATCACCCAGAAGTGCGTGCCGCCCGGGCCGGCTTCCTGCCGCGGCGTCGACTGCGCGGGCGCGCGCAGGGCGATGTCGAGCTCTATGTCACGGCGGCGCTGATGAACGGCGATCCGCTCGACGGGGCTCGCGAAGAAGCGCGTGTCGAGCATGCGGCTGTTGTTGCGCATGTGAACGCGGCAATTGTGCAGGGTCACGGTGACGCCGCCCTTCGCGGCCTCCACCTTGAGCTCGACCTCGGCCGTGGTCTGCACGAAGACGCGTGAGCCGCCGTCCGTGACCTGGAACCCGGTCCAGACCAGCTGCGGCGTGCCGCGCCGGGGCGCGTTCCCGAGCGGCGACCCATTCCCGCCCGGCACCACCGAGAAGACCGGCGGAGCCGCTCTCTCCGTCGCTGCGGGCACCGAACGCGCGACGGGAGCCTGCTCGGCGGCGAGCCACGCAGCGATCGCGGCGAAGGTCATTCCCAGCGTGGTCACCTAGCCATTGTAAACGTCGCGATCCGCCGCCGTCAGCGTCAAACGCGCGCACGCCCAGAAAACGCGGGGTGCTTCTGCGTCCGCGTCCTACATCGCGCGTCGCCGCTCGCAAGGTCTGCCCTCTGCCGCAGACGGGAAAGGGTGACTCGAGTGAAGATCCGGTCCCCTCTCCCTCGGTCCGCCGAGGGGGAGGGTTAGGCAGGGGCAAGCCTTGCGAGATGCGGCGCCCGCAACCCGGAGCCTACAGCGGATCCGACACCGGCTGCGGATCGACGCGCTCGCCGAGCAGCGCCGCGCGCGCCTCCGCGGCCAGGAAGATCGAGCCCGCGACGACCACCAGGCCGGTGCTGCCCGCCAGCCGCCGCGCTTCGGCCAGCGCGGCGCGCGAATCGTCGACGACATGCGTGCGCGGAGCCAACGTACCACCGGCGTGCGAAAACGCTTCGACCGCGGCGGCGAGCTCGGCCGGCGGCAGCGCTCGCGGATTCCGCGAGCGCGTGGCGATGATCTCGGGAATCAGCGGCAACAGCGGCCGCAGCACACCGCCCAGATCCTTGCCTGCGACGACCGAGAGCACCAGCACCGCACGGCGCGCGCCGGTCAAATCCCGCAGCGCCGCCGCGAGAGCCTCCGCGCCTTCGGGGTTGTGCGCGCAGTCGAGCAGCACCTCACCCGCCGGCGTATCCACCCATTCGAGCCGCGCCGGCCACTGCACGCGGGTGAGCCCCGCCGCGATCGCCTCCTCCGGCAGCGCCCTGCCCTGCTGCCGCGCGACCTCGCGAGCGAGCGCGACGGCAATCGCCGCATTGGATCGCTGGTGCGCACCCGCAAGCGCCGGCTGCGGCAAGCCGGCGTCGACATCGAAGTCGCGTCCGAGATGCCGCAACGGCGCGCCGACGGCACGGGCAACGGCGTCGATCTCCGCGCCGGCCTCGAACGGCACGCGCGCCACGAAACACGGCACCGCCGGCTTCAGGATCCCGGCCTTCTCACGCGCGATCGACGCCAGTGTCGTGCCCAAGAAATCCATGTGGTCCCAGCCGATGCTGGTGATCGCCGTGGCCAGTGGCGCGCACGCGGTCACCGCGTCGAGGCGCCCGCCGAGCCCAGTCTCCAGCACCCCGATCTCGACCCGTTCCTCGGCCATGACCTGAAATGCCAGCACCGTCGCCACCTCGAAGTAGGTGAGCGGCACGCCGGTCGCGGCGATCGCGGTGTCGAGCTGCGCGAGCCGATCGCCGGCGACCTCGACGCCGGCGACCCGGATGCGCTCGGTGAACCGACACAGGTGCGGCGACGTGTAGAGCCCCGTGCGCCAGCCGGCGGCACGCAGGATCGACTCGGTCATCGCCGCGGTCGACCCCTTGCCGTTGGTGCCGGCGATCTGCACCGCGGGCAGCCGTTGCTCCGGCGAGCCCAGCGCAGCCAGCGCCTGGCGTACGCGCTCGAGGCCGAAGTCGACCCCCAGGCTCCGCAGGCTGTCGAGCCGCGCCAGCAGCGCCGGGTAACCGACCGCGGCCTTCGCGCTCGCGCTCACTTTCCGCCGCGCGGACCCAGCAGGCGAATCAGGTTCGACAGCGTCGCGCGCATCTCGCTGCGCTTGACGATCTTGTCGAGGAAGCCGTGGTCGAGCAGGAACTCGGCGCGCTGGAACCCCGGCGGCAGCCGCTGCCGGATGGTGTTCTGGATGACGCGCGCGCCGGCGAAGCCAATCTGTGCCTTGGGCTCGGCCACGATCACGTCGCCAAGCATGGCGAAGCTGGCGGCGACGCCGCCGGTGGTCGGGTTCAACAACACCGAGATGTACGGGAGCCCGGCCTCGCGCAGCCGGCCCAGCGCCGCCGAGGTCTTCGCCATCTGCATGAGCGAGAGCACGCCCTCCTGCATGCGCGCACCACCCGAGGCCGAGCAGATGATCGAAGTGTGCCGGCGCGCGAGCGCGCGCTCGAACACCCGCGTGATCTTCTCGCCGACCACCGAGCCCATCGAGCCGCCCATGAACTCGAAGACGAAGACACCGATCTCGACCGGCTGGCCTTCGATCTGACCCGACGCGCAACGGATGGCGTCGGTCTGGCCGCCGCCGCGCCGCGCGGCGCGCAGACGGTCGGCGTAGCGCTTCGAATCCTTGAAGCCGAGCGGATCGACGCTCTCGATGGTCGTGTCTTCCTCCTCGATGCCGTCGGGGTCCAGCAGCAGCTGCAGGCGTGCGGATGCGCTCATCGCGAAGTGGTGCTCGCAATGCGGGCAGACCTGAGCGGTCTTTTCCAGGTCGGCGGTCAGCAGTGCCGCGCGGCAGCCGGGGCATTTCGTGAACACCCCGACCGGGACGCTGCGCTTCTCGGCGCCGAGCTCGTCTTCGTTGTCGTCTCTTCGATACCAGGCCATGGCAGTGTGGATTGGGAAGCGCGCGGAGAATACCACCCACGATTGTTCGCGGTCACGCCGACGGTATTTGTTATGCTCCGCGCGTGCATTTTGGCGTATGGCATCCAATTGGGGACGCGGGAATCGCCGCGCCCGAGGGGGGCGGCGTGCTTCAGGCACGCTCGGAAGGGGTGATGGACTACGAGACCGGTCGGAGCGCCATGGTTTTCTATGCTTGTTCACGCCCAGGCGAGACGCTCCGCGGCTACGTGGGCGGCCGCGGGGCGCGTCAGCTGCGCCGCGCCGTGGCCGCCGGCGCCCGGTGGATCCGGTTTGCCGAGGTCCCCGAACCCAGCGACGAGCTCGACCGCCTGCTAAAAGGCTTCGTCGAGCGCTTCGGCTCGCCCCCCATCAACAACGCCGGGCCCGGCCTCACCAGCCGCCGCCGCCCCGACGAGGAGTGACATGGCCGGACTGACGTACCGCGACGCTGGCGTCGACATCGACGCCGGTGACAGCTTGGTCGAGCGCATCAAGCCGCACGTGAAGCGCACGATGCGCCGCGAGGTGATGACCGACCTGGGCGGCTTCGCGGGCCTGTGCGCGATCCCCACCGGTTACCGCGAACCGCTGCTGGTCTCGTGCACCGACGGCGTCGGCACCAAGCTGAAGCTGGCGTTCCTGACCGGGAAGCACGACACCGTCGGCATCGATCTGGTCGCCATGAACGTGAACGACCTGGTCGTGTGCGGCGCCGAGCCGCTGTTCTTCCTCGACTACTTCGCTTCGGGGCGGCTCGAGGTCGCAGTCGCCGAGCAGGTGATCGCCGGCATCGCCGACGGCTGCCAGCAGGCGGGCTGCGCGCTGGTCGGCGGCGAGACCGCGGAGCTACCCGGGTTCTACGCCGACGGCGAGTACGACCTGGCCGGCTTCTGCGTCGGCGTGGTCGAGCGCAGCCGGCGCGTCGATGGGCGCGCGATCCAGCCCGGCGATCGCCTGCTGGGCCTCGCGTCGTCGGGCTTCCACTCGAACGGCTACTCGCTGGTGCGCCGCGTGCTGCTCGAGAAGATGGCGCTGCGCCTCGACGAGACCCCGGCGGGGCTCGACGCTCCGCTTGGCGAGGTGCTGCTGCGCCCGACGCGCATCTACGTGCGCTCGCTGCGCCGGCTCGCCGCCGCCGATCTGCTGCGCGGGGCGGCCCACATCACCGGCGGCGGGCTCGTCGACAACCCGCCGCGCATGATCCCGGGCGACGCCAAGCTCAAGCTGCAGATCGACGTCGGCAGCTGGACGGTGCCACCCGTGTTCGACTTGCTCGCGCGCGGCGGCGGCGTCGCGCCGGATGAGATGCTGCGCACGTTCAACATGGGCCTCGGCATGCTGGTCTGCGTGCCGGCGGCAAAGGCGCGCGAAGCGCGCACGTTGCTCGAGGAAGAGGGTGAGACCGTCTTCGACGTCGGCGAGGTCGCCGTCTCCGACCACGTCGACGCGCCGGTCGAGCTGAGGCGATGAACGTCGCCGTCCTGGCGTCGGGCAGCGGGACCAACCTCCAGGCCCTGATCGACAGCGCTGGGCGCGGCGAGATCGGACCGGCGCGCCTGGCCGTGGTCGGCGTCAATGTCCCCGACTGTCGCGCGCTCGCGCGCGCGCGGGCGGCCAATTTAACGACCTTCGTGGTCGACCACCGGCAGTATCCGGTGCGCGAGGAGTTCGACCGCGCCCTGGTGGCGGCGCTCGACCCGCACGAGATCCACCTCGTGGTGCTCGCCGGTTTCATGCGCTTGCTCGGCCCGGCGTTCCTGGACCGCTACGGCGGCCGGGTCATCAACATCCACCCGGCGCTGCTGCCGGCTTTTCCCGGCGTCCACGCCCAGCGCCAGGCGGCGAGCTACGGCGTGAAGCTCTCGGGCTGCACCGTCCACTTCGTGGAAGCGGGAGTCGACAGTGGGCCGGTGATCGCGCAGGCGGCGGTGCCGGTGCGCGACGACGACGACGACGCGGCGCTGGCGGCGCGAATCCTGGTCGAGGAACACCGGCTGCTACCATCGGTGGTGCGCGCGCTGGCCGAGGGCAGGGTCACCGCCGATGGCCGTCGCGTTCGCGTCACGGGGAGCTGGCCGTCGGGCGAATCGCTGCGCAGTATGTAACCGAACGGGATGCAGCGGGTCGGTAGCGTGGGCATTGCGCACTGAATGGATACGAACTTCTACGACGTCATCGTTTGCGGGTCCGAGCTGGCGGGGCTCGTATCGGCCGCGCTGCTCGCACGGCGCGGGCTGCGCGTATTGCTGCTCGGCCACGACACCGATCGACCGAGCTTCGATGCGGGCGGCATGGCGCTCTCACGCGCGCCGGCACTGCTGCCGGCGCTGGAGTCGCAGCCGATCGCGCGCGTGCTCACCGAGCTCAACTCCGTCCAGGTCATCCGCCGGCGCGCGCCGATCATAAGCCCGGGCTACCAGGTCGTGCTGCCGCGCCGCCGCTTCGACTTGCTGGCGGAGCGCGAGCCGGCGCGCCGCGAGCTCGCGCGCGAGTTCCCGGCCGAGATTGATGCCATCGAGGCGGCGATCGACCGCCTGGTGGCAACCAGCGGCCTCCTGGACGCGCCGCTCGGCTCGGAGCTGACGCTGCCGCCCGACGGATTCTGGGAGCGGCGCGAGGTGGCGCGCCTCGAATCGCTGCTGCCGCCGCCCGGCACGGATCTGCTGTCGCCACTGCCGGCGGGCCATCCGATGCGCGCTGCGCTCTCGGTCCCGGGCGCGTTGTCGACGGCGCTGGCGCCCGGCGACGTCGGCACCGTCGGCGAGGCGCGCGCGTTCGATCAAACGCGGCGCGGGCTACATCGGTTCGAGGGTGGGTACGCCGGCCTGTGCGCGCTGCTGCTCGAACGGCTGGAGACGTTCTCCGGCGAGCGACGCGAGAAAGTGGTTCCGGTCGAGGTCGTCATGAAGCGCGGGCGTGCCGCCGGCATTCGCGTGCGCCCACGCGACGAGACCATCGGCTGCCAGCACCTCATCTGGGCCGGGCCGGCGCCGGCCATGCTGGCGATCTGCCCCGAAAAGCCGGCGCGCAAGGGACGCGAGGCGGGCGACGGCATGCGCGTGAGCGGATATCGCTACGCCGTGTCGATGCTGGTGACGCCGGACGCGATCCCGGAAGGCATGGGAAGCCGCGTCTTTCTCATCGCCGACCCGGCGCGACCAATGCTCGAGGACAACGCCATCGCCGTGACCGTCGGACTACCGGCACCGCGCGAGCCGGGGCGGGTGCCGATCTGGGCGGAGTGCCTGGTGCCCGCACCCGCGGTCGACGCCGGGCCGGGCTACTTGCGCACGATGCGTGCGCGCGTGCGCAAGCAACTCGGGCGGCTGCTGCCGTTCCTGAATCAGCATCTCATAGTGCTCAGCTCGCCGTTCGACGGGCTGCCGCCCGAGATCCCGGGCTCGGCGAAGACGCCGGTGGCAACACCACCGATCCCGATGCCGGCGGTCTACGCGGCAGAGCGGCCGCGGCCGCTCGACCTCGGCGGCTTGCCGCACGCGCCCGGCGTCAAGAACCTCTGGCACGTGAGCCGCGAGAACCTGCCCGGCCTGAGCCTGGAGGGCGAGCTGGTATCGGCGTGGAGCGTGGCCCGCCTGGTCACCGGCGGGACGACCGCGAAGCGCGACCTGCGCGGGCGCGACGTGCTGCTCAGCGAAGGATAGCCCCCCTTCAGCGAGTCACCCTCTCCCGCGGTCCGCCGCGGGA
>Ga0265342_10001474_pt1 | contig 21868 bp, 14 predicted proteins | sample 4CB327metaG_FD_203125 | JGI IMG/M metagenome (GOLD analysis project Ga0265342, IMG submission 203125) | Rhizosphere microbial communities from Carex aquatilis grown in University of Washington, Seatle, WA, United States - 4-CB3-27 metaG | ecosystem: Host-associated > Plants > Roots >... | reverse complement strand
GCTTCACGGGACGAAGCGACATGATTGACCTCTTCGGGCTTACAGGTATTAGATGTGCGAGGGTAGATATTCGTTGCAACAAGTATTTACTGGGCTTCTCTCCCCTACAAGAGGCCAGATCGCGGCGAATCCTAGCTTTCCTTGCGGTAGAGCAGGTCGCGGATCGCTTTTCGCCGCGCTTCGTTCGCTTCCGCCTCCGCTTTGCGTTCAGCGGCGCTCAAGTGGGGCCTGGTTGCGGATTCCGTCGATTCCGGCTCGCTGCACGCGGGACAGCGGTTGGCGAAACCGGGCTTATCCGGCTTCAGCTCGAACTCTTCCGAGCAGACGACGCAGGTTTTGATCGGAAACGCCATATATCTAGATTTTAACGGAGACGATCTCCCTCCGAAACTAAGCAATCGGCCGCAAAAGTAACCTCTGACCCGTTCAAGCACCCTGCAAACCGCTCACCGGAGGCCGGTTTGGGCAGACCGCGATTGCGCAGAAGCAGATTGGCCAATCGCGATTGAAAGCAATACAATTCCAGCGAATCGAAAAAGGCGATTTTCTTTGCCGTAAACGTTTCCCGGAGCGCTGATTCCGGGGGACTGCCGGGGGAAATCGCCACAGCCGATTCCATCCATTCAACTCAGAGGACCGTAGCCATGAGCATGAGCCGCCGTACGGCAATCAAACTGATCGCGGGGGCGGCGCCGGCCGTTGCCGGCGTTCACGCCTTTGGAGTTTCGCCGCAGGCCGCTGCCCCGGCAACCGCCGTTTCGCCAGTAAGAAAGTTCGTCTTCGACGGCATCGCGTCGGAGTTGCGGATCACAATGAAGGAGCTGGGCCTGGATTCTCCCGCGGACCTTTCGCCCTATTCGCACCTGGTAATGGAGATGCGGATGAGTTCGCCGCAGCGGCTGTTGCTGTGGGCCTATACCACGCACGGGCTGCGCAATATGTCGATCATCGGCTTCGGGCAGAACGCCTGGCTGCGGGCGTCGGTTCCGTTGCAGTACTTTATCGGGCGGGATAAGAACGGCTTCGATCTGGCCTCGGCGACGAACCGGCGGACTAACTCCAGTTGGTACTCCGTGTGGGGGCCCTGGGGGGATCTGAAGTCGGTGGAGTCCATCGGCATTGCCATGGAGTATCCGCTCAACAAGCCGTCGATCGAACTGCGCAACGTGCATCTCTCCAAAGTCGATGAGGGATCGGAGTTTCTGGAGCCAGGCCCGGTGCTGGACAGCTTCGGCCAATGGGCGCTGGCCGACTGGCCGAGGAAGCTCCACAGCAAGGAGCAGTTGGCGCGGGAGTTGGCTGCGGAGGAGAAGAACTTCGGCAGCGCCGCTGATTTCGGCTACGGACGGTACGGCGGCTACAAGAGTACCCAGGCAAAAGCTACCGGATTTTTCCGCGTTGAGCAGATTGACGGGCGCTGGTGGTTTGTCGATCCCGAGGGGCATCTCTTCCTGTCCACGGGAATCAACGGATCACCGGGCGGCGGGGCGGGCTTCGGCGGCAACGACTCCGGCTCGAACCGGACCAATCGCCGGCTGGATTCGTGGGGAATGACCACCGGCGGAAAGGATCGTCCGGTGACTGCGATGCTTCGCTGGCCGAGGGGTACGAACTACCTGGGGCTGCCCGACGTCTATTCGCCGCAATTCGCAGCGGAGATCGACGCCGGCGCCAACACCCAATGCACGCCGCGCAAAAACGATCCGCTGTTGCTGGGTTATTTCGTCGGTAACGAGCCGCCCTGGAATGAGCGCGAGAGCGAGGTCTGCGAGATGATCCTGAGCGGATCGGATACGGCGACCAAAGCGAAGCTGAAGGAGTTTCTTGCCCAGGGCGATACGCCTGCGCGGCGGCGGGAGTTTGTCCTGGCCAGCTTCAGGAAGCAGATGGAGATTGTCTGCAATGCCGTGCGCAAATACGACCCGAATCATCTGACCCTGGGAATCCGTTTCGGCGGGAAGATGTCGGACGAGGCGATGATGGCGGCCAAGGTCTTCGACGTATGCAGCATCAACGTCTATGAGTACGAACCGACCAAGCAGGTGATCCGTGCCGGGCGCCTGACCGGCCTTCCCGTGCTGATTGGGGAGTTCCATATCGGTGTGCCTGCCGACGGCCTGGCCGCCGGGCTGGTACAGGCCAAGGATCAGGCGGAGCGCGGCATCGCCTATCGCTATTACGTGGAGCAGGCGGCGGCGCTGGAGTGGTTCGTCGGCTCGTACTGGTTTGCGTGGCACGACGAGCCCGTGCTGGGCCGCATGGACGGCGAAAACTATAACATCGGTTTTGTCGACGTGACCGACCGGCCCTATGTGGAGTTGATTGAGGCGGCGAAGACGACACATAAGAAACTGTTTGACGTGCACTCCGGCAACGCGCTGCCGTTTGCGCGGCATCCCCTAGCGTCGGATGCTGGCGCGCCTTTCTCGCCCTGGCCGTTGTACCAATAATTGAGTTTTTGGAGAATGACGATGCAAAAAGGATTGATTCGGTCGCTGGTTGTTTGCCTGTTTATCATGGTGGCGATTTCGCCGCTCTTTGCCGCCGCAACACCGGGCGTCAAGGCCTGGGAAGAACAAGTTACCATCCCGACCTACCTCATCGGCCCGCCCGATCCCAACCCGCAGTTCTACTTTGGCGGCACTTCGCAGGGCGCGCAGCACCGCATCTACCCTTACCCCGCCTACGACAACCTGACCACCGAGAAGAAAGACAAGACCTACAAGATGGTCTATCTCGAAAACGAGTACGTGAAGATCGGGATACTTCCCGAGCTAGGCGGAAAGGTATTCGAGGCGGTGGATAAGACCAACGGCTACGATTTCATCTACCACCAGCACGTCATCAAGCCGGCGCTGATCAGCCTGCTTGGAGCATGGCTCTCCGGCGGAATCGAATGGGATGTGCCGCACCACCACCGCGCCACCAGCTTTCTGCCGGTGCAATACAAGATCGAGGAAGGCGCAGACGGCTCAAAGACGGTATGGGTAGGGGAGCTGGAACTGCGCGATCGCATGAGCTGGGCCGTGGGCGTGACGCTCTATCCGGGAAAGTCCTATCTCCAGGCGTCGTTCCGCATGATGAACCGGACCCCGGTCCCCACTTCGATGCTGAGCTTCTCCAATGTCGCGGTCCACGTCAACGACAGCTACCAGATCATCTTTCCTCCCAGCACGCAATTCGTGACACATCACGCCAAGCGCGATTTCACCACCTGGCCGATTGCGACGACGAAGTACGCCGGCGCGGACTTCACCAAGGGCGTTGACGTGAGCTGGTACAAAAATCATTACGGCGCCAACTCGATGTTTGCCTGGAATTACCAGGAGGATTTTTTTGCCGGCTACGATCACGGGAAGAACGCCGGCATCATGAGCGTTGCCGACCACAATGTCGTCCCTGGCAAGAAGTTCTGGACCTGGGGCAGCGGCCCTCGCGGCCGGGCGGAGGATCATCTGCTCACGGATAACGACGGCCCGTACATTGAACTGATGGTCGGCGCGTACTCCGACAACCAGCCCGATTACAGCTGGCTGCAGCCGTATGAGGCCCGCGAGTGGACGCAATACTGGTATCCCTTCCGCGGCATCGACGGCGTGAAGAATGCAAACCTCGGCGCGGCCGTCAATCTGGAAGTAAAGAACGGCAAGGCCACGGTGGGATTCTATTCGACCGAAGAGCGGCCGTCTGCATCGGTCACGCTCAGGCTGAAGGACCGGGTTTTATTGAGCGAGAAGATCGCCATTGGACCCGGACATCCTTTTGTGAAGGAAATCGCCTTGCCGAGCGGCGCGGATGAGCACGATCTTCGGGCTGCAATGGTGGCGAATGGCAAGGAGCTGGTCGCCTATTCGCCGGTGAAACTCGAGAAAGAGACGATGCCGTCGCCAGTGGTGAATCCGCCCACGCCCGCCGAGATCAAGACCAATGAGGAGTTGTACCTGACCGGCCTGCGGATGGAACAGTTTCATTCGCCCACTGGAGATCCCAACGCGTATTGGCAGGAGGCGTTGCGGCGCGACCCCGCAGACATTCGGGTGAATACGGTTTTGGGCATCGACGCTATCAAGGCCGGCCGTTACGCCGATGCGGAGAAGCTGCTGCGCAAGGCTCTGGAGCGCGCAACGGCGAGTTATACATCGCCCAAGGAAGGCGAGGCGTTCTACTACCTTGGCCTAGCGTTGAAGGCGCAAGGCAGGCTGGACGATGCGTATGCACAGTTTTACAAATCCACCTGGAACTCCGCGTGGCGGTCAGCGGGATATTTCGGGCTGGCAGAGATCTTGACCACCAAAGGCGATTTCAATGCGGCTCTCGTCAAGGATGAAGATGCGCTGGAGGCGAATGCGCTGAACGTTCGCGCCCTGGCGCTGAAGGCCGCGTTGCTGCGCCACGCCGGACGCACGAATGAGGCGCTGGCCACGGTGGCCGCCATCCAGAAGGTCGATCCGCTGGATGTACAAGGAATCTCGGAGCGGTGGATGGCGACGAAGTCACCCGCGAGCGCCGCGCAGTTACAGACGACGATGAACGCGCATCCGGCAACGGCGCTTGAAGTGGCCGCGGATTATATGGACGCCGGGCTATGGCAGGACGGCACGACGCTGCTGACACAAGTTGCCGTCGCGGCTCAAGACAAAGCTAAAGTCTCTCCGCTGGTCTACTACTACCTGGGCTACTTTGCCGGGAAGCTAAACCAGGCAGGCAAGGCCGCTGAGTATGACAAGCTGGCCGGAAAAGCGCCCGCGGAGTATGTCTTCCCATTCCAGATGGAGATGATCGCCGTGCTGGAGGATGCGATGCGGGTCAACTCAAACGACGCGCGTGCTCCTTACTACCTGGGCAACCTGCTCTTCGACTGGCAACCGCAACGGGCACAGGCGCTGTGGGAGAAGTCAGCCTCGCTTGGCGCGGATTTCCCGGTCGTCTACCGCAATCTGGCCATGGTTTACACGCGCCAGGGCGATCAGCGCGAGAAGGCGCTGGCTGCTTTGGAAAAGGCCGTTCAGTTTGGCGGCAACGCGACGGTCATCGGCGAGCTGGACAAGTTGTATGAAGAGAATGGCGTACCGCCGGCGAAGCGGCTGTCCGTGATGGAGGCGCACCAGGCGGTCATCAATCGCGATGAGGCAATTGCGCGCGAGGTCAATCTCGAGATCTTTGCCGGAAAGCCGGACGTTGCCATTCAACTGCTGAAGACGCGATTCTTCCGCGCCTGGGAGGGTGGCGGGCGTTTCTCGCTGGGCGATTCGTGGATCAACGCCAACCTGGCGCTCGGCCACCGGCAGGTGGCCAGCAAGAAGTACGCCGAGGCGCTGGCCGACTACCAGGCGGCCTTGCAGATCCCCGTCACCTTGCAGGAGGCGGCAGGAGATGTGAGCGGCCGCAAGAGCGAGATCTCCTATTGGATCGGCAATGCGTATGAGGCGATGGGCGAGAAAGAGAAAGCCTTGAACTCCTGGAGCGAGGCAACGAAGCCTCCGGTCAGCGAGCCCCCGGATCCGCGCGGTCCATTCCGCGAACGCGCCAGCATGGGCGGACAGGCCGCCGGTGGGCACATCGAGCAGGCCGCGCTATACTACCAGGCGCTGGCGCTGGAGAAGCTGGGCCAGGCGGAGCGCGCCAAGGCGATCTATCAGCAACTCGTCGATGCCGGCGCGAAGGCGCTCGGCAACACACCCGACAAGGCGGCTTCGGGTCAACACGCACAGGCTGCAGATGCGCACTATCTTGCCGGTCTCGGCGAACTGGGGCTGAACCGGCGTGAGCAAGCGCGGCGGGAGTTTTCACTCGCCCTCGAAGCTGTGCCCGATCACTATGCTGCGATGCGGGCGCTCGCGGAGATGTGATCGTGACGTAGGAGCGTGGTATCCCAGGTCCCCCGCTACGGCGGTCGGGATCTGGGGTCCCATCCTTCCACATCTGCTCTCGCACGCGGGGCTTATCCTGAAAGCAGGCCCTCCCGTGAGTGATTTCGCCCAAACCGTCAAGCAACAGGCCGACATCGTCAAGGTGATCGAGGGATACATCCGGCTGCGCAAGGCGGGGGCGCAGAACTACACGGGCCTGTGCCCCTTCCACAAGGAAAAGACGCCATCGTTTTCCGTCCATGCGGTGCGGCAGTTCTACCACTGCTTCGGCTGTCATGAGTCGGGCGATGTATTCAGCTTTGTTGCGAAGATCGAGAACGTCCCCTTCCCTGAGGCGGTGCGGATTGTGGCGGGCAAGTGCGGGATTCCGCTGCCCAAGCGGGAGTTTTCGTCACCGGAAGAAGCCGCCGGAGCGCGGCTGCGGGCGAAGCTCCTGGAGCTGCATGAGACTGCAACCGCCTGGTTCGAGGAGCAGTTGCGGGGTCCAGAGGGGGCTTTGGCCCGCGAGTACCTGGCTGGCCGGGGACTGACTCCGGAAGGGATCAAGACCTTCCGCATCGGATATGCGCCGGATAGCTTCAATGCCCTGCGCGACCGTCTGAGCGGAATGGCGGATAATGAAACGCTCCGGGCCAGCGGCCTCTTCGCCTCCAAAGAGCAGGGCGACGGCGGCCAGGGGCCCATCTATGACCGCTTCCGCAAGCGCATCACCTTCCCTATCTCGAACGAGAGCGGGCGGGTGATCGCCTTTACGGCGCGGACGCTGGAGACGGGCGAGAAGGCGGGCGCCAAGTACATCAACTCGCCGGAGACGCCGCTCTACTCCAAGAGTCTCGTCCTCTTCAATCTGGACAAGGCGCGCTCGGCCATCCGCCAGATAGGGTTTGCCCTGCTGGTGGAGGGGCAGATGGACTGCATCTCGGTCTACTTGCGCGGGATTCAAAACGTGATTGCGACAAGTGGAACAGCTTTTACTGAGCAGCAGGTGGCGATTCTCAAGCGGCACACCTCGCAGGTGGTGGTCAATTTCGATCCCGACGCCGCCGGGGCGAATGCCGCCGAAAAATCCATCGCATTGCTCACCGAGGAGGGCTTCACCATCCGAATCGTGACCCTCGACGACGGCCTGGACCCCGACCGATACATCCGCGAACGGGGCGTGGAGGCCTACACCAAGGCATTGCGCGACTCCCGCCGCCAGTCCGATTACCTGATCGAGCGCGCGCAGCAGCTTTTCCCCGGCGCCAGCGGGGAGCAGAAGGTGAAGGCCATGAACTATCTGCTGCCGCACATCCGGAGGATGCCGGAGAAGCTGGCGCGGGATCAGTTTGCCGGGGATGCGGCGCAGAAGCTGGGTATCGATTCAGCGGTGCTGCGCGAGGAGCTACGCCAGGCCGCGCTGCGGCGGCGCGACCACATCGAGACGCGGGAAACTGCGCTCACAGAGGTCGAGCGGGTCCTACTGCGGGCGTTGGCCATTACCGACCCGCATGACGAGGGCGCGCGACGGCTGGCGGCCGAGGCCATCGCCAAGCAACCGGCGTGGTTTGAGCATCTGAGCACGTCTTCGGCTCTTCAAGCGATGGCTGGACGCCTGGCCAGGGATCCCATGGACGTGGTGGAGGACCCGGCACAGCGGGCTTTTCTGGCCGAGACCTTGCTGGCCGAGACCAAGCCCCCTGAAGAGAGCGAGGTTCAGAGCGCCCTCCAGGAGATTCAGGAGCGGGAGATCGAGCGGCGGCTGCGGGAGCTGCGCGAGCTGATTGCCGGGGCCGAGCGCAGCGGCGACCACGCCGAGCTGGCCTTGCTGACGCAGCAAAAGCTCGATCTGGATCGCGCGCTGCGGCAGTTGCACAATCGGAGGCCGCCGGAGCGGTAGTTTTGCCCAGATGGGATGGAATTTTGGCCGGAGCGCCGGAATTGTGGTGCCGAATTGGCTTCTGACAGCATCTAAATGTGCAGGGGCAGGTGATAGGCAAGAACTGCCTGGTTCGGCAGCAAAGCAACCCGCAAGAACTTTACTCCGCGCCGATTTTAGGCTGTTAACATCGGGGCAAATTGTGGTAATCTATTGATCTCAGTGAGGATGCGCGCCCCCTCTGCCCCAACTATGAGCTGCGGCTCGCGGGCGACCCAGGTGAAACCTGAAGCGCTTGTCATCCTGTTCCGAGCAACTACCTGATACCGCTCTATTTGCGGGTGATCGTGGGTTTCTGTCCGCACGAGCCAGGGAGATTTCCTTTTGGAAGTCTTTTTTTCCGCGCTCAGGATCGGAGCCCGCACCGGTGCGTCAAACGGCGCCGAAACTGCTGTGCGCGAGAGAGTAGGAACACTTTGGCAATCGACGAAAAGTTTGAACATGAAATCGATAATCTGATCGAAGTGGGCAAGGAGAAGGGCTTTCTCACCTATGGCGATGTGAACGACATCCTGCCGGAGGAGATTAGCTCGGCCGACGATCTGGATGACCTGATCACCACGATCGGCACCCAGGGCATTGACCTGCTTGACACGCCCAAGTTTCCAGGCGACAAGGAGTTCGGGGCGGAAGAGGGCGAGGACGTCGAGCTAGACCTGACTCCCGGCACTTTGGAAAAGACCAATGACCCGGTGCGCATGTACCTACGCGAGATGGGCACCGTGCCGCTGCTGACGCGCGAGGGCGAGGTAGAGATCGCCAAGCGCATCGAGCGCGGCCAGATGCGCGTGCTGAAGGCAATCTCCCGCTCGCCGATCGTGATCCGCGAGGTCGTGGCTCTGGGCGAGGATCTGAAGCGCGGCGTGCGCAACGTAAAAGAGGTTGTGATCTTCGACGAGGAGGAGCTTACCGAAGAGGTAGTGCTGGCTCGCGTGAAGGCCACTGTGGCCCGCGTTGACGCGCTAATGAAGCACCAGAAGAGGATTGCGCAGCTTGAGGAGAAACAGGCCGCGATTAAGTCTTCGTCCAAGACCAGGGTCCGCGACGCGCGGCGCTTCCGCTGGCTGATCGCGCGCGAAAAGGTCTTCGTCTCGCGAATCGTGCGCGAATTGAAGTACACACCCATTGAGCGCAAGCGGCTGCTGGACAAGGTCAACAAGACCGTGGACACCATGCGCACGCTGGAGCGGCAGATCCGCTCGCTGGACCAGAAGTTTGAAGTCTCTAAAAGCGAGGAGTTGAAGAAAGAGTACCGGCGTCAGCAGAAAAACTGCCGGGCGGACCTGGAGAAGATCGAGGACGACGCGGGCGTGTTGATCGGGGAGTTGAAGCGCACGCAGCGCGAGATGATCCAGGGCGACATGGACGCCGAGCAGGCTAAGCGCGAGCTGATTGAAGCCAATTTGCGCCTGGTGGTCTCCATCGCCAAGAAGTACACCAATCGCGGCCTGCAGTTTCTCGATCTGATTCAGGAGGGTAACATCGGCCTGATGAAGGCCGTGGATAAGTTCGAGTACCGCCGCGGCTATAAGTTCTCGACTTATGCGACCTGGTGGATCCGGCAGGCCATTACACGGGCTATCGCGGACCAGGCCCGGACTATTCGCATTCCCGTCCACATGATTGAGACGATCAACAAGCTCATCCGCACCAGCCGCCAGTTAGTACAGGAGCTGGGCCGCGAGCCTTCGAGCGAGGAGATTGCCCGCCGCATGGACATTCCGGTGGCCAAGGTGCGCAAGGTACTCAAGATCGCGCAGGAGCCTATCTCGCTGGAGACGCCGATTGGCGAGGAGGAAGACTCGCACCTGGGCGATTTCATCGAGGACCGACAGGCGGTTTCGCCGTCGGAAGCGGTCATCAGCGTGAACCTGAAGGAGTACACCTCACAGGTGCTGCGCACACTTACACCACGAGAGGAACGCGTCATCAAGATGCGCTTCGGCCTGGAAGACGGCTCTGAACACACTTTGGAAGAGGTCGGCCAGAGCTTCCAGGTAACGCGCGAGCGGATCAGGCAGATCGAAGCCAAAGCGCTACGCAAGCTGCGCCATCCGTCTCGCTCTCGCAAGCTGAAGGCGTTTGTGGAAGGCGTAAAGGAGTTATAACCTCAGTACCTAGGCGCCTACAAACCAAGCCGCGCTCCCCGATGCAGGAAGCGCGGCTTTTTTATGCCTTGGCTTTCTGAGCGGCCCACCGCTTGCGTTGGGCATCGGCAATCCGCTTGCGCGCATCGGCGCTCAGCACCCGCTTCTTCCTGGTCTTTGCCTTAGCGGGCGCCTTCTTAATTTTGGGCTTAGTTACCTTGACGGCAACTTTGCCGATTCCTGCCAGCAGGGAGCGAACCTTAGTAAGCTTCGCTATCTCCGAGTCGATTTGTGCAAGGATGGTGTCAATGGTCATAAGTCAAGCATAACTCAAGATGACTTATTTGCACAGTTTCCCGGATTATTTTGTTGACTTATTCGGGCGGTAGACGGATGGATTATTCCGGCTTGCCCACGCTTTTCTCCTTATAGGCTTTTTGCAGGATGAAGAAAGCCTGTTTTTTCTGGCCTTGATCGGAGATAAGTCCCTTGCGGTTGAACTCCTCCTGTATACCCGCTAATGGCCTGTTCGGCGAGCGGAAATCCATAAGAATCCATGGGCTCATTCCCCTCAATTGGGGAATGCGGTTGAGCATACCGAGTTGGTGGCGGTAGATATTGGCCTGATACTCCTCTGTCCATCGGTCGTTGTCGCCACCATGCAGCCCGGCCTTGGCGTCGCCGCCAAACTCGCTCATAATCATTGGCTTCTGATAGTCGACGCGCCATTTAGTAATGTCAGCTGTCTCTGGCCGCTGTTCGTACCAGCCGATATATTCGTTCGTGCCGATCACATCCAGCGCCTTTCCCAGCGGGTCGTCAACTATCTTAGTGTTACCCTCAGCGCGCACCAGCAGCGCCGCGGTAATCAGCCGCGTAGGGTCAAGCTCGCGCGCATGAGCGGCCTCGGCCTCAATGAAGCGGGTCCGCGCTTCGGTGTTGGGTGTCTCGTTGGCCATCGACCATAGGATGATGGACGCATGATTGCGCGATGTGCCTATCTCTTCCTCTAATTGCGATTCGGCTTTGGCTAATACTTTGGGATTCTCCCATTGGATAGCCCAGTAAACCGGATTCTCCGACCACACCAGCAGCCCCATCCTATCGGCCGCGCGCAGCATGGTCTCATCGTGGGGATAGTGCGCCAGGCGGACAAAGTTGCAGCCCAGCTCCTTGGCCCACCCCAGCAGGGTCTCCGCGTCTTTATCTGTGTTAGCTCGGCCAGTGCGGTAAGGCGCCTCGGCATGGATGGAGGTGCCGCGCAGAAAGATGGGCTTTCCGTTCAGCAGTATCTCGGTTCCGCGCGTCTTCACGGTGCGAAAGCCGATCAGGTCGGTGAGGGAGTCGGCGCCCGCGCTGATCTTCACCTTGTAAAGCTTCGGCGTCTCGGGCGACCAGCGCTCAAGTCCATGCACGGTTATATGAATGGCGGCGTGTCCTTTTTCGTTGAGGATTGCGGATGTTTTGGCGCCTAACTCGGCAATCTCCACCTCGATCCTGTCGCCGGGCCGGCCGCCCTTGATGTGGACCCAGCCTTCGATAACGGAAGCCTCCGCGCGGCTTAGATGCAGGTCGTATTGGTCGATGAAGGCCTGGGGAACCTCAATGAGAGAGACAGCGCGGGTAAGTCCGCCATAGTTCCACCAGTCGGTCTCAAGAGTAGGAACGCCGTCCTCGTGGCGCGCATTATTCACCGCGGCCACCACGAAGTTATCGCCCGCATGGACCGCCGCCGTTACATCGCAGTTGAAGCTGGTGTACCCGCCCTCGTGCTCGCAGGCCTTCTTTCCATTGACCCAGAACCAGGAGCGATAGTTAGCAGCGCCCACATGCAGATAGATGCGCGTACCTTCCCTGGGCTGATAAGTGAAGTCGCGCTCATACCAGATTGGCCCCTCATAAAAGAAGAGCGATTCGCGCTGCGTGTTCCAGTCTGCCGGCACCTTCAGCTTGGGCGCTTTGGCAAAGTCATATTCGATGGGCAAGGTACCGCCGGGCTTTGGCTTGTCGTTCATGAACCAGCCATTCGTCTTCTCCTCGTGATGAAAGCTGTATAGTCCCGAGAAGTAAGGATCGACGATCGCGGCCCAGTCGCCGTTCAAGGAAGTAGCGGGCCGCATATCCGCTCCGGTTATCACGATGGGCGCAGGCTGGGCCCAAGCAGCATGGGCAGTGAGCAGTAAAAAGCCGGTGACAACGAGGATGATCTTGGCGGGCATAAGCGCGGAACAACAAGCAAACAGGCGGAGCAACATATTCTTCATTCTAGGCCCTCGTGAATGTGCGATCGAATGGGAGCCGCCGGATTTCATCCAATCCACTCGGCCCCTTGTTCGGAGTTGCAATTATATCCTTAGGAGCGCCAGCCGGTATATTCCCCGGAGCCTAGGAATATCCGTAGAACTACAAAGGGGACTGGCTTGCGGCCAGTCCCCTATTTCGAGAGAGCGGACGCCGCGCGAGTTGGCGGGGCCGCCGATTCCTTCGTAAAAAATGTTCTAGACTCCTACAGCCGCAGACGCCCGCCGCCACGCATAGAGCGGGAACCGGTTGGCCAGTTCGGCTACCTCCTTGCGAATTTTTTCCAGGGCCACATCGTCGTTGCGCTGGTCCAGGGCCTTGGCGATCCATGCGGCAATCAGCCGCATCTCCGGCTCCTTCATGCCGCGGGTGGTCATTGCGGGTGTCCCAATGCGAATGCCCGAGGCTTTGAGCGGCGGATTGGTGTCGTAGGGAATGGTGTTCTTGTTGACCGTGATGCCGGCGTTGCCCAGCGCCAGTTCGGCCTCAGAGCCCAGGATGCCCTTCTGAAAGACATCTACTAGAAGTAAATGGTTGTCCGTGCCGCCGGAGACGATGCGGAAGCCCGCCTCTTGCAAGGCCGTGGCCAGCACCTTGGCGTTGGCGACGATCTGGGCGGCATAGGTGCGAAACTCCGGCCGCAGCGCCTCGCCAAAGGCCACCGCCTTGGCGGCTACAATATGCACCAGCGGGCCGCCCTGCTGGCCGGGGAAGACCGCCTTGTCAACGGCCGCAGCCAGCGCCTGACCGCAGAGAATCAGCCCCGAGCGCGGTCCGCGCAGCGTCTTGTGGGTAGTGGTTGTGGTTATCTGCGCGTGGGGCACGGGCGAAGGGTGTACGCCGCCCGCGACCAGTCCGGCGATGTGCGCCATGTCGAAGATGTACACCGCGCCTACTTTGTCGGCTATCTGCCTCATGCGGGCGAAGTCCCACAGCCGCGGATAAGCGCTGCCGCCGCCGATGATGGCCTTGGGCCGCTCGCGCTCGGCTGTAGCTTCCAGGTCGTCGTAGTCGATTAGTTCGGTGTCGCGGCGGACATGATAAAAGGTGGGCCGGTAGAGCTTGCCACTGAAGCTCAACTTGTGGCCGTGGGTCAGGTGGCCACCGTGAGCCAGATCGAGGCCCAGAATCGTATCGCCTACTTGCAAGACCGCCGCATAGGCAGAGGCGTTGGCCTGGGAACCGGAGTGGGGCTGCACATTGACGTGCTCGGCGCCGAAGATCTGTTTGGCGCGGTCGCGGGCCAGGTTCTCCACCACGTCAGCATACTCGCAGCCGCCGTAGTAGCGCCGCCCTGGGTAGCCCTCGGCGTATTTGTTGGTGAAGACGGAGCCGGCCGCCTCCAGCACCGCTTCGGAGACAAAGTTTTCACTGGCGATCATCTCCAGCCCCTCGTGCTGGCGGAGGGTTTCGTTGTCGATGGCGGCAGCTACATCGGGGTCGGCCTGGGCAAGGGAGAGCGACATTCGATCGGTCATATGACAATTCTAGCGTCTTCCCGGCTGCACTGACAGGCGGAAATCCTCAACGGATTTCTTGTTGAGACAGTACGAAAGACAGGTGGCCGACGTCATTTCTGCAGCCAGCGGCTCGACAGCTCACTCAAAAAATCGGAATCTGCTATGGTTTCGGATGAATGGTCGAAAACCAATGAGAATGAAATGGAAGCGCGCGGTTTGGATGATGGCGTTAGCATCGGCCCTGATTCCTGCTTTTGCGCAGACTTCAGGCTCCCAAAATTCCGGCATTGACGCGGCGCTACTGGCCAAAGCCAACGCCGGTGATGCTGCCGCGCAGGTACTCGTGGGAGAAAGCTACGCGGCAGGCAAAGGCGTCGAGCGGGATTTGAAACAGGCGGCGGAGTCGTACCGAAAGGCAGCAGAAAAAGGCGATGTGGCCGGGCAAGTTCACCTGGCCGCGCTCTATCGCGATGGAGGCAAGGGCTTTCCTCGCGACATGGCGCAGGCGGTGGAGTGGTATCGCAAGGCCGCCGAGCAGGGAAACGCAGAGGCACAGGCCACTCTCGGCTTGCTTTACTCCATGGGCCAGGGTGTTGCGCACAATGACGTGGAGGCCTACTACTGGCTCGATCTGGCGGCCGCGGTAAAGGGGCCAAATCAGGAGAGGTATGCCGCCAATCGGCAGATGATCGGCACCCATATTACCGTGGAGGAGCTGGAGGCGGTGCAGGAAAGAGTAGCCAAGTGGCTGGTTGCGCACCCGCGATAGCGCCCTGGGCGGTATTCTTTGTTTCAATGAGAGATCGCAAACCTCACTCTCCGAGCCTTTGGCGTGTACTTCTACTGTGTTTTGCTATGGCCCTCGCGGCCACTCCCGCCAAATCGCAATCCACTGCCGTTTCATGGTCACCGGCGGTGGTCGAGGCAGGATCACCGGTGCTGATTCGCGTGGAGGCTGCCTACGCAGCAGGCGTCGACGGCGAGTGGCTGGGGCGCAAGATTGAGTTCTTTCGTGGAGCAGGCGGTCAGGAGTGGTTCGCGCTGGCCGGGGTGGATGTCGAGGGGGCCGCTGGCCCTTCTACTTTACGGATTAGTGTGCGGCTAAGCGGTGGAGGCGTGCGCGACCTGAGCCGTACGGTGGAGATTCATCCGGCTCATTACCGCACCGGCTCGCTGACCGTGGCGCCGAAGTTTGTCGAGCCCGGCCCTGAGGCGCTTGAGCAGATTAGGGCGGAGAGCCAGCTCAAGGCAAAGGTCTTTGCCGCAAGCGCTCAAGAGCCGTTGTGGGGGGCCAGTTTTCGCGCTCCGGTTACAGCCTCGCCCACCGACAGCTTCGGCACCCGCCGCACGTTTAACGGCAAGCTGGCCAGCATTCACAAAGGGATGGACTTTCGCGCCGCAACTGGAACGCCTGTTCATGCCGGCAATAGCGGTGTGGTGGTGCTGGCCCGGCCGCTTTACTACGAGGGAAACTGTGTCGTGATCGACCATGGGCTGGGGCTGTTCACGCTCTCCATGCACCTGTCGCGCATCGACGTGCGCGAGGGGCAGCGCGTAACAACTGGCGAGCGTCTGGGGCTTAGTGGCGCAACTGGACGCGTGACCGGCCCGCACCTGCACTGGGCCGTCCGCTGGCAGGGCGCGTATCTGGATCCAGCCAAGCTGTTGCGGCTAAACCTGAGCTTGGTGCGTTAGCGGGAAATGGCTTCTTCTGCCTCGTGCGGATGGATGGCTGCCGGGTTTTTGCCCGATGCTTTCTCGTTCCGCAGCGCTTTGAAGGCACGGTAGACGAACCAGCCCAGATGCCAGCCGTCGATAAACTTGTATGGGGTTTCGCCGGTGGTGTAATGGCCGCAGGGCAGCACTTTGGCCTCAAAGTTGAGGCCGACGCGGCTGAAGGCATCGACCACCTTGAGTGAATACTCTTTAGGGAAGGTCAGATCATAGTCGGCGTAGATCATCAAGACCCGTTTATGGGGGCCGCCGGCTTCCGGGCTAGCGATTTTATCGTAGTAGCAGCATGGGCTGGCAGCCGACCATAAAGCTCGCAAGCGATCCTGGGTGAGGCCAGCATCTTCCAGAGCCTGGCGCACGTGTCGGGTGCTCTGGCCGGCCCAGGTCACGTCGCCGAAGGCCGTTGACGCGTGGTTGAAGGCGTTTACGCGGATGCGCGGGTCGTGTGTGCTAGCCAGGAAGGTATAGCAGGAGCCCAGGCTGGTTCCCAGCACGCCGAAGTGCTCGTATCCTTGCTCTTCCAGCCAGTCAACGCAGCAGCGAATATCGACTACCGCCTGGCGGCAGGCCGAGAGAGTTCGGCCGATGTTGGCGCTGACCGCGTAGTCGGAGCGCTCCAGCTCCGCTGGGCGGCGAATGTCATGATAGGGCATGGAGAGACGCAGCGCGGAGATGCCCATGCGATTGAAGATTGTGCATAGAGCGTTGTGGCTGAAGCCGTCTCCGTTCCACTGCGGCAGCACTACGATGGCCTGCTTGGGCCGCCGGGGATCTTTGTGTGCCGGAGCCGGGTACCAGCGGGCGTTCACCAGGTTGTTCTCGGGGTAGGGCGTCCGCTCCGGCGAGGTGAAGCGCAGAAACTGTGCCTTCGGAACCTTTCCCTCGGCTGCCTGCTGCTTGATGGTGGCGTCTTTTGCGAGGGTCTCAGGGCGCACATTGGTGGGATACAGCTCAGGGTAGCGCTCTTCCAGCCGGAAGTCGGTGGGCCGCTTGTAACCGAAAAAAATGTCGCTGTGTTGGATGAGGAGCTGGTTGATGCGGACCATGGCCGCTTCGGCGGCGGCGGGGTCCTGTATTGTCTCCGGGCTGGGAACGGCGGTGCTAAAACCGTGCGCCTGAAGAAACGGCGCGATCCACTCGAAGCCCCACTCCAGTGGGCGCACCACGCGATTTTCGTCGCGCGTAGTCAGCTCCGTTTCCCACTCGTACATCCAGCGAGCGTATCTTTTCTTGAACATGTCTTTGGTTCAAGTTTAACAGCGCAGGATGAGGGGAAGTTGAGGCACCGGCTTGGAACCGGAAGCAGCCTTCGATCTACGAGCGTCGCCGGTAAGGATACGCCGCGACGGCCCACCACCAACTGAGCGAAGTGATGAGCGAGACAATCGCCAGGGAGATCACGCAATACAAACACCAGACCTGGAGTACGGACTTCTCAATGTGGGAGAGATAGAGCTGGAAGATCAGCGCGAGCATGGCCAGACCGGCTAGGGCCAGGATGGCAATCAGGTAGCGCATCGAATTAAGTAAGATGCTGCTGGAGCGCCCGGCGTTGCACCCGGCGGATTAAGATAAGCGAATGGATAAGGCAACAGCCGACGGCAAGCGTGTTGCTTTTTTTGGCGGCAGTTTCGATCCGCCCCACCTGGGCCATCTGGCTGTGGCGCGGGCTGCGCGGGCTGCGCTCGGGCTGGATGCTGTGCTCTTCGCCCCCGTAGGCGCGCAGCTGCTCAAGCCGAATGGGGCGACCGCCGGCTTTGAAGACCGCCTGGCCATGACCAGGTTGGCCGTGGCCAGCGAACCGGGCTTTGCCGTTTCGCTGGTGGATGCGCCAAAGCCATCGGGCGCGCCTAACTTCACCCTGGATTCGCTGCTGAGCCTGCGCGCGGAGCTTCCTCCGGAGAGCGTTCTGTTTTGCCTGATGGGCGCCGACTCGTTTTTTACGCTGCGGCACTGGCATAGGCCGGTGGAGATTCCATTTATTACGCCCTTGATCGTCGCCTCGCGGCCAAGTCAGCGGGTAGATGATTTGCAGGCGGCGCTGCCGGATGGAGTTGTCCTTGAATCCGCTCCCGATGCGGCGCGGAGTGATTCTTCTGTAGAGGTTTGCTCCTACGTGCTGCGCAACTCCACCGGAGAGATCGCGCCGTTTTACGTCTTGCCTGGGCTGAATATCGAGATCAGCGCCTCGGAGATTCGTGAGCAGCTCTTTGCCGCATCGGGAAGCGCGACAAAGGGGCATGAGCTGCTTCCCGGTGCCGTATCGGATTACATCCGGTCGCACAATCTGTATCGTTGATTTGCCGCTGCCCCGGCGAAGAGATACGATTGAGGCTGGAGAACTTTCCCACCGAATGACGCCAACCGAAGCACGCCAGCAAACACGCATCCTTGTACAGGCCGCAGCCCAGGCCTGCATCGACAAGAAGGGCGAAGAGACCCGCATCCTCGAACTCGACCCCATCGACTCCGGGCTCTCCGACTTCTTCCTCGTCACATCAGCCAGCAACGACCGTCAGTCGGTCGCCATCGCCGACGAGATTGAGCACAAGCTCAAGAAGGAGTTCGGCGCTTATCCCAACTCCGTCGAAGGCCGTCGCAAGGGCGAGTGGATTCTTCTCGACTATGTGGATTTTGTTGTCCATGTCTTTCTGGCCGAGAGGCGCGCATTCTACGACATCGAAAGGCTGCGCAAGTCTGCCCGCCCGCTCACTCCAATCGAATTCGACGCCGAGTTGAAGGCCGCGCTCACCGAGAAGACGCTGGCCGCCCGCAAGAAGGCTTCGGCTAAGGCTGCTCCTGCTGTCAAGGAGAAGCCGCCAGCCGTGAAGGCCGCTCCGAAGCCGAATAAGGCTGCAAAGAAGAAGGCCCCCGCCGCCAAGGTTGCTGTTGCTAAGAGTGTGGTGAAGAAGCCTGCCGCGAAGAAGGCCGCTGTCAAGAAAATTGCGGTTAAGAAAGCCGCTGCAAAGAAGACGGCGGCGAAGAAGCGGGTCGGCAAGCACGTTTAATGGCCTGGTGCCCTCGGCAATTGATAGAAATGGGATTTTGGAGGAAGTAGCCTGAATCCAGCATCAACAAGAAAGGCACCCCGAAGGGCGCCTTTCTTGTTGAAGGTTAAGTGCGCTTAGAATGTGAATTTCGCCCACAAGCGCAGTGCGCGGTTGTTGCCTTCGCGAGCACTAGGAATGTTCATATAACTTGACGTTCCAACATACGTCGTGTTCGTTCCCAAAAGCCCAACGTTGTTGTGGTTAGCCAGGTTCTGCGCTTCTGCGCGGAAGACGAACTGTCCGCGGTCGAGGTGCAAGAGGCTGGAGGGGATCGCCTTTTCAAGGGCAATGTCATTGTACAGAGAGCCTGGGTTCAGGAAGCTGTTGCGCCCGATCGCCGTAGAGGCATAATTCGCGCGATGGGGGATAAGCCAGTGGACGGCACTGAGACTGGTAATCGGAGTGACAGGGTAGGGCGCTACGTTGTTGGCTTTTACATCGTAGTAGGTTCCTGGCGTACCGCCGCCCAGGAAGCCACTGTAATAGCCATCCATGCCAACCGAGTCAATGGGAGCATTCGGGTTGGAAAGTAACGGGCGGTCATTCGCCGTACTTCCATCCCCATTCGTGTCCAGGCCGGATATATTGAACGTGGAGTAGGCGCCAGACTGGAAGCGGGAAGCGCCGGAGAGGGTCCAGTGACGGGTTAAGCCGCTCAAAAACAGATCCGCGCCTTTGTTGTCGGAGCGCAGGCCCTTCGGAGTCCACACATAAGTAAACGCCGCATATTGACGGTGGTCATAGGCGGAGTTTCCCCAATCGTAACGGCGTCCTCCTGGCCTAAGATCCGCTGAGTACGAGGTCGAGTCCGAGGAGGGGGTAAAGACCTCTGAGGCGTTATCCAAATTCTTGCTGTAGACATAGGATCCAGTAACGGCAAATCCGTGTTTGAAGTTGCGCCTCATACCAACTTCGAGTCCGTTGTAACTCGACGAGCCTGTGTTGGCGCGGTCAGTGATCGCGCCGCGCGTTGTATTCAGACGTGTCCCGGTCGTGAAGTCGAAAAAGTTGAATTGCTGGTTGGCAAAGAGCTTGACCCCGTGGCTGCCCACATAGGTAACGCTCAAGCCGAACTGTCCGGGAAGTTCGCGTTCGATGCCGAGGTTCCATTCCTCGGTGTAGGGCGATACCAGGCCCTTATCCACGCTCTGGACCGAAGACTGTGCATTCAGCACCTGTGGAATCGTCGGAATCAGGCTTGTTGCGTTGGCCAGGCCGTTTCCAGTGGTCTGAACCAGCGTTCCCGCAACGGCGTTTGGCGCACTCTGCACTTCGTTGGTTGCGATATTGGTGAAGTCGGAATCGAAGAAGATGCCGAAACCACCGCGAATCACAGAATTGCCGCCCGACAGCCACTTACCCGTGTGAGGCGAGTAGGCAAAGCCTACGCGGGGCGCAATATTGTTTTTGTCGGGAGTAACGGGGATAACCGTGTTGATCGCCGTAAAAGGATTCGTGGGATCGATTGCGGGGTATGCCAGCACATTCTCCGGCGAGGTGAAGTAGTCATAACGAATTCCCAGGTTGACGGTGAGATACTGCGAAAATTTGACATCATCCTGAGCGAAGACGCCGGAACGCCAGCTATGTGGATCAAATCGAGTCTTGCCATAGGTAACAGTGGCTGTCCCGGAGGGTCCAAGCTGGTTCAGCAGGAAGTTGCCTATCGCCGAACTTCCCGTGCCCCCAGCGGCGAAGGTCAGGGTGCCCTTGGCGTTTTGAGAAACGAGGTCTTTCTCAAGCCGGCGGCCTAGATCAGCACCGGCGCGAATCGTATGGCGACCATACGTCCAGGATATGGTGTCCTGATACTGGTACATATCCTGGCTACGCCCCTGAGGAAAGTTCTGATTGGGGCCAAGAGCGGTAATGCCAGCCATCGACATAGTTGCGTTGGCATAAAGCGGGTTGGCCAGCGTAGTGGCAGTCGGAGCAAAGAAGAATCCGAGCCGTGTCTCAGAGGCGCGGAGCTCATTTAACAGGCGGGTGGAGAAGATGTGTGTCCACGTGCCTTGGCCGAGTTCGGAGGGTCCTCCCTGCATCGTCTCGAAGCCGGGTAAGGCGGCGCCGTTGTTGTAGAAGTCAGGCGTCAGGCTGCCGCGATCATGCAAGTAGCGAACTGAAAAAGAGTCCTTTGACCAGGGTGTGTAGTCTATGCGATACGTCCACTGGGTGTCGGGGCTTGACTCTGGTTGGGGTTTCCTCTGGAACGACTGGTAAGCCATCGTGCAAGCGGTTGGATATGAGGGGCAGGCTTGGCCGAGATTCTTGCTGCTCGCCGTGCCGGGGATGACGTTAAAAGTAGTCAAATAAGCGGGGGCGGTTGTGGCGGTCGCGCTGAGATATTTAAGCAATAGCGTTGCGTTGGTCGCCGTGGTTGTGTTGGTTCCGCTGGCAATCGCCTGGAGTGTCGCGATACCAGCGGCGGTGGGCAACGAAACAGTTGAGGCCGTTTCATTACCGTAGATGCGCGACCACTGTGCGGCGCCAAAGGCAAAGAGTTTATTTTTGATAATCGGGCCGCCCGCGGTGAAGCCATATTGGTGCTCGTTATAGCGGCCCTTGTTTCCGCGATCCTTGGGAACAATCTGCCTGGTTTGTCCGTCGGTTGCATTCAAGCCCGATCCGGAATACAACTCCCATGCCGAGCCGTGGAAGGTGTTCGAGCCGCTCTTGGTGATCAGGTTGACCACGCCACCCGAGGCGCGCCCAAACTCGGCGGGAGGATTGTGCGTATAGATGACGGTATCCGAATACATATCGGGGATTTGGGGCTGAACCGCCTGTCCGCCGATGCTGGCATCATTGATCTCTTCACCGTCAATCAGGAAGTTGTTAGAGCGTGGCCGTGCGCCGCTGACCTGAATGCTGGTGCCGTTTGAAAAATCCGAATTGCTTACAATTTGCACGCCGGGTACGGTCGTCAACTGTTCAATGGGGTTGAGAGAGAAGATCGGCAGCTTGGTTAAGGAGATTTCAGGGATAGTCGTTGAGAGCGAGCCGTTTTCCCGGTCCAGAAGTACGACGTCTGCCGATACGACAACCGTCTGATCAACACGGCCAGGTTTGAGAACCGGGTCATAGGAGATGACCTGCGAGGGTGGCACCGTGACGCCCGTCGCCTCAAAGCGCTCGAAACCGGTCGACCCGACGCGCAGGGTGTATTGACCTGGAGTGATGGCATCAAAGCGATATGCGCCGAGCGAAGAGGTTTTCGTAGCACGAATCTCGCTTGTTTCCACGTTCGTGACAGTTACGTTCGCGTTAACTATGACAGCGCCGCTGTTATCGCGAACAACACCGGTCAGGGTGCCCTTGCTGGTTTGTGCCAGTGCCGCTGTCGTAACAAAAGCAACGGCTATCAGGCCTGCGATCAAGGTCGCGTATAGCAGACGTGACTGTAGACGCTTCACGTTCGGAATGGATGATATTACATTCTGCAACATGA
>Ga0265342_10001470_pt1 | contig 21922 bp, 1 predicted proteins | sample 4CB327metaG_FD_203125 | JGI IMG/M metagenome (GOLD analysis project Ga0265342, IMG submission 203125) | Rhizosphere microbial communities from Carex aquatilis grown in University of Washington, Seatle, WA, United States - 4-CB3-27 metaG | ecosystem: Host-associated > Plants > Roots > Rhizosphere... | reverse complement strand
CGCCTTGAACAGCTGCGTCATGAACCACTCGAGCTTGGCCGCGTCCTTGAATCCATCCGAAGTAGGCACTTCAGCGTTCGTCATGCCGTCTACCAGACGGTTCAACGCCGCCGCACCGCCGTCTCTCTGCAATTCGGTCAGGAATGCGTCAGCTGCTTTTATAGCTGTAACAGCATCGCCAGGGTTGACGAACGCGCTCGCCTTGTCGCCGTTCGCCTTGAATAACTGCGTCATGAACCACTCGAGCTTGGCTGCGTCCTTGAATCCGTCCGTAGTAGGCACTTCAGCGTTCGTCATGCCTTTCACCAGCCGGTTCAACGCCTCAGCCCCGCCATCTCTCTGCAATTCGGTCAGGAATGCGTCAGCTGCTTTTATAGCCGAAACCGCGTCCGTCGGGTTGACGAACGCGCTCGCCTTGTCGCCGTTAGATTTGAACAACTGCGTCATGAACCACTCTAGCTTGGCCGCATCAGTGAATCCTTTTGAAGTAGGTACTTCAGCGTTCGGCATTCCTTTGACCAGCCGGTTCAACGCCTCAGCCCCGCCGTCTCTCTGCAATTCGGTCAGGAATGCGTCAGCTGCTTTTATAGCTGTAACTGCGTCGCCAGGGTTGACGAACGCGCTCGCCTTGTCGCCGTTCGCCTTGAACAACTGCGTCATGAACCACTCTAACTTGGCCGCGTCCTTGAATCCATCCGAAGTAGGCACTTCAGCGTTCGTCATGCCGTTTACCAGACGGTTCAACGCCGCCGCACCGCCGTCTCTCTGCAATTCGGTCAGGAATGCGTCAGCTGCTTTTATAGCTGTAACAGCGTCGCCGGGGTTAACGAACGCGCTCGCCTTGTCGCCGTTAGATTTGAACAACTGCGTCATGAACCACTCTAGCTTGGCCGCATCAGTGAATCCTTTTGAAGTAGGTACTTCCGCGTTCGGCATTCCTTTGACCAGCCGGTTCAACGCCTCAGCCCCGCCGTCTCTCTGCAATTCGGTCAGGAATGCGTCAGCTGCTTTTATAGCTGTAACTGCGTCGCCAGGATTGACGAACGCGCTCGCCTTGTCGCCGTTAGATTTGAACAACTGAGTAAAGAACCATTCGAGCTGCGCCGCGTCCTTAAAGCCTCCCGAAGTAGGCACAACCGCGTTCGGCATGCCGTCTACCAGACGGTTCAACGCCGCCGCACCGCCGTCTCTCTGCAATTCGGTCAGGAACTTGTCGGCGGCTATTATAGCTTCAACCGCTCTGTCAGGGTCATCGTATGCCGTGGAAGTTACGGTCTGGTTATTGAGTTTCTCGAACAACTGCGTAAAGAACCACTGAAGACTGTCGGCGTCATTCCCGAAACCGCCCTGCAGGGGAACATTGCGCCCAGTCAGGTGGCTTAGCGCCTTGGCGCCATCACCGAACTGCAGTTTCACTAAATACTTGAAAGCCGCCACGATCACTTTCACGGCTTCAACGGCGTTTTCGTAGGCTGAAGCCTTTACTCCGGTCGGCAGATACAACTGCGAAATGAACCACTTAAGCTGTACCGCGTCCGTAAAACCGCCCGTCGCAGGAACAACGTTCCCTGAACCAGCTAATAGGCCGTTGAGCGCGGTTACTCCTTCTCCGCCGTTATCCTGTAACGCCTTTAAAAAATCATAAGCGTGTATGTTCGTGTCTATCGCTGAATCAGGATTTTCGAACGCGGTGGTCGTTACGGTCTTGCCTTGAACCACGTCAAAAAGCTGTGTGAAGAACCAATCCAGTTCAGCCGCCGTATCGAAACCGCCTTGCGGAGGGACGGCGTGGTTGGTTATGTAACCCAATGCCTCGGCGCCTTTACCCGCCTGAGATTTAGTCAGATAAGTATAGGCGTGTATAATGTTATCTTTGGCGCCGGCCGGATCGCTGAAAGGTACGGCTTGCTGTCCGAATTTGTTATACATCTGTCCCGTAAACCAGGTTAATTCATCGTCTGAAAGGTACGAGCCGTGCAGCAGCGTATGGTTCGTTATGTAGTTTAACGCGTCCAAGCCCTGATTGCCGTTCAGTGTTAGCTGGTTGAGGAACGCGGTGTAGGCGACCTCGTTCGCTACGGTAAACCCATCGGTCATCACCACACCCATCAGATATGCCTTATTCGCGGCGCTTTCGTTGGAGAAATTAGTGAGGTCGATCGAACGCCTTAAAAGCTTGTAGGTCCCGGTTATTCCCTGCTGAGCCAAAGCCTGGGATACCTGATAAATTTTCGTCATCCCGGCGATGGTGTCGGCCGCGCTGAACTCCGATGGCTGGCCCGGTATCGCGGCGGGATGTATAATATTGAACATCGCGGTTCTCTGGGCAACACTCAGCGGGCCGTTGAGCGAGAACCCTTCAAATAGCTCGAAAGCGGCTTCCGCTTCAGCCCCTGTCTGTTTGATTGAAGCGATGAACTCAAGCACTGTCTTGGCGTCGTCCGGTTTGTATTCGGCCGCTTCGACTATGCTTTGTACCTGCTTGTAATTTGAGCTGTTAATACTGCTCAGGTCGAACCCGTAGAGGATATTGAATGCTTCGTTGAGGCTGGAACCAGAAACCAGGCTGAACAGCGCGTAAATTTTATCGTAAGTGGCGAACCTCGTGTCCTTGAATGAATTGAAAGCTGCGTCTCCGAGCACTATCAGGTCGGTCTGGGAAGGATCTCCGGTCATGCCTATCGCGGTGTTTTGCTCGATATTGAAATATTGAAGGTAATAGGGCTGCGTGCGCAGTTTGATCAGAAAACCATTGATCCCGTCGTACCTCTCGAATATGTTCGCGTAATTCGGCTGGTGCGCGAAACCCATTATTTTTCCCAGGTCTTCCCGTGAAATCGTGCCGCCGCTTATGGTAGTGCCGTTTTCCGTATTAAAATATGTGAGATAATAGTCCGTGCTCCGCAGCTTCTCCAGGAAAGCAAACGCCGTTGCGTCATTGGCGAGGGTGCAGGATACATATATATCATTCGCATCGTAGGTACCATATATTTGGTTAACCAGGCCGCCGTTATCTCCCGGGTTTGCCGGCGTCCCGTCGCCGTACCATTTAACGTCCTGCGTCTCGGCGAAAGTAGCCGGAAGGCTGACCCCGAACTGGCTCCCGTACTTGCTGTTAAAAGCACCTACCAGTCCGTTGTTGTAAAGTTCTTCCACGGAGCTGGAGACCGAGGGCGATAGCGCCTGTCCGAGCGCTTCTGTCGGGCTTACAAAGATCGTTTCGAAACCAACGATCGCCACGCTGGCAAGCAGCGTGCCGTGCTTCTTTTTCTTCAGGAGCCCCCAGAAAGCGAGATACAGCGGGAATCTCACGTTCGAGAGCGACAGCCAGGTGTTCCCGCGGGCTTCTTCATCCATCTCGTCTTCGCTGCGGTTCTTACCAGTTTTTTTCTTGAAAAGATTCAGCCCCGAGCGGTAGGCGATCACGCGCGGGATGAAAAGCGCCGCCGCGACGGCCTGTTCTATAATTTTTCCGGGTAATGATTTATTTACTTTAGGTTGCGCCGGCTTGACGGCTGCTTTCTGGTCGGTCAATTGAGGGGATACGGCGTTAGGCAGGGCCCGTGAAGGCTGCTGGGCGGGAGCGGCCAGGGAGGCCTTCGGCGCAGGCGGCGCCTGGGCTTCGGCGTCCGTACCTATCATCGAATTGTAGCTCTCCACGTCCCTCGCGACTTCCGTGACAAGGCTTTCCCTCGCCCTTATCCTGTCGGCTGTTCTCACCACTATTTTCATCACGCTCTGGACAAAATTCTTTCTTTCCTTCGGGCTCTGCCCCTTGTCCGCCTGCGACATGAAGAAACGGGCGAGCAGTATCTTGTTGACGTCGCTCAGGCTGTCCTGCCCCTTGCAAAGAGTTTCGATGTCGTTTAAGACCGCCACCAGGCGGTCGGCCGGCAGGGAATCGCTGAGTTTTGCGGCGGCATAAAAATCGGCCGTCCCCTGCGCGGTGGAAAGATTGAATTTTTTAAGCTGGCCTTTTTCAATAAGGTCGGCTAACCGGTTGAGTTCCGCGACGCGAGCGCCGATGTCCTTGGTTTTCCCGGTCGCGTACCACATCGCCTCGACGGAATAGATGATCGAGCTCTTGGGCGTTCCGGCGTTGAGGCCCAGGGCGTTTAACCTCTGGACGACCGGCTGGAGCGCCTGCTCGGCGTCGAAATAGCGCTGCGCGAAATCAGGATTACCCCTCTGCTGCATATAAAGGTCGGCGACAGCCCAGCGTTTAAGCGATGTCAGCTGTTCCTTGGCTACCGCGGGATCGTCGTTCAACTGAACTTTCATTTTATCCATCAATTTCTTTATCGTCAGGACTATGTCCTTCGCGGAGATCTTTACGCCTTCCACTTCGATAAAGTTTTGCTTTGACGATTCGAAAAGAGCCAGGCTGTGCACCAGATTGAACATCAGGTCATTCTGGCCCTGGGCCTGGGTGAACATTCCTCCCAGTTCTCCCTTGAATTCGGTAAACGCCTTCAGGTACGCGTCGCTCTGGGCGGGGTTCTCGGTCAGCCAATACAAGAGCTGGTTGTCCTGCTCGAACGAGAGCTTTCTGCCTAGTGTGCTTTCCAGCGCGGGTTTGAGCGCGGCCGCGCCTTCGAGGACGGTTTTTCTATGCTGGATGTAGGTTTTGATCTCCTCTGAGGAGGGTTTTTTAGCCTGGGAAAGCAAGGCTATAAAATCTTCGAGTTCCGCGGCAAACGCGGCGCCCGTGACGATGTCCCCCAGCTTCGCGTCCTGTTCGTTCCAGATATTTTTTATGCCATCCATAAGGACGTTGAGAACGTCGGCGCTAAGGCTGTTGAGATCCGCGAGGGAGAGTGAACTGTATTGAAGTTTCTCTTTGAGCTGGTCCATAAGAACCGCCAGATAGAACGTATGCTCGAAGCTTTCCGGCGCCAGCGCCCCGGTTTCCCCGCGCTGTTTGCGCGACTCGCCTATCTGCCTTATTAGTTCTTTGCACTTACTGAGCTCCATCGTGTGGTTGGTAACCAGTTTCGCTATCATGCTGAGCAGTTCGCACTGTTCTTTTGAATAGTCAAAACCTTTCTGGCCGAAAAGGCCCGACATACTGTCTATCGGTGTTCCGGAGTCGTCGTAGCCCTGAACTATGTTAAGAAGGTCCGCCATGTTCTCAAAGTGTTCCGTGACTATCTTCGGGTCCGAACTGATATTGGCCGCGAGGATCAGCCTGTAGCTGAAAAGCATGAACCAGTCCCTGGGGTTATCGGTGTTATGCGGGTTCTTCCCCTCGCCTTCGACGAGGAAACGCAGCCAGTCTTCGGTAGTCTTATCGATATTCGACTGGGCAGTGAACTTTTCCTTGATGATCTTGAGGACCCCTTCGGGTATGTTCAGTATTCCTTGTAGATTGATTATCCTGCCGCTCTGGTCCTGGAGAGCCATCTTTGCCATAACGTCGAGAGCCTGCTGGTGCAGCGGGTTAGCGTCTTCGAAACCCTGGGGGAAGCCGGAGGCTTTCAGGAAGGCGTCGAGGAGCGGGCGAAGGTCGTTCTTAACTTTGATGTACTGGGAAATGACCGCCGCGTCCCTCGTCTGGTTTTGCGCCTGCAGCGTGTTCTCAACCGTGAGGGTGACGCCCAGTGTGGCTTGAACGGCCTGTATGTTCTTTTTCGCGGTGTTTACTTCCGCGAGGACCAGTTTCAAGTGCCCGAAATTGAGCGGGTCGAGTTTTTCGCCTCTCAGCGCTTCCACTCCTTTAAAGGCGGCAGCCGCGTTGAGGAGCATCGCGTGGACGTCCTGCGCGCTAACGCCGCCGAGCACTACAAGCTTGGAGAAAAAGTCGAGGGTGTTCTGCACCTCGCCGTCGGTGACGTCCAGCTCGCCCTTGTAGGCGGCGCCGGGATCTTTCTGCATCAGCTTCCAGACATCAGCCCGCAGCGCGAGTTGCTGTTCGAGCAGCTGCGCCACTATCTTCGTGTCGTTATTATAAGCGTAGGCGATGGCGGCGAACTTCCCGAGCAGGTTTATCTTTTCGGACCTCGTCATCCCTTTGGTCAACTCTCTGAAAGCGGGAAGTTTCGCGACTTCCCTCCTTGAAATATCATACCTGTCTATGGTGTTGATGGCCGTCGTCATCCCGCGCCACTGCTGGTGAGCGCCGTCGCTGTTGGTGACGTTGCTTAAGAGCTCATAGAGGCTCTTGGTCTGCTGGCCGTCCGCGGTACCCGCCCTCATTACCGCGTCGTTGATCTTTTTGTTAAAGGCGTCTATCTTGATAACGGCCTCGGTAGCTTTTTGAGCGTCCGCGCCCATCAATGCTGTTATGGACGCGTTCATCTCGTTGACTTTCGCGAGTACCGCCATGAAACTGTTGAGCTTGCCGTTAATGTCCTGGTGGAGCGCGCGTATGTCCTTGAACTTCTTGGCGAGATTGGAAAGCTTGGCGGGACCGATCTGCTTTTCCGCTCTAGAAAGCGCTCTATCCAGCTCCGCGGCTATGTTATCCACGTGTTTAGCGAGCTCGCCCGAATCCGTCCTCGCCTTCGTTATGTCCGCCGAAGCCTGGTCGACAAGCTCCCTGGCCTTAGCCGCGAGAGCGTTGAGCTCGGCGGTATCCACCCCGGCCTGTTTTAAGGCATTGAGCAGGTCCGGGTTCTGCAGAATATCCAGGTCCGACTTGATGGTATCCCTGCCGTCAGTGACCTGCAGGCGGTCGAGCCCGGCTCCGATGAACAGCTGCTGCACGAGTTTTTTGGTCTCCGCGTCCGCGTAATTGGCCATGAATTTTTGCGCGGTAACGTTCTTCTGCCAGCGCTTGCCTTCTTTGCCGGCGAGCCATGACGGGAACTGCCAGTCGTTGCGCAGGGCGAAAGTCAGCTCGCCCGTGCCGCTCACGCTCAGGTTCACTCCGTAAGTGAAGGTGTTGTCCGCGTTCCTGTGGACGAGGCCGAGCATCAGCGCGAAATCCTTGAGGTCGGCGAGGTCCATATTCATCATCCAGTTAAATACCGTGTTTTCGTTTATGCCCTTTTGCCCGAACAGTCCCAGCATGCACTTGGGCGTGTCGCCGGTCATCTGGACGCCGGCCTTGGCGCCTATGCTGCCGCGGTTATCGTCAAAATATTTTATAAGGGAGACCCACGCCTGCTTGTCCGTGCCCTGCATCATCGTTATGACCTGCAGCTGGAGCAGTTCTTTTAAACGGATATTCGCTATCGCGTAAGGCCCTACGGAGATCTCGCCGTCGGCGGAACCTTCCATCATTCCCGCTTCGATCGTGCCGGCTCCGAGTTTCTTGGTAACTCCCTGCTCCGCGGTCCACTGGCCGTTCTGCTGGTTGAAGCGCACCTGCAGGCTGATGTCGTCCGTCAGCTGCCGCTGGAGGGCGGCGTACATTTCATTTTCCACCGAGAACCTGACCTGCACCTTCGTGCTCTCGCCGTTGTATTCCACGCCCATCATTATCTGGTTCTTGTCGGCCGTCGAGCCTGTGCCGCCGTTGGCGACCGAAACGCTGATTCCCGCCCTCAGCTGCGCGTTTATCTGTTTCCAGAAAGATATCATCTCGCTGCTTTCGAATTGCTGGTTGTAGCCGAAATTGCCGACCATCTGAGTGGTCGTGTTGAAACGCCCTTCTGTCGCCTGCACGGAAACGCTGCCGCGGGTAGTATCCTCATTGACACCGCCGGAAGACGTGGAGCTGTTTTCAAGGCTGATGTTGTATTTTAATTTCAGCAGGTCGCCCAGGACCGCGTTGCGCGACATGCTGGCGATGGTGCTCTGGGTCATTCCTGTGTTGACGTCGTTCGTGGCATTGTTCTTTACCACCGCCGAGGAACCGTCCATGCTGCCTATGGAGCTTATCGTCGTGTGGTTGTCCGAGCCGAGCGTCGCCTGGTAGAAGTTAAGGACGTACTGGTCCCCGACCTTTTCAAGGTTGGAAAATACCGTGAAAGGCGCTATGCTTTGAGCCGCGTTCGGCGAGGCTTGCACGGGGTTGACTATGAAATAATGCTGGATGTTGCCGCGGGCGTCGCGCCCTTCCATTTCGTGGATTATCACGAGGCTCGCTTTTTTCTCGTCCTTGTTCTTGTCGGTGTATATCTTGCCGACGTACTGGCCCAGCACCCTCTGCCCCGAAACTACGCCCAGCTCTCTTTCTTTCTGCGCCTGCTGGTTCTGTTTTGCCAGGAGCAGGTCGCGGGCCGCCGTCTTTTGGGCGATGATGTCGTTGACATCCTTGATCCTTTTTGCCATATCCTTCCGGACTTTGTCGCTGCCGCCGGGGTGGAAAAGCCTCGCTATGGTTGGGATGCCTAGGGACATCGCGTCCATCACTCCGGCGTAAATGTAGCTCGCCGGGTCAACCCAGGCGGGCAGGACCAGAGAAGTATCCTTGCTTATTCTCCCGGCTTTCTCCGCGGGCTTGAGGACGTTGTCTCTGATGTTGGTGAAATACTCTATCTCGCTCTCCAGGCTCCCTATGCTTGCCGATTCTATGGAGGCATTGGTCACCTGCGCGAGGGTGTCGAACAACTGTGTTGGCTCGGCGCCCTTGGAAAAAGCCAGGTTCAAGCTAACGCTGTTCATCTCGGAACTGCCGGCGTCGATAAGCCTCTTTAGCTCGCTCTTGGCGAGGTCGAGTTTCAGCTGGTAATCTTTGTTGTTCCTGTCCTCGCGGTAGGCGGCCCGCAGGGTGCGTATGGCGCTGAGGATCTCTGACTTCAGGAGATCCATACCGAGCTTCTGTTTTTGTTCTTCAAGCTGTTTATTGAGTTGGGCGCCGTACTGGGCCCATAATTTATCGGCGTTGCCTTTGATGATGAAGGTTACGGTTTTCGCGCCCACCGGCAGGGCGACATTGAGCTTTATCTGCAGGCCGGATTTTGTCTTGGTGATCTCCGAAGTGACTATCTTGTTGGCGAGCTCGTTCCTCTGGCTGTCAAGCGTGTGCTTGAGGGTCTCTTCCACAAAGCGGGAAATGCTCGCCGCCTCGTCCTCCGGTGTTGCCGCGTCCGCTATGTCTACATTGACCTTTTGCATCGCGTTGTCGGTTATCTCGGCGTCTTTGACGTACTCCTGCATTATATCGCGCTGCATAAGCGCCTGCTGGTAGAGAGTCTGGAGGGCGATGCTCCCCTGCAGGTCGCCGGGGGAGAGCCTCTCGATCTCCGAGATCACCGTCCTTATATCGTTATAGCGGCGCATGAGGTCTAGTTTGTTCTCTTTTGAAAGGAGTTCTTTGAGTTCCTGCGTGAGCTTGGCGATCTTCTTGTTCTCCTGGCGCTCGCGGTTATAGAGGTCGGCCTCTATGAGCAGGCTAAACGACGACTTGAAGCCCTGGGGCCCGAACATCGCGCTCGGCCCGAAAGAAATAGAGGAAATGAACGGGAGCCGGGCCAAGACCCTGTTGATCTTCTTGGAGAAGGAATCCATATTCTCGCGATAAGTAACGCCATTGTTATCAAGGACGGTCTTTACCGCTGTATTTAACTCCTCATAACGGGCATTCGCGGTCGCGATCGGCAAAAGCTCTTTAGCATCCTTATTCGCATTTGCCGGTAGCGCCATCAGCTCTTTTAAACATTTTGAGACAATATCCTTATTCGGTGTGTCCGGCAGTGCGGCAAACGCGTCCTTGAGCTCGGCCATCACCGTTTGAGCCTTTTTACCATCGGCGCCGCTCATATTGAGGAACATCATTATCCTGGCCGTCTCGGATTGTTTGAAGTTCCACAACTGCAGTTTCGCGCGGACGTTGTCCATTGTTACTTTGAGCTCGGCGTTAAACCTCTTTTCGAAGTCCTGGAGGGATTCGTTAGGCCTTATCGTAAGGTTTCTGAACAGCCCCGTTCCCGCGAGCACGGAACCGTTAGAAACGGCGGTGAACTGCTGAACCCTGAGCGAATATATCTGCTTGAGGTTAAAGAGCTGTAATTGCAGCGCCGCTTTCTGAGACGCCGGTACGGCAGGGTCTTTCTGCGAACGGTCCAGCTGCTGGGTCAGGAACTGAATGTTGCCTTCAAGGAGAGCGAGCTCAATATAGCGGTTCGCCACTTCAACCCGCGCTTCGTTTTCCAACCCGTGAATATCCTCTACCAGCCGGACGTAATCGTCAAAAGCCTGGGTGTAATCCGCCGACATCTTCCTGTCCCAGCTGAAAAGCAGCGTCGAGCCGGCCATCGGGCTGAAACCCGAAGAACCGTAAGTGACGCCCGCCTGGTTCATTAACCTCGGGGACATCAACACAAGGTTGCGGCTTATGTTCGGCAGGTCTTTGGTATCGAGACGGATCAGGGCCTTCTTTAGCTCCGTGAGCCTGCTGTTAGCGGGCTGCAGTGTATCGAGAGAAATATCACCCCTGGTTCTTACTTCCTGACCCTGCGCGGAGTGAATGCGCTGCCTGAGAGTGCCTGAAAATTCTCTTGCCGAAGCCTCGCTCATACCTGTTTTCTGCGTCAGATATTGAATGAAAGCGTCGCCGTTATCTATATTTTTAAGCTGCCCGATGAACTCGTCTGCCGAAGCTTTGCTGCCGGAGTCCCTGACAGAGTCAAAATACAGGTTCTCCAGAATGACCACCAGCTGGGCGTTGTCCGGCAATATGTCCGAGAGTTGTTTTTCCACATATCTTTTTATTTCGTTCTTTTCACTGACGTTAGCGAAGAACCTTCTAGCGCCGTCTATCGCCGCCGCTATCGCGCCCATTCTCTGGTTCTCAAGCGCCGTACGTTCTTCGGCTTGTCTTTTTTGCTCCGCCTGAATATCGTTGATGTCCTGGCGCCCGGCCAGCACCTTTTTTGAAAGTGATTCTGCGGCCTTGACTTCTTCCTTGGGGGCCTGCTCGCTGGCTTTTTCTCTTTCCTCTATCGCCGCCGAAATGACTTTTCTGGTATTTACTCCGACGTACTGATCCTCGCCGGTGATCTTGTATTTATCCTGAAGCTGGGTCAGGACCCTGACAAGTATTTCCGCTCGCTTCGAGTTATCGCTTAAGCTCTTGAAAAATTCCAGTTCCTTGGGAGTAGTCATGCCGGCCTTTGAGAGCAGCTCGGCCAGCGTACTATAATCCTGCGCGCTGAACGATTCCGAGTAAAGGTTTACGTCGCGGAAATTCTTTAGATCGCCTCTCCAGCCGGTTTCGACGGGCGTCAAAGTTTCCGCTTCTTGATGGTGCCAGAAGGATGAAAAGAACGAGCCGACGGCGTTTATGGCCCTCATCCACCATCTTTTTTCCGGCGCCTTTTTCGCGGCCTCTGCCTCAGCTTTTGCTTTCTCTGCTTTTGCCTTCTGCTCTTTGGCTATCTCATCCTGCCTGACTTTTTCCGCACCAGCCACGCCGTCGGTGCGCTGTTTTTGCTGTTCGGCGATCTTCGCGAGCTTATCTTTTACATCCTTAATGCTTGCCTGAACATCCTTAGTGTCGGCTTTCTTCTGTTCCGTCTCCAACTGCTTGAGCTGTAACTGCAGGTTGATCTTGTCTTTCTTCAGAGAGAAGTTTCTGGCTATCTCGTTGACCAGGGCTTGTTTTGTCGGGTTGCCGAAGTTGGACCCCTCATTAATGCCGGATGCCCGGCTGAACAGCGCCAGAGCCTGAGCGGCGCTCGATTTTAGCTCCTGTTCCCCTTTGTCGGGCTCGGTGAGAACTGTATATCCCAGTTCTTTTAAGACCGAGGCAATGGCTTCCCTGTTGCCGGGCACGGCTAGCAGGTCTATGACCTTTTTCAACCCCAGCCTTTCTATGCCCGCGGTAAGTTCCGCCTCGGCTATCTGAGACTTTTGTAATTCATTTACCAGATTGTTTTTTTCAGCATCTTCTTTCTTTTCGCCTGCCCTGGCCTTGTCTATCTCACTTCTAAAATAGGCCTCGATGGCTTTCCTGACCGCTTTAAGGGTACTGTCTACCGTCTGCCTGTCCTCGCGGCCGCTTGATATGCCGTTCAAGTGCTGAAAGCCCAGCATAGCGAGCACGATGCTCTCATCAAACTGGCGCACAGCGGTCTTCAGAATTTCCCCGCGGTTGGGGTTCTTTACTCCCTTCGTTTCCTGCGCGTCGAGATATTTTCTTACCTGCGCCGGATCCGAGGTGATATTGTAACCGAGTGATTTCAGAGCCTGGGCCGCGCTGCTTTTTGCGCTGTCGTCGCGCAAGAACCTGTCCAGCGAGTCTGGATTAAGCTTGTCGAGCTCGGCGAGCAGGTCGTTCCTGGTTTTCGACAAAGCGTTGACAGCCATCTCCTGCGCCTGGTCCTTGAAGGGCTTTTGCTCGTTTTCCAGATCCGCCTTCTTGCTCTTCAGGGCCGCATCGTTCGGGTTATTTTTTAAATCAGCTTCTACAGCCTGCAGGCGGCTGTTGTAGTTCGTGATGATCTGATCCAGCAGCCATTTTCTTTCTTCTTCCCTGTACTTATTGTTCCGGGTCTTAACGTTGGTACTGCGGTCGTAATTGAGCAGTTCCAGGCGCTTGATAATTATGTCGTTTAATTCTTTTATGGTGCTTTCCGAAAGAAAACTGCCGCTCTCCGCGCGGTTTTTGAGCTGCTGAACTTCGGCGTTGAGCTGCTTTTCTTCCTGGGCGAGAGCCGCGAGCACCGTCTTATCCTGTTCCGTTTCTTTTGCCTTTTTAATCTCGTAGAGCCTGATCTGCTTCATCCTGACCTGTTTCAACAGGCCGAGTTCCAGCTGAATTTGCGCACGGCATTCCCGCTGAAGCATGCTCTTGACCTGGTCCGGGGTCTTGCCTTGATACTGGGGCAGGGAACGCGCCACCGCAAGGCCGCGTTCGACTGTCAAGTCGTCGTTGAGGTCCGCGTCGGTAGAATCGTTCGAAATGCCTATGAAGCGCAGGATCAACAGCGCTTCGCCCACGGTTATCGGCTTTGTCCCGTCGGCTTTTGCTTCGAGATCTTTGAGCTTGGCGTTCAAGGCATTGTCCAGAGCGGTATACTCTGAATTTAGTTTATCCAGCTCGTCTTCCAATGTCCGTATGTGGCTGTAAGAGTCATTTACCTTGTACTCCCCGGAAGAAAAGCCAAAAGTGCTCTTTATTTTAGAGAATAACGACCTATGGTCGCCGTAAAGTTCGAAAAGCTCGCGGGCTTTCCCGGATATTTGGGTCGCCATCATCTTGCGCTGCAGGTCGTATTTCTGGATGATCTCTGCGTCGCTTAATTTTGTGGTTTTTTCCTTGTTCACCAATTTATTGTAATCGTCCTCCCAGGCTGCGAAATTGCCCGAGAGCAGCGTCTCCAGTTTTCCCAGCTGGATCGCCACTATCTTGATCTTACTGCCCAGATCGGACTCTCTCTGCTCAAGGATGTGCCGCTGCGCGGCCTGCTCGGCCGTCAGTTCTCCCTGGATCTTGTCCACATCCTTTATTTGTCTCTGGACATAATCCATCTCTCCCTGCATAGCCGCCTGCCGTTCGGTCAGAGGCGCCGCTATCTCCGCCATCATTGCCTTGGCCTCTTTATCCCGCGCGGACTGAGTGTTAGCCATTGCCAGGGGCGCGATGGTCAGGGCAAGCATAGCGAGGCCGAATATTTTTACGGCATAGACCGGTATGTTAAAAGTCCTGCCCGATGAAACTCCTTCGGCCGCGATCTCCGGTTCCCTGCCGTTAGCCCACCATTTTCTTGCCAGTGAGAATAACTTGATAATGCCGTCTATCGCTAACGCGGGCAGCGTAAATATCAATAAAACAACGCCTACGGCCAGATAAGCGACGGCGGCCAGGCTTCTGGCGAGGAGCTGCTTTGTCATTGTAAACGGTTGAAACTTTACCTTGAACCGCACCCCGTATGATCTTGACTGCCCGACAAGAGTTTTTATATCCGAGTTATTTTCTCTCAACGCCTTAAGTATTGTACGGACTTCGTACGATAAGCGGAGACCGTTCTCACGGCTGCGCAGCTGTGCAAGCAATCCCGCCTGCCTGGCGTTAAGCGCTTTCATTTCCCGCTCTATGGCCGGAAGCTGCCTGTCTTGCCCGCTGACGTCGAATTCCTGGTTAAGGCCCTGCAGTATTGAAAATGTCCTTTGCGTCCGTGCGTCGGTCTTCGCCTTTTCCTTGGCAACAGTGACGCCAGCGAGCAGGCGGTTAAATGACCTCAGGAATCTGCCCATTCTTTCCAGCAAACCCTTGGCCAGCTTCGAGGCCGACTCGGCAAAGCCAAGCAAATCCTTCGGCAACACCTCGGGGACCAGGTCTACCGACCACGGCTCGGCGAGTTTCTCTGTGGTGATTATATTGACATAGTCGGCTATCCCGTCTTCGATGGTGACCAGGTAAGGCGAATCCGACACCAGCCATTCGGTAAGCGTTTCGGGGTTAACTTCCAGAGTAAACACGACGTTATTCTCGTCCCTGGCTTCCCTTGAAAGCCTGGGAGTCTTGCCGGGTTCCTGTGAGACGCAGCGTATGGTGACGGGTTTGCCTATCGTGCTGAGCTGCCGGCTGATGCGCAGGAGCAAAAAGCTCAACGTAGATTCCACGTAATCCTTGCTGAAACCGTTCTGCAGGAACGTGACGCCGTACTTCTTCTTCAGCGCGGTGCCGACTTTATTGAGGAACGTATCCTGGGAGAAAATAACTCCAAAATCTCCGGAATCCCACGCCCCGAGCCCCTGGAGCACTGTTTTTCTTCGGTTGAGCGTTTCGGGAGACGCGAATGAGGGATTTATGGTGTCTTTGGTAACAGGCAGGCCGTATTGCCGCAGTTTACTGACTACTTCGAGGAGCTGGTCTAAACTTATGTTAAGTTTTTGCAGTTGTATGACGCTGAAATTAAAACCTATGTTATAGCCGTTAGCTTGATGGTATTCGTTTACGGGAATTACCAGCTCATCCTGGATCCTTTTTTCCAGATCCTGGAACTCTTTCCTGGTCAATGCCGGAGTCGCGGAAGGCGGTGCCTGAGCTTTAAGGACGCCCAGCCTGAGCCTGAAAAAGAACATTATGGTATCGGCGTCCATCTTTTCCTGCATCGCCAGAAAAAGCTTGTAAGAATCCTTTTTAAATTCGATCACCGGGTCTTTCTGACCGTGGCTCCTGAGGCCGATGCCCTCTTTGAGCTCATCCATATTTGAAAGGTGCTCTTTCCAGGCGGAGTCGATGACCTGCAGGCAGAGCATGCGGTCAAAATCCGGCAGCCCGGCGCTGTTGATTTCCTGGACGCGGCTATCGTAAGCCTTGCCTACGGTAGCCTTCACGTAGGCGCGAAGCGCCTGGGAAGTCATTTTCTTTACTGCATTTTTTGCCTTTGCTTCCGTAGTCTTTCTGGCGTTTTCAGCTTCCTTAGTTATTCTATCGTCGTGCTCTTTTATCAGGGCAAGATTTCTCTTCGAATATATTCCCGTTCTTTGTTCTTCAGGTGTTAGCTTCAAGATCAGGGGTGGCACGGGCTTTTTGGCCGCAATTTCAGGTTCTTTGCCCAAGTACGTGAGATCGAAACTGCAGTTAAATGTTTTTGTCAACCATGCCTGTAGATTTTCCAGGTCCCAATCTTGCGGTTTTGAGTTTTCCGGCGCCCAGAGGTCAAGCTTTTCATTGATTTGTTCTGTAATCTTTTCCAGGATTATATTCTGTTCCAGGGAGCGCGGGTAAATTTTAAGCAGTTTCCGCTTGTTAGCCACGATAGTTCTCTCGTTCGCAACCCCTGGTTTCACATCCGGCACCGCTCTGTTCTCATCAACCGCGTTGAGGATATCGACAAGGTTCGGGATAAATATCAACTCGTTAAAAGCTTCGGCCAGCTGTTCGGGAGAGATCTCGGCATCACCGGCTAAAGTGACGCCGTTCTTCGCGAGGATATCGGTTATCAATTTATATTTATTGGTATCTTCCGCCCTTAATATATTAGCGTCTATCTCATCTACCTGGTAGGGAGAAGCATCCTCGCCGATGACGCTTTCGCGCAGCCTGTAATTCGCTTCGCGCTGTTTATTGGCCACCTTATCGTACTCGACGAGCTGTTTGCGGCTTTCAAAATTCGTCTTTTCGATTATCTGCTGGGCCCTCTTGAAGGCTCTAGCGACGAACGGGTATGTTATGGGCTCGTTCTCTTTCAACCCGAGCTTCTTCGCCCGCTGGGCCGCCTTGCCCTGGTCGTAGAGCCTCATCAGGTCGTCTTCAAGGGAAACGAAAAATCTTGTCTTGCCCGGGTCGCCCTGCCTGCCGGCGCGGCCGCGCAGCTGGTCGTCTATGCGTTTTGCCTCGTTGTGTTCCGATCCGATGACGTATAAACCGCCCAGCCCGGCAACAACTTTCCGCTCCGCCTTAACCGCGGCCTGGATGTTAACATACATCCCGTAGATGGCGGATATGTCAGGGTAGCCGGCGTCGGCCGGTAAATTCCTTTCTTTCTCGATCAAATGCTTCATCAAGGCGTTCCAGCGCAGTATGTCTATTTCTTTTTTGCGTTGCTGCTGCATGGACTTTATTACCGTTGCCTGACGGCTCGGCTCTGTACCAGTGTGGGTTTCTATGTAGGTTGCGATAAGCTTGTTCCATTTCTCATTTACAGAGTTTTCCTGCTTGGGAACCGAAGGGACCGTTATTTTCGCTTTTTCCAGCTCAGTTTTTAGAAGGAATTCGACGTCCCCGCCGAGCGGTATGTCCGTGCCTCGGCCGGCCATGTTGGTGGCTATGGTAACCGCTCCTTTTTTGCCCGCGAGCGCCACGATAGCGGCTTCCTTTTCGTGATTTTTGGCGTTGAGCACCTGGAAGGGAATGACTGGAAGGTTTTGCAGCTTGCGGGCTTCGTTCACTTCTTCGAGTTTTTTAGAAAGTTTTTCCGATTTTTCCACCGAAGCGGTGCCTACGAGCACCGGCTGGCCCGTTTCCCAGGACAAAATGATCTCGGCGACTATGGCGTTAAATTTTTCATCTTCCGTGGCGTAGACAACATCATCGAGATCTACTCGTATCGTCGGCTTGTTGGTCGGGATACTGACGGTTTCGAGCTTATAAGTCTGCCAGAACTCGAGTTCATCCGGAGTACCGGTCATGCCGGCGAGCTTCTTGTACATTAGAAACAGATTTTGGTAGGTTATGGAGGCCAGGGTCACGTTTTCAGACTGCACTTCCACGTCTTTTCCGCTTACTCTTTCTTTTGCTTCCACGGCCTGGTGCAGGCCTTCCGACCAGCGCCGCCCGGGCATGCGCCTGCCGTTCTCATCTACAATGATAACTTCCGTGTTCCCGTTCGCTTCATTAACGCCTACTATATAATCCTTGTCTATATGGAAGAGTTCCTGAGCTTTTATGGAATTCCTGAGGCAATGTTCCCACTGGATGCTTTCGATGTTGAGAATGTAGTCTTCGAAGTTTTCTATGCCGAGAGCGCTCCCGGCATTCTTATATCCGCGGCCGGTTATTGTCACCGAACGGTCTTTTTCGTTGATTATGAAGTCATACGCGCTGGTTTCACCCGTATCTTTAGGCATTTCTTCCTGGCTCTTTATCGTGAGTACCGCGAACTTGTTTTGTTTGAGTACTTCCGCGCACTTCAAGTATTTCTCGTCCGTTTTTTCGCCAGGCCCCGATATAATGAGGGGCGTACGCGCATCGTCTATAAAGACCGAGTCCGCTTCGTCAACTATCGCGAAATTGAGCCCGCGCTGCACCTGCTCTTCCCTCGACGGGGCGAGGTTGTCGCGTTCGAGGTCAAAACCCAACTCGACGTTTGTAATGTAGGTCACATCGCAGTTATAGGCGTGGTGGCGTTCCGTGTTGTCCAGATCGTGCTGAACGCAGCCCACGCTGAGCCCCAGGGCCTCAAAAACAGGCCTGACGTAGCCGCTGTCGCGGTTGGCGAGGTAATCGTTCACCGTAACGACGTGCACGCCTTCTCCCTTAAGAGCTTCCAGGTAGGCGGCCATTGGCGCGACGTAAGTCTTGCCTTCACCTGTCAGCATCCACGCGATCTTGCCGTGAAAGAGCGTGTAGGCGCCCATCACCTGCGCGTCATACTGGTATATACCGGTGGTCCTTTTCGAAACTTCACGGTAAACCGCGAAAGCCTCGGTGAGTATCTCCTCCGTGGTTTCCGTTTTTTGACGCGCGCTCAACAGGTCTCTGACCTCGGCTTCTTTCGCCGTCAGTTCATCCCCGGAGAACAAATTCTTAAGCGTGTCGAATATTCTTTCTTCCGGCACTCCCAGCCGCACCATGAACTCTATGGTCTTGAACTTCAACTGCTCATCGGAAAGCTTGGCTATATCCTTTGAGAGGTCGTTGATCTTCTGGACTACGGGGCGCATCTCCGCCAGGTCTCTTTCATATTTGGTGCCGAAAACTATTTCCAGGGCCTTCGCGCTTTTCCGGGCCGTCAGTACCCTGTAACCGAGCCAGATACCCAGCCCTACGGCCGCCAGGATCATTACCCCGATGACCGCCGCGTTAGGATTGGCCTGGGCGATGGCGAGGAGCTTCGAGAACACCCCATAATTCCTAAGCTCGCGGACTGCTACCCCCAGCACCGCGACCGCAGATAAAAGACCGGATATTTGAAGGAAGGAGAGCCGCTTTTTTTGAGCGGCGGCAGGCGCGGCCGCGGGCGCTGCGGGTTTTATGGGGGCGGCGGGGCTCACCTCGGGCACTGCCGCTGCGGGTGCTACAACGGCCGCGGGGGCTTCTTCGCGAGCCGGCGTCACTACAACGGCCTGAGCCGGTTCGGCGACGGGGCTCGGTTTTACTTCCGGAACCGCCGCGGGTATTACAACAGGCTCGACTTGAGTCTGCGCGGCAGGCGTCTGCCGGGCAACGACAGCGGGAGCAACGGGAGCTTCAATAACCGGTATCTCGTTTCCCCTGGCCGCGAAAACCATCCCGAGAGAAACTATTCCTTCTTCAATGAACCATAATGTTTCCGGGAAATTTCTTAAGGTCTTATGCCTGAGTTCGTGCGCGAAAAATGAATTGATCACCCAGGCCGGAGCGATGTTGAGCAGCGCTTCCATAAGCGGGATATTTATCAGGATCTTGCCGGTTGATTTACTAAAACGCAGAGGCACTTGCTCGCCAAAGCCCGGTTCATACACCAGGTCTGCGGCGCTAAGGCGGGCTTTATTTTTTTCGGAAAGTTTATCGCTCTTAAGTATCGCCGCGATCCTTTCCTGAACTTTATCCGTATCGTCTTTATTGAGTTCCTGAGGAGTTGATTCGGAGGCCCTCCTGATCGCCCTGGCCTGAACTCCATAGAAAAATACGGCAAAGAGAATGACCGGGCTCAATATTCCCGCCAGTAAAAGTGAGTAGGCCGCCAGTGAGACGCCTACGGCAGTTGAAAACAACATCATCCCGATCCTGTTTTTACGCGAAACGTTCATATCCCTGCCGGAGTTCTTCGGGGTGGGAGCGTTCAGATCAATCAGCGAGCCGTCTTCGGCCAGTTTATATTCCAGGACTTTGCCTTTTGTTTCATAATTTACCCATATTCTGCGTTCCCGTTCGTCATAGCCAAAACTTACTTTACCAGCTTCGGGCGCCGTCTTTATCGCGGCCGCTATCCCCTCGTTAACTTTCGAAGCTATGTCCTGCCAGTTTTTCCCCTGTTCCCTGTAAAAGGGAACCAGTGATTCCACGACAGAGCGCGTTTTATAGAATTCCGATGAATTGGAGATCGCGACCAGTGCGAAAGCGGAAAAGAGCATCTTTTCCTGCTCCTTGGCCATCTTCGCGTAAACCGTCTCGGAGAATTTCGTATCCTGGGTCACGTTCGGGGTTATCACGATATAGGAGATCTTTTTTGCCTCGAGGAGCTTAGCGAGGCCTTCTGTGTGAAAACCTCCGGTCACGACCACCTTGATGTTCTGGGCGTCCGAGAGAGAGGCGACCGTCTTTGATACGCTGTCCGAGCCTTCAGAAGCCGAGCCGGGCTCGTTGCCTACGATATTCTTCAGGAAGCACTCGTTCCTCTGGATGTTGGTCTTATAGTAATCGTTGAAGAGGTCGAAATAAGGCGCGAGGCGGGCGAACTTGTCCGTGTCGGTGTATTCCTCCAGGAGAAGCTTGAAACGCCCTATGTTCGAGGAAAAATAAGCGTAATCTTCCGCGGAGATCCTGGTGCCGAAGTAGCTCTGGAGCTGGGTAAAGAAATCCACCAGGAAAACAATGTCGCGTTCGCTCTTATTGTCCGAGAGCTTCAAGTCGATCGCCGTGTTGAGCTTTCTTTCCTGGCGGACGAGGTTTATGGGGTTTATGCCCTGGCTCGCGTCTATATAGGCGAAGAACTTCTGGAGCTCGGGGTAGTTGGCCGCGATATTTAGATTGAAGTCCTTGGTCAAACGCATCAAATACACGTAGAGCTTGGCCGTGTTGGAGAAGTTGTCGGTTTCTTTCAGGAGGTAGTTGAAGGTGCTGGCGGGGAGTTTTTCTTTCAGGACGCTCACGAATTCCTGCAGCTCGCGGGCGATGCGGCGGTAATCGAGCTGTTTTTCGCTGTCCATAAGGCCGAGATATTTGCTTATCTCCCGGTACTCGTTGATGTCGATGCCCAGTTTTTCGCAGTACTTGTTGACGAGCTTATAATATTTCCTGGCCTCGGTCTTACCTGTTTTATAGTTCTGCACGATCGATTCGTATTTCTGCTGCTTGCGGTTGAAATATGAGCCCTTGAGGCTTTCGATGCTGTTCCCCACTACGGAGATCGCTGCGTCGGTATCGCTTTTAGCGTCGAGTATGCGGTTGAGGCGTTTGAAGTTCGACTCGTAAATGGCCTTGTCTTCGATACCCTCGATCACGTCCGGCCTTTTGGACATAACGGAGAAGTACTCCACTCCGGTCAGTTTCCCTTCCCTGAGGAGCGAATCAAGCACGTCCTGCTTGATCTTTTTGTCGGATATGTCGCAGAGCCAAGCAGTGCTGACCTTGCCGCTGGCGCCTTCCAGGTAGACCGCGGGAAGCTTGTATTTCTGGTCGAGTATGGAAAGAATGCTCGCTATATTTTTCTGGACCTCGGCGTGGCAGTGCAGGTCCTGTATGTTGACGACCACTTCCCTTGTCCCGAAATACCTCGCGTCGGTTATGCAGCCTATGGTGTGGGGAATGCTGAGGTCTTCGAATATCTTCTTGAACTCCCTGGCCGCGCGCGATGAATCTATGACCGAAGAGATGGCCTGCCCGGCCACCGAAGAGATCAGGAAGCAGGCGAGGGTAAGAATGGCGACGCTTTTGGTGAAGTTCAACTCCATGAACCATCCGGCAAGATCCAGGACCGATTGGATCAGCCACACCGATAGTCGATTTTTTAATTTTTCTTTGAAGCTCTTCATAGAGGGCTCCTTGGGAGGATAGTAATATACAAAGAAAAAACCCAATTCATTTTTCTGAATTGGGCTCTATTTGTTGCGAACGAAAAAATAGCCGCGGCGTCGGGCAGAGCACTCCTGGCGCGCAGGAAAAAGAACATAAGCACGATCATGAGCGAGAAACACATTCCCGGCGGCGCGGATGAGTGCGCCTCGGGCAGGGCGTTTAAATACTTGCACAGCAAGGCCGCGCCGCTGCCGTTAAGATCGAAGCCGCGCTGCGCGGAATACCTGGCCGAAACGTCCCTGAGCCCGGACCCCGTGATCGAAAAATCCGACGATGTATTGGAAGTGTTGCTCGTGTCATCCTTGGGGGCTTTCTTGCGCGCGAGAGGTGATACACCGCCGCGTTCCGTAAAGAGTTCGTTTACTATCTTCACGGGCAGGTTGGAGAGCGAGAAGAACTCAAAGAGTACCGTCTGGCTTTTCATTATGCGGCACAGGGTTGAATAGTCTTTCGCGTCTATCGAGAACTTCGGCACGAGAGCGTTAACGAAGATGCATAAAACGACAAAAACCGCCAGCGCTTTTTCTCTCATAGGCGCAACGGAAAAAAACAAACTTCTTCCAAGTTTAATAACCGTGGAGTTCATTTTTTATTACTTTCCCTGTTCAATATATAACGTAAAATACTTAATTTGTCAAGGAGTTT
>Ga0265342_10001469_pt1 | contig 21927 bp, 17 predicted proteins | sample 4CB327metaG_FD_203125 | JGI IMG/M metagenome (GOLD analysis project Ga0265342, IMG submission 203125) | Rhizosphere microbial communities from Carex aquatilis grown in University of Washington, Seatle, WA, United States - 4-CB3-27 metaG | ecosystem: Host-associated > Plants > Roots >... | reverse complement strand
TTTCTCAACCTGATCATGAATGCCGCGCACGCCCTGGCGGCTGGGAACCCCAAGCGCAACCGCCTCTATGTGCGCAGCTATGACGATGGAGACCACGTCGTGATCGAGGTGGAAGACAACGGCCCGGGCATCCCGACCGAGGTTCTGCCGCGCATCTTCGAGTCGTTCTTCACTACCAAGCCGCCGGGCGTAGGAACCGGACTGGGGCTGTCCATCTCGCGCGACATCGTGTCCTCCGCGGGTGGCGAGCTGACCGTGGAGAGCGTACCGGGCCGGGGGGCCTTGTTTCGCGTGCGGCTGCCCGCTGCGGGCGCGGGCGCGGTGACGCGACCCAAGACCGTACCCTCGCACAAGGCGGTGCAGCGTCGGCGCCTGCTGGCCGTGGACGACGAGGCGCTGTTGCTCAAGGCGTACCGCCGCATGTTGCTCAGCCACCATGACGTGGAAACCACGCTGGGAGCCAAGGAGGCGCTGCGCTTATTCGGCCAAGATCGCGCCTTCGACGTGGTGTTGTGTGATTTGCAGATGCCCGAGATGTCCGGTTCCGAACTGTACGAGACGGTCAGGCAGCGCTGGCCCGAGCTGGCCCAGCGGTTCATCTTCATCACCGGTGGGGCTTGCTCGCCGGAGGCGCGGCGATTCCTGGAGAGCCCGGGCGTGGCCTGTATCCACAAGCCGTTCCAGGTGGCCGAGTTGCTGGAACTGATCGAGTCACACGCGGCTGGCGAGAGCGCGGCCACGCATCCGTGATGCGATTGGGTTCGGGCGATGGGGCTGGGGCCGGGATCGAGGCGAGAGCAGCGAACGCCGCGCAGGCAACGGCAGCTGGATGTCCCTTAGGTTCTTCGCCCGAGCAACCTGGAATCCACGGATGGTCGCTAGAGCACCGAACGGTTTGACGGACCGAGGGAAATTGCGCAGTTGCGAACAGCCCGAGGCGCGAGGAGGGAGAATACTCGACGTATTTGACCGACGAGCAACGAAGGGATGCGACGCAAATCCGCGATTTCACGACGGGAGGCAAACCGTTTGGTGCTCTAGGTTCCCTTGCAGAAGCTATTCCCCGTGGCCAGGTCGTAAGTGCACAGGTAGGGTGATTTGCAGCCCAGTGATGTCGGGGTCGAGTAGCTCGTGTTGTCGATACAACAGCGCTGATCCTTGCTACCACATGCGTTGCAAAGGTACTGCGTGAGGCCGGTTGTGGCGCTGGTGCTGGACAAACAACGGCTGCCTGGGGCGGCGCAGTAGTCGTAGGTGGACGAGGAGTAGTAGCTGGAGGATACGCAGCAAGCTTGGTTGAGGCCACCGCAGGCGGTTGTGCCGGTACTGCTGCAAGTGCCTCCAGCAACCGTGGTCAGGTCGCACACTGGGCCTGTCGTACTCGAGACAAGGGTGTCGCAGGCCGCTCCGGCGGCGATGCACAAAGCGGCACCGGCGTAGCTGCCACCGTAGCGCGTGATACAGCAACCACTCGTGCAGGTATTGCCATCGCAGCAAGGAGTGGCTGTTGCGCTGGTCGTACCCGGCGTACCGCACACCACACAAAGGGAGTTCTTGCACGTCGTGCCCGGGCCGGTGCAAGTGCTATTTGCGCAGCACGGGCCGCCGGCGGCGCCACACGCCTTGCAAACGCCTGTGGAGCTGTCGCAGGCGGTGCCGGGATCCTTGCAGGCGGGGCCCGTGGAATAGAAGCTCGAGCAACAGGCCTGGCCCGTGCCGCCGCACACCTTGCAGGTGTAGTTGTACGAATAGTCGTCGCTCAGGCACTGCGTGCCGGCGTCGGTGCACGTGTCGTTCGCGCAGCACGGACCACCGTTCTTTCCGCAAGGCTGGCACGTGGAGGTGAGGCTGCTGGTGCCGCTTGACGTGCAGGCAAGATCATAGGTTGCGCAGCCGGTGCTGGTCGGGAAGGAGCTGGTCAGGCAGCACGGCTCACCGGAATTCCCGCAGGTGCAGCGGCCAGATTTGCACTGACCGTAGCTGTAGCCGTAACTGCCGCTGGTGCATGTCGTGCCCTCGGCCATACAGCTGCCATTGAAGCAGCAGCCACTGCTGCAAATATTGCCGTCGCAACAGGGCGCACCCGGGCTGCCGCACAGGGCACACAGGCCGGTGGTCGTGGACGACGTGCTGTTGCAGACGGTACCCGCCACGCACCGGCTGGCTCCGTTCGTGCCCGGGCAACAAGCCTCACCCGCACTGCCACAGGACGAACAAGTATTGTTGCGACAGGAAAGCCCGGCCCCGCAGGTGGTTCCGCAGCAGGGCTGGCCCGAGGCGCCGCAGCCAGAGCATTTCCCTGCCGTGCACACGCCGCCGCCAGTTCCGCTCGTTCCACCGCTGCCGCCGGTCCCCGTGCCCGTGCATGCCGCGGCCTCGGCCACGCATTGTTCGTTGTAGCAGCAGGCATTGCCGTTGCACTGGCTTCCCGCGCAGCAAGGGCTGCCTGGGTTGCCGCAGGTGGCGCAGATGCCGCCTGAATACGTGCTGCTGCAGATCATGCCACTGCCCAGACACACGCTCGTGGAGGTTGTGCCCGAGACGGACGTGGTGTTGCAACAGGTGTCGCCGGGATTGTTGCCACACAGGGCGCACACGCCAGACACGCACTTCGTGCCAGCAGCGGTGCACACGGTTCCGGTCGAGGTGCTGGTCGTGCAGCAGGGCTTGCCCGGGCCTCCGCAGGCTCCCGCGTTGCAAGATCCGGCAGTGCAAGTTCCCGCGAGAGGCAGGCACGAGCCACCATCGGCCACGCACAGACCGGAGACGCAGCAACCACTATTCTGGCAGGTGTTCCCGGCGCAGCAGATTTGTCCCGGAGCACCGCAGGTCGTCCCGACAACGGTCGAGCCGCCGGAGCCATCCTTACCGGCTCCGCCAGAGGCGGACCCACCTTTGCCGCTGCCGCCGGCAGGGGCCGTGGTGCTGCCGCCGGCGCCCGCGGTGGCCGTGGTGCCGCCCGCGACAGTTCCGCTCTTGGCAGCTCCGCCCGCGCCACCGCTCACGGTGCCGCCCGCGCCGGGCGTGGTGCCGCCCGCGGCGCTGACTCCACCGCTGCCGGCTCCGCCGGCCGTGTCGCCACCCATTGTGCTGCCGCCAGATGCGCTATCGCTAGATCCGCCGTTGCTGTTCCCACCGGTTCCCGTGAGCGAAGTGTCACCACCGGTTCCTCCCGTTGGGGGCGCATTGCCCGTTCCTTTGCAGCCTTGAACGAGTAGGAAGGCGACCATCAAACCGACTGGAGCCAAGAGCAGACCTAACCTGGACCGCATGTTCCTCTTCATGGGCAAGCTCCTTCGCAAGGGGGCAGCACGAAACCGCCGCCATTATACGCCCTAGCCTTGGGATTGAAAGTGCGCCCGGGGTGCAGTCGAGGCCAGACGAAATGGAAGCCAAAGGCTTCTTGGCGATAGCAATGTTTGTCAATCGCCGGCGAGCCACCTGATCGCCTGGCGTACTTCTGTTGCTCCGCTTGATCACAATTCCTCTCCGAATACGAGAGCGGCCTTGACCTAGCCGCAGGGGAAAGGCACCATGCTGGCCGCCAAGTTGGACGGATCGAATCGGCGGACAGCGGGCAAAGCAGGATCAGCCCCAGGCATGCGGCTACGCAGTGAGGCTCAGCCATGGACAGCACTGAGACCATCATCAAAGACAACACCGCCAATCCCGCGCCTTTGGGCCTGATGGGATTCGGCATGACCACTGTTCTGTTGAACTTGCACAACGCCGGGCTCATCCCACTGTCCAGCATGATCTTGGCCATGGGGCTGTGCTACGGGGGGCTGGGTCAGGTCATCGCGGGTGTGATGGAGTGGAAGAAGCGCAACACATTCGGCACCCTGGCGTTCACGTCGTACGGTCTGTTCTGGATCAGCCTGGCGGTCATGCTGCTCTTGCCCAAAATGGGATGGGCCGCGGCCCCGGACAAAGCATCGGTGGGCGCCTACCTGTTCCTGTGGGGCTGTTTCACCTTCCTGATGTTCTTCGGCACCTTGCGCACCAACAAAGCGCTGATGACTGTGTTCGGCTCGCTCACCATCCTGTTTTGGCTGCTGGCCGCCGGGGATCTCAGCGGTCAAGAAGGCTTCACGCGCGTCGCGGGTTGGGAAGGCCTCTTCTGTGGCCTGTCCGCCATGTACCTCGGTATCGCCCAGGTCTTGAACGAGAGCTTCGGTCGCACCGTTCTGCCCATCGGCCCGCGCCGGTAGGGGCGACCTGCGGTCTACCGTTTTCCAGATCAAAGCTTAATGTCGTCGCCCGGATCGCTTTCACCCAAACGCTTGCGCAGGGCCGCGCTGTCGTTGGGCGGGGCCGGTGTCACAGCCACCGAGATGCGCAGCCACTGACCCTCGCGCGCGTCTTTCGGCAGTAGCGCACGCGGCAGATGGAATACCTGTTCGTCGAGGACCAGACGCGCCACCTGGTCCTCCACTTCATCTATGAACACGATGTTTTCCGTGGCTGTCATGGCACCTGAAAGACCTCCCTGCGTCCGTGCACAAGCACTTCGATCCTTGTACCATCGCTTTCGATGGCTATGGGTCCATCGATATCCGTGCGAAATATGCGTGCGCCCATGCGCTCGAGGCGACCAAGCGTCTGCGCGTCGGGGTGGTGGTATTCGTTGCCCGCGCCGACACTCACCACCGCGACCAGGGGCTGCACCGCCTGCAAGAACTTGGGCGTCGTCGAATAGCGGCTGCCGTGGTGTGCAACTTTCAGAACTGCGGCGCGAAGGTTGCTTTGGTTGTCGAGCAGCCATCGCTCCGTCTGCGCCTCCGCGTCGGCAGCGAACAGAACACCGACCTTGCCAAAATCGATCCGTGACACCACGCTGTTGGCGTTCACGTCGGAGCGCGTGTCGCTGAGGGGCGGCTCGGGCGGGCCCAGCAGAGTCAGCCGCGCACCGTTGCCCAGGTCGATGTTGCGTCCGCGTTCCGCCTGACGAAGCGGCACGTGCTGCTTGTCGAGCAGGGCCAGCAGTCGCTGGTATTCCTGGATCTCGTGTGGATAGGGCGCGTCCAGGAACATGCGGGTCCCGTGTTTGTCGATGACCGCGCGCAGGCCACCCAGGTGATCCGCATGACGGTGGGTGAGAAACACCAAGTCCAGCATGCCGATTCCGTGCCCATCCAGAACCGCGGCCACAGTGTCCCCGGCCTCCGGCAGGCCGCCGTCGATGAGTACCGTCTTGCCAGCCGGAGACGTGACCAGCGCGGCATCGCCTTGTCCCACGTCCAGAAAGTCTATCCGCAGTCGTCCGGTCGGCTTCGGCCCCTGGGCAGCCGCACCCCGACACCCCGCCAGCCATGCCAGCGCCAAGCAAGCCACCAGCGTTAGCAGCCCCGGACGGGGAAGCCCGGTCCCGAGGCGGCGATGAGCGGACATCTGGGCAGGGTAATCCCGCGGCCACCAGGCAGGCAAAAAACAGCACGACGGGCATGCCTTTCTTGTCGGACAGGTCCGCGAAAAGGTGCGTGCCGCCACACGCAACCGTCGTCGCCTCAGTGCGCCTGGTCAGCCGACGGGGCGAGTCCGGCGCGAGCGAGCGGCACCGAGTAGCCTCACCACTTTTCGTCGCCGTTAGGGTAGAGTGGCTCCCCGATGTCACGTCTGCGTCACTGGCTCTTCGCGGCCGCGCTGGCGAGCGCGGCGCCAGGATGTTTGGTTGACCACTCCGGGCTCACCACGGCGGAGGTTGCGGCCACTGGCGGCGACATGGCTGGGAGCATTGCGACCGGTGGCGTGGCGGCGGTTGGTTCGCAGGTTGGAGGCGCTGGGCAGGCGGGAACGTCGGCAATTTCCCAGGGCGCCAGCGGTGGCCCGGGTGGGCGAACATTGGAAAGCAGCGGGGCCGCAGGCGTGGCCGGTGGCGCCGGGGGCGGCGGCACGGGTGGGCGAACACTGGAAAGCAGCGCGGGCGCGGGTGCGGCCGGTGGCGCGGTGAGCAGCGGTGCGGCCGGAGACACTGGTGGTTCAGCGGACACCGGGGGCGCACTCAGCGACACCAGCGACACGGGCGCTGACGCCGGCACTGAGCCAACTGATGCCGACCGTTGCGCGGCAGAAGGCGGAAGCTACAGCGATGGCACGTGCGTGATTGATTGCAGTGCGGTCGGCGTCTGCGGATCCATGGTCACTTGCCCCTCCCTGGTCTCTTGCCGAATCACCTGCGGGCCAGATGGATGCGCAGGTGGGATCGATTGCAGCAAGGCCGCCGGTTGCGACATCGCCTGCGCGGATTCCAAGTCCTGCGCGGGAATGATCAACTGTGCGGGCAGCTCGTGTGTCGTGAACTGTGGCGGACAGAACTCATGTGGTGGCGGGGTGACCAGCAGCGCTTCCAAGAATCAGATCACTTGTGGCGGCGAAGGGGCCTGCGCCTCGGACGTGGTTTGCACAGGCGACTCGTGCGCATTGACCTGCTCGGGGAACAAGGCTTGCACGGGCGCGATGAATCTGTACTCCAATACGGCCACGGCCAGTTGCACGGGCCCGAAGTCGTGTCAGGGGAACATGGTCTGCGCGTCCGCAACCTGCCAGATCGGTTGCACGGGCCAGCAAAGCTGCCCGAACAGCGTTTGTTGTTGGGCGGGAAGCTGCACGCTTCAGCCTTCAACGCTCCACTGCGATCACTAGTCAGCAACCAGGTTGCGGCACCCGGACGGGCAAGGATGGCCGTCGTTGACGCCGTCGTTTCATGAGCCCGCCCGCGTCTTTGGCTCGCCTGGGGTCTGGTGTAAGCTCCTGCCGGTTCGGCCAGACGTGGCAACGGCATGGATAGGGAACTCGAAAAACCGATGGGCAGGCTCAGCGGCGCTACCGCACTGAAGGCGGCGGCTCTGGCTGTGTGCGCGTTCGTCCTGCTCCGCCACGCCTGGATCAGCGACGATGCCTTCATCACGCTGCGAACCGTGCGCAACCTGGTGGAAGGCGAGGGCCTGCGCTGGAACCTGCACGAGCGCGTGCAGGGCTTCACCCATCCCCTGTGGATGTTCTTGTTGGCGTTTGCTTACTCGCTGACCCATGAGCCCATGGCGGCCGGGCTGCTGCTCTCGCTGGGGCTGTCGCTGGCGACTCTCTATCTGGTGGCATTCCGCCTGCGCCTTCCTGCGCCCGCCGCGCTGCTGGCTATGGCAGGTCTGGTGTCGTCCAAGTCGTTCGTGGACTACTCCACCTCGGGCCTTGAGAATCCGCTGACGGCTACGGCCTCACCGATGCGCTCATCGCGCGGCTGCCTGCGCTCGACAAGAAGAACTGGCGCGTCGGCCATTTCTGGCGCGACGTTCCCGCCGGCTACGGCGAAAGCATCAGCCAGGAACGCAACCTGATCGCCGATGAGAATGTCGCGCATCTCTACGACCGGGTGAAGCTGGTGGTCAGCGGCCCCATCTGGACCTGGGCGCGCTGGAAGGAGATCGTGCGGCTGAACTTTGATCTCAATACGCAATAGGGTTGAGATCAGCCGCCGACCACCTTGAGCATCACCACACCGTGCGACGGAACCGTGGCGCTATATTGCGTGGCCGTGGGCCCCAGATCAGTGTGGGACCAGAGGTCGCGTACGGTGGCGGATGTAGACGTCATTCCGAGGCTACTCCAGGTCACTGTTATGGCGGCACTGGCCGCGGTGCGATTGAACAAGACCACCGCATAGGTCTGGTCGCCAGAAAGCTTCTTTGACCATACTTCGAGTGTTGTGCTCGTGCTGATCGGCTTGCCCTGAATACCCGCCGGATCCTGGTCCACGGCAATGACGTCTGCGTTGGTCAGGACGTTCTTGGTCGTTGTACTCATGCTCCTGATATCGTTCCCGGCGATGAGTGGCGAGGCCATGATGGCCCATAGGCTGAAGTGCGACTGGTACTCGGTGTCCGTCATGCCGCCGTTGCCTACCTCAAGCATGTCGGGGTCGTTCCAATGCCCCGGGCTGGCATACTGGGCTATCCCGGGTGAACCGTAGTTGGCATCGCTGTATCGAGGCGTCCAGCCACCATTTGCGTCGAGGTTCGCGATGAAGCTCGTCCAGGTGTCTTTGATATCAGTGGTCGCCCGCCAAAGCTGACCGATGGTCGTCTCCCACGTATAGAACCACCAGGCGCAGATGCTGAACACGATGGGACGCCCCGATGCTTTCAATGCATTGGACATGTTCGTGTAGTCTGTCTGCATGTTCGAACCCGTGGCGGGGCTGCAGTTGTCATACTTCAAGTAGTCCACGCCCCACGACGCGTAGGTTTGCGCATCCTTGGTCTCGTAGCTGTACGAGCCCGGTTTGCCGGCACAGGTCTTGGTGCCGCGGTCAGAGTACAGACCCAGCTTCAGTCCTTTACTATGTACGTAGTCAGCAAGGGCTTTCATTCCGTTCGGGAACTTGGTGCCGTCGGGCGCAATGTTTCCGCTCGAGTCGCGGCTGGATGCCTGCCACATGTCGTCGATGTTGATGTACTGGTAGCCGGCCGCCTGCATGCCAGTCGAGACCATGGCATCGGCGATCCCCCTGACCAGGGTGTCCGTGATGCTGCCACCGAATTTGTTCCAACTATTCCAGCCCATGGGCGGCGTGGCTGCCAGGGCGCCGGTTGAGGTCGTGCCTCCAGTAGCTGTGGCGCCTCCAGTAGTTTTCGTACCTCCGGCTGCCGTGGTCCCACCGAGCACTGTGCCGCCAGCCGCGATGCCGCCCGTCGTGGCGCCGCCCGTCGTGGCGCCGCCCGTCGCCTTGCCGCCCGTGCCGCCGCCACCGCTCGCGCCGCTGCTCCTCGTGCCGGCCCCGCTGGCACTGCCGCCGCTGGCCCCGCCACTGCTTGCGCTGCCGCCGCTGGCACTGCCGCCCGTTGCCTTGCCGCCAGTATCGTTGGCGCCACCCGCGCCAGAACCGGCGGCGGTTGCTTGAGTGGTACCGCCGGCAGCACTGCCGGCAGTCGCAGCACCGGCCGTGGCGCGGCCGCCGGTCTCTTGAGGAATGCTTTCACTGCCGCCGTTCGCGCTACTACCGCCGGTGGGGTTTCCTCCCGTTGTCTGAGGCGAGCCAGCGTTGCCGGCGGTCGCAGCACCGCCGTTGGTGCTGCTTCCCGTTGTTTGTGGTGTGCCGGCGTTGCCGCCAGTCGCAACGCCGCCCGTTGCGCTGCCTGCGCTCGCGTCACTGCCGTCTTTCAACGTAAGGTCGTGGCACCCGGCCACCCACACAACGCTAGTCAAGCTGGTGAGCAGCGCCAGCCGCAAGAGGGATTCCTGCCTGGAGGTCTGGCAATGGTAGGGGATGATGCCGTGGCGAAGTGTCATGTTGTGCCCGTCCTGTGTTGCTGCCTGCCGGCCACGATTCAGAGAAACCGCGCTGTCACCGGATCCTACCCGTTCGCGAGTTCGACCGCCGAATTCCGCCATCCTTGAAGTAGATTTCTCGGTTGCAGGGCGGCAAGTCAGGCAGACTCTGGCGTGCCGTTCTGCATCCATTCACCCAGGGCATCGAGAAGCCCAAAGCTTCAGCAAAACTCGCCGGAGTGCCAGAAGTTGAAGCGTTGCGGCTCGCCCGGCCTCGGCGGCCCGATCTTTGCTGCCGTCAGCCTTGCGGCCGGATCAATTTCGCTCGGTCCGGCAAACCGTTCGGCTAGCCGCCGTCCAATTTGGCCTGAATCACGAATTGCGAAATGGGGAGATTGAGCGCTTGGACCCCCAAGGCCACCAACCTGGCCATCTCGTAGGCTCCGTGTGCCTGGAAGTGCAGCACGTTGGGCTGGCCACCTGAGACCAAGACTATTGTCGTCTGTACTGCGGTAATGCCGATTTGCGTGTAGTAGGCAAGCGCCATGGTTTGCAGGTCGATGAGTGGGGTGTTGCTTGACGCCGCCACGGCTGCGTCGGCCGCACAATAGGCCACGTAGCCATTATTGAAAACGCCATTCTGATAATCCAACCGCGGCGTGGGCGTGATGATGACCGGTATGGCATTCTTGCTGCGGGCGCCGTCAATGTACTGCTGCAAGTAGGTTCTGTACGTGGTGGCGGGGTTGGTATAGCGAGTTGTATCGCTCGTGTATCGATCGTTGATTCCCCATTCGGCAAAGAGGTAGTCGCCGGGCTTTATCACGGCCAAGATCGCAGTTAGGTGTCCTTCGTCAATGAACGACTTCGAGCTTCTGCCGCCAATGGCATCGTCCACGACGATGACATCACTGGTGAAGAAGTTCTGCAGCTCCTGCCCCAACCCCTCTTGGTTGTCCGGGTTGGAGGCGTAGTATGAGACGGTTGAATCTGACGCTAGATAGATGGTCGGCTTGCCCGACGACACGGGGTACGTGCCCGTGGCTGGAGTGACCACCGCACCGCCGGCGCTACCAGTTGATGTCTTGCCGCCAGTCGCCACACCGCCAGTGGTGACACCGCCGGTCTTGCTGCCACCGGCGACGCTGCCGCCGGCCTTGCTACCGCCAGCGACGCTGCCACCAGTGGTCGTGCCGGCCGCCAAGCTGCCGCCGACCACGCTGCCGCCGGCCACGCTGCCGCCGGGCTTGCTTCCACCAGCGATGCTGCCACCGGCCTTGCTTCCACCGGCGACGCTGCCGCCGGCCTCACTGCCACCCGCCACGCTGCCAGCTTCTGGGCCACCACCAGTCTCGCTGCCACCAATTGCACCGCCTGTGGCGCTGCTGCCAGCCACGCTGCCACCGGGTACCGTTTGCCCGGCGGCGCTGGTCGCGGCCCCACCGCTTGCTGATCCACCCTGAGCAGTCGAGCCGGCTTGTGCCTGGCCGCCAGATGCAGTCGTGCTGCCGCCAGGCAGGGAACCTGCTGAGGCGGGTGGACTCGAGGTCGTGCCGCCGCCGCTCACGCCGCCGGTTGACGTGACCCCGCCGGCGCTGCTGCCGCCGGAACCGGACGGGGAGTTGCTGGAGCTGCAAGCGAGCAGTGAAAATGCGGCGAGAGAGAAAGCGCCGAGGAAGAGTCGGGTGAGACAGGGTTTCCTCATGATGAGACTCCAGTGCAATGCGACATTACACCTGCGAAGGTTGAGGGTGGCGACATTTTGCCGAGAAACAGCCTCCTGAATGACCCGTTTTGGTGGGGCATTTCCCCTTTAACAAATTACCCAAGGGCAGTGCTATGGCAAAAGCCATACGGCTCAGAGAATTGAACGACGCGACGGGCAAACCACGGTCGCCCACCCGGCCTCTTCGCGCTCCTCGGCCAATGGAAACTAGTTAGTCGCCGCGGTCTCGGCCATGAGCACGCCGACGTGGGAGGCCATCGTCTTCTTGTTGCCACAGGCGCTGAGGAGACAGGACGGTTCAAGAGGTTGAGTGGCCCGTTCGACAAAATCGACTCCACCATGCTGACCCTGCGCGATCATGCCCGCACAATAATCTGGGCACGGCCCGCACTTGACCCAGACCACGCTATCGGCGACGCTCACACCCCGATGACGGCCACGCGTGTCTTGGGCAAAACTGGTGGTCAAGTTCCGCCGGTGATTTTCGCAAACAGCGGCTTCGGCTCAGGCTAGCGGAGCGAGAAGAGATGGTCGTCGACTCTCATCATCACTTCTGGCGCTACACGCCGGCTGAGTACGGTTGGATAGACGAGAACATGGCGGCCATCCGGCGGGACTTTCTGCCTGCGGATCTGCAGCAAGAGATAGCGGTCGCGGGTGTCGACGCGGTGGTGAGCGTGCAGGCCCGCCAGAGCGTGGAGGAGACGCGCTGGCTGCTCGCTCTCGCCACGCACAACCCCTTCATCGCGGGCGTGGTGGGCTGGGTGCCCTTGGTTTCTCCGACGGTGGCCGCCGATCTCGCACGGTTCGCGGCCCATCCCAAGCTGGTTGCCATCCGTCACGTCTTGCAGGACGAGCCTGACCCGCTTTTCATGCTGAGCGCGGATTTTCAGGCGGGGATCGGGGCACTGCGGGCCTACAACCTCGCCTACGACATTCTCATCTACCATCGACATCTGCCCCAGACGATCGAGCTCGTGGATCGACATCCCGCGCAGTCCTTCGTGATCGATCACATGGCCAAGCCTTCGATCAAGGATGGAACCGTCGAGCCCTGGGCGCGCGGCATGCGCGAGCTGTCGCGACGGCCCCACGTCTGTTGCAAGCTGTCCGGAATGGTCACCGAGGTCTGTCGCCCGCACTGGAGCCTCGCCGACCTTCGCCCCTACTTCGATGTCGTGCTGGAGGCGTTCGGGCCTGAGCGCGTGCTGTTCGGCAGCGACTGGCCCGTGTGCCTGGTCGCCTGCGGCTACGCGCGCTGGATGGAGATCGTGCAGGAACTCATCGCGCCCTTGTCGTCGGTGGAGCGCGCTGCCATTCTCGGTGACAACGCCCGGCGTGTGTACCGGCTGAGAGATCCATGAAAGCGCTCTTCATCACAGCACCAGGAAAGACCGAAATGCGCGAGATTGCGCGGCCCGAGCCTGGGCGCGGCGAGGTGCGGGTTCGCGTGCGCTATCTGGGATACTGCGGCTCCGACCTCAACACCTTTCGCGGGCTCAATCCCCTGGTCGGCTACCCGCGGGTGCCGGGCCATGAAGTCGCGGGCGTGATCGATGCGGTCGGCGCCGAAGTCTCTCCGGCCTTCGCTCCGGGGACTTCCGTGCTGGTGGTTCCCTACACGAACTGCGGCACATGCTCGGCGTGCCGAAAAGGGCGTCCCAATGCTTGCCGCAGCAATCAGACGCTCGGTGTACAGCGCGACGGTGCTCTGGCGGAACAGGTCGTGGTTCCCGCGGCAAAGCTGCTGACGTCGCGACAGCTGTCATTGCGAGACATGGTGCTGGTCGAGCCGCTGTCAGTGGGCTGGCACGCGGCCCGGCGCGGACGGGTCGCGACGGGCGACACGGTGGTGGTGTTCGGCTGCGGCATGGTCGGCCTGGGCGCCATCGCATCGGCGGCTGCGGCCGGAGCGCGGGTCGTTGCGGTCGACGTCGACGACGGGAAGCTGGACATCGGGCGCGCCGCAGGTGCGGTCGTGACCATCAACTCGACGACGGAAGACCTGCACCAACGCTTGCAGGCGTTGACCGAGAACCATGGCCCCGATCTGCTCATCGAGGGCGTGGGGTTGCCCGCAACCTACCGCGCCTGCGTCGAGGAAGCGTGCTTCGCGGGGCGCGTGGTCTACGTCGGCTATGCCAAGGAGTCCGTCGAATACGCCACCAAGAACTTCGTGATGAAAGAGATCGACATCATGGGCTCGCGCAATGCGACCGCCGCCGACTTTCGCGGCGTCATCGCGTACCTCGAGGCGGGACGATTTCCAGTCGACGCGGTCATCACCCACGTGGTTGCTTTGGCCGATGCCGGCGCGGCGCTCGACATGTGGGCCAAGAATCCAAAGACTGTAACCAAGATCGTGGTCGACTTCGGAGGACAATGACTGTGCCAAAGATGTTTCGTGGCGAGAATGGACGGAACCACCTCTTTACGTTCCTGCTGGTCTGCTCTCTCTTTCTGCTTTGGGGATTGTGCAACGGAATGATCGACGTGCTCAATAAGCACTTCCAGAATTCATTGCACGTCTCCAAGGCACAATCGGCCCTGGTGCAGTTCTCGAATTACATGGGCTATTTCCTCATGGCCATTCCGTCCGGGATGCTGGCCCGGCGCTTCGGCTACAAGGGCGGGATCATCATTGGCCTCGCGCTGATTGCCGTCGGCGCTTTCTGGTTCATTCCCGCGACCCAGATCGGCACGTTCGGCGCTTTTCTGGTCGGTCTTTTCATATTGGCTACCGGCCTGACCTGCCTCGAGACAGTCGCCAATCCCTATGCCACCGCGCTGGGCCCGCCGGAACTGGGCGCGGCCCGCATCAACCTGGCGCAGAGTTGCAACGGCATCGGCTGGATGCTCGGTCCTCTGGTGGGCGGCCATTTTGTGCTTTCCTCCACCGCCGAGGTCAATCGCAGCAACGCGACACTGTACATGCCTTATCTGGGCATCGGATTGGTAGTGACAGTGCTGCTGGTCATCTTTTTGCTTTCCAAGGTACCGGAGGTGACGGCCACGTCAGAGCACAATGCGGACGGCGGCGCGGCCGACCCGGGACGATCGATCTGGACACGGCCGCACTTCGTGCTGGCCGTGGCTGCGCAATTCCTCTACGTGGCCGCGCAAACCGGCGTGTTCAGCTTCTTCATTAACTATGTCGTGTCTGACATGCCCAGGCTGAGCGAAGGAGCAGCCGGACTCTTGCCTCGCGAATGGACCTATGCCAAGGCGGACGGCTTCCAGATCACTGAGCGCGCGGCGTCCCGGCTGCTTTCCTTCGGCGGCTTCGGACTGTTTCTGCTTGGTCGTTTCACCGGCAGCCTGGCTTTGAGCTGGTTCAAGGCCGAAAAGACACTCGCGCTCTTCGCCGCCGTAAACGTGCTGGTCATGGTCCTGGTCATGGCGCCGCTTGGCTGGATCTCGGTGGGCGCGCTTTTCGCCAGCTTCTTCTTCATGTCGATCATGTTCCCCACCATTTTCGCGCTAGGCATCCAGGGGCTGGGTCCGCAGACCAAGAGAGCCTCCGCCTTCATCGTGATGGCCATCGTGGGCGGGGCTATCATGCCCATGCTCATGGGCTGGTTGGCCGACGTGGCCTCCATGCGCGTCGCCTTCGTGGTGCCGCTGTTGTGTTTCGCCGGAATCGCTGCCTACGGCGGGCTGTGGAAGCGTCTGGCCGCGGAGTCCGCGCAGCGATAGCAGTGGCGCTGGAATTTGATTTGCGCGGAATCTGCCGGAAAAGGGGTTGCTATGAAACTGCACGCTTCGCTGGTGACCGCTTTCATGGCGCTTGAGGCAAGCGCGCCTGCCAGCGCTCAGACCCAGGCCTCGTACAAGATCCCTGCGTTCGCAGGCCGTTTCGTCGGCCAGTCGTCGCCCCCCGACCAGCCGCTGGCGCTCTGGTACCGGCGCCCGGCTGTCGAGTGGGAACAGGCGTTGCCGGTCGGCAATGGGCGTTTGGGTGCCATGGTTTTTGGTGGCATCGTGCAGGAACACCTCACTTTGAATGAAGACACGTTGTGGAGTGGGGGGCCCTACGACCCAACCAATCCCGAGGCGCTGGCGGCTCTGCCCCAGGTGCGCGCCTTAATCTTTGCCGGGAAGTACCGCGAGGCGCACAAACTGGCTGAAGCCAAGATGATGGCTCGGCCGTTGTGGCAGGCGGCGTACCAGCCCGTGGGAAGTCTGCTGCTGACATTCGCCGACGTGGCCGCGGTCGAGAACTACCGACGCGATCTCGATCTCGACACGGCCATCGCGCGCGTCAGCTACCAAGTCAATGGCGTGCATTTCGTGCGCGAAGTCTTTGCGAGCCCGGTTGATCAGGTGATTGTCGTGCGGCTATCCGCTGACAGGCCGGGCCAGATTACATTTTCTGCGCGTCTGACCACGCCACAGACGGCGACCAGCACGACCACAGCCGACGACACGCTGGTTCTGGCTGGCCGCAACGGCAAGAGTCCCGCGGGCCCAGGCAAGCTGAAGTTCGAGGCACGCGTGCGCGTGGCGGCCACGGGTGGAAGGACGACCGTCGGAAAAGACGCGATCAGCGTCGCAGGCGCCGACTCGGCCACCTTGCTGGTGGCCATGGCCACCAGTTTCAAGAGTTTCAAGGATGTGTCGGGCGATCCCGAGGCGCAGAGCAAACGGCAACTGGCAGCGGCCGCGGCGAAGTCCTACCAGGATCTGCGCGCGGCCCACATTGCCGAGCATCAGCGGCTGTTTCGTCGAGTGAGCTTGGACCTGGGGATCAGCAAGGCGGCGCAATTGCCGACCGATGAGCGATTGCTCGCCTTTGCCAAGGGCGGCGATCCGCAATTGGCCGCCCTCTACTTTCAGTTTGGCCGCTATTTGCTGATTTCAAGCTCGCGCCCGGGCGGCCAGCCAGCCAATTTGCAGGGTCTGTGGAACTACCACATGGAGCCGCCCTGGGGCAGCAAGTACACAATCAACATCAACACCGAGATGAACTACTGGCCGGCCGAAACCACCAATCTCAGTGAATGCCAGGAACCGCTGTTTCGCCTGATTGAAGAATTGTCAGAAACCGGCAGCCACACAGCCAAGGTTCACTATGCCGCGCATGGCTGGGTCGCTCACCACAATACCGATTTGTGGCGCGCGTCCGCGCCCATTGACGGTCCCACCTGGGGACTGTGGCCGATGGGGGGAGCGTGGCTGTCGTTGCACCTGTGGCAGCACTACCTTTACAATCCCGAGTTGACTTTCTTGACCAAGGCCTATCCGGTCATGCGCGGGGCCGCGCAATTTTTCCTCGACACGCTGGTGACGGAGCCCAAGCACGGCTATCTGGTGACCAATCCCTCGCTGTCACCCGAGAACGAGCACCCCTATGGGGCCAGTGTGACCGCGGGACCGACTATGGACGGACAGATCCTGCGCGACCTGTTTGCCGCGTGCATTCAGGCGGCCGAGATTCTGGGGATTGATCCCGAGCTGCGCAGCCAACTGGCCGCTACCCGCGCGCGCTTGCCGCCCAATCAAATCGGTGCGCAGGGGCAATTGCAGGAGTGGCTGGAAGATTGGGACCAGGCCGCGCCCGAAATCCACCACCGCCATGTCTCACATCTCTGGGGCCTTTTTCCCAGCACACAGATTTCTCTGCGAGACACGCCAGCCCTGGCCGCGGCCGCGCGACGCTCGCTGGAAATTCGCGGTGACGATGCCACTGGCTGGGGTCTGGCCTGGCGCCTCGCGCTTTGGGCGCGCCTGCACGATTCCGAGCATGCGTACCAGATTCTCACGGCGTTGCTGCAGCCCGAGCACACCTATCCCAATCTCTTCGACAGCTGCCCGCCCTTCCAGATCGACGGCAATTTCGGCGGTACGGCGGCGATTGCCGAGCTGCTGTTACAAAGCCGCACCGGAGAGGTCGAGCTGCTACCCGCGCTGCCCGCCGCGTGGCCCACTGGAGCTGTGAAAGGCTTGCGCGCGCAAGGTGGATTTGAGGTCGACCTTCGCTGGAAGGGGAAGCGACTGGAGAGCGCCACCCTGCGCAGCAACCTGGGCGGAAAGGCGGTGGTCCGCTACGGCGATGGCCAGCAAAGCATCGACCTGGCGGCAGGCGAGAGCAAGACGCTTGCGCTGAAGGATTTTGCCACTCGGCTCCCTCATGGGGCGAAAGGGAATCCGCGATGAACCGATCGATCACACTGTGCGCGGCGGGATTCGCCGCGGCGCTGGTTCTCTTCGCCAGTCCGCCAGCGGCTCTTGCCACGGTCCGGGCTGCGGAAAGACTCGGCCCCGCGATTTAGTCGGAAGCTTGTTTTTGCGCGCGACCTGCGGCGCAGCCGCGCGAGAGTGAACATGGCAATCCCATTCGATTCTCGTCTGCAACGACGAATTGACGAGCAGCTCCGCCTGGCGCAGTTGGCGCGGACGCTCTTGCCCGAGGCCGCCGTCCCGTACTTCGCACACATGCGACTGGCGACGGGCGGCCGGGTTCGCGACGTGCTGCTGGGGCCACGGACGCGAACGGGAGGCGATGTGGTCGTCATCGACTGGCGAAATGCGCCCTTGGCTGAGGTCTTCTTCTCTTGCGCCGAAGGCGACGACTACGAAATTGACGATGGCGAGCGCACCCTGATTGGGACACTCATCGAACGCAATCTGGTCAGCTTTGCTGAAGGCGAGCTGTGCAAGATCGAGTGTATCGAGGGCCGGCTGCGGCTGATCGACGGCGCCTGGCATTTGGAAACAGGGGCGACACCCGGGTTGATCCTGCGGCCCGAGGAGGCGCGCCTGCGGTCGAGCTCGCCAGCTGATGTGATTCTGGACCCGGCCCAGCGTCGCATCGTGGACCTGCCCGCCGGTCGGGCCGTGCTGCTGCTCGGTGAGGCCGGATTCGGCAAGACCACGGTTGCCTTGCATCGGCTGGCGCGTTTGCGGGAACGGGCCGGGCCCGGGCTGCGCGCCGGAATCATTGTTCCGACCGAAGGCTTGCGTCGCCTCTCGGCCGCGTTGCTCGAAAGGATGGGGGCCAGCGGCGTCGACGTTTGGCTCTACGACCGCTGGGCTGCGGTGGAGGCTCGGCGCGCTTTTCGCAAGCTGCCCGAGCGCGAGAGTCAGGACGTCCGCTCCGGGGTCATCCGCATTAAGCGCGACCCGGCGCTGCGACCGGTGTTGGCCGAGCTGGCGGCGCGACGGCCCGGACGGCGCACGCGGCGGCGGGATCTCCTGCATATCTTTGGGGATCGCGTATTGATGGACAAGCTGGCGGCATCCTCGCAACAGGGGATTGGCGCGGGCATGGTGGCCGAGGTGCTGGAGCACACGCATGTACAGTTCAGCAACACCGCCGAGGAGGAATTCGCGCATGTGGACGCGGAACGTCTGGTGACGGTGGATGGCCGCTCTATCGACGACGGCACGCCCCTGGAGGACGCGGGCACCCTTGATACCGAAGACTACGCCGTGCTCTTCGAGCTGGATCGACTGCGGGCCGAACGCACAGGCGAGCCGCCGGCACAGCCGCGTCCGTACCACTGCCTGGTGCTGGACGAGGCGCAGGAGTTTGCTCCGCTCGAGCTGGCGCTGATGGGTCGCGCGCTGGCGCCGGGTGGCAGCCTGATCGTCGCTGGCGATGCGGACCAGCAGGTGGATCCCGCGGCGTGCTTCTCCGGCTGGGCCGGCAGCATGGCCGAGCTGGGGTGCGCCACCTATGAGACCGCCGTGTTGGAAATCAGCTACCGCTGTCCGCCCGACGTGACCGAGTTGGCCCGGCGAATCCTCGACGGTGGAAATTGGGTCTGGCCGCCCGGATCGTCGACAGTGTGTGCGCAGTTCCCCAGCGAGTGCCACCAGGCCGAGTGGCTGACCCGTGAACTGAGCACGCTGCAGACCAGCGATCCGCTCGCGTCGGCGGCCCTGATCTGTCGCACGCCCGAGTCAGCGCGGCGTCTGTTCCAGCACCTGCGGCGCGGTCTGGCCTTGCGGCTGGCGCTGGACGGCGACTATCAATTCGTGGGCGGCCTCAACGTCACCAGCGTACAGGAGGCCAAGGGCCTGGAGTTCGACTACGTGCTGATCCCCGACGCCTCGGCCGCGGTCTATCCCGCCACGCCCGCCGGCCGCCGCGCCCTGTACGTGGCAGTCACGCGCGCCTCACACCAGCTGGTTCTGTCCAGCGTGGGTCCGTGGACGGAAATTCTGCAGAGCCAATAATTCTAGTCGCTCAGGACGCGCGAAAGAACATCGAGCAAAACCTCGCGGTCGAACGGCTTGGTGAGCGCGCCCTTGAAGCCGTGCTGCGAATACTCCTGCATCACCTGGTCGTCGCTGTGTCCGCTCATCACGACCGCGCGAACCTCGGGATCGAGCGCACGCAGCGCGCGCACCGCCTCCCGGCCCCCCATGGCGCCTCGAACCGTAAGGTCCAGAATCGCAGCATCATCAGCCAGCGCGCGACGTTGCAGTTCTTGCTGCGAGCCGTGCCGGAATCCTTGCGTGTATGCAGAAAGCACGCATCATGGAAGTCGATGCTGGTCGGCGAGTGGATGAGCCGCGATGTCGTCACGGTGGGGGTCAATGACAAGATCTCCCGCGTGGCCGCTCTCATGTCCCGCCTGCGCATCAAGCAGGTGCCAGTGCTCGACGGCGACAAGCTGGCAGGCCTGGTGACCAGGAGCGACCTTATCCGGGCCTGTCCCCCGGACCTGAACCCGTTTTCTTTGCTTGGCCCCATCGCAGAGGAACTGGCGCAACCGGTCCGCCACTTTGTCACGACCGAGACCGTCACAGTGGCGCCCGAGACGCCGCTGGAGGGCGCCGCCCACCTGCTCATCGCACGCAACATCAATGCCTTGCCCGTGGTTTCGGCGGGGAAAGTGGTGGGCATCATCGCCGGTTCGGACATCTGTCGCGCCCTGCTGGCCGCCTTGGGCGCGGGCGTGCCAGGGGTGCGCATCACCTTTGACGTGGGCGAAGATGAAGATGTGTTCACGTTCGTGACCGATCTGGCCCGCAAACATGGGGTACGCGTGGTGAGTGTCACGGCGTTCGAACAGGAGCGACAGCGCGTGGCGGTGGTGCGCGTGGATCACGAGAAGCCTGACATGGTGGACGAGATCTGGCGTACGGGGCACCGGGTCTCGAGCGTGGCCCGTTTCGCTTAGAGCGTGTTCAAAAAGCCCCAGAAGCGAGACGGCGCAACATGACGCCAATCATGGTCACGCGGATCATGGCTTCACTGGTGGCAGCGTGGAATTCATAGTCCTTGCTCAATCGGCGTTGTCGGCCAAGCCAGCCGAAGGTGCGCTCCACGACCCAACGACGAGGTAGCACTTTGAAGCCACGAATATCGTCGCTGCGTTTCACGATCTCCAGCCGGATACGATTGCGCGAGCGCAGATTGCGGACCCAATTGAGTAGCTGGCCCGCATAACCGCCATCGGCCCAAATCAGGCGGATTTTCTTCCAACTGTCCGCGAGCATTGCCAACACCAATTTGGCGCCGTCGCGATCTTGAATATCCGCCGGATGCACGACAACGGCGATCAGCAGGCCGAGCGTGTCGACGAGGATGTGGCGCTTGCGACCGTTGATCTTCTTGCCCGCGTCGTAGCCGTGCGGCCCCCCTTTTCCGTCGTCTTCACCGATTGGCTATCGATGATGCCGGCGCTCGGATTGCGCTTCCGCCCCACCGACTCGCGCAGGTCGCCGTGGAGCTGATCGTGGACGCTTTCCCAGGTACCGTCCTTCTTCCACGTCGAGAAGTAGTAGTAGAGCGCTTGCCACTTGGGCAAGTCATGCGGAACCAGTCGCCACGCACAACCACTGCGCAGGACATACCGAACGCCGTTCAGAATCTCCCGCCGTTCGTATTTCACCGGCCGCCCTCCGGGCTTGGGCGGCGGGATCAGGTCCTTGATGACAGCGTATTCCTCATCCTTCAGATCCGTGGGGTAGCGGTTTCGCGATGGCATGCGCCGATTTCACCCCGCCATCCACTCCTGTCCACTTTTTGAACACGCTCTTAGACTTCCATCGGACGCCCCCTCGCGGGCCGCCGCCCTCCCCTTTGTTTCAGCGCCCTTGTCTCGTGAGCATAGTCCGAAGAAACGCCATTTTGCCTTCACCGAATCGCATCCGCAAAAACGCCGACAACAGAGATTCCGTAAACCACACTAGCCAACGTCGCTTTCCCGACGTCATGCCAGATGACCTACCTGGATGCCTAGCAACTGTCTGCGTCTTGCACCTGGCGTGGCTTCGCCATTCCATTCACGAACGCATGGCCTTGGGTAGAGGGCGGAAGTGGGTCATCAGGCAGACAGGCGTTCACCTGCACGAACGAGATGTCGGCTTGTACGCCCTACCTGCAACTTCATCCCTATACCCGGCGCGGGCGAGCGCGAGCGCATCGTTCCTGCGGATCGACATCTGCGATCGCGATGCCTGTCTTGCGCCCCCACCGAATGAAGTACTGGATCAGTCGCTCCTTGTCGTGCCTCGTCTTCTATGCGTAGCCGTCCCTCGCGAGGGTCGCGATGAACTTGGTCAGGTGACGGCGTGATGGAGGCGGCCATCCGCAGCGCGTATTTCCTTCTGACCGGCAAGGAATTGAAAGAGCTGAAGGTTCAGGAAATGCGCGGCCTGGACGGCATCAAAGAGGCCAAAATCAAGATCGGCGATCTCGAGGTTGGCGTGGCGGTGGCCAGCAGCCTGAAGAACGCGGCACGCTTGCTGGAATCGATACGGGCCGGCCGCAAGGACATCCATTTCATCGAGGTCATGACTTGCCCGGGTGGGTGCATTGCCGGCGGTGGGCAACCGCTGAATGGCGACCAGAATGCCATCAAGGCGCGCATGCAGGCGCTTTATCAAATCGATCGCGACGAAACCCTGCGGGTCAGCCACAAGAATGAAGACGTGGCCCGCCTGTACAAAGAGTTCCTGGGCGCCCCGCTGGGCGAAATGAG
>Ga0265342_10001468_pt1 | contig 21929 bp, 17 predicted proteins | sample 4CB327metaG_FD_203125 | JGI IMG/M metagenome (GOLD analysis project Ga0265342, IMG submission 203125) | Rhizosphere microbial communities from Carex aquatilis grown in University of Washington, Seatle, WA, United States - 4-CB3-27 metaG | ecosystem: Host-associated > Plants > Roots >... | reverse complement strand
GTCCCGGTCTGCTGGCTCACGCTGTCCCTGGCCTCCTGCCTGACGTCGACGGGCGTCCGCCCACCGCAGACAGGTTAACGGGCAGGGTGGTGAGCGGGACTTGCGCGTCATCGTGCCTCATCTCATCTTCGGCGCTCGTCCGATGATCCCCGCCGCCTCGAGGTCGGCGATCTCGGCCGCGTCCACGCCAAGTTCGCTGAGCACTTCGTGGTTGTGCTCGCCGAGCAGCGGAGCGGGGCTGCGGTGAAACCGGGCCGGGCCGTCGGACAGGCGCATCGGGATGGTGCTCTGCCGGGCAGGCGGCCCCACCGGGTGCTCGGTCACCTCGAAGAAGCCTCGCGCCTGCAGCGGCGCCAGCTCGGCCTGGCGATGCGGCTGCAGCACCTTCGCCACCGGCACCCCGGCATCCCACAGCGACTCGACGATCTCGTCCCTGGACCGCTGCGCGCACCAGGCCGCGAGGTGCTCGTCGATCACGTCGTGCCTGGCGTGACGCCCGGCCGCGGTGGACAGTTCCTGGTCGGCGGCCCAGGCCGGGTGGCCGAGGGCGCCGGCCAGCGCGGCCCACTGCTCATCGGTGGCGACCGCGACGGCGACCCACGCGTCCAGGCGGCCGAACTCGTCGGTGTCGGCCGACCGGTACAGGTTCTGCGGCGCCGCCAGCGGCCCCCGGTTGCCGTCCCGCTGCAGCAGGGCGCCGAACGCGGAGAACTCGATCGGCTGCGCGGCGGTGATGCTGATGGCCGCTTCCACCATGGCCGCTTCCACCAGGACGCCCTCCCCGGTGCGGCGCCGGTGCTCCAGCGCGAGCAGCAGGCCGTTGAGCGCGTGCAGGCCGGCGTTGGGGTCGCCAACCGAGTACGGCTCGACCGGGTTGTCGTCGGGATACCCGGTCAGCCAGGTGAGGCCGGCCGCGTCCTCGATGACGTAGGCGAACGCCGGGTTCTCCCGCATGGGGCCGGTCAACCCGAAGCCCGGCATGCGCACCATGACGATGTCGGGGCGCAGGGCCCGGACCCGGTCGTAATCAAGCCCGATCTGGTCGAGGACCCGCGGCGTGTAGTTCTCGACGATGACGTCGCTGACAGCGATCAGCTTCTTGAGCAGTTCCAGGCCGCGTTCGGTCTGGAAGTCAACCGTGACGCTCTTCTTGTTGGTGTTGAGCGCGCGGAAGATGGGGCACTTCTCCCACCACTGGTCCTCGGTCACCGCAATCCCGGCGATCATGCGGGCGCCGTCCGGCCGACCCGTGGATTCCACGTGGATGACCTCAGCGCCGAGCATCGCCAGGATGTGCGTGGCGGACGGCCCGGCCCAGAAGGCGGTCAGGTCGAGCACCCGCAGGCCGGCGTACGGCAGCTTCTTGCCGGCCGCGGACCCGCACGGGTGCGGCCTCGCCGCGGCGGCGGTGTCCCGCCAGGTGCCGTTGTGCTCGCCGGCGCGCGGGGCCGGCCGCGCCGGGAGCAGCACGTCGGGCGTCAGCCGGTACGGGCCGGCTGGCTGCAGGAACTCCTCCGTCGGGTTGCGGCGGAACACCCCGCGCTCCCGCATGTGCTCAAGCTCGGTGACGGTCGCGCCGCTGCTGACCGGTGCGTTGGGGATGCGGAAGGCCGTGGCCAGGTCCCTGATGTCCGCGACCGTGCGGTCGGCGATCCACGTCCGCAGCTCCGGTGCGCGCTGCTGGGTGAGCTCGCCGATGCGGACCGGCGCGGCGGTGTCGATCCACTCCGGGTGGCCGACCATGGCGCACAGGTCGAACCACTGCTGCGCGGTGCCGCACCCGAGGGCCACCAGGCCGTCTTTGGCCGCGGCGACGCCGGGCTGGAACAGCGAGCGCCCGGTCCGCCAGGGCCGGCGCAGCGTCTCGAAGAACGTCACCGGGTAGTAGGTCAGGCACAGCACCGCGACTTCGAGCATCGACAGGTCGATGAGCTGACCCGCGCCGGTCGCGCGGGCGCCGGCCAGCGCGGCCTGGATGCCGATGGCCGTGTACGCGCCGGAGAGCCACTCCCCCACCTGGCCGCCGACGTGCACCGGCGCCCGGTCAGGTGCTCCCCGGCCCAGGCCGACGATCCCGCCGGACCAGGCCTGGAGGGTGAACTCGGTGGCGGGCCGGTCCCGCCACGGCCCGTCCAGACCGAACGGCGTTATCGCGGCCACCGCCAGGTGCGGGTGAGCGGACGACAGCGACTGCGGCGTCCGGTCACCGGCCACCCGGGCGGCCGGGCCGGGCGACCACACCACCGCGTGCGCGTGATCGAGCAGCTCGTCGAGGTCCGCGGCCGCCTGTTCGCCGTCCGGCCCGAAGACGACGCTCTGCTTGCCGCCCGCGAGGTAGCTGAACAGCGGGGCGTCCCGGCCGGCCGGCGGCCGTTCCCCGGATGCGGTCCAGCGGCGCAGGGCGTCGCCCTCGGGCGGCTCAACCTTCACCACCGTGGCCCCGCCGTCGGCCAGCAGCCGCGTGCAGTACGCGCCCGCGATCCCGCTCGACAGGTCGACGACCAGGTAGCCGCCGAGCGGGCCGCTGGCCGTGTCGATCAGCACAGGTCCGCTCGTCACCGACCCTCCTCGTCGGTCCGGGCGCGGCCACCCCGGCTGAGCCGGAAATCGGGCGGGAACTGCGCGTCATTGTCCTTGACCGCGTTGGTGAGCCCGCGCTCGAATACGTCCTTGCCGAGCATCATCTCGGTCTGGTCCGGGCGGGCGTAGTGCCCGAGCGATTCGAACAGGCCGGTCAGCATCGACCCCATGTTCTCGCCCTGGAACTGCTTGTACAGCTCGAAGAAGAGCTTCTGCTGGAACACCGTGTCGGTCGGCCGGTTGCGCGCGCAGGCCAGCGCGTACTTCTCGGTCTCGGCCTCAAGCTGGTCGCGCGGTACGACCTTGTTGAGGAAGTTGCAGTCGTACATCTCGGCCGCGGTGAAGGGCCGCCCGGTGAAGACCATCTCCTGGAACTTGCGCAGGCCCATCATCTGCACCCAGGTCCACATCCGGGGGCCCCAGCCCTGGTAACGGAACGAGGCGTGGCCGAACAGGGCATCGTCGGAGGCGATCACCAGGTCGGCGTCCCCGGCCTGGTAAAAGTGCCAACCGTAGCAGTAGCCCTTGACCTCGACGATGCTGATCTTCTTGAACTCCTGCAGGCTCCGGCAGCCGCCGCGAGGATTGGCGAACCACTGGGTGAGCTGCGCACCGCCGCGGAACGAGTCGCGCGGGGGCAGCCGCACGTCGTCGTCCGGCGTGAGGTGGTACTCGGCCAGCCGGGGTCCTTCGTCCTCGCCGTTCAACGACTCCATGAACTCCGGCAGGTCGACCCCGCTGCCGAAATCCCGGCCAAGGCCGCGGATGACCAGCACCTTCACGTCGTCGTCGATGTTCGCGCGGTGCAGCAGCTCGGCGTAGCGCAGCCGGGCCGCGCTGGTGGGCGCGTTCAGCCGCTCGGGCCGGCTGAGGGTGATGGTGGCGATCTTGGTGGCCGGGTCCTTCTCGTAGACGACGATCTCTTCCGGGCTCGGGTGCGGGGTAGCGGGCAAGGAGACTCCTCGAAGTGGATCGGCCGGTGTTAGCCGACGGGGGCAATGGGGACGCCGGGCGCGGACGTCAGCAGCTCCGGGCCGTCGCCGGTGATCAGCACGGTGTCGCGGCGGAAGGCCGCTCCGGTGCCGGCTTCCCACACGTAGCCGGTGAGCGCGAGCACCATGCCCGCCTCGATGCGCTCCTCCCGCGCGGTCCGCGGCAGCCCGCCGGTCACCACCGGCGGGTCGAAGCCGAGGCCAAGCCCGCGGGCGACCGGCATCGGCGGCAGGGTCTCGCCAGCCCCGGTGTAGGCGTCGAGCAGGTCGCCGCCGGTGGCACCCGGGCGGCAGGCCGCGAGCAGGCGTTCCCACACCAGGTCGCACCGCTGTGCTAGCGACGACCGGGCCAGCGCGTGCGGTACCGCGCCTGCCCCGTCAGCACTGGCCACGGAATAGGTCCGGCCGACCTCGGCGATGTAGCCGTGCGCGACGACCCCCGCGGTGAAGGCGACCAGGTCCCCGGCCGTGGCCCGGCCGTCACCGCCCGCCCGCCGCCAGGGATGCTCGCGGCTGGTGATCACCGCGGCGTCCTGGTCCGCGGGGGTGGTCACCCCGCCCGCGGCGGCCGCTTCAAGCAGCACCCCGGCCAGCTCTTTTTCTGTCACACCCGGGCGCAGCTCGGCGACCGCCCTGGCCAGGCTGGCCTCGGCCACCGTGACCGCCTGACGCAGCACCTCCAGCTCCGCGGCGGTCTTGATCCGGCGCGCCGCCCGCATCGCCAGCTCGCCGTCGACCAGCTCGGCGGCGGGAAAGGCGACCGGCAGCACCTGCGCGAAGGTCGGAGACATCGCGTCGGTGCCGACCCGGCGGGCGCCGGCGGTGCCCTCGACGCGCCGCAGCACCTCGATCGTGTTCATCGGGTTCCAGGTGAGGCCGAACAGGTTCTCCCGGGGAATGTCCTCGGGAATCCCCTCGTCCCAGGTGCTGAGCAGGTGGATGGACCCGGTGGAGCGCACCAGCATGCAGGCGGGGCCGAACGATGACGTGCCGGCCGTCCAGAGGGTCGGGGTGCCGGTCACGTAACGCACGTTGGCGGTCCGTCCGACCACGAGAACGTCGAGGTCGTGGGCTTCCATCTGGGCCAGCGCGCGCTCCCGCCGCCCGAAGCGGAGTGCGCGGTCGTCCGGCCGGATCTCAGTCGCCATAGGGCGTGAAGGGATAGTCGGAGAGCATGACGTACCCGTCATCGGTGATCAGCATGACTTCCTCAGCGCGGTAGCCGCCGGTGCCGTCTTCCCAGACGACCGGCTCGAGTACGAGGATGTTGCCGGCCTCGAGCACCAGGCCCTGGTCGAACTGGTCACCCAGGTCGGTGCCGACGAACGGCATCTCGGCCGCGTCGACCCCCAGGCCGTGCCCGAGGTAGAAGTGCTTGACCCACGGCCTGGTGCCGTCGCCGTGGGCTTCGATCGCCGCCTTGGTCAGGTCGGCACCGGTCGCCCCGGCCCTGGTCACCGCGTGGACCGCGTCGACGATCTCGGTCCACCGCCGGAACTGCGCCCGCTGCCGCGGCGACGGATCCTGGCCGACGACCCAGGTGCGGCCGAAGTCGGAGCAGTAGCCGCCCCAGCTGACGCTCACGTCGACCCACAGCACGTCGCCGCGGACCAGTTCGCGCTCGGTGGTCAGCAGCGGCAGCGCCAGGTCGCCGTGGATGGTCCACACGCCTTCCGCCCGGCTCGGCGGCATCACCTGCCAGATCGGGTCGAGCACGTTGGCGGTCGCGCCCAGCTCGAACGCGCGGCGGACGAACCGGCCGGACAGGTCCACCTGGCGGACGCCGGGCGCCACCGCCCGTTCGACGTCGGCGATGGCCTCCTCGGTGATCCGCAGGGCCCGCCGCATGCAGGCCAGCTCGTCGGCGGTCTTGGTCGCCTTGGCCGCGCTGACGATCCGCCCCGCGTCGACCAGGCCGCCGGGGAACAAGCGGTGCTGTATGCGCCGCATGGCCCCGGTGAGCTCGTCGACGGCGATCACCGCGCCGGCCGGCACCAGCTCCGCCAGCTGGACGGCGAAACGCTCCGCGCCCTCGTCGTACTCCAGGTACACGGGGTCGTGCCGGTGGCCGGCGGCCAGCTCCGCTCCGGGTCCGGCCCCCTCGCGGAACGGCATGAACAGGTGCGGTTCCGGGTCGTCGGCCAGCACCACCGCGACCGGCCGGTCCACGTGCGCCAGCCCCGAGTCCCCCAGCGGCCAGCTCACCCCGGTGGCGTAGCTGACCTTGCTGTTGCCGATCAGGACCAGGACGTCCACGCCCTGGCTGGCCATCGCGTCACGCAGCTTGCGCCCCGTCTCCCGCCGCATCCGGGCCATGTCGGGGAGGTCAGGGAGGTCAGTGACGGTCATCGGGATCTCCAGGGAAACTCCGGCCTTCAGGCTGGGGAGCAGCCGGGTGACCGACGTCGCCTGGCAGTGCGCGTGTCGGCATGCCGCCTTGCCACCCTTTCGGTACAGTATTCGTATGTCGCGATATCGGCTTGTGCCTACTCGAGAACAGGAAGCAGTCCTGATCTCGCACTGCGCGCACGCACGGTACGTCTGGAACCTTGCCGTCGAGCAGCAGTCCTGGTGGCACCGAGGGCGGAAGTCCGCGCCGGGCTACCTGGAGCAGGCCCGGCAGCTCACCGTCGCCCGCGCGGAGTTCCCGTGGCTGCGCTCGGGATCCCATATGGTCCAGCAGCAGGCGCTGCGCGACTTCGCCCAGGCGATGGCAAACTTCTTCGCTGGGACCCACCGCCGCCCTACCTGGCGCAAAGCCGGGCGGAACGAAGGGTTCCGGGTCGTCGGCCTCGGGCCAGCGAACCTGTGCCGACTGAACCGGAACTGGGGCGCGGTGAAGGTGCCGAAGGTCGGCTGGGTGCGGTTCCGCTGGTCCCGCGCCGTGCCCGCCGGGGTGAAGTCGTTCCGGGTGACACGCGACCGTGTCGGCCGCTGGCACCTGGCGTTCGCCACCCTCCCTGCGCCGATCCCGGCACCCCGTAACGGGCTGGTGGTGGGCGTGGACCGGGGTATCAAGGTCAGCGCTGCCCTGTCCACCGGCGAAAAACTGAACGTCCCGGGTCTGTCCAGCAGCGAGCAGCGCAGGCTTCTCACGCTCGAGCGGAAGCTGGCCAGAGGCACGAACGTCGCCCAGAAAACCGGGCTGAACCGGGGCATCAGCCGAGCCGGATGGGGAAAGCTGGTTACCCGGCTGGAAGAGAAGGCCCCCGGAAGGGTGGAGAAGATACCACCTGCGTACACCTCGCGGCGCTGCAGCGCATGCGGGCACGTGGACAAGGACAGCCGCGAGAGCCAAGCGCTGTTCCGGTGCACCGCCTGCGGTCACACGCTCAACGCCGACATCAACGCGGCACGCAACATCGCGGCGGGGCACGCCGTGAAAGCGCGGGGAGGCGACCGGAATGCCGGGCCTGCAAACCGCGAACCTCAACGAGACCTCCTCGCGTCGTAGTTGGAATCCCCCGGCCTTTAGGCGGGGGAGGATGCCAAGCCAAGGAAGGCTTGCACGTTGGCGCTGACGATCTTCTCCGCCCGCTCCGGGCCGACCGCATCGACGACCGACGACAGCGACCGCCGGGAGTAGCCGAAGGTGCTCTCGTTGTGCGGGAAGTCCGAGGACCACATGATCTTGTCGGCGCCGATCTGGTCGATCAGGCTAAGCCCGAGCGGGTCCACCATGAACGAGGAGTACATGTGGGTCCGCCAGTAGTACCGGACGTCGTGCTCCACCTCGCGGGTCCGCATGTGCTGGTACGACGCCAGCATGTGCTCGGCGTCTTGCAGCGCGGCCGGGACCCAGTTGACCCCGCCCTCGAACCACCCGATCTTCAGCCCTGGGTGGCGGTCGAGGATGCCGGTGAAGAGGTACTTGCCGAACATCTCACGGAACGAGGCGACCTGGCAGATCATCGCCACCAGCATCATGTTGTGCTCGCAGGGCGTGCTCAGCCCGGTCTCGCCGATGTGGTGGGCGACGCCGACGCCGGACTCCTCGATCGCGTCCCAGACCTCGGTCATCGCGGTGCTGCCGTAGTCCATCATCTTGCCGTCGTCGTCCTTGCCCGGGTTCAGTGGCAGCAGGAACGTCTTCAGGCCGAGCGCCTTCAGCTCGGTGAGCGTCCTGGTCGCCCCGGCGGCGTCCCACCAGTTGATCAGGCCGACCCCGTAGAACCGCCCGCGGGACCGCTCCTGCAGCTCGGCGATGTACTCGTTGTAGACGCGGAAGCACGCTTCCCGCAGCGCCTTGTCGGGGAAGTGCAGCAGCGCGAGCACCGCGTTGGGGAAGGCGAGTTCACGGTCGACGCCGTCGGCGGCGAGCTGCTCAAGCCGCCGGTCCAGGTCCGCGGTGCTCGACCCTTCCAGCGGGTCGTACTGCATCAGCACGTGGGTGAACTGGGGCGGCAGGAACGACGTGTCCATGGCGCCGAGCTCGAAGGCGCCGTCGCGATACCAGATGCGCGGCGCCTTCTCCCGCATCGAGGCGGGCAGGCGCTCGTAGAAGATGTCCTCGGCCAGCGAGATGTGGTCGTCGGCCGAGAACACCTGCGTCCCCTGTGGCAGCCCGACCGGGCCCGCCTCGGAGGCGACGCGGTCCTTGGGCGCTCCGAACCCTTCCGGCGGGTAGAACGCTGTCGGTTCGGTCAATGAGGTCATGGACGTGAGTGGAACACCAACCATCGGCCCATGTCAACCACGTGATTTAAAATCTATCTGACCGAACGATCGCTGTCGCCGCCTATCACCAGCTTCACCAGCGCTTATGCTTGGCAGACCCTTTGCCTTGAAATCAGTCAGTTGACTTAAGAGACAGAGCAGGGTTACGGTCACGGTCAAGCGGCCGAGGACAGGAGAGCCATTCATGAGAGTCGCGGTGGACCAGGACAGATGCATTGCGGCAGGCCAGTGCGTCGCGACCGCGCCGGATGTCTTCGACCAGCGGGACGAGGACGGCGTCGTCGTCCTGCTCAAGGCCGTACCCGGCGCCGACGAGGAGGACGACGTGCGGCGCGCGGCCGGGGTCTGCCCGGCGCTGGCGATCCAGATCCAGGACTGACCACCACCGGCCAGCGGGGCCGGCACCATAAGGAGCGAGATGACCTCTCCGCAGGCTCAGGACGCGACTGGCACCGGCGTCACTAGCACTGGCGACGCCCCGTTCTTCCCGATGAGCCGGGAGGCGGGCTGCCCGTTCGACCCGCCGCGGCATTTGCGGGAAGCGGCCGCCAGCCACCCGGTCTCCCGGGTCACGATCTGGAACGACAGCACCCCGTGGATCATCACCGGGCACGCCGAGCAGCGGGCCCTGCTCATCGACCCGCGGGTGAGCGTGAACGACCGGCTGCCCGGGTTCCCGCACTGGCACGCGGGCATGGAGCAGGTGTCGACGCGGCGGGCCCCGTCGGTGTTCAACACCGACCCGCCCGAGCACACGCGGTTCCGCCGCATGATGACGGCCCCGTTCACGTTCAAGCGGGTCAACGCGATGCGCGCGGTGGTCCAGGAGATCACCGACGACCTGATCGACCAGATGCTGGCCGGTCCCAAGCCGACCGACCTGGTCGAGGCGATCGCGCTGCCGCTGCCGAGCCGGATGATCTGCGCCATCATGGGCGTGCCGTACGAGGACCAGAAGACGTTCTCGGCCCAGGCGTCGATCGGGATGCACAAGGACGTCGGCGTTCAGGAGCAGATCGCGTCCTTCCGCTGGCAGCACGACTACCTCGCCGATCTGGTCCGGGCCCGGATGGCGCAGCCGCGCGACGACGTGGTCTCCGACCTGGCGCAGCGGGTAACCGACGGCGAGATCGAGGTCGAAGAGGCGGCCGCCATGGGGGTCGGGCTGTTCGTGGCCGGCCATGAGACCAGCGCCAACATGATCGCGCTGGCCACCGTGGCCCTGCTCGAGCACCCCGACCAGCTCGCCATCCTGCGGGACTCGGAGGACCCCCAGGTGGCGGCGACGGCCGTGGAAGAGCTGCTGCGCTACCTCGGCATCGTGCACATGGCCCAGCGGCGGATCGCCAAGGAGGACATCGAGATCGGGGGCCAGGTCATCAAGGCCGGCGAGGGCATCCTCATCGAGCTCGCCTCCGCGAACCGCGACCCCCGCGTCTTCCCCGACCCGGACGTTCTCGACCTGCACCGGACGGCCTCGGCCCACCATGCGTTCGGCTTCGGGCTGCACCAGTGCATCGGCCAGCAGCTCGCGCGGGTCGAGTTGCAGGTGGCATACGGCACGCTCTTCCGCCGCATCCCGACCCTGCGCCTGGCCACCAGCATCGACAAGATCGAGTTCAAGCACGACGGCATCGCGTACGGCGTCTATCACCTGCCGGTCACCTGGTGAGCGCCAGCGGCGGCGGAAGGTAAGGTACGGATCCGTGAACGAGCTAGACGGGCGGGTCGCGATCGTCACCGGCGGAGCCGGCGGCCTCGGCCGCGGTATCGCCGCGCGGTTCGTGGCCGAAGGGGCGCGGGTGGTCATCGCCGACGTGAACGAGGCCCACGGCAAGGAGGTCGCGGAATCACTCGGCCCAACCACAATCTTCCGCGCGGCCGACGTGGCCGACCCCGAGGATGTCCGTGGGCTGGTCGAATTCACCCTGCACTCGTTCGGCGGACTGCATGTGATGGTCAACAACGCAGGCGTCTCCGGCACGATGCACCGCAGCTTCCTCGACGACGACCTCGCCGACTTCAGCCGGGTGATGGGAGTGAACGTGCTCGGCGTGCTCGCGGGGACCACGCACGCGGCCCGGCACATGGCCACCGCAGGCGGCGGGTCGATCATCAACGTCAGCTCCATCGGCGGCCTGACCGCGGGCCGGTCGGTGATCACCTACCGGGCATCCAAGGCGGCCGTGATCCACGCGAGCAAGTCGGCCGCGATCGCCCTCGCCGAGTACAACATCAGGGTCAACTGCATCGCCCCGGGTCACATCGTGACCCCGCTGCTTGCGAGTTCGGTGGCCGGAAGGGCCGACGCGGACGCGACGGTGGCGGCGACCAGGAAGATGATGGACGCCACGCGGCCGCTGCAGCGCGCCGGCACCGCCGCCGATATCGCCGAGGCGGCGCTGTACCTGGCCAGCGACCGGTCGGCCTACGTGACCGGCATCGTCATGCCGGTCGACGGCGGTACGACGGCGGGAAGCACGGTCAACTTCGCCCGCCTGGCGCAGCAGGGCGCGTTCCAGGCGCCGTCCGGATGACGGGGTCCGCAGGCACGGGGTCCGCAGGCACGGGGTCCGCGGGCACGGGGTCCGCGGGCACGGGGTCCGCGGGCACGGGCAAGGCCTCGACGCGCGAGCTGATCCTCGACACCGCCGAGCGGCTGTTCGCGGAGCAGGGCATCTTCGCGACGTCCAACCGGCGCATCGCCGAGGCGGCCGGCCAGGGCAACAACTGGGTCGCGGGTTATCACTTCGGCACCAAGGCCGACCTCGTCCGGGCGATCACGCGGCGCTTCACGGCCGAGGTGGAACGTTCACGGATGCAGATGCTGGCCGGCCTCCCTCACCATGCCGGGCTCACGGAACTGCTCGGCTGCCTGGTGCGGCCGTGGACGGACCGGTTCGAGGCGCTCGGCCCGCACTCGTACTTCGCCCGGGTCTGCGCCCAGGCCATGAACAGCCCCACCCTGCGGCCGATCGTGGTCGAAGAGGGCAGCCATTCGGACTCCGTGGAGCAGACCTGGGAGGCGCTCGACAACTACCTTCCTGGCGGGGCCGACCTGAGCTCCGAGCTCCGCCGGGGAATGATGCAGCACCTCATCGTCTTCGTCTGCGCGGAACGCGAGGGCGCGCTCGCCGAGGGGCGACCCACCAGCAGGCAGACCTGGGCCGATGAGGCCAACGGCCTCATCGACGCGCTGCAGGGGATCATCACCGCCTCGATGACCGATCTCGCCCCGTCGCCCGTCCGGCGCAGGCCGTACGGGCGGGCCACCTGACGTTGCCGGCCGCCGCGGACAGCGGGGAAGCGAAGAAAGCCGACGCGCATGATCTTCCGCGAATTCCAACGAAACGTTTGTTCATTTGCGTCTACGTAGCCAACGGTGACGGCACCGTGTCGGTGATCGACGGACCGGTCAGCGCGCCTTTGGCCATCACCACCGCCGCCTTGCCTGCCGCCACCTGACACTCAACCAGTCCACCGGGGTCATCTCCGGCACCCCAGTCGTCTCCGGCACCGCCGACTTCACCATTCAGGTCACCGATACGGCGAGCCCGGCCAAGACCGCCGCGAGGCCCCTCTCAATCACTACCGGCGACTGCGCCCGCACCGTCACCGGCACCCGCCACGGCCCCTGACGATCAGGAAAGGTTCGCGTCCCATGGGCCGGGGTGCCGCCATGCTGCCATAAGAATGAGGCATGACGATGACAGAGGTTTTGCACCGGCTGACCTCTTACGAGCCGGGCCGTGCCTGGGATGCGCCCGTGAACGACCCGAGGATCCTGCAGGGCCTGAAGACGAACGACGCCGAGCGGAACACGCCCTTCGTGAAGCAGTATGCGGCGACGCTGCCGCGGGTCCCGCTGCCGCGCGAGTTCCCCTCGGCTTCTGATTCAGTGCTCGACGTGCTGGCGGGCACCGCGCATCCCGCGGCAGCCGCGCTTGACCTGACGAGGCTCAGCAGGCTGCTTCACCTGTCCGCGGGCGTGGTGCGCACGAGGACCTTCGAGAACGGGTTGGTGTACCCCTTCCGTGCTTCGGGCTCGGCCGGCGCGCGCTTCCCGCTCGAACTCTACGTCGCGATCCCCGAGGGCGGCATCCTGGCCGGTGTGCACTGGTACGACCCGGCCGGGCACGCGCTCGTTCAGGTCGGCCCGGCGCCGCGGGCCACCCGGGCCGCGGCCGCGCTTATCGTCACCGGCATCCCCTGGCGCACCGGCTGGCGTTACCGCGAGCGCGGGTACCGCCACATCTACTGGGATGCCGGGACGATGCTGTCTCAGACCCTCGCCCTCGCCGGCTCGGACGGGCTGGGCGCGCGCCTGTACACCGAGTTCCCCGATGCGGCCGTCTCAGGGCTCGTGGGCGCAGACGGGGTGCACGAGTGGCCGGTCGCGGTCGTCGCGCTCGGCCGGGGCACGCCCGCGCTGCAGGCCGCCGGAAGCGCCGTCGCCGGGGTGACGGACCCCGACCCCGTCGAGTTCCCGATCGAGACGGCGGCACAACGGGCAGGCGACATGGGCCGGCTCGGGGAGCCCTGGGGGCACGCGCACGCCGTCTCCGTACCGGGCCAGGGAACCGCCACCGTCGATGAGGTCATCGCCAGGCGCGGCTCCCAGCGCCGGATGAACCCCGAGCGTTCGCTGCCGCGCGAAACCGTGGAGACCTGCCTGACCCTCGCGCTGCGCGGCATCGATATCGAGCACTGGGTCGCCGTGCACGCGGTGGACGGACTCGAATCAGGGATCTACCGGTGGCCGGAGCTCGGCAAGCCGGCCCGCGCGGGCAGCGAGCAGGAGATGCGCGCCGAACTGCACCGCGTGTGCCTGGGGCAGGCGCTCGGCCGGGACGCCGCGTTCGTGGCCATCGCGGCCACCGACGTCGCGCAGTTGAGCGACCGCGCCTACCGCCGCGCCCAGCTCGCCGCCGGCCTCGCGGAGGGGCGGATGCACCTGGCCGCGTACGCGCTGGGCGCAGGCGCGACCGGGATGACGTTCCTGGACAGCGAGATCCCCGCGCTGATCCCGGGAGGCGGCCCGGACGCGCTCATCTTCACTTGCGTGGGCGTCCCGGCGAACGCCTCGAAGCCGGCGGGCCGCCCAGGCGAGCCCACGGTCATCGGGAAGAGGATCACGCCGACGCAGTGAGGCGCGAGCATGAGCAGGCGCGCAGCCGCACCACCCCGGCCAGCCGGATGCGGCACGATCGCGGGCACGGTCATGGCGACGTGGGAATAATGACGCCCCGTGTTAACGCACTGCTTTGCGGGGTAGTGGATTTCCCGGGCATGGCGTGACCATTCGTGCGCTGGCGGCAATGCCAGGACCGTGCAGGTTACGGTGCCCGAGGGGGATCGCCATGGCCTTGCGGATCATGTCGTCACGGGTGAGGCGGTTTGCGGTGCTGCGGCCCGGCTGGGTACCGGGCGGCGCGGATTGAAGTACCGAACCGCAGCCGGGGCTGCGCTGGAGCCCGGCCAGCGCGCGGCACATCGGGTTGGCTGGGGTTTTATCGCGCTGTACGCGTTGGCGTTTATGAGTACCAGCCTGTTGTTCATCGCACCCCTGCTGGTGACCTTGGCGTTGAAGGTAGATTCGCTGGTAGGGATCGGGCGGGCGCCGGACAGCTTGGCGCTTGTCGCCGGGACCGGCGCTCTGCTGGCGATGGTCGGTAATCCGTTTTTCGGCAGGATGAGCGACCGCACCGCGTCGCGGCTGGGCATGCGCCGGCCATGGATGGTTATCGGCCTGGTGGGCGGTTCCCTCGGCATCCTCATCGTCGCGCTCGCCCCCAGCATCCCGGTCGTCCTGGCCGGGTGGTGTATCGTCCAGGTGTTCTTCAACGCGCTGCTCGCGGCCATGGTGGCGGTGCTGCCGGATCAGGTCCCCTCCGTTCAGCGCGGCCTGGTCTCCGGTGTCCTGGGTGTATGTCTGCCCGTCGCGTCGGTGTGCGGCACGTTCCTGGTCAAACTGTTCACCGGCAACATGCTCGCCATGTTCTTGGCCCCATGCGCGATCGGCGGATTTTTCATCCTCCTTTTCGCGGTCAGCCTGAACGATCGACGGCTGGCCAAGGCGGACAAGTCAGCCTGGTCGCTGCGGGAATTTGCCGGCACGTTCTACGTCAACCCGCGGAAGAACCCGGACTTCGCCTGGGCTTTCGCCAGCCGCTTCATGTTCGTGATGGCGTACGCGTTCCTGATTACCTACCAGGCCTACTACCTGCTGGACAAGATTGGCACCGCCAAGGCCGACGTGCCGCAGCAGATATTCCTGGGCACACTCGCCCAGTCCGCCGTCATCGTCGCCGCTTCCCTCATCGGCGGGAGGCTCTCTGACCGGACGGGCCGGCGGAAGATCTTCGTCCTTGTCGCGTCGATCGTGTACGGCCTGGCGTTGTTCGTGGTTGCCGTCGCCAGCGGCTTCAATGGTTTCCTGGTCGGCATGGCCATCAGCGGACTCGGCTTCGGCGTGTACGTGGCCGTGGACCTGGCGCTTGTGGTGGACGTGCTGCGGGACACCCGCAACGCCGCCAAGGATCTCGGCGTGTTCAACATCGCCGGCGCACTTCCCTTTTCGATCGCGCCCGCGATCGCGCCGGTCATCCTGGCCTTCGGCGGCGGCAGCTACGGCGTGCTGTACACCGTCGCCGGACTGTGCGCCATCATCGGAGCCTTCGCCGTCCTGCCCGTGAAGGATGTCCGATGAGCACTCAGGGGGCACCGACGCCCGGCAACACGGCCGCCCTTCCAGGGCGGCCGGGTTGCCGGGCCGTGGGCTAGGCAGAGACGCCGCGCTCGGCGAGCGGCGCGCTGGCGGCGTCCATCGCGGCGGTGATCGGGGAGGGCCTGAAGCCCTTCACGACCAGCCAGACCCCAAGCGAGAACTCCCAGACAGCCACCGGGGCGAAACCCATCGCGAGCACGGTGATCTGGTGGTCGGTGCGGAACAGGGTCGTGACGACAGAGGCGATGAGCAGGGGGGCTCCGATGAGTCCCAGCACGGGAAGGATGCGCGGCACGAGCCGGGACCGGTACAGCAAGGAGCCAAGCAGCAGTGCGTTGATAGCTGGCATGAGGCTCTGCCCGAGCAGGAACGTCCAGTTGTAGACCGCGACGTGGGAGGCGGCGGTGGCGACGAGCGCGGCCGCGCTTGCCCCGGCCGCGCCGCCCATTTCCTGCCGCAAGCTTGCCAGCGACAACAGGCTGACGACGCCGACAAGGATCATGCCGCCTTCGATGACGCGGGCGGTGACAAAGCCCAGCGCGACGCCTTCGTTCTGCCGTTTGACCACCGGGTACAGCGTGACCGCGGTGCCGACGCCAGCCAGGGCGACGATCAGCTCGAGGAAGCCGCCCACGAGCACGGCGGTGTGGCTTCCGGAGCTGAGGATCCAGTTGTGGTCCTTGACGGGGCCGTAGAGGGCGAGGGTGGGGATCGAGATGAAGGTGATCAGGTAGAAGACGCCCGCGACGAGCGCGGTCTTCCTTGTCGGGCTCATCGGGATTCTTTTCGCCGGCGGTTTGGTCGCTGGGGGCTGGAGGATGGTGGTCATGTCGGTCTCCTTTTCGTGCAGCTGCTGAGTTACCGGGCCTCGGCGGCGGGCGCCTCGGGATGGTCGGGGTCGACGTGGTTGACCGAGATCAGGGGCAGGCCCAGGTCGCGCGTTTTCTGGAGCAAGCCGTAGAGCGCGGCCTGGTCGGCTACGGGGCCATGGATGGTGGTGGTGCCGTCGCTCTCGTTGGTGAGGCTTAGTCCGTCGAACCAGGCGGACCACCGGCGGTGGAGGTGCCCCTTGAGGCGGATCTCGTACTGTCCGGGGCCGTGATAGCCGCCGGCTGACGTCTCGCTCATGGCGCTCCTCTTGTCGTTACCCCCCTGGCTGGATCGCCGCCGGCGTTGCGAACGCTCTTGGGTCTGATCGGAAGCTACGAGCCGATGTGGTGAGCACGCATCACCACACCTGGTGATTGATGTGGTGATTCAGGCGACCGGCGGGCGCCCTGTTCCTGTGGTGGGTGCCAGACGGGTCAGGGGTGGCGGCTGCGGGTTCGCGGCAACAGGTCGAGTTCCGCGGCCCGGCGGAGCGCTGCCCTGCGGTTGGTCACGCCGAGCTTGGCGTAGATGTTCTTGGTGTGCGTCCGCATGGTGTTCAGGGACACCATGAGCTCGCGGGCGATGGCCGGGCCGTCCAGCTCGGTTCCCAGTAGCCGCAGCACGTCGAGTTCGCGTTCGCTCAGCGGGTCGATCAAGGCCTGCCTGACGGGACTGTCCGGCCCGGTCTCGCTCACGGCGGCCAGCAGCCGGCGGACATAGCTCCGCCTGGTCTCCTGTTTCGCGGCCGCTCTCAGCAGGGCAGCCATCGGCGGGCCCTCCTCCGCGAAGACCCGGACATAGCCCTCCGGCTCGGCCAGCGCCACCGCGCGTTCCAGGAAGCCAAGCGCAGCCGGGATGTCCTCCAGTGCCTGGTGCGCGAGCGCCCGCAGCACCAGGATCTCGATGACACGCCCCGTCCTGCGCCCCTCTTCCGCCCTCAGCAACAGGCGCTCAAGGAGCCTGGCCGCCTCGTTAAGGGAAGACTCCGCACGCTCGCCCTCATGCCGCGCCAAGAGCAGCCTGGCCAGGGTGATGTGCTCGAACTCGCGCAGGTAGCTGAGGTCGTCATCAACGGACAGGCCCTGCTCACGCGCCCAGCCGAGAGCTTCACCGAGTCTGCCCTGCGCGATCCAGACCCTTGCCCGCAATGCCGGGACCGGCCGCACATTCGGGAAGAAGTCGCTCACATAGAGTCGCTCTGCCTCGTTGAGCAGGTCAAGCGCGCCGGGCAGGTTCTCCTCAGCCTGCGCGACCCGGGCCATCGCCACCCGCCAGCGGTACCGGTTCTGCGGCAACCCGGTGTGCTCACCCAGCTCCTGGCTTCGCTGCAGATGCTGGGTGGCGGCCCGCAGGTCGTCGCGCTCACGGGCGATCTCACTCATGCCCACGAACATGTCTGCGGTTCCCCGCAGCACTGGCCCACCTTGCTCAGGTCCGAGCGGCAATGCCTGCTCGTAGGTGCGCAGCGCCTCGCCGAGACGGCCCTGCGTGATCCGGATGTCCGCAAGCGCGATCGAGCAGCCCAGGATGTCAGCGACAAACCCGGCCCGGCGCAGCCCGGCCACGCACGCGGAGTAGGCCCGGTGCCCGGCCTCGAGGTCCCCGCGGCCCCAGTAGACGAGCCCCAAAAGTGCCGATGCCGACGCGCGGCAGAGGTGATCGTCGTCAGCCGCGAGTTCGAGCGTCCGCTGGGCGTGCCGCAGGGTGCCGGGAAGATCACCGCGGGCCAGAGCCAGCCCCGCGCGGTACATCTCGATCGTCCCCGGGAGACGGCGGTACTCCTCCTCGTCGGTGACGACCATCTCCGCCGGCGGGGACTGGGATCCCGCACGGGCACCGGTTGGCGGGTCCAGCCACCGCTCGGCGTCCCGGAGCCGGCCCTCAATTCCCTCGAGCTCGCCCCCAGTCAGCAGTGCCCCGGCGAAGCCGACGCTGAGCACGGGCCTGACGCGGACCAATTCGTCGGGGATCATCTCAAGCCAGCCACGCACCGTGGCCTCCTGCCTGGTCCTGGCCATTGCCGGGAGCGCCCGCTCGATCAGGTCCGCTGCCCGGCTGAAGTCCCGGGCGGCCAGCGCGTGGCCGATGGCCAGGGACTGCTCGCCGCTGCGCTCGTACCACGCGCTCGCCCGCCGGTGCAGGTCCGGCACCTGGCCGGGCTGCTCGTCAAGCAGCCGCGCCTGCAGCACGTCGGCAAACAGGTGGTGATAGCGGTACCACTGGCGGCGGTCATCCAGCGGGACCAGGAACAGGTTCCCCCGCTCCAGCGCCTCCAGCATCGCCTTGCCGCCCCCCTGCCCGGTCACCGCATCACACAGCGGGCCGCTCAGCCGGCCCAGGACCGAGGTCTGCAGCAAGAACGCCTGGACCCGGTCTGGCTGACGCGCCAGCACCTCCTCGGCCAGGTAGTCGACGACGTAACGGTCATCGCCCGCGAAGCCGGCGATGAAGCCGGCCACGTCGTCCCGCCCCTGCATCGACAGCGCCGCCAGCTGGAGCGCGGCGATCCAGCCCTCGGTGCGGGCCTCAAGCGCGGCCACATCCCGCGCCGTCAGCTGCAGGCCCATCATCTCGTTGAGGTACGCCGCGGCCTCATCGGGCGTGAACCGCAGCTCGGCCGCGCGGATCTCGGCCAGCTCACCGCGCGCCCGCAACCGGGCCAGCGGCAACGCGGGATCGGCCCGGCCGGCGATCACCACGTGCAGCCGCGGCGGCAGGTGGTCGAGCAGGAACGCCATCGCGTCCTGCACAACGGGCGCGTCGATGACGTGGTAGTCGTCGAGCACCAGCACGATGTCGTCCGCGACGGCGCCCAGGTCGTTGAGCAGCACGGTAAGCACCGTCTCGTTCGGCTGCGGCCCGGGCGCCTGCAGGAGAGCCAGCGCGCCCTCGCCGACCCCGGGTGCCGCCGTCCGGAGCGCGGCGATCACATAGGTCCAGAAGGACGCTGGATCGTTGTCGCCCCGGTCGAGCGACACCCAGGCGGCCAGCCGCTCGCCGGCGGGCGTGGCCGGTCCCGCCAGCCATTCAGTCAGCAGCGTCGTCTTGCCGAACCCGGCCGGCGCGGAGACGAGGACCAGCCTCGACGCGGCCCCGCGGTCCAGCCGCTCGCTCAGCCGCGGACGCGGCACCAGGCCACGCCGAGACCGCGGGACATACAATTTCGTCTCGAGCAGGGCGGCCGGCCGGGCCGGGGGCGGTCCTGGCGGGACCGGTTCTGCACTGAGCGAGGGGTCCTGGGCCAGGATGAGGGCCTGAAGTTCGCGCAGGGCCGGGCCAGGGTCGATACCGAGCTCGCCGGCCAGGCGGTCGCGGACTTCGGTGTAGGCGTGCAGGGCCTCGGCCTGCCGGCCGGCCCGGTACAGGGCCAGGATGAGCAGCTCCCACAGGCGCTCGCGCAGGGGGTGCTCCCGGCACAGCGCCTCCAGTTCGGCGGCGAGCCCGCCGTGGCGGCCCAGCGCCAGGTCCGCGCCCGCCCGGGTCTCGACCGCCACCACCGTCAGCTCGCCCAGCCGCGCTCGTTCGGCATCAAAGAAGCCCGAGTAGGTGAAGTCGGCCAGCGGCTCCCCTCGCCACAGCCCGAGCGCCTCACCTAGGGCGGCGGACGCGTCCGCGGCCTGGCCAGCCGCTGCCAGCTGACGTCCCCGCGCCACCAGCAGCTCGAAGCGGACGACGTCGACATCATCGGCGCCGACATCAAGGGCGTAGCCCGCTTCGGTCGTGACGACCGCAGCAGGCCCGAAGGTGCGGCGCAGCTGGACGATCTGGGCGTGCAGGGCGTTGGCCGGGTGGGCGGCCTGCCCGTCGCCCCACAGCACGTCGATCAGCCGGTCGGCGCTGACCGGCTGCCCCGGCCGCAGCGCCAGCAGGGCCAGCAGCGCCCGCTGCTTGGCCCCGCGGACCGGCACCGGCACGCCCGCTTGCTCCGCTTCGAGCTCACCGAACAGCCGTACCTGCATGACCTCACCATAGGTCCCGCCTCAGCGCCACGACAGTGCTGCCTCAGCCGCCGGGCGCAGGCTGCCATCTAGAAGAACCAGCCAGATCGAGGGAAGGACAAGCAATGAGCGCGATCACTGCCACCATCGAGAAGCCCGCCAGTAAAGCCGCCCGGGTCCGCTTGCGGTTGCTGGCCGCCTTCCTGCCCGTCACCGCCGTGCTTTACGTCGGTGCCGAGGCACTGGACCCCCGGGGCACCGACCAGGTGGTGACCAGTACGGCCACCGCGCTGCGGCTGCTGCCCATCGCGGCGGCCCACTCGTCCCAGCTGTACCTGTCGGGTTCGCTGTCGGTGCTGGCGCTCGGCGGCCTGGCGGTGTCGTACGCGGCGATCGCCACGCTGGTCACCGGACGCGGCTGGGTGATCGCCACGATCGCCGCGCTGCTTGGCGGCCTGGGCGCGTTCGCCGGGGCCGTGCTCAACATCCTGGGCGGGATCAGCCTCGCGGTTGCGGCCTCGGCGCACACGACCCCGGCCGCGTCGGCCCGGTTCCTGGTGACCGGCTTCGGTTCCTGGCCGGCTCAGGCCGCCGGGTACGTCTACTTCGCCAGCGAATACGCCGCGCCGGTCGTCATGGGGTACGCGCTGTGGCGCAGCCGCGCCGTGCCGCGCTGGCTGGCCGTGCTGTTCACCGTCGGCCTTGAGGTCGCCGAGTCAATGGGCGCCATCGGCCCGACGGTCGTGCTGTTCATGCTGCCGTTCGCCGCCGCGATGATCCTGCTCGCGGCCCGGATCTGGCAAGCCGCCGCCCGTCCGGCCCCCATGAGCAATCCGGAGCAAGCCGACCACGCGGGCCGCCTGGCCGGTTCAAGCAAAGGAATCTGAAGGTCGGGTGAGAACTCTGAGTTGGCTGACCCGGCAACCTCGGTGCGAGTCAAAGCACAGAACATGGAGTACAACATGACCGCTCTATCCTGGTCCGTGCTGGTCATCGGGGCTGTCCTGACGGTGCTCTTGTTCGCGTTCGGTGTGCGCCGGCTGATCGGGGTGCGCCTGCCGCCGCTGCGCACGCTGGCCGCCGCGATCATCGCGGTGCTGGTGTTCTCGCCGATCGTCACGGCCATGATCGGCGGCCCTGCGTTTCCCAGGAAGGGCAGCGCGCTGCCCGCCCTGTGGTTCGTGATTCTCGGGGCGGTCATCGCGCTGCTGGCCGGCCTGGTCTTCCTGGTCATCGCCGAGGCACTGGTGCCCAGCGGGACGGTGCCCGGGCCGGTCTACGTGCTGCGCGCCACGCGAGGGCGGATAGGCCGGGCCCGGCGCTACTGGCAGATCACCAGGATCCTCGCGCGGCGCGGGCTGCTGCCCTACCAGCGGGGCGGGCGCCGGTCGGAGCTGGGCACGCCGGAGGGCCGGGCCCGGCTGGCCCACTCGGTCCGATTGGCCATGGAGGACGGCGGGGTCACGTTCGTCAAGCTCGGACAGGTACTGTCCACCCGCCGTGACCTTCTCCCGGCCGAGTTCATCAGCGAGCTGAGCCGCCTGCAAGACGACGCCGTCGGAGTTCCCTGGCCCGCGGTCGAGCGTCAACAGCGTTGCGGCCGCCCCGCGTTGCTGATGGTGCTTTAACAGTGACTGGTCGGTCCGCCGCGCGGTTTGGGTTCACATAGCGCTTCTTGCTGTTATCTGAATCGTCGACAGGGGTGAGACCGGACGCGGCATCGGGGTTCCGGCGGCACGCTTTCTGCTGGCATGCTCTGTACGTGGCGATAGTTCAGGCCGATCCCGGGCCGGATGACCGGGTCACCGCGGCCGGCCGGCTGGCTGGGGCGCGCGCGCTGTCCGTAGCCTGGTGGCGGCGCCTGGACTCCGGCGACCGGGCCGCGCTCGGCCTGTGGGCCGCCGCGCACCTGGCCCTGTTCGTTCTCGCCTGGGCGGCCGCGTGGGTGTACCGCGGTGACCCCAGCCACGCGCCGCTGACCGGCGCGTTCCAGCACTGGGACGCGAGCCTGCTCCAGCGCATCGCTCAGCACGGTTACTTTGCCGGGAACTCGCCCCCCAACGGCACCGTCATGTTTCCCGGGTTCCCGCTGACGCTGGCGGCGGCGCACCTGATCGTGCGCAACTGGACGCTGTCGGAGCTGGT
>Ga0265342_10001466_pt1 | contig 21949 bp, 18 predicted proteins | sample 4CB327metaG_FD_203125 | JGI IMG/M metagenome (GOLD analysis project Ga0265342, IMG submission 203125) | Rhizosphere microbial communities from Carex aquatilis grown in University of Washington, Seatle, WA, United States - 4-CB3-27 metaG | ecosystem: Host-associated > Plants > Roots >... | reverse complement strand
CTATGTTGCCAAGAGATGAACACTGGTAAATCAGATTGCCTTCCTGTTCTTCAAGCTGCAGGGCTTTCTTAAAGTACTGAACTGATGTGGTAAAATCGCCTATTTCCTGGTAAACTATCCCGATGTTGTTAAATAATGAATGCGGTATTGATTTCTTTAGCTCAGAATAAATATTCAGAGCTTCATAGTAGCTCGCAAGAGAACTGGAAAGATTATTCATTTCCTGGAAAACCAGGCCTATATTTGAATAAACAACCGCAAGATAAGCTCTATCCCCGATAGCATGAAGTTTTTCAACACACATATCAAAATACCCGATGGCTTTGTTGTAATCGCTTAAGCTGTAATATACATTACCAATCGAGTTAAGCGATCTGATCTCACCGCTGATATCATTTAACTCTTTGTATATATCCAGCGATTCGTTGTAACATTTTACAGCAGTATCAAAATTTGAGAGCTGCCTGTGGCAAATTCCTTCGCTGAGCTTCGCCTTTGCCCAACCGGCCTTATAATCAATAGAATTACTAATAGTTAAGGCTTCTTTAAGAATATCAAGAGACCTCTCGGGCTTTATCCTGGCTTCTTCTTTTGCGCTGTTAACCAGTAAATCAACCTTTTCGAAGTTGTTCCTGCAGTCTTTTTTTATTTCTTTTGTTTCCATTCTATTGTTGATATTCTATCTCTACCGGATAGGGTTATTTAATTAGCGACATTTTCTTTACATCCCTGTAACCTGCGGAACTGAGCTCGTAGTAATAAATCCCGGATGCCAGGTTTGAACCTTTAAAACTTAATTCATGCGAACCTGCCCTCAAATAACCATCTACCAGTACGCTTACCGCTCTTCCCGTCAAATCATATACAACAAGCTTAACATATGATTCTTTCGGAAGATCAAATTTAATAATTGTGGCAGGATTGAATGGATTCGGATAATTTTGATATAAACTAAATTCGTTTGGCAAGTTATCATTTGAAGTGTTTTGATTGGATCCATCCCAAACCAGCATCATTGTAGAAATTTCAGATTGTTCATCACCGTTGTTTGGCCCGGCCGTAATTTCGCTGTATCCTGTTACATAGATATTATTATTCCATGTGGCAACGCTGGTTGCAATATCATTGGTGGTTGGCGTATAAGTATACCTTGAAACCTGCAGCTGGCTACCGGTGATATCAGAATATTTTATAGTTGCGTAGTCATAATTATTTGCAGCCCCCATACTTTCGCCAGTTACTGCAACGCCGGTTGTAACGCCCAGAACATTATGAATAATTGCGATTGCATTTGCCCTGTCATCGCTGTGTCCGGGTCCGTCATATAATGAAACCCAGGTCTGAATTCCCTGCGGTGTATATTTAATGGTAACATAGTCATTTCCATGCGCTACACTCGCGCCATATCCGGTAACATAAATTGAACCGTCCGAATCCACAGCAATTCCAAGCGCTCTATCGCTTTTTCCGGCTCCGCCGTTATAAGTCTTTAACCATTGTAATGTCCCGGAAGAATTATATTTCATTGTCAGGAAGTCGGTAGAATTTTTTGTGGCGGCAGTTGAATAACCGGTAAGAATAATATTATTTGAGGCATCTACAGCAATTCCAAACGCTCTGTCATCAGAGTTTGCAGCGGGATTATTGTATGTCCTCATCCAGTTCTTAGAGCCCGCTGAACTATACTGGACCAATAATACATCGTTTCCGGTACTTGTAGTTGTATAACCTGCTACATCTATGTTACCCATATGATCGACTGCAATTCCGAATCCTTTGCTTTCCAGATTCTGCGGCCCTTTTTCCAATTTTGACCATATCATTGTTCCATTATGGTCATATTTGAGAGTGACCATATTGAAAACATTAATTGAATCTGTGCAATATCCGGTAATATATATGTTACCGCCCGGATCCAGAGCCAATGCAAGTCCTTCATCATCAGCAAAATGATTATTGGCTGTATAATTCCTGGCCCATTGCATTACTCCTGATGGATTATATTTTAATAATACTACGTTGTACGAACTCCCAATATAGCTGGCAGTTCCGGTAACATAAACATTTCCGGAATTATCAGTTGCAATTCCAAAACCCCTGTCATCAGTATTACCTGTTCCGTTATAAGTCTTTTTCCATAATGTATCGCCGCTGGAATTAAATTTTATTGTTATTATATCCAGTCCTGTGCTTTGTCCAAGTGCACTGCCTGTAATGTAGCTGTTTCCTGAGTTATCAACGCATATGGCAGCGCCTTTTGCATTAATAACATTATTATCTCCGGGGCTTGAACCAGAATAATTCGTGATCCATTGAGAGCTTGCAGCCCCACACATTAACAACAGCAACGTAATAGATAAGATTAGTTTCATCATTTTATTTGGTTTATCAATAAAGTTATAGATTCAGAAGAATTCAGGAAAATTGAAATACCGCAATTATGAACTATATTTTATATTTTTTCATATCACACTTGTATAAATACATCGTCATCATCATTTCGATAATATTCAATTTCTTACAATACAAATTTGATGAATTATGATTAATATGAGTATAGTTGATATAGGGTATGAAGAAAAAAATAGTAAATTTACGGTATACGGAAAACTTGAGAAAATGATGAAATTTGGCAAATTTTGAAGAAAACGATGATTAATAACGTTTGCGGTGATAAATAAACTACGAGGCTCAAATCGTAAATAGGTTAGTATTTTTAGTTAACCAAACATGCAGAAGCAATCAGAAAAAATTGCCAATCTCTCGCAAATGCTTAATTAATAACAACTAAGAAGGTATGTCATATTGAAACAAAGGCGGGTTCATTTTATTGTCAGATTTATAATTTAAGAGATTTATCTCATTTCTTCGAAGTCGCTCTTGCTTGTAAATTGCGTTTTTAGAACTTATTGCGCCTGGGCTAAGTTGATAGTAATATGCATTGTTAGCTTAATTCAGGTTTACTATTCTTGTCTTTAGCGCATTGGATACGCCTGTGACTGTGTAAAGCGCTTCATCAACCGCCTTATTATGGCCTTCTTTTTGACCATTCTTAAACAGACAAAAGGCGCTTCCAATACTGTAAGACAGGTTCGAACCCTGTATGCGCTGCAAATTTAATTCTGAAAGTATTTGGAATTTTTCCGGATACTCCAGGTCTACACTATCAACTTTTCAAAAAAGGAAATCAATATGATGAACAAGAAAAATCTGCTGATAATAACAATCGCGTTACTATCATTCACACTAATTAACTGCGGTAAAGATACCACAAAAAAAGATTCGGATACCGATAAAACTAAAGTAACCGACACTACAAAAAAGGCTCCTGTAACACCTACTATAAACAAAGATTCTTTAGTGATCGCAATTTCTGTTTACAGAGGCGAAGGCGAGAAAAAGCTTCTGGATAATACTTTAAAGAGAAAGACAGTAGACTTAAAAACATCGACCGCGAACGAGGATACAAAACAGAAATGGGAAAAAGTTGACGGCTATTTTGAAGGCGATAAGCTTGTGAGGATTCAAACATATCCTCATAAAGGCATCAGCGAAAGAACGGAAGAATTTTACGTGAAAGACGGCAAATTACTGTTTGCATTTATTCAGGATAGCGGCGTAAAACATGAAGGCAAAGATACCGGCGAGCCCGGCAAAGAATTTTATTTCGATAATAATAAGCTTATAAAATACGTTAATACAAGCGGCGAAAAAGATGCCGATTTAGATGCCACAATGAAAATGTACGAATCAAAATTACCTGTAGAAGTAAATGAATTGATAGGTCTTTTGAAAGATGCTAAATAGAAGGGCCTGCTAATAAGAAATCAACAATTTTAGCGGTTCACCAATAAGGTGAGGATAGATATATATCTGTCTTCACCTTTTTTATATTAAGAAATATGACCTTTTTGAGCGTATGGCATTAACTTTATACCCTCCCCAGTTATAAAGAGTACTATTTCCCCATTTTAAAAATGAAAAAATGTAAGCTCACATAAGCTCATTATTCGAAATTAGAAATCATAAAAAGAGATATTATAAAAAAACTTATCCTATTCATTTGTCATGCCACGAATGATTTAAAGCGATTCTATTTTCATTTTTCTTCATGCAGAAATTTCTTCATCAAAGAGGTTAAACCCAAATATTATATTTGTATTAAATGTGAACGACGAAATGATTTTATAGATTTCTATTCTCAAGAATACGTTTTGTGTTTAATCTGTTTGCAACAGATTAGGAGTTAAAAAAATGCTTTACTTTATTTTACTTGCCGTATTACTGATCATCTTTACCAAAGGGTTAATACCGAATCGCTCAAAGAAAATTGAAGGGCGCAGTTCAAGATAGATTTCGAACCAAATAAAACCCGGCCAATTTCCTGAAATGACCTTCCACAAAAGGAACATTCCCCCGTTTATTATCGCATTTAATTAGTTCAAAAATTGCAATAAATTTGCTGTTTTATAAGCGCCTAGAGGTTTGCGCTATTAGTCCGCATACTTCCTCACCTGATTGACTACATAATTCTGTTACTTCATACATGCTCTTGTGGCCTTGATTTTTGCTTTCATTAACTTAAGTTTGATTGGGTGTAAAATATTGAAGGGAGAGAGAATTACTTATGAAGATCTATATTTCTACTTTTGTTCTTTTAGTTTCGCTGGGACTTTTTATTTTTAGCGGCTGCGATTCTGCAACTGACAGCAAAGCAGTTTCCGTATCTACTCCAACCCTCGTATCGCCTGCAAATAATGACAGCATGATTTCTCTGACTCCGACATTCAAATGGAGCGGAAGCGCCGATAAGTTTGAAATTGGGACGGATCAAAGTATCAGTCATATATCTTATTCATGTAATATCACAGACTCAACTTACACTTTGCCGGCATCAAACGCCCTGTTGCCCGGTTCGTGGTATTATTGGAACGTGGGAGCTACTTCAGGCAGTTCAGTTAACTGGTCGCACACAATATACGGTTTCAAAACGAGGCCATAAAGGATCTTACTATAGTTTTAGGAGCGCCTTGCTAAAACGATGCGCTCAATATTTTTTCTTCAATCTGGCGAGAACATCGTCCCTGCCAAGAACAAATGCAATTACACCAAGTTCCGGTCCGTGTTCCTCGCCTGTCATAGCCAGCCTGACAGGCTGAAATAAATTCTTTCCTTTTATTCCCGTTTCTTTCTGAATTTCATTAAGCAATGGCTTAAAATTATCTGTTGTTATTTCTGTAAGCTGTTCTAATTTATTTATTAGCGCTGCTATAACATTATTTGAGGTCTCGTTTTCCAATATAAGGCGCTGTTCATCGTTCAGGCTTTTGTTCATTTCGTAATAGACTCTCGCCTGCTCTGCAGCTTCATCAAGTTTGCTAATATATTTTTTGATTGCATCTACAACTCTTATAGTTTTAGAATTGTCTGAAAGGTCGTAACCGGCGGCTGAAAGGTATGGGATGCAAAGTTCTGTCAGTTTCTCAGGATCATAATTCTTTATATACTCAGCATTCATCCAATTCAGCTTTTCAACGTTGAATACTGCCCCGGATGAATGTACTTTTTCTATATTGAACAATTTTATTAATTCATCAAGCGAAAATATTTCCCTGTTGTCCCCTTCTCCTGGATTCCACCCAAGAAGCGCGATAAAATTAATTAGCGCTTCTTTCAAATACCCTTTTTTAAGATAGTCTTCCGTCGCAACATCGCCCTGCCGCTTGCTGAGCTTGGTTTTATCAGGATTCAATATCAATGGCACGTGCGCCATTTGCGGAACTTCCCATCCAAATGCATTATACAGAATAATATGTTTTGGAACGGAAGTTAACCACTCCTCACCTCTTATAATATGCGTAATATTCATTAAGTGGTCGTCAATTACATTCGCTAAGTGATATGTTGGATAACCATCGCTTTTCAATAAAACCTGGTCGTCAATTAAATTAGTTTCTATCTTTACCGTACCGCGAATGATATCATTGAATTTAATTTCTGAATTAAGCGGAACCCTCAGCCGCACAACATGCGGAACGCCTGAATTCAATTTTTCTTTAACTTCGTTTTCTGTGAAATTCCTTGCTCGCCTGTCATACATGGTCTGTTTTCCCATTGACTGCTGTATCTTGCGCATTTCATCAAGTTCCTGCTCGGTTTCAAACGCATAATAAGCGTGCCCTTTTGCAATCAGCTCATCGCAGTATTTCTGATAAATCTCCAGCCGCCGGGATTGGAAATAAGGGCCAAAATCCCCGCCGATCTCAGGACCCTCATCATAATGCAATCCCATTTCATTAAGTACTTTTATTAAATTCTCAACTGCGCCCTCGACTTTACGGCTCTGGTCTGTATCCTCTATTCTAAGTATAAATTTACCGCCGTTGTGTTTAGCAAACAGGTAATTGAACAATGCGGTTCTTAGACTGCCTATATGAAGATAGCCGGTCGGCGAAGGCGCAAAACGAACGCGAATTTGGGAATTATTCATGAAGTTTTGGGAATGCTGCATCTGATTTTATTATTGAATACCAAAAGCAAATATAATTTTTTAAATTGACTGTTAACAGGAAATAACAAAAAAATGGATCTTAATTCCAAATCACGCTTCTCGGATCGTGTTGAAAATTACGTCAAATACCGCCCGCATTATCCGAAGGGAGTAATTGAATATCTCAAAACACACGGGATATTGAAAGCCGATTCTACCATTGCAGATATCGGCTCCGGCACCGGGATTTCTTCGGAATTATTCCTAGAAAACGGAAACACGGTTTACGGCGTTGAGCCCAACGCTGAAATGCGCGAAGCAGCTGAAAATATTTTTAAAGACAACCAGAAATTCATCAGCATTGACGCAACTGCCGAAGAAACATCTTTGAAAGATAAATCCATTGACTTAATTATCGCCGGACAGGCTTTCCATTGGTTTGATGTTGAAAAAACGAAGATTGAATTTAAACGAATTCTGAAACCCGGCGCTTATATAATATTAATATGGAACAAAAGAAAACGCGGCGACTCCCCTTTCCAGGAAGAATATGAAAACCTGTTATTAAAATACGGAACCGATTACAAAGAAGTCGGGCATCAAAACATCGGCAAAGAAGGACTGAGCATTCTGTTTGACGGCAAGTTTGAACAAATAAATTTCGATAACAAACAGGTATTCGATTTTGAAGGATTTAAAGGGAGATTATTATCTTCATCATATGCGCCAAATGAAGGGCAGGCAAACTATCAGCTCATGCTTGAAGATTTGAAAAACATATTCGATAAATATAAAAAGAACGGGGCAATTAGTTTTGAATACATTACCGAAGTTTATGCTGGGGTTCCGTGAAATTCAATAATGCCTTAAAATATTCTGGTCTTCGTCACATCATAAAGGCATTTATAAATTAAAACAAAGATTCCCGCTTTCGCGGGAATGACAGCATATTACAATATTTTACAAAATCGTACCCGGTTTCAGAACCTAATAATCGATAAAAAAGTTATATTAGTATACAAAATAAGAAAGGAATTTATGTCTAACCTGTTAAAATTGTTCATTTTGCTTACTATTCTTGCTTCAACTGCAATATTCTATACGTCCTGCGGAAGCGATAACCCGATTACGCAAATTTTCAGTAATGAAGTATCTGCAAAACAAAGACTGGACTCTGCAAATGCCGAGTCTTCCAGAAATTTCCCGGGGTCAAAACTGGTTTTGATATTCGGTAAGAATGTCAAATCGGATGGAAAGACGGATATATCAACATACAGCGCCATAACGGATCCAAGCCAGATCGGTACATGGCTCTATATTTACAGGGTTCCCAGCGATACCGCTAACTTAAGAGTTTACACACCAAACCCGTTGCCCGGTTCCAGCGATTGTATTGAGCTTACTTCATTTTTCAGTATCAGCGAGATTATAGGATTGATACAGGATACTTCGGCGAAAAACATTGTTTCCGGCGCATTGACTCTTTTGACAAACGCAAACGTAAATATAACTACAACATCTTCCACATTAATAGATAGCGATGTATCTTTAGGGCTTGCGAACACAACAAGTCCAATTATCAAATTCGATAACAATTTTACGCCTGATACAAGTTTGGTAAACGGCAGCACATTTTTCTCTGCCGGCACAAATCAAACTATCAACATGTTTTTGATTCCCGCCGCGGGCACTTTAAACCTGCCTCCGGAAATACCACAGCTAACTGGTTTTCCGGCCGACTTATGGGTTGTGAATTACAAGAAAAATACATCCGATAATTTGATACTGGGCACGGTAGTTCAAAGCGGCCAAATAATGGGAATATCCCAGCTTGGCTTACAAAGCAAAGTAATAAATCTTTCGAAGTACGAAGCGCAGTAAAAAGATTTTCTTTTATAAATTATTTAAACTTCAGGGGGCGGATTTAAACCGTCCCTTTTTCTTTCGCATAATTGAATTTCAAATAAATAAATAAGTAAATATTTTATTTGATCATTCAATTAAACGTTCACACATGAAAATAAAAATACGCAAAGCAAAAAAATCGGATTCGAAAGAAATTATCCGGTTAATTAACGAGCTTGCTAAGTTCGAAAAGCTCGCTCCACCTACGCTATCCGCAAAGAAGAGACTAATTAACGATGCATTCGGCAGAAATCCATTGTTCTTTGTACTGCTTGCCGAAGCAGAGGGCAGTATAGTTGGCTACGCGTTTTATTTCTTCACATACTCGTCATTCAAAGCCAGAAAAACATTATATCTTGAAGACATATTTGTTACCGAAAGCATGAGGCGTTTCGGAGTCGGCAAACTATTCTTCAAAGAAATGCTTAAGATTGCCAAAGCTGAAAAATGCGCAAGAATGGAGTGGTGTGTACTGGACTGGAATGTGAACGCGATAAACTTTTATGATAAGCTTGGCGCAAAACCGCTCAAAGAATGGATCTATTATAGGAAACTGATTTAAAAAAATAGATAAACTTACAAATATGAACCTAAATGAAAGTGAATTATTACAACGTATAACCATAAACTCTGAAATTTGTCATGGGAAACCGGTTATCAGACAATTAAGATATCCTGTTGAAAACATAATGGAATTATTGTCGTCCGGTATGACACCAGATGAAATACTTAAAGGTTATAAGGATTTGGAAAAGGAAGACATTCAAGCTGTCTTGCTATACGTAACAACTGTTGTAAAAACTAAAGATATATATTGCTTCATACCAAATGGAATAAAATCTGGTTATTGAGTTAAATTTTATGGACATTATTTCCTATTTCTAATTAAAAGTACTTGGGTTTAGAGCATCATCATTCAATTATTCTGTTTGACGGCGTATGTAATTTCTGCAATGCTTCCGTCAATTATATAATTGATAGGGATTATAAAGACAAATTCAGATTTGCCGCCCTGCAATCGGATGCCGGAATAAAGTTACAGAAGAAATTTGGATTTAACCCCGATAATTTATCAACTTTAATATTGATTGACGGAGATAAATATTATACTCAATCCACATGCGCATTAAAAATTATGAGAGAGCTAAGAGGATTTTGGAAGTTATCTTATGCGTTTATAATCGTTCCTCCTTTTATTCGAAACATCATATATAATATTGTTGCAAAGTACAGGTACAAATGGTTTGGCAAAAGAGAAGCCTGCAGAGTTCCAAATGCTGCAGAAAAGGCAAAGTTTTTGTAAAAACGCCGGTCGTTAAAATCCTTAAAAAACTTGCAATTCTATTTTCTTTCCTTTCATTTTTTTGTATATTTGTATGATTTTCAATCATTTTTACTAATTAATTAAATCACGATTTTATTGAGGCTTAAGACTACCGCTTTAAGTATTTTCGTTTTATTACTAATGCTGGCGCCTCTGTCTCATTTTTTTGCACAGACTAAGCTTCTTTCAAGGAATTCCGCTGAGATACCCGAAAGCTATTTAACAAATCTGCAGAATGAACACCGTAAGCTGATAAATCTCAACGGCCAGTGGAACGTTTCCTCGCCTGACCACCAGATAAATTCCAACATTCAGGTTCCGTTTTGTTATGACTTTAAGGGTAAACTAACCTGCTCGCGTTCTTTTGACGCGGCTATTGAGAATCCGGATTCATACAACTATGTGTTATTTTGCGACGGGATAAATTACCAATGTGAAATTACAATAAACGGCAGGTTTATTGTCAAGCATGAAGGCGGGTTCACTTCGTTCTCTTCCTCAGTACAGGAGGGAACAATTAAAGCTACCGGAAACGTAATAGAAGTGGTTACCGATAATTCGCTGGATTACTCGCGAACGCTTCCATTGAAAAATTCTTCAAACCTTCCGAAGAATTATGGAGGCATTTACCGCGATATTTATATTCTAGCCGTGCCAAAGATCTATATAAAAAGCGTGAACGTCAGCTCAGAGATCGATATCAACTTCAATGCGGACCTTAAAAATTCCGTAACGATCTCAGCCGCCGATCTATCGAACCTGAAATCATATGGACTTGATGAAAAGAAGTTTACTGTAAGAACAGAGTTGTTAGACACTGCCGGAAACGTTAAAGCTTCCAGTAATGACGCGGGCTTTTCAATTTCAGGTAATTCAACGATCCAGGTCGAGAATAAATTAAGTTTTAACAGTCCGTTTTTCTGGTCGCCCGACTATCCATATCTTTATACGCTGCGGGTTACGATATACTCCGGCCAAACAATAGTTGATATTTATAAATGTGATTTCGGGCTTTACGAATTTTCACAGCGTTCAAATTCATTCATTATAAACCGCTCCGAAATAAAATTCAAGGGCGTTAATTACATTGAAGAATACCCCGGAAGCGGAATTAGCGCGTCATACAGCGACGTTGAAAAAGACGTAAAGAATTTTAAAGCTCTTGGATGCAACTTCATAAAAGTATGGGGCCGGCCCGCAAGCCCGTATTTAGTAAACCTGTGCAACAGGTACGGCATACTTGTGCTTGAAGAGCTCCCCGTCATGAACGTGCCGCCGCAGATCATCAGTTCCGAAAACTTCAGGTCGCTTGCTGAGAATCAGCTGAATGAAATGGTTCTTCTGCATAAAAATAACCCATGCATTTTCGCTTACGGCCTTGCCAATGATATTGACGTGACCAGCGATAAGACAAAGTCATTTCTTTCAAGACTTTCCGATGAATGCCGCAGGCTTGATAGCCGCCTAAGATATTACTCTACCCAGATATACCAGAACGATATCTGCAGGGAAACCGTGGATATGGCAGGGCTCAATTTTTATGACGGCGATTTAAAAGAATTGAAAGATATAGCTTCTGACAGCAAGCTTAGAAAAGAAAAGATATTTATTTCAAATTACGGAAGAGTTGTAAATCCTAACAACAACTCAGGTTACAGCGACCCGACTTCGGTTGAAGCAGAGTCTAAATATATTGTCGATATGTTTAAGATCCTGAAAAGTTCATTATTCCTCGGCAGTTTTTACACGGCTTATGCAGACTGGAATTCAGACTCGCCTAATCTGAAAAATTTTGATTTCAACAATCAATATCTAAGGACTTCGGGCCTATTCAGTTTCAACAGGGATATAAGGTCTCCCGCGACAATACTCAGAAAACATTTCATGGAAGAAGATATTCCGAATCTAAATATAGGATCTTACACCAGGGAAGCTCCGATTTTATTTGTGTTCATCGGTTTGTTTTTTTTCATACTGTTTATTTACATGGCAAACGGAGTAAGGCGCTTCAGGGAAAACGTTACGCGAGCATTGTTCAGACCGTTCATTTTTTTCAGCGATGTCAGGGAACAGCACCTGATACCGCCGTTCCAGAATATTCTGCTTGCTGTCATACTTTCTGTGGGAAACGGGCTGTTTTTTGCTAATATCCTTTATTACTGGAAAGATTCACAGCATCTGGATATGATGCTCACGCTCCTGTTTTCATCCGATGTTGTTAAGATATGGCTGGATAGCTTCATGGCAAATCCATTTAAGCTTTGTTTGCTTCTTTCAGCTTTATCGTTTATAAAAATATTTTTATTGTCATTTGTCATTTGGTTGTTCTCTCTTACAATAAAATTCCGCGTCGGTTTTAATACCGTTTACACGGTCACGTTATGGGGATTGCTGCCAACAATTATTCTTTTAGCGGCAGGTACGTTTTATATCCGCGTACTTTATTTGAATCCTGATTTTGTTGTAATAGGATTGGGGGCTGCGGCATTTTTATATATACTTTCATTCTACAGGATTTTAAAGGGCACGTATATTGTCTTTGATACATTCTTTTTAAAGTCTTATACTTACGGCATTATCACCGCCCTGCTTGTGTACGGAGCTGTATTCTATTATCTGCAAAGCTCAAGGCATATTGCCGATTATTTTAGCCTGTTAATGTCGTTCCTGAAATTTGGTTAACAATACACAAATTGCACTAATAAAAGAAACGAATTTCACAAATAAAATATTTTCATCAATGAAGATTTAAGATTTTTGTAAACAGGTAATATCATATTGAATAATTGCTGACGATTATTGCCAGATGGCTGAAATAATTTATAAAGAAGAAAGTTACGAGATTATCTCAGTTTGCTTCAAAGTATACAACAAACTTGGAAAAGGATTAGTGGAAGCTGTCTATAAAGATGCTCTTGAACTGGAATTTAGAAAAAGAAATATCCCGTTTGAAAGAGAAAAGTCTTTTGATATATATTTTGAAGAGACGAAACTGAACCGGAAATATCCGGCAGACTTTGTTGTATATGATAAAATCATTTTAGAAGTTAAGGCTACAAAAGATATAATCGGTAAGTACATTAAACAGACTTTAAATTATTTGTCTGCTTCAAAATTCAGGTTAGGAATTATTGCAAATTTCGGATGCGATAGTTTAATTTATAAACGTCTTATAAATTAATAAACTGTATTTGCGCCTGTTATTCGTGATATTCGTGCATGTTATTCGTGTAATTCGAGTAATTAATTCGTGAAATTCGTGTAAGTTGTATTTAAATAAGTTAGAAATATTCGGTTTCAAATCTTTTGCAGACAAAGTTGTTATAGATTTTGACGCGGGCGTAACTTCAATTGTGGGCCCCAATGGCTGCGGAAAAACCAATATTGTTGATGCGGTCAGGTGGGTTATCGGCGAGCAAAAAGCCAGCGTTCTCAGAAGCTCAACCATGGAGAACGTTATTTTCAACGGCACCAACGACCGCAAAGCTCTTGGGTATGCAGAGGTCTCGCTTACAATAGAAAACACCAAAGGAATCCTTCCTTCAGAATATTCAGAAATAAAAATTACGAGACGCTGTTTCCGCGACGGAACAAGCGCATATCTTCTTAACGGGACCGTATGCCGCCTGAAAGATATTACCTCCCTGTTTATGGATACAGGCATGGGCTCGGATGCATATTCAGTTATCGAGCTTAAAATGGTGAACGAGATACTTTCTCACCGCACGCAGGATAGAAGAAAGCTCTTTGAAGAAGCCGCAGGCATTACTAAGTACAAAGAAAGAAGGCGCGAAGCGCTGTACAAACTTGAAGTAGCCAAAGAGAACCTGACCGAAGCCGGCATTGAGATCCGCAACCGCCAGAGAACTGTAAATGCTTACGAAAGGATTGCGCAGAAGCAGCAGGAAGCCAAAGAGATAAGCGAAAGGCTTAAGATACTGGAAATTGATTACCACCAGCGTAAATATTCCAAGTTAATTGACGATACCAAGCAGACCGAGGCGAACTTAAAGCAGAAAGAAGACGAGCGCGAAAGCCTGCAGGCAAAGCTGAACGAGAACGAAGCTATTATTGATAAATATAAACAGGAGCTTTCTGTAACAGAAAGCAGGCTGAACGAAACCAGGGACAGGTTTAACAGGATAAATCTGCAGATCAGCTCTATACAGTCGTCGATTTCTATGGCAGAGCAAAGGATCAGCCATCTGCAGGAAAACATAGAAAGATTTTCAAAAGAGAAAATTGAGCTTGAAGAGCAGATCGAAAAACTAAAGAGTTCAAAGCTTGAAATTACTGAAAGAATCCAAGTTCTAAAGAATACTGCAACGATCCTTGAAGAGACTCAGCAAACTCAGAAGAGAACAGTAGATGAAACTGAAAATAAGGTCAAAAGAAGCAAAGAAGAGCTTAAGGATCTTGCTCATAAGCATTCAGTTATCTCAAAGAACCTTCTTGAAAAAAGAAACGAGTATGAGCTTACCAAAAAACGGCTTGAGGACCAGCTTGAACGCTGCAGCAAACTTGCAGACGAAAATATTCTGAATATTAATAAAATTTCGGAATTTGACCGTGAGATCAAGAAAGCCGATATTGAGCTGACTGAATTATCTCAGCAATTAGAGACTCTGGAGCATAGGTATACAGCCCAGAAGAAGGTAAAAGACTCGCTTGCGGAAGAAATTAACTCGCTTGAAAAAGAAATAATATATAGGACGCTCGAGGCTGAAAAACTGCAGCAAAAAATTGAGATGCAGAAGAGTTTTGTTGAGAACTATGATGATTACTCCGAAGGCATCCGCTACCTTGTAAAAGAAAAAGGCGAGGATTCGGTAAAGGTCATCATTGATAAACTTGAAGTAGAAGATAAGTTTAAGATAGCCATTGAAACCGCGCTCGGCGAAATATCCAATTACCTCATTGTAAATTCCCTGCAGGATGCTGAAAAGCACATAAGCGTTCTGGCAAACGAGCAAAAAGGTAAAGTTACATTCATTATTAAAGACACGCTTTATCAGACCACATTCAATATTTTCCAGGATGAATTTCCTGAAATACTCGGCCAGCCGGGGGTTTACGGATGGGCAGATAAGTTTATCAAGTGCCCTGATGAGTACTGGATGTTATACAAATACCTGCTTGACGAATATATTATAGTAGAGAATTTTGAGATCGCCAAAAGGCTTTCACGCGATAATTTCATCAAGTTCATTACTCTTGATGGCGATATCGTTACTGACAGTTTCATAAGGGCGGGCGGCAAAACCAACGCTGAATCGCTGAAGATAGGCAGGGAGAAATTCATAACCGACCTTAAATCGCAGCTCAAAGCGTTTGAAATTACAATAGAGCAGGAAAAATTCCGCCTTGAAGACTTACAAAAACGACATCGCGATATTGACGTTGATTCATTACAGGATGAAATTACGAAACTGCGCTCGGGCGTTCAGTCGCTTGAAAATAATATTTCGCAGATAAATTACAGGAAATCTCAGGTAAACTCTCTTATCGAAGCAAATAACAGGGAGAATGAAACTGTTAACGATTCGACAAATGAATTAAAAGTTTCACTGGATACGCTTATTTCAGAAGTTGAAAAAGCTGAGAACGAACGCTACCAGCGCGAGAAAGAGCTTGAGCATTTTACTACTGAGCTTGAGAACCTTGCAGATAACCTGACAAGCAAACGTGAAGAATATAATACTTTCAGCATTGAATCAGCGAAAGTTAAGGCCGAACTGACCAACTGCGAAAATGACCTTATAAGGACCGATGAAAATGTGTTGATGAGGCTGAAGACCATTGAATCGCGCGTTAGCGAGACGCATGGCTACCAGCAGGAAATAACAAAGCTAAGAGATGAACTTGAATTTACGGGTGAAGAGGGAAAACAATCGGGTTTGCGCTCAAAGCTTGCCGAAATCGAGTTTGATAAATCCTCGATCGAAACAGACCTGACGCTGGTAACTACTGAATATGAAGTAAAGAAGAAACTTGTCGACAAAGTTGAGCACGACCAGAGGACGCTCAGAGAAGGCAGAGACAGTATTATAAGCTTCATTCATCAGAATGAAATGCAGCTGACCAAAGACAGGATAGAAATAAAAGAGCATAAAGACCGTATTGCTGAAGAATACAGCCTTGAGATTGTTTACACGAATTATGAAGACGCCGGTATTTTTGATTTCATACATTCTAAATCTGAAATTGACCGTATGCGCAACCGCTTAAGACAGCTTGGCGGGACAGGTCAAATGGAGTTGGGGATATACGAACAGGAGAAACAGGAACTCGAAAGGATGATTGAAGAAAGAAGCGACCTTGTGAGAGCCGAAGAGGACCTGATGAATTTAATAGAAGAAATAAATAAAACCGCGCAGCTCAAGTTTGCAGAGACCTTCGAACTGATAAGGAACAATTTCAGGTCAATATTTGCCGAGTTATTCCTGGAAGGCGACGAAGCGGATCTGAGGATGGTTACTGACCCCGATAATCCTGACCCGCTTGACGCAAAGATCGATATAATTGCCAAGCCAAGAGGCAAGCGCCCGCAATTAATAGACCTGCTTTCAGGAGGCGAGAAAACTTTAACGGCAATTGCGCTATTATTTGCGATATACCAGGTGAAGCCTTCGCCATTCTGCATATTAGACGAGGTTGACGCCCCGCTTGACGACGCCAATATAGACAGGTTTGTCAAAATTATAAGAAAGTTTTCAAAAGAAACGCAGTTTATTATTGTTACGCACAATAAGCGTACTATGGAAGCTGCCGATTCAATGTATGGCGTTACAATGGCTGAGCAGGGAATTTCGACCATTGTAAACGTAAAGTTTAATGACCAAAAAATGGCAAGTTAATTTCAGTCTCGCCCTCCGGCGGCAATGGCGGAATCGCCATGCTGGTCTGACTCTTTAATTTCAATTAATTAAAAAGACTAGTTATATGAATGAATCTCAGAAACAATTTCTAATATCCCTGATCGATACGCCCGCTCCTTCCGGCTATGAAGAGCCGGTTCAAAAAATTTGGCGCAGCGAAGTATCAACATTTTGCGATAACATAGCCGCTGATATTCACGGTAATCTCACCGCTACATTAAATCCGGGCAAGCAAAAATCTATTTTGATCGTTGGCCACGCAGATGAGATCGGTTTAATCGTCAATTACATCAATGACGACGGGTTTATCTTCGTTAAACCTATAGGCGGAGTTGACCCGAATATTCTTGCCTCACAGCGCGCGAGAATTCTCACCAAAAAAGGAATCGTAAACGGCGGGATGGGCAGAACATCTTTGCATCTGCTCACAAACCAGGAAAGAGATAAGAGAGCTGAACTTCATACGGTATGGATAGATATCGGTGCGAAAAATAAAAAAGACGCTGAAAAATATGTGTCCGTCGGCGACCCGATAATTTTCGGAGAAAATTACTGCGAGCTTGCCAACGGCGCGGCAACAGCCAGATGCTGGGATAACAGGGTGGGAATATATATTGTCGCTGAAGTGATCAGGAAACTCAGCAAAAACAAAAAACTCAATAAAACAGTATATGGCGTCTCATCCATACAGGAAGAGACCGGCGTTTGGGGCGCGGGAAATGCCGCTTACCAGCTTAAACCTACTGCCGCAATAGCCATTGATGTTATACCTGCGACCGACCAGCCTGAAATACCCAAAGAGAAATTCGGAGACACAAGGCTCTGGAAAGGACCGGTAATTACCCGAGGAGTGCGTTCCAACAATAAAATTTCCGACGGCTTGATTGAAACCGCAAAGAAGAAAAAGATCCCTCATCAAATTGACGTAGATTACGGCCATACATATACGGATGCCGACCCAATTTCGCAAACAAGGGCGGGAGTTCCTATCTCGGTGGTTTCTGTGCCAACACGTTACTTACATTCTTCGGTTGAAACGCTGAGCTTGAAGGATGTTGATCTTTGTATCGATCTTCTTACAGAATACATTTTACAGGCAAAACTGGATTTCTAAAATAAAATCAAAAAAATGATTAAAAAAATTATCTTATTAAACGCAATATTACTTATTTCAATAATGTTATTGGAAGGGTGCACAAAGAAAGCAGGTGAAAAGGTGGGAGAAGAAGTAACTACGGCCTCAGGCTTGAAGTACGTTGATGAAAAGATCGGAGATGGCGCCGCCCCAACACAGGGACAGATACTAACCGTTCATTATGACGGGACGCTTCCGGACGGGAAAAAATTTGACAGCTCAAGAGACAGGGGCAAACCAATTCAATTTAAACTCGGCGCCGGACAGGTTATCAAGGGATGGGATGAAGGATTTTCAACTATGAAAATCGGCGGAAAAAGAAAACTAATAATTCCGCCGCAGCTGGGCTACGGCGATAAAGGCATCCCGGGAGTAATACCCGAAAACTCCACTCTTACGTTTGATGTTGAGCTTTTAGACGCAAAGTAAAAAATTAGAATAGTTGTTATTGTTAAAAGGGACTGTTTAAGTCCCTTTTTTATTTTTTCGCAGCGCTATTATTTTTCAGTATCAATTATATTTCAGCATTATCGGCAGTCTAAACGCTGAATATTTTGCCCGAAAACCAAATGCAACCTTTTTCTGCCAGGCGGCGTCTTAATAATAAAAGGATAAGGAGATCAAAATGTTAAATTTAAAGACAAAAACCATCAAAATTATAAGCGGAACTTTACTGTTGGCTAATTGCGTTATATTGGTATTAATGAGTTATAACTACTACATAAAACTCTGATCCAGGGAACATAAAATAAGTTTTTTACCTCCGGTTAGATAATTAGTCTATTTAACCACAGCTGAACAAGGAATGCCTCATTATTCCTTGTTCTTTTTTTTATATAATGGATTGAATTCCGCGCAAATGGGAAACTATTTCCGCTGAACTGACAAGATGTTTCCTTACCTTGAATAAGCTATTAAATAAGTCTATTTTGGCTTGTTTTGAGGCGCAATTTAAAGATATTTTGTGATTTTGACGGCACTATCACCCGGCTGGATGCATGGATCAAAATGGGTGAGTATTTCATCAAAGATAAAGAAAGCTGGAACAATGTGATTACCCGATTTGAGAACATGGAAATCGGGGCGCGGGAATGTTTTCTGAAAGAATGTTCGCTGGTTCAGGATTTTGACATGAATAAATTTGATGAGATTATTGATAGTATTGAATTGGACGGCAAATTTAAGGAATTCGTTGATTTTTGCAGTAAAGAGGAAATACCAGTTACAATTCTAAGCGAAGGAATGGATTACTATATTAGAAGGATACTGGCAAAACATGATCTAAGTATCCCCTATTATGCCAACAAGTTTGTTTTAACTGAAGATAATAAGATCGGGCTTGAATTTCCCTACTCCGATTCTGAATGCACAAGATGCGGATGCTGTAAAAGGAACTTGCTGATGAACATGACCGGCGATGATGAGATTGCAGTATTGATAGGCGACGGGTTTTCGGATGTATGCGCGGCTAATTACGCCGATATTGTTTTTGCAAAGAAGTCCCTGGCTTCATATTGCTGGAAAAATAACATTACATATTTTGATTACGATGATTTCGGCGATGTGAAAAATAAGCTTCAGAAGATCCTTGAAAAGAAAATTATAAAGCCGAGACAAAACGCCCGGGTAAACAGGAAAGATGTTTACCTTCGAGGATAAGAAGTAAATAGAATCACATAAGAATTTTTCAGATAATTTAAGAAACTTCTCACTATAAATGAAATTAGGACAATTCTTTTTTAAATATCGCTCATATACTCCGCTCCCCTTCCTTGTTCCGATGTTCCTTTACGGAAGACCGACCACTTTAACGCTGATAGCAGGATTAATACTTGCTTTGCTTGGTGAGATCATAAGGCTTTGGGGCGTATCATATGCCGGAGGCGAAACCAGGACAAGAAAAGTCGGCGCTTCAAATCTTGTTACTCAAGGTCCTTTTTCTTACGTGAGAAACCCGCTTTATTTCGGGAATATTATGATCTACTTCGGAATAAGCGTTATGGCAAATTCTCTTTCGCCCTGGCTTCAAATAGTCGGGCTGATATATTTTTATATTCAATATCATTTTATAATCAAAGACGAGGAAGAGCCTAAGTTAAGAGAGTTGTTTAAAGAGAAATACGATGATTACTGCAATTCAATAAAACGTTTTTTACCCGGGGCGCCCTACGACATGTCAAAACAATCAAAAGTAAAATTTGATCTGAAGGCCGGTTATAAGTCCGAAAAGAGAACGCTGCAGGCTATGAGCTCTATTGCCCTGATGGTTATCTTAATTTACATCCTGACACACCAATAAATTATGAACCAATAAATTATGGAAGGTGCATCCGCCGCCCCATTAATCAAAAAAACCATATTCATATCCGCCGGGGAGCAATCAGGCGAAATGCATGGGGGCGAGCTTATTAAAGAGCTGCGCCTGGCGTGCAGCGGCGTTAAGCTTGATATAACGGGCCTTGGCGGCGACCAGATGAAGGCGCAGGGAGTAAAATTATTATATGACATCAATTCTCTTGCCGCTGTTGGTATCATTGATGTAGCAAAAAAATACGGTTTTTTCAGAAATGTTTTAAATGATTGCCTTAAGTTTGTAAAGGAAAATCAGCCTGATGCAGTCATATTAATAGATTACCCGGGGTTTAACCTGAAATTTGCGGAAGAATTAAGAAGATTCTATTCCGGAAAAATCATATATTATATTTCGCCTCAGATATGGGCATGGCGCGAAAGCCGTGTTCACAAGATCAGGAAGTATATCGATAAAATGCTGGTTGTGTTCCCCTTTGAAGTGGAGTTTTATGAAAAATTCGGAGTCGCTGCTGAGTATGTGGGCCACCCGCTGGTTAAAAGGATTAGGAAATTCCTGGATGAAAACAAAAAAAACTTACACTCTGATGGAAAAAGAAAAGTTATTACTATATTACCGGGAAGCAGGTTTAATGAAATTAAGAATCACCTGCCGGTACTTTTGAAAACGGTTAAAGAACTGAAACGCGAGTTTGATATTGAAGTGAATATAAGCAAGGCGCCCAGCGTTGAGGGCCGCGCATTTGATAAATACTTAATTAAAATGGAAGGCTGCAATCTGGTAAGCGGCGGAACATATGAACTGATCCTCAATTCTGACCTTGTTATGTCAAAAGCCGGGACATCAACTTTGGAATGCGCGCTGATAGGAACGCCGCATTTTATATTTTTACGCACGGCCCCCATAAATTACCTTTTGATGAAACCAATTGTGAATATTAACAATATTGGAATAGTAAATATCATAGCAAAAGAGAATATTATAAAAGAATTCATTCAAAATGATTTCAAAGCCGCAAATTTGGCGCTTGAATCGAAGAAACTGCTTACAGATGCCGGCTACAGGAACGAACTTAAATCAAAACTGAGACGTGTGTGGGATATCTTAGGAGACAAAGACGCCTCGCTGAATGCGGCGGAAACTATTAAAAATTTAGCGTTAAACTGATGAGAATATTCCTACTTCCGCTAAGCTTCTTATTCAGAATCATTGTATTCATTAGAAATAAAATGTACAATTGGAGGATAATTAAACCGGTTGAGCTTAATTCAAAAGTAATTTCAGTCGGCAACATATCCGCGGGCGGAACCGGAAAAACTCCGTTTGTTGAATTATTGGCAAAGTATATAATCTCCGCCGGAAAATTCCCGGTAATAGTTCAAAAAGGTTTTAAACGCGAATCCGACGATATGAAAGTGGTCGAGTTTGACTTTAAGAACGAAGCAAACCAGCTGAACTCTGAAAATTTTGGCGACGAAGGTTTGCTGCTGCTCGAGAACTTTAACAATGATCATACCGGAAAAGGTTTGCTTGTAATATGCGACAAAAAATCGTCAGCGGCGAAGTTTGCCGACAGTAAATTTAAACCTGACGTTATAATAATCGACGACGGATTTCAGCACAGGAAGCTTGCGAGACAGCTTGATATTGTCCTGTTGAGCGAAACAAAAAACAATTTTTTGATTCCCGCCGGCAATTACAGGGAACCGCATTCCGCCATTTACAGAGCCGATATCGTTATTGTTAACGACAAATTTAACGACGATCTGTTTATTGTTAAAACGAAGAATAAACCGCGCGTCACCTGCAAATACGAACTTGAAAATTTTGTTAATATCAAAGGAGAAATCCTCAAAAACGAAAATCTTTCGGCTGTAGCCTTCTGCGGAATAGCTGACCCTGATTC
>Ga0265342_10001465_pt1 | contig 21951 bp, 16 predicted proteins | sample 4CB327metaG_FD_203125 | JGI IMG/M metagenome (GOLD analysis project Ga0265342, IMG submission 203125) | Rhizosphere microbial communities from Carex aquatilis grown in University of Washington, Seatle, WA, United States - 4-CB3-27 metaG | ecosystem: Host-associated > Plants > Roots >... | reverse complement strand
CTGGTTGAGTTTGCGCAGATCCTTGAGCGCGGCATCCAGATCGACATTCCGATCGGTACGCACCGCCGCGAACAAATCGACCGCCAGTGCGAAGGCCTTCTTGCCGACTTCCTCTTCTTGATACTGCACGAGGATGCGGAACACGGTGCCGCCATCCAGCTCGTGAACCACAGGCGTGCCGATCTCGCAACCGGCCAGGCGTTGCATGGCGGCGGTCAGCTCGGCGATGAGGCAGGCCTCGCCGTGGTGCGACTCGCACGCTTCGCTGCGATCCCAAACCGCCTGGGTCATTTCGGCCAGCTCTTTGGGCATCCAGCCGCGCAAGCGACCGAACATCGCGGGCGTCAGGAGCTCGGCATCGACGACCATGATGGCCTCGAGGAGGGTGTCGTCCGACCAGAGATTGGGGCCGCGTAGGGTGCGAAGGTTGTCTGATTTCATCGGCTGCTTTCCACGGCCGCCGTTGGGTTAGCTCGGGCGGACCATGATCCTTTGGGTACTGTTCGCCAGGGAGCCTCGAGAGCGCTTTGAGGGCTTGACGGATATGAAATCAGACGGGCCGGCCGAGCCGATTATTCTCTCGCCAGCTTCGAAAGTTCGTGTTCTTCGCGACCGAACCTAGCGGTCCGTGATTCCCAATAGATTCTAGATAGTTGGTCCAGACCCGGCCCCGGCTGCCAGCGCCGTCTCGATGCCTTCCCGGACACTGTGTGGCGTAAGTCCAAGCGCCACCCCGGCGCCCACCGCGGCCAGCAAGCGCTCCATCAGCGCGGGCATCGCGCCAGCAGCGATCTCGAACATCGGCAGAAGCTTTTCCGTGTGACTCGCGACGATTGCGCCATCCGCCATGAAGACGGCTTGGCCGCCTTGGTCCAGGTGCTCGCGTACCAAGGGCGATTGCCCGTCGCGACTGAAGTACAGGATACGGCCGCGGCACTTGACTGCCATGGCGGCGACTTCGGGATCGTCGGCATTGAGAACCGCGCAGCCATCGGGCAAGACCACATCAACGGGTGCGCGGATGGCTTTGGCGACAAGAACGCGTTCTTTTTCGTCAAGTCGGTTCATGTGTTCGTCCGGGCCGAGGTTGGTCACCACGGCCACCACGCAGCGATCGAAGGCCAAGCCTTCCTGGACCACCCTGTACGCATCGGTCTCGATCACCATGGCGTCGACGAAAGGGTTGACTAGCACTCGGCGTGCGCTGGCGGCGTCCGTGCAGTCCTTGCCGGTCAGCACGCGCTGGCCGACGCGCAGCCCACGCGAACTTGCCTCTCCGACGGTGCGCGAGGCCGCGGCGAGCATGGACGCAACCAAGGTGGCCACGAGGGACTTGCCGTTAGTTCCAGACACCGCGACCAGGGGAACGCGGCCGGATTCGCCCGCTGGGAACAGGTGATTCACGATGGCCTCGCCGACCGGACGCGGTTTTCCCACGAGAGGCTTGAGGTGCATGACCAAGCCCGGGCTGGCGTTGACCTCGATGATGGCGCCGTTCTGCGCTTCCAGCGGTCGGCCGATGTCGTCGGCGATGATGTCGATCCCCGCCACGTCGAGCCCCACCGTCTGCGCCGCGACCACACAGCTGGCGGCGATGTCCGGGTGCATGCGTTCGGTTTCGTCGACGGTGAGATCGCCGTTGTGGTGGATGATCACGGTACGGCCAGCGGCCGGCACCGAGGTCTTGTCCAGGCCCTGACGGCGCAAGAGTTCGAGGGAGATTTCGTCGAGGACAAGCGGTGTCAACGGCATGGCCGAGTCCTCGCCACGCCTCGGATCAAGGTTCGCTAGCGCGACCAAGTCCTCGATGGTGTGAAGGCCATCGGCCACCACCTGTTCGGCCTCGCCACCGCTGGCCGCGACGGCTTCTGCCCCGACCACCAGCACGCGGTATTGCGCGCCCGATATGAAGCGCTCGACGACCACGCCGCTGCCCTCGCGCGAGGCGATGTCGAAGGCTGCCTCCACCGCCTCGCGATCCTCCAGTCGGATAGAAACCCCACGGCCGTGGTTGGCGTCTTGCGGTTTGACCACGACAGGCAGTCCGAGGTCCTGGGCCGCGGCCCAGGCGTCGTTGCGATCTTTCGCTGCGCGGCCGGCGGGCATGGGCACGCCGACGGAATAGAGCAACTGCCGGGTCAGCTCTTTGTCTTGCGCGATGGATTCGGCCAAGGCGCAGGTCTTGGCGGTTTCAGCGGCCCAGATGCGGTGCTGGGCCTTGCCGTAACCGAGCTGCACGAGGTTGCCGTGACTAATGCGCACGTGGGGAATTCCGCGCGCCTTGGCCGCCGTGACGATGGCCTGCGTGCTCGGGCCCAGGCACAGCTTGTCGGCCAGTTCGCGCAGGCGGCGCAGTTGACCCTGAACATCGAACGGGCGGTCGTCGATGGCCGCCAGAATAAGGTCGCGGCCCGTGCGCAGGCAGTCCTCGCCGAAACCGGGGTCAAGGCATTCGACGACCACGCGGTAGACGCCGCGCTCGCTGGTTTCGCGCGTGCGTCCGTAGCCCACCGGCAGGTGTGCCAAGGTCTGCAATTCCAGGGTCACGTGTTCGAGCACGTGACCAAGCCAGGTCCCGTCGCGCAGGCGCATGAAGAACCCGCCGCGCGCGCCTTCGCTGCAGCGGTGCTCGATCATCGAAGGCAGCCAGGCGGTCAGGCGATCCACGAAGCCAGGTAGGGTGTTTGAAGGTTGGGTATCGAGGGCGCCGAGGTCAACCCACGCTTCAAGCACCGGGTAGTTGGCCCAAACATTCGGCCCGACCAGCGAGAGAATTTTGCGAATCTGCATAATGTGAAGTCACCGCGCGACGTACGGCGGCGCCATCCTGCCCCTCTCTGGGAACGAGCGCCAGATCGGATTCGCACGAGTTAGAACGCGGGCTGATAGAAAGCCGAGGCCGGGCGCGCGAAGAGGAAGCCTTGGAAGAGGTCGCAGCCAAGTTCGGCCAGGACGTCGCGCTCGGCAGCGGTTTCCACGCCCTCGGCCACAAGCAGCATTTCCATCTCGCGGCACAGGGATGAGACCGATCCGACCAGCTTGCGCTTAACGGCGCTGGATTCGATGCCGCGCACGAGATTCATGTCCAGCTTCACGATGTCGGGGTCCAGCGTGGCGAAACTGGTGAGGCCCGCGTAGCCCGCGCCCAGGTCATCCACGGCAATGCGGAAGCCAAGTTTTCGCAGATCCCGCACGCGCTCGCGCACCTGTTCCAGGCCGGATAGTGGCGCGCGCTCGGTGATCTCCAGCACCACGTGGTCGGCCATGGCCATGAGGGGCGACTGCGGATCGGTCAGTTCGGGATCGAGCAAGTCATTGGGGTGCAGATTGACGAAGAGCAACCAGTTCTGATCCATCTGACAGCGGCGGTGGGCCGCGAAGGCACGCACGGCGCGACCAAGCTTGTGCGTGGCGCCCAATCGTTCGGCCGCATCGAGCACATCGATGGGATTGGGCAGCGTGGGCTCGGCGCTGCGGAGCAAGGCCTCGTAGCCGAAGATGGTTTTTGTGGACAAAGAAACAATGGGTTGGAAGGCCATGCCAAAGGAGGCGAGCGCCCGCGAAAAGCTCGCCTCGAGGCCAGCGCGATCCGACGGCCCGGCGATGCCGCCGATGCTGAGCGCTTCGCGCTTGAGACGCGCGAGCCGGTAGAGTTGTGTCGCCTGGATGACGGTTTCACGCAGCCCATCCAGATCGAAGGGTTTGGGCAAGTAGCGAAACACGCCATATTCGATGGCCGCGGCCGCGCCCTCCCACGACGGCTGCCCGGTCACGAGCAGCACGGGCAAGTCAGCGTCGTGCTCGCGAATCGCGCGCAGGAGTTCAAGCCCCGTCATGCCTGGCATTCTCACGTCGCTGATGACGGCCGAGAAACCGCCCTGGGGAATCTGCGCCACTGCATCCGCACCGCACGCACAGGTCACGACGTCGAAGGACGGTTCGAGCACGCGGACAAGAAGACTCAAGACCGCGGGTTCGTCGTCCACCACCAAGATGGCCGTTCGCCGGCCGGCCTGGCCAAGAAGCAACGCACTCTCCGCAACGTTCGTTTGACCCATATTTCCACCTCCCTATCCGATACCCGAATACTACATTTTGCCCGCGTGCCTGGACCAAGTGTGTAGGCGGGAACTCGATCATGGCTGATCCTTCGGCAGGCACAAGGCCAAGGTTGAGGTCGAACTCTGTGCTCTCCTCCCCCTCTGTGCTCTCTCCTTTTCAAACCCGGAACAGCTCGGTGCTGAGGTACTTTTCGCCACGGTCGGGGAAGATAGTCACGATGGTGCCCGAGTCGATCTCGGACGCCACCTTGAGCGCGGCATAGAGGGCAGCGCCGCTGCTCATGCCGGCGAAGATGCCTTCCTCGCGGGCGATCTGGCGCGCGAGTTCGAAAGCGTCTTCGCTCTCGATCATGATGTGGCGATCGATCTTGGCGGGGTCGTAGATGGCCGGCACGATAGCCTCGTCGAGGTTCTTGAGCCCCTGGATGTAGTGGCCGCGCACCGGGTGGGCGCTGACGATCTTCACCGCCGGCAATTTTTCGCGCAGGGCGAGCCCGACGCCCATCAGCGTGCCGCTGGTTCCCAGCGACGACACGAAGTAGTCAATCTGGCCGCCGGTCTGGCGCAAAATCTCCTGGGCCGTGGTGAGGTAGTGCGCGAGCTGGTTGTAGTGGTTCGAGAACTGGTCGGGCATGAAGTACTTGTGCGGGAAGTCCCGCAAAAGATCGCGCGCCATCATGATCGCGCCGTCGGTGCCCAGGTTGGCCGGGGTCAAGGTGACCTTGGCGCCGAAGGCGGCGATCATCTTGCGCCGCTCGACGGAGACCGCCTCGCTCATGACGATCTCGACCCGGTAGCCCTTGACCACTCCAATCATGGCCAGGGCGATACCGGTGTTGCCGCTGGTCGGCTCGAGAATGATCTTCGTCGGCGTGAGCGAGCCTTCCAGCTCGGCCTGCTCGATCATCTTCAATGCGATGCGATCCTTAATGCTGCCGGTGGGGTTGAACCCCTCCAGCTTGGCCAGAATCGTCACCTTCGGGTTCGGGCACATGCGCGTGATGCGCACCATGGGCGTGCCGCCGATGAGGCCGAGGATGGAACTCGAAGGGGCGGCGAAGGGCAGGGGAGTCGTGGATGGTTTGGGCATGATTGAAGATGGTTGCCGGCTTCGCGGAATCGCGCCTACTCGCCTGCCTACACTACCGCGGCGTACTCGTCGAGCAGATCCTCCATGCGCTCGAAGACGTCGGCCATGGTTTTCTCGTCGGGCAGCAGGGTGATGCGGAAGTGGTTGCGGTAGGGCACGTTGAAACTCGAACCCGGGGCGACCAGCACGTGCTTGCGTTCGAGCAGTTCGATGGCGAACTTTTCGTCGTCGAAGTTGGGCAGCTTGGTCAGATCCACGCCAGGGAAGGCATAGATGGCCCCACGCGGCGGCAAGACAGTCAGGTATTTGCTGCGCTTTACGCCTTCGAGCACGGTGGCGCGGGTTTGGAAAAGCCGGCCACCGGGCTTGGTCAGGTCAAGGATGGACTGGTAGCCGCCGAGCGCGGTCTGCACCGCCCATTGCCCGACCACGTTCGAGCACAGGCGCAGCGACATGAGGGTGTCGAGGCCGAGCATGTACTCGCGCGCGTGGTCTTTCTCGCCCGAGAAGCTGAGCCAGCCCACGCGAAAGCCACACGAGCGATAGACCTTGGACAGGCCCGAAAAGGTGCCGCACAGGGTGTGCTTGGCCAGGGTCGCCACGGGGGTGTATTCGGCGCCTTCATAGGTAATCTGGTCGTAGATCTCGTCGGTGAAGATCACCAGTTCGTGCTTTTCGGCGATGGCAACCATCTCTTGCAAGACCTCGCGCGGATAGACCGCGCCGGTCGGGTTGTTGGGCGAAATGATGACCATGGCGCGCGTGCGCGGCGTGATGAGCTTGGCCAGGGCGTCGAGGTCGGGCAGCCAATTCAATTCCTGACGGCATGGGTAGTGAACGGCCTTGCCATCGTTGAGATGGGTCGCCGCGGTCCACAGCGGATAGTCGGGACTTGGCACCAGGACCTCGTCGCCCACGTTAAGCAAGGCGCGCAAGGAGAACAGAATCAGCTCGCTGACCCCGTTGCCCATGAAGACGTCCTCGGCAGTGGTGTCCATCACGCCGCGGTTCTGCTGCTGCATGACCACGGCTTCGCGCGCCGGGAAGATGCCCTTCTGGTGGCAGTAGGCGTCGGAATCGCGCAGGTTCTCGATCATCGCCTGACGCATGGTCTCGGGCGCGCGAAAGCCGAAGGCGCCGGGGTTACCGATGTTGAGCTTGATGATCTCGTGTCCCGCCTTTTCCAATTCCGCAGCCCGACGGGCCAGCGGTCCACGAATTTCATAGCGGACGTTGGCGAGTTGGGAACTGGCTTTGATGCGGGTGGTTGACATGGCGAAGGGTTGAAGATAGTCCACCTTTTCGCGATGGGAAAGGCTTGTGCGCGATCTCACGCACTCGCGCGACAGGGATTGGTCTCGCGTGGTATCTTTGGCTTTCCCTTCCACCCGAACAAGGTTGTTGATCTATCGTGACATCTCATCGAACGCTTCTCGTCGGCATCTCTGCACTCTCGCTCTGTCTGGCCTGCGCTGGGGCCAAGGTAGGGATAGACCCAGGCAGCGGTGGCTCGCAAAGTGGCGGAGGTGGAAGCGTTGGCGGCCGCGGTGGCGACGGCGGCGCAGGGGGAGGTATCACGATCAACCTCGATGCTTCGGTGATGCCCAGTGGTCCCGATCTAGGAAGCCCGGAACCGCTCCCGGACCTAACTGGGTATCAATGCGACGAGGTCGGCAACTGTAGCAAATGTGCGCCCGTGCGCATTCTGTCCCTAGGGATCACGGCGAAGTTTGGCGCGAACAGCGGAAAAGACAACACAGACGCGTTTCAAGCGTTCATGAACAGCAACACCCAGGGCACGGCAACCATGCAGATGCTGACGACGTTCACTCCCATCGCCAGCCTGGACCTCAGTCAGTACGATGTCATCATCTTGCAAGCCATGCTGGACAACGTCTACAACAGCACGACCTGGTCCTACAGCAGTGCCGATGTTGCGGCCTTGCAAGATTGGGTCGAGAACAAAGGTGGTGCCCTCATAGCCATGTCCGGGTACAGCGGCAACTCGACCGAGGTCACTCCGCTCAATCAGTTGCTCGCTCCGTTCGGCATCACGTACGATACGGACGATATCTACAGCAGCAACGACTGTCCCAACCCGCCAAGCCTCTGCTATTGCGCCTATGGCTCGATTCCATTCCAGAACTGGACCAGTGCGGTTCCTGAAATCACCAAGAGTCTAGACGGAAAGAAGGTCGGAATTTTCTTGGGACGGTCGATCAAATGCACTGGTTCGGACTGCCAGACTATCGCAACGAACAACGTCGATACGTCGGCTATGTCCAATATCGTCGGCGTAGCGAAGGTGGTTGGGAAAGGCAGAATCTTCGCCTGGGCAGACGAGTGGGTGACCTACACCAGCCAATGGGGGCTGGATTCGACCACGAACCAATATGATAATGCCACCACCTATTCCCAGTGTGTTGGCTACACCCCATACACTTCCTACTCGGTGCCGCAGTTCTGGTACAACGTCTTCAGATGGGTGGCCCAGACCACTTGCCTCACCATCGTACTGCCGCCTACCGTGAGCACCGTACAGCAGATCGTTTACTGATTTCGTCCCGCCTGGAAGCGGACCGGCCTGGCTCCGGCGGCTCCGCCGCCTCCCTCAGTCGAAAACGGACGTCACATAGCCAAGCCAGAACATGGCAGCCACGCTGATGCATAGAGCAGTCAGCAAGACGGCAACCGCAACCTTGTTGATCCTTGATGACGACATGGTTTGGCCCAGATAGATAGGGTGACAGGTGTTCTATGCCGGCGCCAGCTGTGGTTGATGGTCCGAAGTGGCGGGCATCACCTGCCGCCGGGCGGCGACAGCCGTGTCGACTACTTCTGGATTGATCAGGGCATAGCGGCTGGTAATGTGGCTCGGGCATCGCCATGAAGACATCGACAGCCATTCTCAGCATTCTTGGAGCATGCGCTCTGGGCCTTGTTGCCAATGGGTGTCTTCTATGTGAGCGATGGACGTGCGGCTCCACTGTTGTGTCCGAGCTTCCCTCACCAAATGGTGAGCTTGTCGCGGCCGTGGCGGATAGGGTGTGTGGTGCCGCAATTGGCAGCTCAACAGTCGTCTTGGTGGAGATCAGGCGGAAGGAAGACTCCTACACATGGGAGGACACTTCGGCAACACTCGTTCTTGCATGTGTGGGAATTCCAAAGCTCCAATGGCGGCACAACCATCTTAGTATTGGACTTACGAAAAGATTGTCCGACTGCGTGATGCGAAAAGACTATGAGTGGAACGGGATGGCGGTAACCTACGACGACCTAGGTGGTACGCTTGACCCGCCCTTGCCACCGTTTGGCCTTTAGTTGGGAGCAGTAGCCATGGTTGCATTGGTTTCAATTTTGTCGGTGGCTTTGCCGATTCTCTTGGCAGCAAGTGATGGGCAATTCCCTGTGCCAAGGGCACAGAAAGAGTTCGCACAGTTGGGGCCTCACGTCAGAGGATATTGCGGCGCGAACGAGGGTGACCGCGAGGTGTTCCGTGTCTCCGTGCTGCCTTTTGGCCCTATGGACCTCACAGTGTCGAAGGCCACTCTGGTCGAAAGTAAGTCGTTGCGCAATCTCTACTATGGATTCGTGAGTGCTTTGTGTAAGGTCGATGGAATGGCCGTGCACAAGGCGTACTACTGTGGCCCGATGTGCACTGCAGGACGAATAGAGTACTTCGTTCGACAGTTGCGTCAGATCAAAGATGTGGTGAAGGAGTTCAAGGCCATGGAAGGCATCGGCCTGATCAGCCAATGGGGGTTCCCGCACGAATTTCGGGTGGACAATGTGTTTATAATGATGGGACAGACTAGGGAAACCGTGCCTAGTCCCTTGATGGGTTTCGTGCCATCCGGCGTTTGGGAGAAACTTTCTGGGCCGGAGGAATACCTGAAGCGAAAGCACGTGCCCGTGGACGCCTTTTACAAACTGGTAGCGAAGGCCGGCGACCTTAACCTGGCTGCCTTGGTTCGAGAGAAGGACGCAATTCGGATCGTTCATGCCGGTCTCTCGGTCTACGAGAGCGGTGTGCTCTTCCTGAACAGTGGGGCCACTGTACCGAAGGTTGGTGAAGCTGCGGACGCTGGGCGGACGTATTCGGTGGTCGAGCCTTTGGAGAAGGGCATCGTTTTCTACGAGACGAACTGACTTGATGTGGCCGACAAGAGCGTCACGGTACCTCTCGATGAACCCACGGTTGCGCGTGAGAGCCTCGATTCGCGCCCACTTGTTCTTGGCTGCTACCTGCGGGCTCATCTGAAAGCGAGGTGCGTGGCCAGAGGGACAATCGAAAGGTTCTTGGCGACTTCAGGCATCTGCTGACCGTCATGCGGCTCGGCGCCCGGAATGCGATGCCCGAGGCCGCGGAGGCGCGGGAGCGATCTCGCGCAGGCGCGATGGATCGCGGGCCAGCAAGCGCAACAGGTTGCTCATCGGAACGCTGACCGCTTGTTTGCCGGACTCGTACTTCTGAAAGGCCCGAGGCCCGCCGCCCAAAACTTCGCCAGCTCGGCGCTGGCTCAGGTGCGATTCTCGCGATTGCCTGGCACCCCGCCTTTCGTCCTGCCACATTTGGCCTCCATCCTTGCGACTTCGGATCTTGCATCAATAAACACCCGTTCTCGACGCACGGCAAGTCAGAGAGTGTGCGCGAGACGGGCGAGGATGGGCCACGCGCCCCTGACCCGTAAGCGCTGACAATGAGAGAGTGATGGCACAGATTGAAGGACAGCAATTCCCCAAACCCGCGCTGACATGTACCATCGGTTGCATGGTGCTCGGGCGACTTGCCATCGCGGTCTGCATGCTTCTCGGCCCAGGTGTCGCCGCAGCGGACGATTCGACGTCGGGCGACGTTTCCGCGCGGCTTGTCTATCAGCGAGATGCGGGCGCCGAAAGCTGTGCCGACGAAGCTGCCCTGCGTGCCGAGGTCGCGCGCCGAGTTGGCTTCAATCCGTTCAAAGAAGACGCCAGCCGGGTCATCGTCTGTCGCGTCGATCGGACGGTGCACGGCTTGCGCGCGCGCATCGAACTCGGGAATGACACCGATCACCTGGAAGCCGCTCGCGAGCTTTTGTCCAAGCGAGCCGACTGCCAAGAGCTCTCGGAGGCGCTTCTGGTCGCCCTGAGCATCGCGATCAATCCCCTTGTTTCCGCGGCTCGGATCGATCCCGAAAAAGAGGAAGAAACCGCCCCTCCAGAGTCCGAGCCGGCCCAGCGCGGGGATTCCGAGGTCGTGCCTCCGCTTGCTCGAGAGCCGGCTAGTACTTTCGTTGCAGCACTCCCACCCCGACCCGGTGTCGAGTGGCTCGTCGGAGCCGATGGCGCCGTCGCGGCTGGGCTAAATCCAGGTCTGGCCTATGCCGCCACGATCGATATCGGGCTCGCCGGTCGACGCTATTCCGCCGAAGGAGATCTGCGTCTGGTTGCCCCATCGTCGGTCGTTGTTGGGCGAGGCTCGCTTCGCGTTTGGCAGTGGGCCGTCTTGCTCGCCGCCTGTGCTCGCCGAGGTGTCTTCTCGGCCTGTCTTCTCGGATCCGGCGGCATGATCTACGGAGCCGCCCAGGGCTTCGCGATCAGCGAAAAGTCGCAGAGCCCGGAGGTGGCCGCGGGCGCGCGGGGAGCCGTCGAGTATCCGCTCGCGGGAAGACGGTTGCGCCTGCGTGCCGCCGTCGACCTGACCGCTGCGCTGACGCGAACCCACTTTGCCGTGAGCGGCGTCGACGCATGGGTTTCGCCTCCGGCAGCGGCCGTGTTGGCCCTTGGCCTCGCGGGTGCTTTTTTCTGATAAAGCGCGCCCCCTGACGTCAATATAGCAATCATGGTGCGAGAAGATCCGGACCAGCAGGACACGCCTGTCGCGGATCGAGGTGGCCGCCGCGTGGCGGATTTCGACGAAGTCTATCGCGAACATTTCCACTACGTCTGGCGCACGTTGCGGCGGCTGGGAGTCGCCACGTCCGATCTCGAAGATGTGGCGCACGAGGTGTTCGTGGTCGTCCATCGGCGGTTGGCGGACTTCGACGGGCACCGCCCTATCAAGCCGTGGCTGTTCGGCATCACCTTTCGCTTGGCTTCACAAGATCGTCGCCGCGCCCATCGGCGCTTCGAGCTAGCCATACCGATGGATTCACCGTCGATCGAACCCTGCGCGGACGATCTGTTGGAATCGGATGACCGGCGCCGGATGGTTCTCGAATGTCTGCAGACTCTCGATGTCGATCAGCGAGCCGTGCTGATTCTTTTCGACATCGATGGCGAGTCGGCCGCGGACGTGGCGTCTGCCATGAATATTCCCCTGCCGACGGTGTACTCGCGGCTGCGCGCGGCCCGCAGCAAGTTCGCCGCCGCTGTCCGTCGGGCCAAGCTGTGCAGAGGTGAACCATGATGCCCACGTCACGCGAACTTCCTTCGTACGTGTCCGACCTGCTGGAAGCGGAGCGCCGGGCACCGCGGCCCTCGGCCGAAGCAGAACGTCGCGTGCGCGCGCGCGTGGCTGCCACGTTGGTGGCGACCGCCGCAACCGCGGCAGGCGTGACATCCCTTGCCGCCTCTTCGGCAACCGCGGCAACGGCGGCGGGCGCGGCCGTGAAGACCGGTGGGCTGATCGCCCTTGGCGCCAAGCTCTCGGTTCTTGTGATTGGCGTGGGCGTGATCGGAACCGCGGGCATCGTTTCCTATCGGCACCACATGGCCTCCGAGACGAAGACCGTGGCCGCCAGACGAACGATGGCGCACCAAGCGGCTTCTTCGTCGCCAAGGATGCCAACACGAGTGCTTGTCGAGCCGTTGCCCGCTGAGCCCGTCGCGTCCGAGACCACCGCCGCGCCGCCGCTTCTGCCCACACTGCCCACAGCATCCACGAAGGCTTCGTCCGCCGTTGCCACCTTGCGGATGGCGGAGGTGCCGAGGAAGGGCATTGACCACGATCCCGGCTCGCTGGCCGAGGAAAGTCCTCTCATCGATCGAGCGCGGGCTCAGCTTGGAGCGGGAAAACCGAGCCTGGCGTTGCTCCTGCTTGGCCAGCACGCACGACGGTTCGCGCACGGCCAGCTTGCGGAAGAGCGCGAAGCCCTGTGGGTGCAAGCCCTGGTCGCGAACGGTAATACGGAGGAGGCTCACACGCGCGCAGTTCAATTCCGCCGCCATTTTCCGCGCAGTATTCAGATCGAGATCGTCAATGCCGCCATCCACTCGATTCACTGAGAAAATCGCCCTCTTCGCGCCAATCATCTTTGGAGGCTGGCCATGCGAATGATAGCAATTCTCTCAACCGCTCTTCTCCTTATTGGGTGCGACCTGCATCGACCTCTGGGCAACGACTTGAAGGTCCAACCCAGCTCGCCTTTGCCCGGCGCTGGGACCGGCAGCGCAAACTCGCCTTCATCCGCCTCGCCTACGCTGACGTGGAAAGGCAACCCCGGGGCAGACAGCTATCAAGTACAAGTCGATAGTACGTGCGGGGCCGCGAGTTCCTGTGCCTTCACGTCTCCGCAAATCGACACCACGGTCACGACGACATCGTTCGCACCTCCGGCGCCGCTCGCCATTCCCACGACCGGAACCCATAGCCAAACCTATTGTTGGCGGGTGCGCGGATGCCAAAAGGGCGTCTGCGGCGACTGGTCGGATCCGCGTTGCTTCGTCGTGGGCGCAACCAAATCGCTCAATCGCGATCTCAACGGTGACGGTTATCCCGATTTCGTCGTCGGGGCTCCGAACGACAGTTCCGGGCAGACAAGTGCAGGAAAAGCCTACGTCTACTTGGGAGGTCCCAACTTGCCAACACGGCCAGCACTCGTCATCGACGATAACATCGCCAACGACGCGCTTGGCTACGGGGTGGCCATGGTGGGTGACGTGAACGGCGACGGATATGGCGACTATGTGGTTCAGACGAGCGGCGCGACCATGAGCAATGGCCTACTTGACCGGGTCATGGTCTTCTTTGGGGGACGGGTGCTGAAAGCTCAGCCAGATATCACCTTCACGGGACCGACCTCGCAAGACGCAATATTCCTGCCGACCGGCTGCGGCGACCTCAACGGCGATGGCTACGACGATATTGCTTTCGAGACACTTCACTACGATGCAAATACTACCCAACCTCCGCGGGTCGAGATTCATTTCGGCGGGCCGGACATGGCGACCTCCGCACCGCTCGTGCTCGCCAGTCCTCATCCCACCGACATCCTCGTGTTTTCCATTGCAGCTGCGGGTGACGTGAATGGCGACGGGTATCCGGACCTGATCGTGGGTTCCAGCGGGTCGCAGGTTGGGGTTTCCTCTGTCGTCGGGGAGGCACTCGTCTACTATGGAGGCTCGCCCATGGACGCGACCGCCGATGTCATCTTCCAGGCCCCGGATCTGGTTCCAGCGCTGCTGCCATTCCCCGTCGCTGGGGTTGGCGACATCAACGGCGATGGATTCGCGGACGTGGCGATCGCCGCGGGAGATCTTTCCTGGGCGTCGACTGTCTACGTTTACTACGGTGGCACGGCACCTCACACGTCTCCCGATCTCACGCTCCAGGAAGACTATCCAGGCACGAGCTTTGGCCTCTCGATTCTTCCTGCGGGCGATCTCAATCATGACGGCTACGCCGACTTCGCCGTGTTGTCAGGGAACGGGGGGACCTTCGCTGGGCCGCCGGAAAAAGGTGGCGGCAACACCTATGTCCTTTTACCCGGCAAGGTGTTTCTCTATGCCGGCGGCCAAGCCCCAAGCGACTCGGCATTCGCAACCGTCGCTGCGGAGGCCTCGCATCCCTATATCGTTGGCGGCTCCGTCTTGGATGTCGATGGCGACGGCGAACCGGAAATCATGGTCTCCGATTCGAACGAGAATGGCTTTTCGCCGACCAGCCATTCGCAGATCGCCATCTACCGAGGCAGCAATAGTTACCAGACGCCGGTGCGTGTGTTGTCGGGTTTCAGCGGTGGCAATGGCATCGTATTGGGAAACTAGGACGCACAATCATGCTAGCGAAGCGTGGTCTCAGTTCGATGGCGCTCGGGGCTGCGCCATCGGCTCGTGAGCCACGCTAGCCACCAGTTCATCCAGGGTGCGACCGCCGACGGCGAGCGGACGCAACGTTTCGCGCGCGGCGACCTGATCCCCTGCCGCCCAGTGCGCCCTCGCGAGGGACAAGCGGAGGTCGGCCTGGCGCGGCTCCAATTCCAGGGCGCGGCCAAGGTTGCGCACGGCTTCGGCGGGCTGGTGCCGCCCCAGCGCCAGCAAGCCCAGGCGCTGCCAGGGCTCCGGTCGTGACGGATCCAGTTGGATGGCAGTGTTCATGTCACCTTCGAAGCCAGCCAGGTCGCGGCGCAGACCCCGCACCCGGCCGCGCAGGATGTGGGCCAAGGCAGAAGCGGGAGATTCGGCCACTCCACGCTGCGCTTCGGCCTCCATGCGCTCCATGCGCACGGGATCGTTCTCGGGCGCGGTTGCGAAGGGGGGCAGCAACTCACGGTAGGCCAGACGGCGGGCCAGTTCCGCGTTGGGACCATCGTTTCGCACGAACACCAGCGCGGCGTCGTCGAAGAAAACCAGGGACCAGTGCGGATCGGCCGCCAGGCCCTCATCCACCTCGCCATGCTGGGTGATGGCGTACTGGATGTTCCAGCGGGCGAACACCCGGGGCCAGATCCGCCGGATCTCCATCACGTCGCGCAGGTGGGCGTCGTCGTAGAGGTTGGCCGTGCGTCCGTCGATGAAGACCTTCACTGCCGGGCCGAGGTGGTACATGAGGTAGCCACCGAAGTGGAACGTGTTGTACATGTTCCCCTGCGGGCGCTCGCGGGCCAGAAAGCGCGTGGCGCCCACCGGATAGGCACTTCCGACCAGCTCAGCCCACGGGCGTCCCGTTCCCCCGAGCCAGGCGCTCTTGCTGTCCAACCCCAGCGATCCCAGGGCGAACCCGGCCAGCAGCGTGACCGCCAGACAACCGTCGAGAGCCGGGACGATACGCTTCCAACCCTGGTCCCGCGAGATGCGTGAGGCGAGGACTGCCGCCAGGTGGCGATAGGCGATGGGCCCGACCACCAGGGCCAGAACGGGCAGGAAGCGAACGTGACGAAACCCCAGCCAGATCGCCACCGCCGACACGGCCAGTTCGGGCGGCTTCAATCGGCGGCGGTCGAGCGCGAACGACAGCGCCGTCGCGACCAGCAAGACGCCCGCTGGACCGAGCCAGACCGAAGGCGCCGGCGGCTGCCATTCGGAGAGAACGCTGGTGGTGTAGCGGGACACCATCGTGTCCACTGCCACCTGGAACCGGCCCAGCGGATTGGGGACCACGAAGCAGGCGGCCGTGGTGGCGGCTGCCAGCAATAGCAACGAGTGCCAGCGAGGCGCGATGGTCGCACGCCAGCGACCGCGCAGCGAGACGAGGTAGCCCAGGGCTAGCGCCCCCGCAAGAACCACGGCGACGAACGACGACCCGTGCAGATTGCTCCACACCAGCACGAGCAACGGGACGCCCCACAGCGGGCGTAGCTCGCGCCGGGTCTCGGCTCTCTCGAAAAGCCACATGAGCAGGCCCAGGCATACCCAGAGGAAGGTCTGGGGCCGCGGCGCAAATCGAAACGAAGTCACGTCGTACACCAGAAGCAGGAAGGCTGTCGCCGGCCCGACCAGCAGCGGGATCCCTTCCGCGCGCATGCGCAATGCAGTCAGGAACATGGTCGCTGCTGCCAGCAACGCCGCCAGGGTGAACAGTCCAGCCTCGCCGAAGTGGGCGTGCAGGGTCGCCATCATCGCTTCGGAGGCCCAGTCCACCAGGGGAACCGGGCGTCCGGCGAAGGTGAAAGAGAACTCGTCGACGCGTGGGACGGCCCGGTGTTCGAGGATCGACTCACCCACCTTGAGGTGCCAGTACAGGTCGGGGTCATTGATCGGGCGGTAGGCCCCCAGCGCGGCGAACAGCGCCACCGCGCCGCCGATGGCCCACAGCCTGCCGGCGTGGCGCCAGCGGCTGGGTCGTGATTCCGCCGCAAACATGGCCACGATGATTGTACGCGAGTGCAGCGCCTGTGTCGCGTCGCCGTCGTTGCTGCCGTCCTCGCCCGCTGCCTCACTCCTCGGTTGAATACGTCATGTACTCCTGCTCGCGACCACGGGTTCTTTCAGTGAGGCTACTTCATGTGATGGGAGAGGTAGTCGACGACCAGCGACGCCGTCTGCTGTATGAACCGAGGCATGAAGTCGCCGGCACCATTAAGCCCGCCACGTCCACCCGAGTTGGCGTCGACCGTAAAGTCGGCGATCAAGGCGTTGCCCTTGACGATCTTCACGTCCGTCAAGAGATAGGCGGCGCCCGCTCCAAAACCCACCATGATTCGCGCGGCATTCGAGCCCCAACTGCACTCGCGGACGACCATCAACACGACCACGCTCTCGGGCGGCAAGTTTCCATTCGGTAGGTAGGCTTGGAATCCGGCGCCCTGCATGGCGTTCGCGACTTCTTGCGCCAGTGAGTTTCTCAGCGTCTGCCTGGCGCCAGCTACCGTATTGGGCTCGTCGGAGCCGTCCCCCTTGAAGACTGTGGCCGACGATTCCGCCGGCGCAACGAACATCATGGTCGTGCGTGGCAGGGATCCGGGAGGCAAGTCCATGCGAATGTTCGAGATCGAAGCACCCCCACAACCAATGCCAAGAAGCGCCAGCAGAATGACGAAGACCTTTTTCATCGATTTTCCTCCGTAGGTTCTTCCCAAATACTGTTGATGTCTCAAACACCCAGCACCCGCACAAGTACCATTCTTGCGTTGGCGAAGGCAACTGATTCGCAGAAGTACGCAGAGGCAATCAGAGGAATGGCGAATAGACGCAAGCGGCGGCTCGCCGGTCACCCTGGCGACCGGCCTGGGCAACCTGTTCAGAATCCCCGTGGACGCCACGAGCGTGTACTGCGCGACCTCGGGCGCCGTGATGAAGATAACCCCAAAGTACTAGAGCCCACCGAACGAGCCCACCATCGCGAGCCCCTGACCCGAGCGACCCATTGGGACGGGCCATACCGAGGCACTCACGTGCTCGGTGAGCACCAACTGGTGCGTTCGCGCCGCGAACCCCAAAATCATGAAGCTAGCGCCTAGCACCTGGGTCACGCCGCCAAGCACCAGCATCCCCCTCCAGACGCCCGATTCGGTGGTATCGCAGCTGGAGCTGTAGCTAGAGGCAGGACAGTCCTTGACTGTTGCCAGCGCAAGCCACGGTCCAAGTACGGGAACAAACAACAAGGAGTTGTTGAACGGCACTCCGAGGGAGCTGCTGCTGCTGCTGCAGCTGGTGGATGAGTAGGAGGAACTCGATGAATCGGAGTACGGGGTGCATTCGCTAGTCGACGCGCTAACCGCCAGAGCTATCGCGTAGCTGATCCCGAACATGATGCTGCCCGGAATCACAAATCCCTTGCGGGAGTAGCTCTCCAGGTGGTACCCGGCGGGAATGGGCTTGTCTGGGTCGTAGTCGAGAACCGACGGCTTCATCTCCGTCGGGGACGGATAGTAGGGCTGTGGATAGTATAGCGGCGGCGGGTACATCGGTGCGGGCTGATATGCTCCTGGCGCGGGCGGGGGATACGCGCCCGGCGCCTGCTGCGGGTAGTAGGGTTGGGGTGGAGGCTGACTTGGGGCCGGCTGCACGGGATCCTGTGGCGAGGGCGGCGGTGCCGAGGCTTCCGGTGTCAGAGGCGCTGCGTGCACCGAGAACATGAGCAGAGAACTCATGAAACTCGCTAGCAGCGAAGTCGCCAAACGCGTGCCTTTCATGTCGAACTCCTTCCTGGATTCCGTGTGTCCCAATGGCCGCCACAATGTGACCCAACGATCTTGGCCCGTCTTCCGCCCGCTTCAGGAGGTGAGATCTCACGACATTGCAATCAGGACGCCGTGAACGTATCAGTTCTCCCGGGCGATGTCACTCGGACCTACGGGCCCAGCACAAGCGCCTGGGCCTCGCCGTGATCGGTGAGCTGCACGCAGGCCGTCCGCAGACCGTCACGTGAAACCCTCAGCGCGGCGATCGCAGTCTCGATCGCCGCGCCGGTGACGAAGCTTCCGAAAAACTGTGCGTGGCAGTCGATTTCGTCACCGGGGCGCCCGATCCACCGCTGATAGCGGGCCCACTGACCGGCGGCACCGAATGCCGCAACGGACACGCGGGGCACATCGGGACAGCGCTCCGGACAAAGCTGCACGTCCTCGATCCGGCAGGTTCCGCTCTTTCCCGGCGTCCCGTCGCGCGAGAGGACAAAAACCGCGACTCCCTCACCTGCCACGACGGTGCACCCGGGTGCGCGCGGGCTGAGTTCGCGCGGGATCTCAGGCTTGTGGGCAACAACATAGGCATTGAAGTCGACGAGAGCATCGCCGATCGCCAGCACGACATGATCGGCGGAGTCATTGCCGATCCAGTCGACGGCGACGCGAAAAGCCCCGAAGGTCGACTGCTCCATCGTTGTGACCGTGCACGTCGGCCCGCGCAAATCACAGGAAATCGAAAGATGCGCGGCCATGGCATTCTGCACAGAGTTCGCGAAAAGCGTGGGCGACGAACCGGCAGCGCCCTCGAGAATCACGCGCTTGTGGAACGTATTCGCCGAATCGAGGCAGCCCAGCCCCGTACCCACCACGAGGCCAATCCGCTCGGGATCGCGCAAGGGCGCGCCCGGCCCGAAAGCGTCGGCCATCGCATCGAGTACCGTGGTGTGAAACATGCGTGAGATGCGCGGCATGCGGCGTCTGACTGACTCGGGAACTTCGGGCGGCAAAACCACCTCGGGAGCCTGATAGACCGGAACCTCGATCACGCCACGTGCGGTGACGACATTCCTGAAGACAAGTTGCGGAAGTCTGGCTCCGGCCAGCGCCTGCTCCAGCGCTGCCTTGCCCTGACCCAGCGCCGAGAGATGCCCGATTCCGCTGATCCGAACGCCCGCGATCATGGCGTCCGCCCGAGGCACAGCACCGAGTTGACCCCGCCAAATCCAAGGGAGAACGAAAGGGCGCACCCGTAGTGCCCCTCTTCGATGGCACGCGTGGGTTCGACACCGATTTCAGGATCGGCTTCGCCAAATCCACGTGAAACGGGTAGGCGCCCCTTTGAGAGCGAAAGCACGGTAAAGACCGCCTCGAGACCACCCGCGGCTCCCAGCGTGTGGCCGGTCACTCCCTTGGTGGCCACGACGCGGGCGCGCGGAAAGTTTGCAGCGATGAACCCGCCTTCGGCAAGATCGTTGTGCCGTGTGGCCGTTCCGTGCACGTTGATGAAGTCGACCGCCCCAGCGGCGGCTCCAGCCTGGGCAAGCGCGATGCGTGTGGCCAGCGCCAATCCCCTGGCTTTTGGGTGCGGTGTCGTTGGATGATGAGCGTCGCTTCCACAGCCATAGCCAAGCATCGCGGCCAGCGGCCTGCGCGGCGAACCAGCCTTCTCGAGAATGACAACGCCGGCGCCCTCGCCGAGCGTCAGTCCATCGCGGTTGCGGTCAAACGGCCGGCAGGGACGGTCTGAGCAGAGCATCAGCGACTTGAAGCCGTAATACATTTTCATGAGGATGATCTCGGTGCCGCCACACAGGACCACATCGCAGAGGCCGGCGTCGAGCCAGCTCGCGCCGATGCCGATGGCGTCGGCACCCGAGGTGCACGCGTTGTTCACGAGCTGCACCGGACCGCGCAAGCCAAGTTCGCGGGCGAGGAACTGCGCCGAGTTGTTCCGGAAATATTCCATCAGTGGCGCGGGATCCGGCAGCTTTCCCGTGTTGTACGCGGTCGCGAACTCCTCCTGGTAGTTGGCGCCCCCCGTGGTCGAGCCAAGGCAGATTCCGACGCGAAGCCGGCGCAAGTCGGCTGCATCGAGGCCCGCCGAATCGAGCGCGTCTTCGATCGCGAAAAGCGCAAGCAGGTTCGGTGCCTCGCCCTCATGGAAACGAGGAAAACGCGCGCGCCACCTCTCTTCGAGCCGCAGCTTGAAGAAACGGCTCTCGCCCGGATCGAGCGGGTTTTCGAACGCACCAGAAACCGCCTCGCCCAAGAGATGGCGCAGCGCGTCCTCGCGGCCAATTCCTGCCGCCGAAACGCATCCGATTCCGGTGATCCAGACCGGGGTTCTCGAAACCTTCATTCCCGGCGAGCCTCGCATAGACGCACTGTCAAAACAAACGAAGGTTCGCTAGAGTGTGGAAGACCGGCATGAAGAAGTCGCTCATCGTCTACTACTCGCAGGCAGGCCAAACTGAAAGAGCTGTCGAACATCTCGCGCGCGGACTCGGACGCGCAGTCGCCACCGATCTGCGACGCATCGAACCCGAAGAGCCCTTCAAGTTTCCGTGGAGCATGCGAAACTTCTTCCGCGCGTTTCCCCGGTGTGTGCAAAGCGTCGCACCGCGAACACGGCCTCTCAACTTACGCTGGGACGACTACGACCTCGTGCTGCTCGCCTATCCCGTCTGGTTCCTCTCGCCGGCACTTCCGATGCAGGGATTCCTGCTATCGGAAGAGGCGCGCGGCCTGCAGGGAAAGACCGTCATCACCGTGGCGACCTGCCGGAACCTGCCCCTTTCGGCCGGTATCTGGATGAAGGACCGCATCGCCGCACTTGGCGGCTACTTTGCCGGACAGCTCGCCGCCTGCGAACGCACTCCGCTGTGGGCTTCGTTTGTCACGACGCCGCGCTGGATGCTCACTGGCCGGAAGAATGCGTTCTGGTTCTTTCCGCCAGCCGGGCTTTCCGATTCCGACTTTGCGCAGATCGAGGCGACCGCAGCCGGCATCGCGCAGGCCTGGGTGGCCTCGAATGGCGATCCCGCGCGCCTTCCCGCGCTCGGCTCGAATCTCAACCGTGTCTCACTTCTGATGATGGATCGAATCGGACACGACGTGTTTTTCCGGCCCTGGTCGCGTCTCATCCTGAGACTGTTTCCCAAACCCGGGTTGGGCCAGGATCTGCTGCTCGTTCTTTTCCGAATTAACCTCGTGGTGTTGATCATCTGCGGGTCGCCCTGTATAAGAATCTTCGAATCGAGTGTTCGCAACAATCCATCCTGGATCCGAAAACTCGGACTGAAGCCCTGAGGATGTATGTTGCGTAACCCGGTTTATATTCAAGCCACTGGCGCGTTTTTCCCGAACGCCCCGGTTCACAATGAGCAGATCGAACAGGTTCTGGGCGTCGTGGGTGGGGTGGCCTCGCGCTCACGCCAGCCTGTTCTCGACAGCAACCAGATCCGCACGCGCTACTACGCCATCGACCCGGCCACGCGCCAACCGACCCACACCAACACCCAGTTGACGGCCCAGGCTATTCGCAAGCTTCTCGCCGAGAACCCGTGGATCGAACTCGGCAAGACCGACATGCTCAGCTGCGGCACCGCCTCGCCCGATCATATCATTCCGGCTCACGGCCAGATGGTGCAGGGAGAATTTCGAGAGCTTGAAGCCGAGGTTTTCACCTCGAGCGGGGTGTGCTGCGCCTCGATGTCGGCGTTGAAGACCGCATACCTTGGAATCGCGGCCGGCGAAGCCTCGACCGCGCTCGTGACCGGTTCAGAGGTCGCCAGCAAGTTCACGCGCTCGGAGTTTTTCGAGAGCGAGGACCAAACGCGCGTCGAAGACCTCAAGCGAAACCCGCTCGTGGCCTTTGAGCATGATTTCTTGCGCTGGATGCTCTCGGACGGAGCCGGCGCGCTTTATCTGGCCGACCGACCGGGTCAGGGCGCGGTCAACTTGAAGATCAACTGGATCGACGGGCGCTCGTACGCCAACGAACAGCCCGTGTGCATGATGGCCGGCGGCCACC
>Ga0265342_10001462_pt1 | contig 21992 bp, 19 predicted proteins | sample 4CB327metaG_FD_203125 | JGI IMG/M metagenome (GOLD analysis project Ga0265342, IMG submission 203125) | Rhizosphere microbial communities from Carex aquatilis grown in University of Washington, Seatle, WA, United States - 4-CB3-27 metaG | ecosystem: Host-associated > Plants > Roots >... | reverse complement strand
AGCTGGTGGTGTAAGTCACTTGGCCACGGCCATCCGCACCTGCGCGCGGCGATCGTCGACCAGCTCGATCGCTTCGAGCATGTGATCGTCGCCAACACGACCAACGAGGGGCTGGTGCGACTGTGCGAGCGGCTGCTCGCCGCCGCCAACGGCGAGCCGGCCTCCGCATACGCCGCGGGCGCGCCTCCCGGCCGTCGCGCGGGTCATTTCGGCAAGGTGTTCCTGGCCGACAACGGATCGACCGCCGTCGAGATCGCACTCAAGATGGCGATCCAGGCGCAGGCGCAGCGCGGGCAGCCGGCACGCACGAAATTCGCGTCGCTCAGCAACGGCTATCACGGCGAGACACTGGCGACATTGTCGGTGGGCGACTGCGGTCTCTACGCCGCGCCCTACGAAGCGCTGCTGTTCCCGGTCGCGAAGCTCGATGGCCTTCCGTACCGGAGCGGTCCCGATGACCCGCGCTGGCTCGACGCCGCGGCGGAGTGGCCGGCGATCGAAGCGGCGCTGGCGCCGCGCGCGCGCGAGCTGGCGGCGATCGTCTACGAGCCGGTGTTGCAGGCGGCTGGGCAGATGCAGCTCTATAGCCCAGACCTGTTGCGGCGCCTGCGTGAGTGGTCGCGCGCGCACGGTGTCTACCTGATCGCAGACGAGATCGCGGCGGGCATGGGCCGCTGCGGGCCGATGCTCGCGAGCCACCTCGCGGCGCCGGGGGCCGAGCGCGCCGCGACGGGCGCAGTCGCAACTGTGTTGCCGGACTTCGCGACCCTGTCCAAGGGGCTCACCGGTGGGTTCCTGCCGCTGTCAGCGGTGCTGACGACCGACGAGATCGCAGCATTGTTCGACGCCGACTACGGTGCGGGGCGCGCGTTCCTGCACTCGAACACGTACACCGGGAACGCGCTTGGTGTGGCTGCCGCGAACGCGGCGCTCGACGTCTACGCCGGCGACGGCATTCTCGAACGGGTCGCGGTCAACGGCCCGGAGCTGCGGCGCGCGCTGGCGGCGCTCGCCGAGCGCAGACCCTACCTGCGCGACGTGCGCGGCTGCGGCATGATGGCCGCGGTCGACATCCGCGATCGCAGCGGTGCGCCGCGCGATCCGAAGCGCCGCACCGGCTACCAGGTCTACCGCGAGGCGGTCCGCCGGGGCGCGCTGTTACGCCCGATCGGCGACACGCTCTATCTCTTCCCGCCGCTGACGACGTCGCCGTCGGAGATCGCCGAGATGGCGGCGATCATGGGCGAGAGCCTCGATGCAGTGATGGGTGCCGCACTCTAGTCGATGGGTGTGGCGCGGGCCTTACGTCGTGATCGGCGGCGGACGGCGAACGCCAGGAGCAAACCAAACGCCAGTTCGGCGATCGCCGGCGCATCGGATCCGGGCGCGGTGCTGCAAGAACAGCCCCCGTTCGCGCCTGCAGCAGAGCCTCGCGTGCCGGAACCATCGGTCGCCGTGGCGCTGGCATCAACCACCAACCGGCCACCGGTACCGGGTGAACCGCCGCCACCGCCACTGACTCCGCCCGTTCCGGTCGCGCCGCCTGCGCCCGTTCCAGTGCTGCCACCTGACCCGCTCGTGCGATCCGCAAGCGCGTCGCGTCCCGAGCCCCGGTCGGCCGAGCCTCCGTCCGTGACGTTGCCGTTGCCGCCCGTACCGCCGCCGCTCCGCGCATCGACCGCTGCATCGAGGGATCTGCCGCTGTCCGCGATGCCACCGTCGGTTCCGCCGATCACGTTGCCGTAGACCAGCGTGAAGTTGTTGCCCGACGCCATGCCGGCGTAGCCGCAAGTCTTGGGAACCTCGGCGTTGACCCCCTGGAAGTTGATCAGGTTGTACTTGGGCGTCTGCACGGCCGCGTTGGGACCGGTGAGGGTGTTGTTCATGAACGTGGTCGTGCCGCCAGCCGGGAACATGTCGCACGACGACACGTCGTAGGTCTCCAGCGAGCCCGGACTGACGCCGTTCGGAACGCCGTTGGGCGCGGTCGTGTTCAACGTCGTCGATTTGCCCGACGTCATGTCGGCGGTGATCACCGTCCAGCTCTGGCACACGCCGGTGGTGTCGCAGCCGGTGCCGGTGACGGTGCCGCGGATCAGGTCGCCCGGCGCGACGACGACGATCGTGCTCTGCATGTCGTTGCCCGAGAGGCAACAGTGCTCGCTCTCGATCGCCCATTTCCCCGTCGACTCGCCGTTGAAGTCCAGCACTGGCTGCAGGATGTCTCCGCCGCCCGCCGTCGTGAGGATGTCGTTGAAGAAGGCGATGTCCTGCGTCGCCACATTGGTCGGCGCGGGCGGCACGATCCAGTCGGTGGTCAGCGTCGAGTTCGGCGTGATCGCACCGCTCGACACGTAGTAGACGATGTAGCCGTCGTAGATCGACGTGGCCGGAATGGGCGCCGCCAGCTCCGGTGGCGCGCCGCCCTGAACGTCGGCGGGCGTGGCGACTCTGCGGCCGCGCCGGTCATAGCGCTCGCGCGCGCAGGGGGCGAGCCGGTCGTGCTCTGTTCCGTCCTTTCCGCGGATCACCAAATCGGGCCCGACCACTTCATCGGAGCCGACGGTCACGACGCAGGACGGGTGAAACCAACCATGATGGGTGAGGACAAAGTCGGCGGGCACCCCGGCGGGCTTCGAGCCCGACGTGAGATGGTGACCATGCCGGTCGACCACCGGTTCGTCCGTCGCGGCGCGTGCCACGCCCCCGATCGTAAGAACGCAGACTATTGCGACGGCGCCAGGTCGGCAGCCGAGGTTCGAATACGAGCCGCGCATCATCGACCAGCCACCCTCCACCCGTAAGTGACCGGCCAGCGAGAGCCCGGTTCACGTTAAGTGCTGGCACACGTCGAATTTCTCCGGCGGCGTCTTGTCCAAGCGCGCAACCGAGGGGGGCGCGGCGCCGAATAGTCGAGGTGTTGCTCGCCCTCTGGTGCGCGTCGTTCGCGGTCGGAATCGCCGCCGCGGTGCTGGCCGGCCTGTCGCCGGCGGCGGGCGGGGCGATCGGCGTGGCGATTGGCGTGCCGGGGTTGTGGTGCTGCGCGCGTCACGGCTGGCGGGTGGTCGGCGGCGGGTTGATCTGGCTCGGACTGGGCGTCGGGTATTCGCCCATCGCGCGTGCGCCGCCGGTGCTGCCGGCCGCGGTCGCGGCGGCGATCGAGACGCAGGAGCCCGTGCCCATCCAGGCCAGCGTGGTTCGCGGGCCGGAGGCGGCGACGCGCGGCGCGCGGCTGGTCCTCGCGGTGGAGCGCGTGGGCTCTGGCGATTTTGCCGGCCGACTCTCGCTGTCCGTCGTGGCGGGATGGCCCGACGTCGCGCCGGGCAAACGCATTCAGTTCTCGTCGCGCCTGCGCGCGGTGCGTGGCCTGAGTAACCCCGGGCTTCCCGACTCGACATTCGCGCTGCGGAGCGCCGGCATCGATCTGCTGGCCGGCGTGAGCGATCCCTCGGCGCTCCGGCCCTTGCCCGCGGGCGACGCATCGATCCTGGCGCGCGCGCGGGCAGCTGCCATTCGTGCCCGCCGGGCGATGCGGGCGGCAATCGAGCGCGCGCTGTCGGGAAGCGCAGCCGCCTTCCTGGAGACCGCGGTGCTCGGTGAACGTCGAGGCGTCGACGACGACGTCGAGGCGGGGTTCCGGGCAGCGGGTGCGACCCACGTGCTGTCGGTGTCGGGGTTGCACCTGGCGGCAGTCGCGGTGATCTTCGTCGTCGGGCTGCGCTGGTTGCTTGGATGGGTCCCGCTGCTGCCTCTCTATGTCGATCCGCGGGCGGTCGCCGCTGCGCTCGCGCTTCCCGCGGTGGCGTTCTTCGTGCTGCTCACCGGCGAAGCGGTGGCGACGGAGCGCGCCGCGCTCATGCTCGGCGTTGCGCTCGCCGCGGCGCTGGTCAATCGCGCCCCGTCGCCCGCCGCCACGGTCGGCGCGGCCGGGTTGCTCCTGCTGCTCGGGTCGCCGCTGGGTCTATTCGACGTGTCCCTGCAGCTGTCGCTGGCGTCGGTCGCCGGCATCGCGCTGCTGGCCAGGGCGATTGGGCCGCGCGGGCGCCGGCGCGACGTTCGAGGCGGCGTCGCGGTCGCCTGGTTGTGGCGCTTCGGAGCCGCGACGCTCTCGGCGACCGCCGTGACCGCGCCGCTCGGCGCGCACCACTTTGGTGAGGTCGCGCCGGCTTCGCCGCTCGGAAACTTGGTGCTGGTGCCGCTCGTCGAGCTGGTGGTTGTGCCGTTCGGTCTCGCGGGAGCGGCGCTGGCCACCGTGGCGCCGGTGGTTGGTCACTGGCCGCTGGCGCTCGCCGGTCTCGCGGCGAACCTGGCGCTGGCGGTGGCGGGCTTTTTTCGCGCCCACGCGCCGATCTGGCTCTGCCGCGCGCCGAACACCTTCGAGACCCTGGCGCTGGTCGCGGCGTCGGTGCTGGCGCTGGCCGGCGTCGCGGACCGCGGCGCGCGCAGGCGGCGCTTGCTGCGGGGGGCGGCGCTGGCGCTGATCGCGGCGGCGACGAGCCTGGGCGCGCGCGAGATCGCGCGCCGCACGAACCCCGATCTCCGCATCACCTTCATCGACGTCGGCCAGGGCGACGCGGCGCTGGTCGAGGCGGCCGGGGGGCACACGCTGCTCATCGACGGCGGCGGCAGCTTCGACGGGTCGTTCGATACCGGTGAGCGTGTCATCGAGCCGTTGTTGCGCGCGCGTGGCATCGGCCGGCTCGATCTGGTGGCGCTGTCGCATCCTCATCCCGATCACCTGAATGGTCTGCAGCGCGTGCTCGAACGCTTCTCCGTCGATCGTCTCTGGACCAGCGGCGACGACGGGAACAACCCCGAGTACGCGCGCCTGCTCGCGACGGCGCACCGCCGAGGCGTGGCGTTGCCGACCCCGGCGCCGCTGTCGATCGGCGCCGTCGTCGTGACGCCGCTCGGCCCCTGGCTCGACGATCGCATCGGCGCGCCCGCCGGCCTGAGCGTCAACGACGCCTCGCTGGTGCTGCGCCTCGCATTTGGCGGCCGCGGCGCGATCTTCCCCGGTGATCTCGAGGCTGACGGCGAAGGCGAGCTGGTCGGGCGCCGCGCACTGGGCGCTCCCATCGCGGCTGACGTGCTCAAGGTTCCGCACCACGGCAGCAAGACGTCCTCGTCGCCCGAGCTGGTCGAGGCGATCGCGCCGTCGGTCGCGGTCATCTCGCTCGGCTGGCAAAACCGATTTCACTTCCCCGACCCGGGCGTGGTCGCGCGCTACGCGGCGCGCGGAACGCGCGTGCTCCGCACCGACCGCGACGGCGCGATCACCGTGACCATCACGCCCACCGGCGAGATGAGCGTCGCCTGCAACCGCGGATGCCCGGCGCGGCCGGTGCAGTGGCAAGCGTGCACGCTTCCACGCTAGATTCCCGGCGGACGTCGCCATGGCCACCAAGCAGCCCCCGGGCGAGAGTACCGGCACCATCGCGCGCCGCCTGGTGAGCGATCTCTTCGGCGCGCGGGGTGGGGGCGAGGTTGCGCGTCTGATTCCGACGGCGGGCTGGCCGCCGGATCGGTCGCCGCCCGAACCCCTGCGGCTGACAGTTCCCGATCGCGCTTACTTGATTGGCCGCGGCGAGACTTGTGATCTGGTCTTGCCGACCGACGACGTTTCGCGCGAGCACGCGGTGATCGCGCGGCGCTGGGACGGCGTGCAGATCCGCGACCTTGGGTCGAAGAACGGCGTACGCGTCGCCGGGGCGCCGATCGCCGGCGAGCGCCGGCTGCGCGACGGCGAGCGCATCGAGATCGCCTCGTTCGAGCTGCGCCTCGACGACCCCGAGGATCGTTACGTGCGCGAGCTCGAAGGGACGGCCGCACCGGCGCCGGCCGAGACGCCGCCGGTGATGGTCGAGACGCCGCGGGCCGACGTCGCGCCGGCGCCGCAGCGGCAGGCGCGCGTTGCGATCGTCGTGGCGAGCGCCGTGCTGGTCGCCGTCGTTGCGGCGATTGTATTGATCGCGCTCGGCTAGCCGAAGGCGGGGCTGCGCTAGCGCCTTTGGCGGCCCTTCTTGCGCGCCTTGCGTGCGTCCTTGCGCTTGCGCTTTTCCTTGGCGCGGTCGACGTTGCGCTTGGGGGCCTGGAAGTGCCCGCGCTCGGGTGACGGCGTGTTCATCATGCCGGCCAGCTGGTTCACATCGATCCCCGCGAACTTCTTCATCTGCGCCAGTTGCTTGAAGCCGGGGATCTTGCCGAGCAAGCCGGTCGACGCGCCAATCTGCATCATCAGCTGGCGCATCATCGCGAAGCGGTTGAGCAGGTCGGCGACCTCGTTCTCCTTGTGGCCCGAACCGCGCGCCACCCGCTTCAGGCGCCCCTGGTCGTAGAACGCGCTGCGCTTCTTCTTGCGCTTGCCGCCGTCGATGACCTCTTCCCAGCTCGTGACCACGAACCGTTCGGGGTGGCGCCGCTCGTCGTCGGTCATCGACGAGATCATCGACCCGATGCGCACCAGCTCGCGGTCGTCGACCTTGGCGCCCTCGGGCATCGCCTCGGCGACGCCGGGGATCTTGTCGACCATCTCCGACAGCGAGCCCATCTTCTTGAGCACGCCGATCTGATCGAGGAAGTCGTTCATGTCGAACTTCCCCTTGAGCATGCGGACCGCGTCCTGTTCGGCCTTCTCCTCGTCGACGACCTCCTCGAACTGCTGGATCAGGCCGACGACGTCGCCGCGGCCCAGAATCCGGCTCGCCATGCCGTCGGGGCGGAACTCTTCGAGGCGCTCGGACGACTCGCCCATACCCACGAACTTGATCGGCTTGCCGGTGACCGCCTTGACCGACAGCGCGGCACCACCGCGCGCGTCGCCGTCGAGCTTGGTCAGGATCACGCCGTCGAGATCGAGCCGGTCGTTGAAGGCCTTCGCCGTGGCGACCGCGTCCTGACCGATCATCGCGTCGACGATCAGCAGGATGTTGCCGGGGCGCGCGCGCCGGTTGATCTCCTCGAGCTCCTTCATCAGCAGCTCGTCGATCGCGAGGCGGCCGGCGGTGTCGAACAGGATCACGTCGCACCCGCGCTCGGCCGCGTGGCGGATGGCGTTCTCGCAGATCGCCGGCGGATCACCGCTGTCCTCTGAGTAGACCGGAATGTCGAGCCGCTGGCCGATCACCTTGAGCTGCTCGATCGCGGCCGGGCGATACACGTCGGCGGCGACCAGCAGCGGGCGCTTGTGCTTCTTTTCCAGGTAGTAGGCCAGCTTCCCGATGGTGGTCGTCTTACCGGAGCCCTGCAGGCCGACGAGCATGACGCCGGTCGGCCCCTTCTTCGCGAACTTCAGGCTCGAGTCGACCGGCCCCATCAGCTCGACCAGCTCGTCGTGACAGAGCTTGACGAAGTGATCCTCGGGGCTGACGCGGCGGACCTTCTCCTTCGACGACGCCTTGACCTTGACGATCACGCCGACGGCCTTCTCGCGCACGCGCTTGCAGAAGTCCTGGACGACTTCGAAGCCGACGTCGGCCTCGAGCAACGCCGTCCGCACCTCCTTGAGCGCGTCGTCGACGGTCGCCTCGTCGAGCTCCGCCAGCCCCTGGAATTTTTGCTTGGCGGTCCGGAACCCCTTGGTCAGTGTCTCGAACATGAGGGGCGGAATCTAGCCTGTCTTCCCTCGCAGAGCTACGGATTGTGGGGATGCTCGAGCCACCAGCTCCGCCAGCGCTTGCGCGCGTCCTCGCGCTCCCGCCTGGGCGCATCGTGGCGGTAGCCGAAATACTCGCCGGTGATCCTCCACAGCTCCGCCGACGAGGACAAGCGAATCTCCGGCAGGCGGTGCCCGAGCCCCGCGAACAGCCACTCGACGCGGTTCTCCTCACCGTGCGCGGACAGCCAGCTGCGCCAGTGGCGCACCCGCTTGCCGAAGTCCTGCTTGGTGATGTCGATGAGCGCCTCGCGCGCCGCGATCGCGAGGTCACGGTCCCTGTCCTCGACGCGATCGATGAGGACCGGCACCGCGAGCTCATCGCGCAGCTCGATGATCCCGACGACGGCGCCCAGCGCGCGCTCGGGCGATTCGCTGGCAGCGTCGGCGCGGAAGGCCGCCGCCAGCTCGCGCACCCGCGGGTGTTGCCGCCAGTCGCGCAGCTTGAGGAGCGCGCCAATCCGGCCCGAGGCGTGGACGTCGGCGGCCAGGCGGCAGAGCCCGTCGATCCGATCCTCCTCGGACTCGGCGACCACGAGCGCGGTCTCCCGATCGTCGGCCCTGGGGATGGCGACCAGAGCGTTGACGTTGGCCGGCGCGGCCGTCTCGGCCCAGCGGCGAGCAGACTCCGGGCCGAGCACGCGTCCGAGCAACGGGACGAACCGCGGTGGCATCGGCTGGCCGTAGACGCGCTGCCGCGCCATCTTGAGCCGCACTTCGGGCACGACGTACAGCTCGAGATCGACCGCCAGCTCGGAGCTCGCGTTCTGCAGCGCCTCGCGCTCCACGGGATCGCCGCACAGGAGCTGAAGGCGGCCCCCGCGGCGCCCGACCGGGACCGCACGACAGTGCTCGGAGCGAATCACGTCGAATTCGGCGGTCGCGGTCGGGTTCGACGACTGCACCAGATCGGGATCAGGAATCGGCAACCCGCTCGCATACGAGAGCTCGCGCCAGATGGTCTCTTCGGCGAGCGCCTCCATTTCTAGCAATGCCGTATCGAGCGCGCCTCCATAGACGATCTGCCTTGCCACTGCCACGCGAACCGTCTCGGCTGGGAGCGCGCCGTCCTGGACCAGGAAGTCGGATAGCCTGGTTGCCATTCCCTTGATAAGAATACGGGGACCGCCCCGATCCTTCCAGGGTTGGTGTCCGTTTACACGCTAGTCCTTATCGACAATCAGATACGTGCCCGCGATGTGATCGTGCAGCGCACGATGCTCGCGATCGAAGAGCGCCCAGATCCAGCCGAGCCCCGCCGGGACGACGCTAGGAGCCAGCGCGATGAGTCGGGCCATGCCGCGCCCCGGCCCCGGCGCGGTTCCGCGCGCCGAGATGAGGCGAATTCCCATCGCCCGCATGCCCAGCGTTTGCCCGGAAATCCCGGCAAAATAGAGTTGATAGAGCCCGGTCATCCCTCCGAACAGACCCACGGCACCCACCGCCATCGGGTTGCGATCGAGAATGCCGGCGACGAGCAGGTCCGGGCCGAACTCGCGCCAGCCGGGCATCGGGACACCAAGCAGCAACGCCGCCAACAATGTGACAGCCGCGCTCAATCCCAAGAGCAGCGCCAGATCGATGGCGGCCGCCGCCGCCCGGCGCCCGAAGCTGGTCACGCGCACGCGCAGCACCCGTTCATCGTGGGTGCGGGAAGGGCGGACCTCTCGTCCTGACATCGGTGCGGCGGCCACGGTCACGGCCCCATTCTGCGAATCGGCCGAGGATTCGGCAAGTAATTGCGCGAGCAAAGCGGCCGAGCACGGAGGGGACCGGAGCGTTTCTTCAGCGAGTCACCCCCCGCGCGGCCTGCCTTGCGCGTCGGCTCTCGCGCGGCCTGCCTTGCGCGTCGGCTCTCGCAAGGCCTGCCCTCACCCCGGCCCTCTCCCGCGGCGGACCGCGGGCGAGGGTGACTCGCTGAAGAGTGTTTCGGTTCAATCGAGGGCGCCGAACGCAAACTGGACCAGCGCTACGGCGACGATCGCGGCGGTCTCCACGCGCAGGATGCGTGGACCGAGGCCGACGATCTCGAAACCGGACTGGGCGGCCGCGGCGATCTCGTCTTCAGTGAATCCGCCTTCGGGACCGACGAGCAGGCTCACGATCGCGGGCGCCGCTCCTTCGGCGAGCGCGGCGCGCAGCGGGCGGCCGCGCGAACCCTCCCAGAGCGCGAGGCGCCGGCAATCCGGTCCAGCGCCGGCGCCCGCGAGGGCTTCCGCGAGCGGGCGCGGGGCGGCGATCGCGGGGACATCGGCGCGGCCGCACTGGCGCGCGGCCTCTTGCGCGATCTTTTGCCAGCGCGAGCGGCGCGGGGCGGCCTCGGCGGCGGACAGGCGCGCGACCGAGCGGCCGGCGGCGATCGGGACGATCTCGTGAACGCCGAGCTCGGTGCTCTTCTGGACGATGAAGTCCATCTTCTCGCCGCGCGCCAGGCTCTGCAGCAACACCACGCGCGGCCCGGCCGGCAGCGCGACCTGGCGGCGCACACCCAGCGACAGCGTCGTCCGTTCGCGCTCGATGGTCAGGATCTCAGCGTCGGCTTCACCGCCCTGCCCGTCGAACAGGGTCACCTTGTCTCCGGGGCGGGCGCGGAGCACGCGCGACAGGTGGCGGTGCGGCTCCCCCTGGATGACCGCACGCGCTTCGATCCACTTCTCGGCCGGGACGAAGAGCCGCCGCGTCATCGTGCCACCTTCGGTCCTACCCGACGGGCGGCGCGAGCCTGAGGAGCAGACCGGTCCACTCATCCTCGTCGCGCGATTCGATCAGCCGGAACCCCTGCGCCTGGTACGCGTCGGCCACCGCCGGCGCGTGCTCGATGAGGAGGCCCGACAGGATCAACGATGCGCCCGGGCTGGCGTGCGCCGGCATCGACGGCGCAAGCGCGGTCAGCACGTCGGCCTGGATGTTGGCGACGATGACGTCGTGCGGTCCACCCGCGTCGTCGAGGGTGCCGGTCGCCACGCGCACGCGCGCGATCCGGTTGCGCTCGAGGTTTTCCTGCGTGCAGGCCGTGGCCTCGGGATCGTTGTCGATGGCCAGGCCGTCGGCGTCGGGCCAGAGCAGCGCCGCCGCGATCGCCAGGATCCCCGACCCGCAGCCGAGATCGAGAAAGCGGCCAACCGGACGGTCGGTGCCTTGCGCCCGGCTACGCTCCACGAGCGCGATCGCCAGCCGCGTCGACGCGTGCCCGCCGGTCCCGAACGCCCGCCCCGGGTCGAGGTCGATGATGCGATCGGATGGTCCGAGCGGGATCGACTCGAGGTCCCAGCTCGGCCGCACGATGAAGCTCTGGCCCACGCGGGTCGCGCGAAAGTACTTCTTCCAGACGTCGCGCCACTCGTCCTCGTGCGCCTCGCGCTGGCGCACCACGACCGGGTCGACCGGCAGCTCGGCCGCGCGCGCGCGCCCGCAAACCGCGTCGATCTCCGCGAGCAGCTCGCCGAGCCGCTCCGGTGCGCACAGGGCCACGATCGCCGCGCGGCCCGGGTCGGCGCGAATCAACGTGCCGCTGTCCCGGACCTCGACGCCGCCCGCGATCTCTCCGACCGCGTCTGCCACCAGCTCCGCCGCCTCGAGGGCGACCTCGACCTCGACCTGAGTCCAAACCGGAGCCGCCATCGCTCTGGATTCGCGAAGACGAGCTTGGCGAGACCCTACCGGATGATGCGGCGCTTGGCTTCGCGACGGCGGCGCTTCCGCGCCTCGCGCATCTTGCGCTTCCGCTTCACGGAGGGCTTCTCATAGTATCGGCGCCGCTTGATCTCCTGCAGGATCCCCTCTTTGGACATCTTCTGCTTCAGGATTTTGAGGGCCTTATCGACAGAATCTCTGACTTCGACTTCGAGCGGGCGGCCTAGCAGTGTCTCCAAGCGGAATCTCCTTCAGGACGACAGGCGAACTTCGGACAGCGAGGGCCGGGATTCAACACCGTCCTCGTACCAGCGTCAAGAGTGACCGATGTGAATTTCCGACGCCAGTGGCAAACCCAGCCAGAAGAAAGCGTTCCGATAGTTTGGGAATAATTAGCGCTGAGATCGTTCGGGGCTCCTTTACACTGGCTTCGGGATCGGGGTATGTAAACATCAGGAAAAAGATCCCAGAAGCGCTGGTCTGGGAGTTTCCGCAAAAAGGAGTTCCAGATGGTAATGGGGGCCAAGGTCTTCACTGCTACGAAGGCCAAAGATCGCGAGGAGTTGGGCGAAGTTTTAACGCGGTGGATCCGTGACAATCCACGTGCTCGAATTCTCGACAAGATCGTGACCCAGAGCTCCGACAGCGAGTTTCACTGCCTGACGATCACCATCTTCTACGAGATGCAGCCGCAGTAGTACCATCGCGAGTCATGCGATTCGGCTTTCTGCTCAAGCGCGGCAAGCCCGAGGCGCGTGAGATCGCGGCGGAGCTCGGCCAGGTTCTGCGGCAACAGGGTTGCCGCTTGTTCGCTTTGGATGAAGACGTGTCCGCCCTGCCGGGCGCGTTCGCCGTCAGCCCCGAGCAGCTGGGGGCGTCGATCGACGCCCTGGCGGTCCTGGGAGGAGACGGTACCTTCCTGTACGGAGCGGGCCTGGTCGCCGAGCACGGCGTGCCGCTGTTCGGCGTCAACCTCGGGACCCTGGGCTTCATGACGCAGTTTGGCCCGCCCGAGGCAGCGGCCGCGATCCAGGCGGCCAGCCAGGGGCGGTTGCCCATCGAGGAACGGATGCGCCTGGCCGTGACCGTCCGCAGCGCCAGCGGCGCCATTGGCGAGACGCGGCACGCCGTCAACGACGCCGTGATCGCCCAGCGATCGATCGCGCGCTTGCTCGACCTGGAGGCGCGGCTCGACGGCACGTCGATCGCGACCTACAAGGCCGACGGCGTGATCGTGTCGACGCCGACCGGCTCGACGGCATACACCCTGGCGGCCGGCGGGCCCATCCTGACGCCCGACCTGGAGGCGATCGTGCTGACGCCCATCTGTCCGCACACGCTTACCAACCGGCCGCTGGTGGTGCGCGCCGACTCGCGGCTGTCGGTCACCAACGTGTCGGAGAGCGCGGTGACCCTCACCATCGACGGCCAGTGGAGCCGGCCGCTCGAGATCAACGAGTCGATCGAGGTCCGCAAGACCGGCCGGCCGCTGCGCCTCTACCGCCCGACCACGTCGTTTTTCGGGGTGTTGCGCGAGAAGTTGTCGTGGGGGGAGCGCCTCGGCGAGCGCGAGGAGCGCGCGCGGTCGGGGAAGTCGTGAATGCCGGGCGGCGCAACTGCGGGCGCGCCCGGTCGATGATCCGGTAGGGCATAACGCGGGACATGAAACGGTGGTAAGGGTGACCTCGTGCTGAGCGTCTTGCGCATCTCAGGCTTTGCGTTGATCGACGAGCTCGAGCTAGAGCTGGGGCCGGGCCTCACCGTGATCACCGGCGAGACCGGCGCCGGCAAGAGCATCATCGTCGAGGCGCTGGGCCTGCTGCGCGGCGGGCGCGCCAGCGCCGACCTGATCCGGGCCGGCCGCGACGAGGCGCGGGTCGAGGCGATCATCGACCTGCCGCCCGCGAGCGCGGCCGAGCTGCGCGCGCGTCTCGAGGCCGAGGGCCGCGAGCAAGCGGACGACGAACCCGGCCTGCTCGTGCGGCGCACCGTCTCGCGCACGGGGCGGGGGCGCATCCACCTGGCGGGTGGGCTCGCGACCGCGGGAGATCTCGCGAACACCGTCGCCGGCCTGATCGACATTGCGTCGCAGCACGACCAGCAGTCGCTGACCGACGCCGAGAGCCAGATGGCCATCCTGGACGCGTTCGCCGAGAATGAGCAGCTGCGCGCCGACATGGCGGCCGCGCACCGCACGCTGGCGGAGACCACGGCCGCGCTGGCGTCGTTCAATGCCGACGCGCGCACGCGCGCCGAGCGCGAGGACCTGCTCAAGTTCCAGCTCGGCGAGCTGGAGGCGGCGGCGCTGCAGCCCGGCGAGGACGAGCGGTTGCGGGTCGAGCGCGAGCGCCTGAAGGGCGCGGAGAAGTTCTTCGCCGCTGCCTCGCGGGGTGAGGAGGTGCTCTACGCCCAGGAAGGGGCGGTCGTGGGCTTGATCGGCGCGGTGGCGCGCGAGCTCGGGCCCCTGGCGCCGCTGGATCCAGAGCTCGCCTCGGCGCTCGAGCGGCTCGTGGGTGCCCAGGCCACCGTCGAGGATGTGGCCCGCGATCTCGGCCGGTACGCCTCGCACGTGCGGTCGGATCCGGCGCGGCTCAACGAGGTCGAGGAGCGGCTGTTTCTTCTGAGCCGCCTCTGCCGAAAGCACGGGGGCACGCTGGCCGAGGTGATCGAACGGCGCGAGACGATCGCGCGGGAGCTGGCGGAGATGGGTTCGTTCGAGGAGGGGCTCGCCGAGCGGCGCGACGCGCAGGCGCGCGCCGACGCCGCCGCGCGCGCCGCGGCCGACGCGCTGTCGAAGTCGCGGCGCAAGGCGGCGAGCGGCCTCGAGAAGAAGATCGCCGAGACGTTGCGCGACCTGGGCCTCGGCCACGCGCGGCTTCCCGTGCTCGTCGAGCCGCGCGTGGCGGCGGGCGACGCGGCTGGTGAGGTTACGATTGGGGTATCGGGCGCCGATCGCGTCCGGTTCCTGTTCGCGCCCAACCCGGGGGAGGAGGCGCGGCCGCTGGCGCGCATCGCCTCGGGCGGCGAGCTTTCGCGCGTGATGCTGGCGGTGAAGCAGGCGCTGGCCAAGACCGACCGCGTGCTGACCTACATCTTCGACGAGGTCGACAGCGGCGTCGGCGGCGGCACCGCCGAGACGATCGGCCGCAAGCTGAAGAAGATCGCCGCCGCCCGCCAGGTCATCGCCATCACGCACCTGCCGCAGATCGCCGCGTTCGCCGACGCCCACATTCGCGTGACCAAGACGTCGGGGCAGGGGCGCACGCGCGTGGCGGTCGAGCCGGTGTCGGGCAAGGAGAGGACGCGGGAGATCGCGCGCATGCTGGGTGGGGCCACCCCGTCAGCCGAAGCGACGGCGCACGCGGACGAGATGCTGCGTCGTGCGGCTGCATCCCCTAACTAGATGCCCGGTAAATTGACCAGTCAAAATGCCTGTGTTACCGAAAAAGACGGCGTTTTCTCAGTCCGCGAAGCCCGCGGCCGCCGATCCGGGAGCGCTTTCCGACTTGCCACGCAAACGACGTAAAAAACGATCTGCCGAGATCCGCAATTCGCTGCGCCTGGGGCTGGTGCTGGTCGGCCTGGTCGGCATCAACGTCTACATCTTCTTCTTCAACCGTGGCACGGCGCCGCGCGAGGTGCTGAAGCCGGCCTCGATGGTCAAGTCGAGCGAGGCGCAGAACCAGGCGATGCTCCAGCAGTCGGCCGACGCTGTCCGGCGGCCCGCGCCGCCCAGGGCGCTGGCGCTGGCCGGGGCGCCAGCGCGCGGCCCGGCGGCGGGGCGCGCGGTGGCCACGCGGGGTCGGGCGGCGGCTCCTGCGCCGACGACGGCCGGTGCGGCGGCGGTTACGCCAGCTGCGCCGGTCGCGCCGGTCACTGGAGCGGCGGTCGGGGCGACTCCGGCGGTCGCGGCGACTCTGGCGGTCGCGGCGGTCCCGCGGCCCGTGGTCCAGATTCCATTCGCGCCGCCCGAGGAGGACGCCACCGAGGACAAGCGGATCGGTCCGTCGGACACGCTCGGGCAGCTGCTCGCGCGCGAGGGCTTCGGCGGCGCGACCAGCGCGGTGGTCGCGGCGCTGAGCAAGCTCTGCGATCCCAAGCTGATCCGGGGCGGCCAGATCTACCGCGTGGGTCTCGAGGACGACGGCACGCCGGCGTCATTCGAGTACCAGCCAACGCCCATCCTGCGCTACGTCGTCGAGAAGGACGACGGCGGCAAGTGGCAGGCGCGCAAGCTCGAGCAGGCGGTCGATGTGAAGAGCGTCGAGGCGACCGGCGTGGTCGATTCCTCGCTGTACGAGTCGGTGCAAAAGAGCGGCGAGTCGACGGTGCTGGTGAGCCTGCTGGTCGAGCTGTTCGCCTGGGATGTGAACTTCTACGTCGACACCCATCCGGGCGATCACTGGAAGGTCGTGGTCGAGAAGCAGTTCCTGGGCGGGCAGTTCTACAAGTACGGCCGGATCCTGGCCGCCGAGTACGGCGGGCGCGCCGGCACGTTCCGCGCGTTCTTCTGGAAGGCGCTGGGCGCAAAGAGTGACGGTCGCTACTACGACGAGCACGGGCAAGCCATTACCAAGACCATGCTCAAGACGCCGCTGCGGTTCGTGCGCATCAGCTCGAAGTTCGACCGCAAGCGCTTCCACCCGATCCTGCACGTCGAAAAGGCCCACCTGGGCATCGACTATGCCGCGCCGGTCGGAACGCCGGTCTGGGCGTCGGCCAGCGGGCGCGTCGTCGAGTGCGAGATGAAGCGCGGCTCGGGAAACACCGTGGTGATCGCCCACGCGAATGGCCTGTCGACGCGCTATTACCACCTGTCGCGGTTCGCGCGCGGCCTGCGTGCCGGCCAGACGGTCAAGCAAAAGGACGTGATCGGATTCGTGGGGACCACCGGCCTCTCGACAGGACCGCACCTGCATTTCAGCGTGACCAAGAACGGGGCGTTCGTCGATCCCAGCAAGCTTCAGGTCAGCCGCGAGCCACCGGTCGCGGAACGCGCGGCGTTCGTGGAGGCGATCCGCCCGCGGATCGCGGCGCTCAAGAGCATGCAGCCCGCCGCCATCGCGAAGAACTAGCCGCCGCGACGCGGGTGCTCGTTTGACGCGGCCTATTGCCGGACGGGCTGCGCGCGCCTGCTATACTGCAAGTGATGCTTCGACTCGTGCTTGGCATTCTCAAGGGGGCCGTCGTGGGAGCGGCGGTCGGGCTCGGTGCCGCGAAAGTCGGAATCGGCGGCGGAGCGCTTGGTTACGTGGTCTCGGGCGTCGTCGGGGCGCTGGTGGGCATCGTGTGTGGCAAGGCGATCTGGCGCCAGGAGACACTGTTCACGCCGTTGCTGAAGGCGATCTTCGGCTTCGGTATCGGGGCGCTGCTGTATCTCGGCGCGCACAAGCTTCTCGGCGGTATGCATCTGGCGCTAGCGACCGGTCTCGGTGCGCCGGATCGCCCGCTGCTCGAGGTGCCGTTCCTGTTCGGCCCGCTCGTCGGGATCATCTGGGGCGCCTTCATCGAGGTCGACGACAGCGGCAGCGGCAAGGCCGGCGCCAAGGCGCCCGGAAAGCCCGCTGGGTCTTCGACCAAGGCGTAAGAACAATTCTGGTCAGATAAGAAGAACGCTACGACGCGGGGGACGCGACGATCCGGACCATCTAGGCTCCGGACTTGGCGGCCTTGTTAGAGTTCGTCGCGGCCTGGCGTTGCTCCGAGACCGCGGCGTCTGGGGCGGCCTTCACCGCCGGGTCCGGCTCGACATCTTCTTCGGTCGGATCGAATGCGCCGAGCTCGCGCAGGACCTCTTCGTCGTGCGGCGGTCTGTCCTCCTCGTCTTCGCTCGGCGCGAGCGCGGCGGCGTTGGCGCTGGCCGTCATCGGCACGGAGCTGGCCGCCCGCCGCGCGAGGTGGCGCTCGACCAGACTGCGCTTGATGAAGATGACCGTCTCGGTGAGGCCGAGCACGATGTAGGCGGTGATGAGCAGGAGGAAGATGAACGCCTTGTCGACGCCGTTCACGATGACCGCGACTGCGCAGCCGGCGGCGAGCAGGAAAACGCCCATGGTCCTGCGGTTGAACGAAAGGTCCTTGAACGACCGGAAGCGGATGCGCGAGACCATCAAGTAGGACAGCACGAGCACGATGCCCGCGACGAAGCCCTCTCCGATGGGACGATACTGGCCGGCGTTGTGCGCGACGATGACCATGAGCACGAGCACGCTGGCAGCCGCCGGGATGCTGAGCCCGAGCGTGTACTTGCCCGGCTTCTTGTGGCCGGCGGCCTCCTCGCGGCGCGACAGCACGTTGAACCGCGCGAGCCGCATGGCGCCCGCGCACACGAACAGCCCGGCCACGAAGATGCCGATGCGGCCGAAGTCGATGAGCCCCCACTTGTAGACCAGCATCGCGGGCGCGACGCCGAACGTAACCAGGTCAGCGAGCGAATCGAGATCGCGGCCGAGCTCGGTCTGGGTCTTGGTCAGCCGGGCGACGCGCCCGTCGGCGGTGTCGAAGAAAAATCCAAAGCAGATCGCCAGCGCTGCTTGATAAAGATCGCGACCACCCTCACCCGACGCCGACAGCGATATCGAAATGAAACCGCAGAAGACACTGGAAAGGGTGAACAGATTCGGAAGAATGTAGTAGGTCTTCCGGAAGTCCACGCGCCGAAGATAGCATGACTCAAATAGTCGGAAACCCCTCGATTCCAAATTGATGCGCGCAGTTTTCAATACCCTTGCTTTCGTGCTCATCACGCTGGTGCTGGCGATAGTGGCGATCTTCAGCTTCATCGCCGACCGGACCGGCGACGCTGTGCTGCGGCTGGCGCGGATATGGTCGCGCGCGATCCTCCGCGCTGCCGGCGTGAAGCTGTCGGTGAACGCTCACACGGAGCTCGACCCCAAGACGCCCTATGTCTTCATGGCCAACCACTCCAGCGCGTCGGATATCTTTTCGCTGTTCGTCGCGGTCCCGTTTCCGGTGCGCATGATCGCGAAGAAGCAGCTCGGCCGGATCCCGTTCTTCGGTTGGGCCATGCACGCGGGACGCTTCATCTTCATCGATCGCCAGAACCCGATGGCCGCCCGCCGCAGCATCGACGAGGCGGCGCGTCGCATTCATGGCGGCCAGTCGGTGCTGCTGTTCCCCGAGGGGACGCGCACGCGGGACGGCAAGATGGGGCCATTCAAGAAGGGCGGCTTTCACCTGGCGATCGCGTCCGGAGCGTCGATCGTTCCGGTCGGTATCCGGGGCAGCCGCGCGGTGTGGCCGCGGGGCAGCGCGCTCATCCACTCGGGTGCGATCCACATCGAGATCGGCGCGCCGATCTCGACCAAAGGCATGACTGACGATGATCGCGAGGCGCTGCTCGAGAAGGTGCGCGCGCTGATCTTGGGGATGAGCACCGGCGAGGGCGGCGAACGCGAGCTCTCGCAAGGCCTGCCCTCTCCCCGGCCCTCCCCCGCAGACGGGGGAGGGTGACTCGCTGAAGAACGCTCGCGTCTCGCAAGGATCCGGTCCCCTCCCCCGTCTGCGGGGGAGGGTTAGGGAGAGGGCAAGCCTTGCGAGAGGCGAGGTGCGCGGCAGGCCTTGCGAGAGGCGACGCGCGGCTCAGTAAATCACGCGCAATAATGTCAGACCCTGCGCGGGGGCGGTGATGCCGCCGGCGGCTCGGTCGCCGGTGGCGAGCATGCGCGTGATCGCCTCGGGGGCGATCTGACCGCGGCCGAGGTCGACCAGCGTGCCGACCAGGATGCGCACCATGTTCTTGAGAAACGCCGTCGCCTCGATCTCGACGGCGAGCATCGCGCCCTGGCGATCGAGCTCGAGGCGTCGCACCACACGCACCGTCGTGCGGCGCTCGCAGTCGGAGGCGCGGAAGGCGCGGAAGTCGTGCTCGCCGCAGAGCATCTGCGCCGCCTCGCGCATCGCCGCGAGATCGAGCACCGAGCGCACGTGCCAGGTCGAGCGCGCGTGCAGCGGCGAGCGCACGAGGTGGTTCCAGACGCGGTAGCGGTAGACCTTGCCGCGCGCGGAGAACCGCGCGTCGAGCTCGGCGGGCGCGTCGCACACGTCGAGGATCGCGATGTCGGGCGGCAGAAAGGAGTTGAGGCCGCGCAGCAGGCCGGCCTCGGGGATGCGCGCCTCGAGCTTGAACGTCGCGACCTGGCCGTCGGCGTGAACGCCGGCGTCGGTGCGGCCGGCGCCTCGGATCGATACGGTCTCGCCGGTCATCGTCCGCACCGCCTCTTCCAGGGAGCCTTGCACCGTGCGCAGCCCGGGCTGCTGCTGCCAGCCGTGAAAGTCCGTGCCGTCGTACTCGACGAGCAGGCGAATGTTTCTCAAAACTCGAACATGAGACCCAGCGTCCAGGTCGAGTCGCCGACGTGCAGGCGGTTCGACTCGCCCAGGCCCGAGACGTCGTAGTGCCCGTACTCGAACACCAGCGCGCTGTGGTTGACGCCCATCTCCACGTCGAACGACTTCGCTGCTTCGGGATCCAGCTTGTCGATGACCACCGCGAGCCCGACCGCCGCGTGCCAGCCCAGCGTGGCGCCGCGCCCCTGTCCGCCCATCCCATCGGTCGCGATCTGGCCGTTACCATCGGTGACCTGCCAGTAATCCCAGTCGAGCCCGACCTTGGCGTGCGGGACGATCGGGAAGTCGTCGCGCACGAGGTAATAGTCGAAGCGATAGATCGCCGACAGCGACACGGGAACAATCCTCAGTGTCGACTGGTCAGCCGTGAGCACTCCGCTGTGATCGGCAGCCGGCGCTGCCCCGGAGACGCTGAAGTAGCCGACGCTCAAGCCGGCCGAGATCGTCCCCACCTTCTGCCAGATCTCGTAGGCGGCCTCGACCTGCATCAGTAAGTGCCGGTCGTTGCCGAAGTAGTCGGCGTACGGCGTGCGCGGGGTCGCGAGCCCTTCGAACTCCGAGTCGATGGCGGGGCGATACGGCCCGAACGTCAGCTGCACCGTGAGGTACTTCGGCGAGTGGTAGTGGACGCCCGGCTGCGGATTGATCTCGGCACCGAAGTCATCGGTCATCGAGAACTGCGCCTGGGCGCTTGGTCCCAGCGCCAGAACGGCGGCCAGCGCGGCGCCGGCGGCGATCCACCGCGCGGCGCTCACGGGCGCGGCCTCCGCCGGCGGCGGACAAACACCAGCGTGCCGGCGACCGCGATCGCTGCGAGCCCGGCGGCGCCGGCGGAGCGGCTGGTGCTGCCGGAGACCGCGCAGTAGCCGCCGCTGGCACGGCCGGGCTCCGGACTTGCGCCCGGCATATTGTTGGCCTCGTCGCCGTTGCGATAGACGTCGTAGAAGCTCAGCGTCTTCACGGGAATGCCGTAGAAAACGTCCGGTAGGCTGGCGTTGTAGTGCGTATCGACCGCCACGACGCTGACGCCGTAGGTGATGTTGTTCTGCAGGATCTTCACGCGGTACGAGCTGGTCGTGGGGTTCAGCAGCGGCGAGCAGACGAAGTTGGGATCGAGCGCGTTGATGCCCGGGTCGAGCCCCGACGACGCCGGTGTCGACGAGCACGTCCGGAAACCGGAGCCGAACGTGCCGTTCTTGAAGACTTGAAGCGCCCCGCCGCGGTCACACAAAACCTGGTAGCCGAGCAGGTCGGGGTACACTGAGGTATCGAGACCGGTCCAGCTGAGGATCAGCGCCTCGTTACCGCCGGGGACCCGACCGTCTGGATCGGCGTGGACCGCGGGAGGAGGCGGCGGCGCCAGGTCGACGTTCACCGCCAGCGTCGCGCTGACGTCGTAGGGCGCATCGCCGGTGAACGTGACCAGCGCCCAGATCGTCTGGCTGAACGCGATCCCGCTGGAGCAAGCGCCGGCGCCGCTGGGGCCCCCGTCGACGGTCACCACGCCGCCGTCCACGACGGTGGTGGTTCCGCTCACGGCGGGTTGTCCGAAGTTCTGGCTCAACGTCTGGGTGTCGGTGGTGATGACCACGCCGCTCTGGCTCCCGAACGTGGCCAGCGTCAGCGTGTCGCCCAGCTTCGTGCAGTTGCGCACCGTCACGTTGTTGCAATTGAGGCCGGTCCAGAACTCGATGGTGCCATCGGGCAGCGTGGGCTTTTTGGCGAAGCCGCTCTGGCTGAACGTGAAGTAGATGGAAACCGGCGTGTCGCAGTCACAGTTCTGGACGTTGAAGAACCGCTGCAGGTCGAAGTCGGGAATGGCGACGCCGGGGGTCGACTGCACGACGATCAGCAGATCGTCGGAGGTCAGCGAGGTTGTCCCGATCGCCCCGCCGAGGCCGGTCTGTGCCGACGCCACGCGGGCCAGACCCGAGGTCAAGAGGAGGATCCCCAGCGCGAGACGGACGGGTTTGAAGCGAGTACTCAAGCGGTCGTGAGCTGACTGCAAAGGCGATGCCTCGAAGGAATCTGGCGGGAATGGGCCATGCTGGCTGGGATTTGACCGCCTGGCGACGTCGCTGGCGGTGGAGTGCCAATTTGGCAGGTGATGCCCGACTGGCGCCCGACTGATGCCGGACATCATGGGCCCCGCCGCGCGTGCGATCAAGTTGCCCTCAGATGCTGTGAAGACTTCTCTTCAAGTCCAAAGCCCTGCTATGAAACAGGATTGGTCGCGTTGGACAGGGCGACGCTGAACCCAAGCGCTTTTAGCTGGTTGGTCAGGTTGGCGACGCGTGCGCGCAGGCGATGAGGTGGAGGGGGAATGGTGTCCGGC
>Ga0265342_10001460_pt1 | contig 22002 bp, 16 predicted proteins | sample 4CB327metaG_FD_203125 | JGI IMG/M metagenome (GOLD analysis project Ga0265342, IMG submission 203125) | Rhizosphere microbial communities from Carex aquatilis grown in University of Washington, Seatle, WA, United States - 4-CB3-27 metaG | ecosystem: Host-associated > Plants > Roots >... | reverse complement strand
CTCACGACCACCAAGTTCCGCGTGAACGGCAGCCTGCAGCTCTCAGTGAGCGCGAGCGTGGGGCTGGCGACGGCGCCGGCCGACGGGTCAACGATTCACACCATTATCGGCGCAGCCGATGCGCGGATGTATGAAGTGAAGACGGATGGGCGCGGGCGGGTGCACGGAGACTAGGCTGACGGTGGCGAGTTCCCTCATGGGCAAAAGCCCGTTGCTTTAGCGGACTCTGCGGCACGACTAAAGTCAAGATTATTCCCTTGACGAAGGGTATATGTTCGGCTAAGATTCTTGTATAGCAAGTCGTTATCCCTTCCCTTTCTTCGGTTTATCTCCTCCTGTTGGAAGTGGAATACGGCGCAAATCCTGCTTAATGCTGGCAAGCAGCTTTCGAGTAGGAATCCGCTGTAAAGGCGACTTGGTTTTGCGAGGTTCAGCCATGACACTCCCTGAAGTGAACACGATGTTTTCGACCGATGAGAAGTGCAGAGAGTTGCTTGAACGTCTGCGCTGGCCGGAAGGCGTGACGTGCCCGCGCTGCAAAGATCGCCGCGTTTCTCGGATGAAGGAATGGGCTCGGTTTGAGTGCGTCGGATGCACCTACCAATTCACCGTCATGAGCGGAACGATTTTCCACGACTCCCATTTGCCGTTGCCGATGTGGTTTCTTGCCGTGCTGCTCATTTGTGAGGCAAAGAAGGGCATGAGCGCCATGCAACTCAAGAGGACGCTCTGGGGACAGCACAAAGGCTCGTACAAGACGGCGTGGTATCTCTGCCATCGCATCCGTGCGGCAATGGCGAGTGCGGAGAAGACGATGCTTTACGGCACGGTCGAAATGGATGAAACATATGTGGGCGGAGTTCAGCGCGGCCATCAGGACAAACCCGGACATGGACAAAGCAAAAAGCAAATCGTTATCGGCCTCCGTCAGCGCGGAGGAGAGACGCGCTTCTTCCATGCTGAAGACGCCAAGAGCGGCACGCTGGCCCAGTACATCAAAGACAACGTGAGCGAAGACGTTGACATCATTGTGACGGATGAGTTCAATGCATATCCCACGGCGATGAAGTCTCTCGGTCTTACTGAGCGCCACAAGACCATCAAGCACAAGGCGAAGGTCTACGTTGACGGCGATATCCACACCAACACAGTCGAGTCCGCTTTCTCTCTTTTGAAGAGAGGCATCATCGGCACGTGGCATCGGATTTCTGCAAAGCATCTGGAAGCCTACCTTGAGGAAATGCAGTTCAGGTTTAACCGCCGCAACTCAAAGACCATTTTTCTCGATACCCTGCGTCACATGATTACTGCGGACCCTCTGACGTTTGAGAATCTAACCGCTTGAAATAATCCAATGCCTCCTGAGCCACTTCCCCCGCTCGCTCTGGAGTCACAATCAGCGGCTTCATCCTCGCTTCAAGATTCTTTGGAAGGCGAGGAGCGCCCTCTTCCTCCCATATTTTTCTTATGGGATGATGGGAAAGGAGGGTATCAAATCCAGCTGGGGGTGGGCCTATTACGCAGCCCGATGTCCACCGCCCAACATCTCTTGCTGATTCCGACATAAACTTCGATGCGCACGTTACATATAGGCATTGCTCGACAGAAACCGAGGACGAGATATGTTGGCGCTGCCTGTGATAGGTCAATGAACTAAGCGCCGAGTCAGCTCCTGTGCCAATCGCCCAAAACCCGAGCTTTGAATAGTCTGTGGGTGCTTCTTCGCCTCCTCCGACGAGAAGATAACCTTTATTTTTGGCATCGAAGCCCGCCAGTAAGAATTTCAAAGAAAGTTTGACGTTTGCGATCTTGCTGCACAACCCGTTATATACACTAGCGGTGCATCGCTTCTTACCGTCACGATTAAAAGAGCTTACAGTGAAGCCATATCGCCTCAGTACTGTGGCTTCGATCTGCTCATCAAGGCGCTCTTGATAGGCACGCTGAAGCGCATTGGCTACCTGTGCGGGAGTTGGAATAGCCACCTTTCGTCTACGTAATGCGGACAGGAGGCTATGCGTCCTTTCAAGGATGAAAGGGATGTGCTCAGTATCTTCGCCAGCGAATAAGGTGATCCACCGGGAAAAAAGAACATCCATCTTCAGAACGGCCATGTCTGTGGAGAAATCACCGAAACTTACCTTGCTGTCAGATATCAGGACAATTTTGTCGCGATTTTCGCAAAGAGCGCCAATGCAAATCGTCACGTTAAATCCCCAGTCGGCCAACCGAGGATTTTTGTCTATTCCGCGTCGGCTAAAATCATAGGATGGCAAGATCATGCGCCACCCTCACGACTTTGGTCAAGTAAATAATCTTGACTGAAGTCGTGCCCTGTCACAAGGCTAGTTTTTGGAACACGCTTAAAACCGCAACCGCAACCCAAATTGAATCTGCCGCTCGCGATAGAAGTTTGTTGCATTGATATTGAGCGGCTGCCCAAAGGCCGTGGTGTTGGCTTTGAGGCCGGTGAGAAAGCTCAGCGACGGGAGGCCGCCATTCACGCTACCGGGCGCGATGGAATAGCTGATCGTTTCCAGCTCGGTGACATTTTGGTGATTGAATAGGTTGAAGCTCTCGGCCAACAACTCCAACTGCCGCATCTGTCCCAAGTCGAAGCGCTTGCCCAGGCGCAGGTCGGCCTTCCAGGTGAAGGGATAACGAAAGGTGTTGCGTCCTACGCCATAGACGCGGTTATCACCGCCGGAGCCATTCATCCCTGGACCCAGGGCTTCGATGAGGGCGCTGCCGTTAATGGTCCGCTGAACCTTGTTTGCCAGCGAACCCGAAGTGCGCATGGTGTAAGGCCGCCCAGTGCGGAACTGACCGATGCCGGATAGCATCCAGTTGTTCCCAACCCGACCGGCCAGGTTGTGCAGCTTCCACGGAGCCACCCAGATAAGATCGGCGAATGCTGCGTGTCGCACGTCGAGGTTGCTGGTTCCGTACTCCTGGCTGAAGTCGGCCGGGTCAAGCACATCGCTGCCGGCCACCTGCGTACTCTCGTTGGGGTTCCAGTCCATGGCGTGTGAGTATGTGTAGTGGGCGTGCAGAGTTAGACCGCGCCGGCCATAGCGGTCCACCCTCAGCATTGCCGCTTCATACGTCGAGTTGGCACGGCTCATGATCTGAGTGATCTGCTGGTAGTTCGGGTTGAGGCGCGCACTGTAGAAGGGGACGGTAATCTGCGAGGCTGTGATGGGACCTGTGGCCGTGCCAGCACCGGATTTAACAGCGTATGTAATGGTTTGCGGAGTCGTCGTGGGGTCGAAGTTGGTGTCGATAGAGATGGGCAGCCGGCGTCCCAGGCTCACCAGCGCGCTGGCGGTCAGTTGCACATGGCTGGGCAGCCGCTCCTCCAGGGCTACGATCCCCTGGTGGATCTCGGCATTACGAAAGTTCGGCGCAAACTCGATGGTTCCCGGCTTGACCATGGTGCCCGGCGCCCCGCTCATCACATATGGAAACGGCGGAGCGCCGCCGCCATAGTTGGGGAGATCGTCGGTTGGCCGCAGGAAGAAATTCATGTCCCCCTTGGCCGACCCGGTCTGCGTCAGCGCCGTCAGCAAAGTGGCATTCTGCGTGCGCCCGAAGTACGTACCATACCCCAATCGCAGCACAGGCCAATGGCTCTCGGTGCTTCCCATTGCCAGGCTCAGGCGCGGACCCCAGTTAATGCCCAGGCCGGGCAGCGTGGCCGTCAGCGGCAGCTCCGGATTGATTAGCGCCGCGATCGGCGGCGGCATCTGCTCCCGCTCCCAGCGCAACCCGGCCGAGAGCGTCAACCACTTGTCTGCCTGCCATTGAGCGGTCACGTAGCCGGCCCAGTCGTTAGTGCTCAAGTGCCAGCCCGTGGGGCCTATAGTCTGCGAATAGTAGGAGTAGCAGGGCAGAGGGCCCAGGTTATTACCGGTCTGGTCGCAGTTGTGCTGGTGACGTGGGTCGAGCGGGTCCGACCTTAGGGTTGGATCTAGAAAAACCAGTGCGTCGGAGGCAAAGTTGACCAAATTGGCATAGGAGTAAGTTCCGGTCTGGTTGCGCAATAGGCTGGTCGCGTCGGCGTTGTGGCTCAGGGAAAGGCCAGCCTTCGCCAGCAAACCGCTCCGGACCCAGTCCATAGACTCCTGTCCTTGGTAAAGGCGCTCGTCGGGATAGCTGCCCTGGCCGAAGCGCGACGGATTGCCGATGGTGAAGCCGTAGCGATTGTCCACGATGATCTGCGGCAACTGGCCCCATACGCTCTGGCTAAGAAATGCCTGCTCAAAGGCAGACGGTGTTTCGGGCCGTGCACTCAGGATCGTGCGCCCCGCCGAAGCCTGCGTCACGGCCAGCAGGTTGGGTGTAAGGAAGGCATCCCACCGCCCTAAAAGCCACACTTCGCTGGCCTCACTCGACCCAAAACTATTGCTTCCATAAGTCTCCGAAACGCGGGTTAACCCTCCTCCCGGCGAGTTCCAGCGGGCGCTTGTTCCTTCAAACGTGAAGCGATGGCGTTCGGCGGCCTCCCAGTCGATACGGCCAAAGCCGGTCCACTGCGAGGCGGAGCGCGGAGCGGGACCGAGTAGCCCGTCTAATTTCTCTAAAACACCTGAGAAGGCTGCCACACCGGCCACCAAAGGGTTGTTGCTGGGACCCAGCCGGGAACTCAACATCTCCAAATCGCTGTCGGAAGGGCACGCTGTGGTGCAGTTGCCAGGCTGCGCGAAGAATACTTCTGGATGCCTGACGGTGGCCATCCCCGGATCGTTGCGATGGTAACCGTCAAGAGCGGCGAACCAGAAGAGCTTGTCGCGGCGAATGTGACTGCCCACGCCGATGCCCCAGGTTGCCTCGTGATCGGGAGGAGTATAGGCTTCAGCCGTAAACACCGGAAATGTCAGTTGCGTGGCCGGCGAGGTCTCCTTCACCCACTGGGTATAGGGGTTCTGCGCGCCCCAGGTGTTCTGGCGGTCGAAGAAAAAGCCCTGGCCATGCAGGCCGTTGGCGCCGCGCTGGGTCTCTACGTTCACGCGCCCGCCGGCGGAGCGCGTTCCTGTGGACTCCACGTTGCCGGCAACTGTTTCAACCTGGCGGATCGCCGCCTCGCTGATAGCTAGCCCGCGCCTGCCGGCCCAGGGTTGACTCATGCCAACCGGTTCAGCCGCACCTTGGCTCGGCGAACCCGCACCGCCAAAGGCCAGCCTCTTGCTGGCGCCGTCGAGGGTGGTTTCAGTGGGCTGCTGGGCGCTGCGCGGCGAGACTGAGTCCTCGCCGCCTTCTTGAGCTGATGCCGTGGGCGTATCCAGCACAAACTCCTGCCAGCGCCTTCCGCTTACTGGCAGCGACTGCAACTCCGCAGCGGCGATTGTCGAGGTGACCGCCGGTGTCACCGGATCGACGCCCTGAAGCATCACACGGACGGGCTTGCGCGGCTGCTCCGCGATCCGTGCCGACGCCTGTAGAAGTCCGGTTGCCGCCGCGATTATGGGCACTTCGTGAACGGCGGTCAGGGGAAGCGTATGCAACTCCTCGCGTGGTTTAGTCGCGATCAAATCCAATGGCTTTGTGGGAGGAGTCTCTCGCGGTAGGGCAGGCACTTGTCTCCCAGAGACGGGCATCGTACTCAGTGGCTCGGCTGCCAGCGTTGCCGTCATCACGGAGGACTCGGCCGCAGGCACTCCGCCATAGATATCAACCAGACGCTGTCCGCGCTGGACCAGCGCCCGTAACGGCTCAACGGTAAAAGCAATGTCAAGTGCCGGTAGAGCCACCGGCACAAAATCGGGCCGCACCATGTTACGACCTGCCGCCAGGATGGACTCGGGAGAAAGCTGCTCAAATTGCATCGCGGTCTGCAGATGCGCCTCGTGGCCAGCAATCACGAGGATGCCGACTAGGTGCCCGCGGCCCAGTTGAGGACTCTCGGCCTCCAGCGTGTACTCGCCGGCCTCCAGCCCTGTGAACCGGTAGCTCCCGTTCCTGGCGGTGATTGCGTGTGTTTCCGCCCCGGTGGCCCGGTTGCGGAGGATTACGGTAGCACCTTCCTGCGGAGCCGAGTGCAGGTCAGTCAGCCTGCCCGCAAGCGACCCGCTCCGGGCCGATTGCGCCACGGCTGCCATCGCCGCGATCGCAAGTAACGCAGCCAGCACCAGCGGTTTTGTCCAACTCAGCCCTGCCCTTGCTGCCATCGAGAGACCTGCTCGCGGCAGACCCTGGAAAAACACACATCACGCTTGCTATTTGGCCCGCTCTGGCGGCGGGTCCGGGAGGGGCGGAATCTTCCCCTTACATCCACCCCCGATTTACCCCAAAGTATAGTTGCAAGCGATTCTAGCCCACGTTCGGTAAACTGGAAAGACGGCATCTTCATTTTGCGGCCGACAATGCACTCCCGGACGAACTGATCGCTGATAACTGAAAGCTGACGACTGGTCCCTATGTTCATCGATGAAGCAAAGATACGAGTCAAGGCTGGCGACGGCGGCAACGGCTGCATGGCCTTCCGGAGGGAGAAGTTCGTCCCCCGCGGCGGCCCTTCGGGCGGCGATGGCGGGCGCGGCGGCGACGTAGTCATGGTCAGCTCGCAGCGCCATAACACGCTGATCCACTTCCGCTATAACCCGGAGCACAAGGCGCAGCGCGGCCAGCACGGCATGGGCTCCAACTGTACCGGTCTCGACGGCAACTCCACCACCCTGCAAGTGCCTGTGGGCACCTCGCTTTACGACCTGGATACCGGCGAGCTGATCCACGACTTTTCCACTCCGGATGACAGTTTGGTCATCGCCAAGGGCGGACGCGGTGGCCGAGGCAACCAGCACTTCGCTACCTCCGTCCATCAGGCCCCCCGCGAACACGAACTCGGCCGCCACGGCGAGGAGCGCCATTACCGGCTGGAGTTGAAGCTGCTGGCCGATGTGGGGCTGGTCGGCTATCCCAATGCGGGCAAGTCCACGCTCATCTCGCGCATCTCCGCCGCCAAACCCAAGATCGCCGACTACCCCTTCACCACTCTCGAGCCCAACCTCGGCGTGGTCACCGTGGGCGAGGAGCCGGAGCAGGAGTCCTTCGTCGTCGCCGATATGCCCGGCCTCATCGAAGGCGCCCATCTCGGCTCAGGCCTTGGCGTCCAGTTTCTCCGTCACATTGAACGCACCCGCCTGCTGGTCCACCTGGTCGATGTCTCAGACGCATCGGGGCGGCCCTGTCCGGTGGAAGACTTCAAAGTTATCAATCAGGAGTTAGCCAGCTTCACCAGCAGCGCTGTCAACAACGACGCCGATCCGTTCTCAGACGACGCCGGCAAGCCGTCTGAGCCCGAACATCCCCTGGCCCACAAAACCATGATCGTCTGCGCTACCAAGATCGATTCGGCCAACCCAGAGAAACTCAAGAAGCTCGCCGGCTACGTCAAGCGTAAGAAGCTCGAGTTCCACGCCATCTCGGCAGTAACAGGCGAGGGAATTGAAGAGCTTAAGTGGGCACTGGCGCGGCGGCTGCGCCTCGCCGAAAACAGAGAGTAGCGAGCGCACATCCGCCGAACCGCCGCGCCTGGATAGACTCGATCAGGCCAAGCCTTTCTTGGCATCGATTCAGCATGAGAATCCAATGCCCTGCGCCCGCAGCCGAGCGTACAATCGCTCACAGCCGGGAAGGCGGGGGAAAGTTGCGCCCAAATATAGCCCGGCGCCTGAAACTCCCGCCCTGATGGCGGAGTTTACCGTTCAAACCCATAACCGGAGGCTTGTATGCGTATCGTTCGGAACTCTTTCTTCCTATTGATGCTCTCTGCTGTTGGCCTGGCGGCTTCGAGCCAGGCGCAAACCGATTCCGGCGCTCCCCACTTGAAAAAGCAGGGCAGCGCCATGCAACTGATTGTGGACGGAAAGCCATTCCTGATTGTCTCGGGAGAGCTCTCCAACAACGCCGCTACCAGCCTCGAGAATATGGATGCTATTTGGCCCAAGCTGGTGGCCGCCAACCTGAATACCGCGCTCATCGGCGTCTCCTGGGCGCAGTTCGAGCCGGAAGAGGGCAAGTTCAACTACGTTCAGGTCGATGGGGTGATCGCCAAGGCGCGCGAGAACCATATGCACATCGTCTTCATCTGGTTCGGCTGCTGGAAGAACGGCACCTCAAGCTTTGCTCCCTACTGGGTCAAGAAGGACTACACGCGCTTCCCCCGGATTCAGATCAATGACGGCAAGACCGTCTCCGTCTCCGGCCCCATTGAGCTGCTGAGCACCCTCAGCGACGCCACGCGAGATGCCGATGCGAAGGCCTTCGCCGCTCTCATGCACCACATCAAGGAGGTGGATGGCGCGCAGCACACTGTCCTGATGATGCAGGTCGAAAACGAAGTCGGCGTTCTGCGCGATTCGCGCGACCGGTCACCCGCGGCCAATCGCGCCTTTGCCGGACAGGTTCCGGCGGAGTTGATGAAGTACATGGAGGCTCACAAGGACAGCCTGATTCCCGAGTTCCGTGAAGTATGGGCCGCCAATGGTTACAAGAACTCCGGCTCCTGGGAAGAGGTATTCGGCCCCGGCAGGCCGCTCTCAGTCGAGATACCCATTCAGACCACCGGCGCGGCACTGGGCCTGATTCGGCATGAGGGTGACTGGCTGAAGCTCAACTGGCCCTCGGATGAGTTCTTCATGGCCTGGAACTATGCCCGCTTTATTGAAAAAGCCGTCGAGGCCGGCAAGGCCGAATACAACATACCCATGTATGTGAACGCATGGCTCCAACAGCCCAATCATGCCTGGCCGGGCAGTTATCCCAGCGGTGGCCCGCTGCCGCAGGTCCACGACCTCTGGCGCGCCGGCGCTCCCGGCATTGACATCCTTGCGCCCGACCTTTACGTCGAGCAGTTCGACGACCTCTGTGTGCGCTTCAGCCGAGCCGGCAACCCGCTCTTCATTCCCGAGACCAGCACCAATGCCGCCAATGCCCTGATGGCCTTCGGTAAGCACAACACGATTGGCTTCTCTCCCTTCGGCATCGACGGAAACCGGCCCGTTCCCCCGGACCTGGCCGCCACATACAGCATCCTCAACCAGTTATCGCCGATGATTACCGCTCACCAGGGCACAGACACAATAACAGCCGTGCGCCTGAGCCAGGGAGATGCGCCCAAGCATATCAAGCTGGGCAACTACACGCTGACGCTGACGTATACAGGTCGCGCCGCGCACATCCCACCGCAACCCGCTGGGCAGAGAACTGCCTCGCCCATCTTCCCGCCGCCAACCACCACCGAACCGCCGCTTGAAGCCGCTGCGATCCTCATCGCCACCGGCCCCGACGAGTATTACTTCGCCGGAGGCGGCATGGCCATCGACTTCACCCCCAACACCCCCGGCCCGCAGAACGTGGGCCTCGGCGACGTGCAGGAGGGCAAGTTTGTGAACGGAAAGTGGGTGGTGACCCGTCAACTGGCCGGCGACGACGATGCTCAAGGAGAGATCCTGATACTCAAGCCGAACACCATCCTGAGAGCCACACTCTACCGCTTCCCATAAAGTGGGATGAGTAATCGGGCGCTCCACCTGAACGCATAACGCATCTAGGGGGGCGCCGGGTTTCCGCCGCGGCGTTTCCGGCTTACACTGGCCCCATGGACAACGAGCGCATACGCACAATCTGCCTGGGTCTGCCGCACGTATCGGAGACGTTGAACTGGGGCCATCACCTGGTCTACTGGGTGGGCGACCGCGATATCGGCGGCAAGATGTTCGCCATGACCGATCTGGACGGCACGGGAATCGGTGTGCTGTGGTTTCACTGCGGGGCGGAGCGGTTTTACGAGTTGCTGGAGCGCCAAGGCATCAGCGCAGCGCCGCACCTGGCCAGGGCCTTCTGGGTGGCCGTAGAGCGTTGGGATGCGCTGCGGGCACGGGAGTTCGAGGAGGAGCTGGGCCGGGCTCATGCGCTGATCTACGAGAAACTGTCCAAAAAGACCAAAGCCGTACTGGCGCTGCCAGAGAAGGAACGGGCAAAGGCGATCCGCGAGCGCAAGAAGCTATTGATAGCGCGGGGCGAGGCAAGAGGGGAATAGTATTAAGTTTCCTAGTCCTCCTATGGCTACAACCGGATGAGGATAATGGTTTCCGTCCTTACACCAGAAATAGGTGCGGTATGGAACACCGGGTATGTGTTGGCTGTTGTGCGGTGTATTTATAACGCTCTGATCTTGAATATTTGTCCACCCTTATTTCCAACCTTTGAGTTTTGGCCAGATCTTTTGCAAATCGGTCTTCAGCCCGCGGCAGTGGTAGATAGGATGATTCGAGTCCGTTCTTGAATAGGGATCACCAGGGCGTGCCACGAGGGTGAGAGACTCGCATTGAGCGATGTACTTCTCTGGCTCATCCTCGTTCAGCAGGATAATGCTCTCCCCGTGGTAGTTGCGGGGACCCCAAATCCAGTAATTATTGTTATCGCTGATTGCTTTCGGTAGTCCATATTTTGGGCCGAAAAGGTCGATTGCGCCGGCTTGTCCATAATCCGGCGCTCCGATGGCCGTGACTTTCTGTTCATCGGGGGGTAGCGAGTGGAAATAGTCGGCAACAATTCTGACACGCTCTTCCCAGCCATACATATCGGCAAATATCTGCGGTAATTCCCCTAGCGGTTGGTTCTCGAATTTTTGTTGTGTTATGCCCATCTTCTTCGAGTACGCGATAAATGTCTTCACGGGAAGGATAGGGAGAATCGTCGGCGCAATCAGAGCTCCGACAATCAGCACCAGAATCGCGTATGTGGGGCGTAACCATTTACTTTTTGCCCCCGCGGTCAACTGCTCAAACAGAACTGCTCCCGGGGCAAATACACTCGGATATACCGGTGCCACGTAGTAGAACTTCCCCTTCAGCAGCAGCATCATGCCGAGTACAGTCACAAATCCGCAGCCCAACACTGCGTAACGGCGTCCCTGCGGCGAGAACAGGAACCAGGCTCCCAGGACCGCCAACACTGCTGGGAGAAAGCCAATCATCTGTGCCTGCTGCCACAGGTACGGCAGTGGCGGCAGCATTACATCACGCGGCCCGCTGCGGATGTTGACGATCAACTGAACGAATGGATAGTGCCAGCTTCTTTGCCACAGAAAGTTGGGCAGGGCAATCAAAGTTCCAAGCGCCGCGCCCAGCCAAAACCATGGCCGAACAAGGTGGATTCTTAGAGGCGTAAGCAGAACGCCCAGCAACAGTCCGCAGACTAAAAACAGCACGCCGTATTTATTCAGTACCGTAATACCTATCAGAGCGCCCACCCAGAGCCATAATTTCTGATTGCCGGATTCGATCAGCTTTACCATTAGCCAGGCCAGTAGCACCCATAACAACGGGTCAAATGCGTTCATGGTGAACAGGTGGCTGAATCCCAAAAAGATAGGCGTGACCAGCACAACGAGGGCCGATAAAAACATTGCCCATCGGCCCCCGCCCAACTCGCGGGCCAGAAGCGCAGTAACGAAGATCGCACCGACTTGGCCCAGCATCGGCAGCAGTCGCAGCGCATACAGCGAAATACCAATCGTATGCTGCAACAGCCAGGCCATCCAAGCAATCAATGGGGGCTGGTCCACATAGCCCCAGGCAGGATGCTCGCCGCAAGCCAGGTAATAGAGTTCATCGCGGAAGTATCCGTAATGCGGCGCTGCAAGACAGTAAAGAATGATTCGAGCAAATGCGATATACACGACTAAAGCGGTCCCGGAGGTAAAGAGAGAGAGCTTTCGACTATCTGTTGCAGCAACCGCCAATGATTGGTTTTCAGGCATACGAATATGTACGCACAAGGCAATTAAATGTTCAAGTTGATGTAATAATTCGGGTGATGAATATCTTGTATCAAATGGAATAACCCTTGGAATCAGCCAAAACTAACCGCATTCAGGCCTAGGCGGGCACCATCGGGAACCGCTTCCGAGCCGCCCTCGTATACTTGATACGATTACTCCGTCCGCAACTCCGTCTATGAGGCGATAACGCGATGATCAAGTTCCTCTTGTGGTGCATTCTTCTGGTACTGTGCTGGCCGCTGGCATTGGTGGCCCTGGTGCTGTATCCGCTGGTCTGGCTGCTGTTGTTGCCTTTCCGCGTGGTTGGAATCGCAGTGGGCGGCGTGCTGGATCTGCTTAAAGCAATTTTCTTACTGCCGTCGCGGCTCGTCCGTGCGATTTGAGTCACTCCGTCTTTGCTCTCATTGGCTGCTCTGACACGCACTTTTTTCGTGTTGGCGGCCCGCGCGGGTGGCTCTCCTCGACATCTATTCTGGAAATGCGATAGCGTGAGCCGTAGGCTGGTGCTTTAGCCAGCGGAGTGCGTCCAATCGTATGAGGAAAAGATCGATGCGCGGAGTATTACCGGTAGCGTTGGCGTTATTGATGCTGGGGTCGCCCATCGCGATCCAGACGCAGACCACGGACGATGCCAGCGTGAAGAACGCCAAACAGGCGCGAGCGGCGCTGGACGCCATGGTGCAGGCCATGGGCGGACAGGCTTGGCTGACCATGAAGAACCAGATGCTGCAGGGGCACCTGGCCGCCTTTTTTCATGGCAAGCCGAGCGGGGGCACCACCGACTTCTGGGAGTTCCACGAATGGCCGGACCACGACCGCTATGAGTACACCAAGCACCGGGACGTGCTGGGGTTCTACATTGGGCGCGAGGGTTGGGAGGTGACCTATCGGGGCAAGAAGGCGCTGCCCCAGGAGCAGGTGGACGACTTTCTGCGCCGCCGCGATCACTCCATTGAGACCGTGATCAAGAGCTGGCTACCCGATCCGAGAACGATTCTGGTCTACGAGGGACAGCGGCTTGCCGAGCGCCACCTGGCCGAGCAGGTAACCCTCATCTCGGCTGAAAATGAGGCTGTGACCATCCTGATGGATGTGCAGACCCACCTGCCGCTACGGCGCACCTTCCAGTGGCGCGACCCGGTCTATAAGGACAAAAACCTGGATGCCGAGGAGTACGACGGCTACCACGTGGTGGACGGCCTTCCCACCCCCTTTAACGTGACCCGCTTCAACAATGACGACATGACCCGACAGCAGTTCCTGGATCACGCGAGCTACAACCAGCCGCTGGCGGCAGATTTCTGGAGCGTGGACGTAGCCGCGCGCCGCATCAAGAAGTAGCGGCGCAACCTGTTGCAACCAAAGCCCCAGGCGCAGCCTTGTTTATAATCCAGAGAAGAGCGAAATAGTCGCGTATATCCGCTCACTGGAGCCAGAGAATGACATTAGACATCCAGGAGATCCTGGGTTTTCTTCCCCACCGCTACCCATTTCTGTTGATCGACAGAGTCGTCGAGTTCGAGCGCGGCAAGCGCCTGGTAGCCATCAAAAACGTTACCTTCAACGAGCCTTTCTTCCAGGGCCACTTCCCCGGTTATCCCATCATGCCCGGCGTGCTGGTGATCGAGGCGATGGCCCAGGCCGGCGCCATCATCATGATGTCTGAGATTCCCGACCGCGAGAAGAAACTGGCGGTATTCACCGGAATCGAGAAGGCCAAGTTCCGCCGCCCGGTGACGCCGGGAGATCAATTGCGCATCGAGGTGGATGTGCTGGCCTTCAAGAGCCGCCTGGGGCGCATGGAGGCCAACGCCTTCGTGGACGGCAAGCTGGCCTGTCAGGCTACGCTGACCTGCCAGATCGTGCCTAAGGTGCGCGAACCTCAACCGGCCGCGGCAGCGGAGACCGCAGCCGTGGCAGAGGCGGTGGCGCAGGAGTGAGCATCCATCCCAGCGCCGTCATCGCTCGCGGAGCCATAGTTCCCGTCTCCTGCACCGTGGGCCCCTTCTCGACCATCGGCCCCGAGGTAGTGCTGGGCGAGGATTGCATTCTCATCTCCCATGTGGTGCTGGACGGGCGCACGCGCATTGGCGGGCGCAATATCTTTCATCCCTTTTGCGCCGTCGGCGTGGCGCCGCAGGATCTGAAGTACGGCAACGAGCCGACGGCGCTCGAGATCGGCGACGACAACACCATCCGCGAGTGCGTGACCATCAGCCGCGGCACGGTGGGCGGGGGCGGCGTAACGCGCCTGGGTTCGAACTGTCTGCTGATGACCTGCGTGCATATCGGCCACGACAGCCAGATAGGCAGCCACTGCATCCTGGCCAACGCGGCCACGCTGGCCGGCCACGTGGTGATCGAGGACTATGCTACGGTGGGCGCCTTTAGCCCGGTCCACCAACACTGCACGGTGGGCAAGTACGCCTTCATCGGCGGCGGCACCATCGTCACCCAGGACGTGCTGCCCTTCTCGCTGACCTCGTCGCGGCGCGAGAACAAAGCCTTCGGCGTGAACAAAATCGGGTTGGCGCGGCGGGGCTTCTCGCCGGAGCGGCTGCAGGTGCTGCAAAAGGCCTTCCGCCTGCTGCTTGCGGCCAAGCTGAATACCGCGCAGGCGCTGGAAAAGATCAAAAAACTTGAAGGCGAAGATGCTGCTCTGCTGGCCGCATTCATCGAACGCAGTGAGCGCGGAGTGATCAAGTAACCATGAAACTCGGCCTCATTGCTGGCAACGGGTGTTTTCCATTTCTGCTTTTGGATGCGGCGCGGGCGCAGGGCCTTGCCGTGGTGGTGGCGGCAATCCGTGAAGAGACTGACCCGGAGATTGATCGGCGCGCGGCAGCGGACAAAGGAATCACCGTCCATTGGCTCTCGCTGGGTGAGCTCTCGCGGCTGATCGAGTTCTTTCACAAGGAAGGCGTCTCGAAGGCCGTGATGGTCGGGCAGGTGAAGCACAAGCAGATTTTTTCCAGCATTCGGCCCGACTGGCGGCTGGCCAAGCTGCTACTGAACTTGCCAATCCGCTCCACGGACAGACTGCTGGGCGCGGTAGCTAAGGTGCTGGGCGACGAGGGCATCGAGCTGATCGGCTCCACGACCTTTCTGGAGCCGCTGCTGGCTCAGGAGGGCGTACTCACCGCTCGCACGCCCGACGACGAAGAGCGCAAGAACATCGCGTACGGCTTGGAGGTGGCGCGTGCCTTGGCCGGCTTCGACATTGGCCAGACCGTGGTAGTAGCTGCGCAGGCCTGCGTGGCCGTTGAAGCCATGGAAGGCACAGACGCGGCGATCGAGCGCGCCGGCCAACTGATGCGCACGCTGGAAAGCGACGCCTCCACACTGGAACGCCGCCTGACCGTCGTCAAGGTCGCCAAGCCCAATCAAGATATGCGCTTCGATGTGCCTGTCATCGGCATCAAAACGGTTGAGACGATGATCCGGGCCGGGGCCAGTTGCCTTTCTGTAGAGGCCGGGCGTACGCTTTTGTTCGACCGCGGCTCACTGCTGGAACGCGCCGCCGGGGCAGGGATTGCCATTGTGGCCACACCGCGCGGATGATGAAGACCGAGAGGTTTTCAGAGTCCCATTCAACCCATTCCCCATCCAACCAAATGGAGGTTTCTCGTGAGAAATTCATTTCTTTTCGCTCTTGCCGCTATTCTGGTGCTCGCGGTCGCTCTGGCCACGGTTCGCGCCTCAGGGCAAACTGTGCCGGCAATGCCCACTGTTGGACAGGTTGCTCCCGTTTTCGCGCTCCCCTCGCAGGACGGCTCCCGGATCTCGCTGGAGAGCTTCAGTGGCAAGTGGGTAGTGCTCTACTTTTATCCCAAGGACATGACCGCGGGTTGCACCATCGAGGCGCACAACTTCCAGCGCGACCTGCCCCAATATGAGGCGCGGAACGCGGTTATCCTGGGCGTGAGCATGGATACTCCCGATAGCCATCAGAAGTTCTGCACCAAGGAGGGGCTGACCTTCCGGCTGCTGGCTGATCCGAATCACACCGTGGTCGATGCATACGGCTCGCTGGGCGATTTCATGGGCATCAAGATCGCCAGCCGCAACACCTTTCTCATCAATCCGCAAGGCAAGATCGCACAGGTGTGGACTAAGGTGAACCCCTCGACGCACTCGGCGCAAGTTCTGGCAGCGATCCCCTTGCACTAAAACTCCGTCGAGCCTCCTGCCGGGAAAAGTGCCGGCATTCCGGCAACGCAGGGACAAGGACCTGCATTCAGGCGCAAAAAAGCCCGGCATGATGCCGGGCATTTTTGCTTGCCTTGTACTTCAAGTTACCGCTGCTGCCTGGTTACTTCTTCGCGGCCTTCTTGACTGCCTTCTTCTTCGCAGGAGCCTTCTTGGCTACCTTCTTCGCCGGGGCCTTCTTGGCAACTGCTTTCTTTGCTGCCTTCTTGGCGGGCGCCTTCTTTGCTGCTTTCTTAACTGCCAACGGTTTACCTCGTTTTGTCGATTTGCTGGCGCTCTTGCTGGCCGTGGCCTTCTTGGCCGCGGTCTTTCCGCCCTTTGCGCCAGTTCGTTTCTTTTTTGCGGCGGATTTCTTTGCGGCCTTCTTGGCGCCGGTCTTGCCGCCCGATTGGCCGCTGCTCTTCTGTTTCCGAGCAATCTTTTTCATTGCCGATTTCTTGGCCGACTTCTTGACGGATTTCTTGACCACCTTCTTGGTGGACTTCTTGGCAGGAGCCTTCTTGGCGGGCTTCTTCACTCCGGTCTTTCCGCCCGATTGGCCTGAGCTATCATCGCCATCATCCAGCTTCTGCTTCGGGGCGGCCTTTTTGGCGGGCTTCTTCACTCCGGTTTTGCCGCCCGATTGGCCTGAGCTATCATCGCCATCGTCCAGCTTCTGCTTCGGGGCCTTTTTCACGGCAGGCTTCGATACGGGTTCTTCCACAATCACGACTACAACCTCTTCTGCCACGCCTTCATCGTCGTCCGACGACGTTAGTATGCTCGAGGTTTCGATCTCTTCTTCATCGTCTGCAAAGTCATTTTCGTTATCGGGGTCCAGTTCCATCGGCTCCGCATTGGGGTTGCCGTCATTCATCGCGTACATCCTGAATATCTCTTCCATCCCTTTGCCTCCAGCGTCTGGCCGCTGCCGTTATCCTGGTTTGTCTCTTCGCGCAACGGAAACATATATTCCGCCTGCGGAACTATTGTAGCTATAGCATGGACTCAAAGGCTATCAAAACACAAGTGCGTAATGAGCTACCTGCCTATTTTTGTTTTTGAGATGAAGAACCGGGCTTCGCGGCGGATTTCTGTGCAGGATGCTTGATTGCGCTGGATGCCCCGCTTTTCCGAGCGCTGGGGGCGGCCGCTGGTCTGTGCGCCTGTCGCTTCTTCGCTGACGAAGCTCCACTCTTTTTTGTGGCGATTGCGCTTTTTTTTGCAGGCGCGGGAGTGGCGAGCTTTTGCACGGAACCCTTCACCGTGGCCATTTGACGTGCCTTTGCGCCCGTTTGATCGGTTCCGCGGCGATGACTGCGCGCAGCACGCGACAGACTTACAGGTTCGGCCACATGTAGGCGCTGCCCAGGCTGGACTTTAGTGCCGGTGATCTTGTTCCAGCGCCGCAACTGACTCAGCGAGACTCCGAAACGGTCCGCGATAGTGACCAGCGTGTCGCCCCTGCGCGCTGTGTACAGAGTCATGTGCGCCGAAGGCGCGGCAGACGGAGGCACCGGCACAATTAGAGCTTCGAGGCCCTGGATACTTTCTGTCTCGCGCAGTTGATTGACTGCGGCCAGCTCCTCCACCTGCACGCGATACTCTCGTGCCACCGAGGCTAGAGTGTCCTCCGCCACGACGCGATGGTAGCGCCATGAGTTGCGCTTGGGCTCGGGAATCCCCGCGATGCGCTGCGCAAACAGAGTTGCCGTGCCGGCGGGCAGATGCAGATCGAACGCGGTATCGGGCGGAGTGACCAGCCGCAGCAGGCTGGGATTCAGCGCTATCAACTCATCCACGGGCGCTCCCACCAGGTCCGACGCCAGCCGCAGGTCCACCGAGTAGTTGAGGGTTACGGTGTCGGTGAGCACCGGCGGGTCGAGTGTGATGTCGTCAAACCCATACTGCTTGGGGTTGTTGGCGATGATGATCGCCGCCAGAATCTCCGGCACATAGTTTTTAGTCTCGCGAGGAAGGTTGTTGCGATTGTACAGCTCCCAGAAATCGGCGTAGCCAGTCTTCTCGACGGCGCGCTGCACATTGCCCGCGCCCCAGTCATAGCCAGCCATGGATAGATACCAATCGCCCAGCTGGTCGTAGATGAACTTCATGTAACGGGCGTACGCGCGCGTGGATTTTTCTGGATCGAAGCGCTCGTCTACATAGGCATTGCGCGCCAGCCCATAGTTTCCGTGAGGCATGAACTGCCACATGCCGCCGGCCTTGGAGCGTCGATTGACCGCGCGCGGATTGAATCCCGACTCGGCCACCGCCAGATAAATCAGGTCCTGCGGCACACCCTCTTCGGCCATGACGCGCTGAATCATCGCCTTGTAGCGGCCTGCGTGCTGGAAGGAGTGCAACAGCGTGTTGTGACCCTTCTTTGTATTGGCAAAGAAGTTGATGAAGGTGGCGACGTAGTCGTTCACCACCAGCGGCAGGTCGGAGTTGGTGGTGGCCAGATCGGCCCTGGCCCTGGCCACAATATTCGGGTCCACCACGAAGGTCACATCCTCGGCCACATCGGCCGGCGTCTCCTCTTCTTTGGGCACAAAGCCATTGCCCAGCTTCAGCGCCTCCATCTCCAGCGCATTCACCGCGTCCACAATGCGGTCGAACTCCTCCTGTAATTGTGCATCGCTCTTGATATTGATGCCACTGGTCAGCATCAGGTCCACGGCGCGATCGAACTCAGCCTTGGCTTCGGGCAACTGACCTTTGCGATAGGCGGCCTCGCCATGCGAGTAAGCGTCTTCCACATGCTGAATAAGCAGGGCGACGCGCCGTTGCTGGAGCGTGGGCGGTGGAGGCACGGCGGAATCGTAGGCTTGTAGTGTTTGCGACGGTAGAGCGGGCGCGGTTGCTTGCGGCTTCACCTGCGGGGGAGCGCCCGCGGGTTGAGAGGGATCACACCCCGCCAGCGACAGGGCCAGCAGGATGAATCCGAAGATACGATACCGATTCCAACTATTGCGCATGAGAGATCGAATTGTCCTGGCCAGGACATGGCCGCGGGAGGTGCTATGCCGATGATAAGCTATGGCCTGGAGGCCCGCCTTCCACCCCAGCGACGTAGACCTGTCGCCGGGGACCCTGGTTTTGCGGCGGGCGCGCAGTACGCAGATAAATCCCCTCTTTCGCCAGGCCCCGCATGGATGCCCGCTTCCTTCGCAACTTCGCCATCATCGCCCACATCGACCACGGCAAGTCGACGTTGAGCGACCGTTTGCTGGAGCTGACCGGCTCGGTGACCGGCCGTGAGATGCAGGCCCAGATTCTGGACGACATGGATCTGGAGCGGGAGCGCGGCATCACCATCAAGGCCCATGCCGTGCGCATGTTGTATAAGGCGCAGGATGGCAATACCTACCAACTGAACCTGATCGACACGCCGGGCCATGTGGACTTCAGCTACGAGGTTTCGCGTTCGCTGGCCTCCTGCGAGGGCGCGCTGCTGGTGGTCGACGCTACGCAGGGCGTGGAGGCGCAGACGCTGGCCAATGCATACCTGGCCATCAACCACGGCCTGGAGATCATTCCCGTCATCAACAAAATCGACCTGCCTTCGGCCGACATCGTGCGCACTCAGGAGGCGATTGAGAAAGCGGTGGGGCTGGACGCCACTGACGCCCTCCCGGTGAGCGCCAAGACCGGCGCGGGCGTGGCTGAAGTGCTGGAGGCGATCGTCCACAGGCTACCGCCGCCCACGGGCGATCCCGATGCGCCGCTACAGGCGCTGATCTTCGACTCCTGGTTCGACGCCTATCGCGGCGTCATCGTGCTGGTGCGCGTTATGCAAGGAGCCATGCGCAAGGGGCAGCGCATTCGCCTCATGTCGAACGGAAAATCGTTTGAGGTCGAATCCATGGGCGTGCTGATGCCCAAGCCGGTAGAGATCGGCGAGCTCCTCGCCGGCGAGGTAGGCTTCTTCGCGGCCACGATCAAGACCGTCAGCGACACCAAGATCGGCGACACCGTCACCGACGACACAAGGCCAGCCGCCGCCCAGTTGCCCGGTTTTGAAGACATCAAGCCGATGGTCTTCGCCGGCTTGTACACCGTCGATTCGCACGAGCACACGCTGCTGCGCGACGCCCTGGAAAAGCTGCGCCTCAACGACTCGTCCTTCTTTTTTGAACCAGAGAGTTCAGTAGCACTGGGCTTTGGCTTCCGCTGCGGATTTCTCGGCCTGCTGCACATGGAGATTATTCAGGAGCGGCTGGAGCGCGAGTACGAACTGGACCTGATCACTACCGCTCCTGGCGTGCGCTACCACATCACGCTCACCGACGGCAGCGTCGTCGAGGTTGACAATCCTTCGCGCTGGCCCGAGCCCGTTAATATCGTCTCCATTCGCGAGCCGGTCATCACTGCCAAAATCCTCACCAATGAGGAGTATGTGGGCGGCATCTTCAGGCTTGTCGAAGAGAAACGCGGCAAGCAAGTGAACTTCGAGTATGTGACGCCTACCCGGGTGATGATTACCTATGAGCTGCCGCTGAACGAGATCGTGCTCGACTTCTACGATCGCCTCAAGTCCATCTCCCGCGGCTATGCCTCGCTGGACTATCAACTGGCGGGCGAGTGGGAGTCGCCGATGGTCAAGCTCGACATCCTGGTCTCTGGCGAGCCGGTGGATGCGCTTTCCATCATCGTTCACCGCGACTTTGCCTACGAGCGGGGCCGGGCGCTGGTCTCAAAGATGCGTGAGCTGATTCCCCGCCAGCAATTTGAGGTGGCCATCCAGGCCGCTATCGGTGCCAAGGTCATCTCTCGCGAAACGGTGAGCCCGCTGCGCAAGAACGTGCTGGCCAAGTGCTACGGCGGCGACATCACACGCAAGCGTAAGTTGTTGGAAAAACAGAAGGAAGGCAAGAAGCGCATGAAGCGGATCGGTAAGGTGGATATCCCGCAGGAAGCCTTCTTGGCCGTATTGCGGGTAGGCGAAGACCAGCCGAAGTAGCCGCAGCGCATCGACCCAATAGAGACTTTAGTCACTCTGCTTTCAAGGGAAACTGTGGAAACCTCGCAAGAGAGGTGTCCTCCACTATACACACGTAACTTCGCCTTACAGGCAGGGTATTCCAAATATATCTGCTGATAAATAAGGGGTTGCGTGTTTTAGCAGAAACCGTCTGGGGTTGACAAGTGGATAAAATGAGTTTTTTGCCCTTGATTGCAGGAAGTAATCCACAAATTTATCCACAGCGGCCATATTGGCAGCGCGGAGTACTTCCTGCCCGGCAAGCACTCTATTTTCTGGCCCTTGAACGATACCGTTCCAGCACGAAAGGCCCCGCTTAGCGGGGCCTTTATGGAGCGTTTCAGGGCCCCAGGCCTTAGTGCGTTACGGGCGGCTTGGCGGCCGGTCTGGGTGCTGCGGGCGCCGGTCTGGATGCTGCGGGCGCCGCGGCTGCCGGAGGCGCCGGTGGGGCGGGTACTCCCGACTTCACGTTGTAAGCATCGATGATCTGCTTGGTGATGTTGCTCGACTCGTTGGCATACAGCACGGGGTTCTGCTGCTGGGCCACATCCAGCACCAGTGTGTATCCCTGTTGCTGAGCGTAGCTTGCCAGAACGTCGTAGACCTTTGAGGCCAGGGTGTTGTACAGCTCCTGCATCTCCGTCTGGAAGTCGTTCCGGGTATCCTCGACGGAGCGCTGCAGTTGCTTGTCCTTGTCTTCAATGGTCTTGGTGCGGCTGGCGCGCTCGGCGTCGCTCAGCTTGTCGCCCTGCGCCTGTAACTGCTTCTTGAGATTCTCAATCTCGTCGTTGAGGGCCTTGAGCTGGGCTTCCTTGGGCTCATACTTCTTTTGCAGGTCGGCGAAGTTGCGCTGGCCTTCGTTGGTTTGGGCCACTGCCACCTGAAAGGCAATGACGGCAATCTTGACCGGTCCGGCCGGCGCCGCGGACGCGGGAACGGGCAGTGTTTGGGCGGCAGCGCTCAGGACAAAACCCGAGGCCAGCGTAATAGCAAGTGCAATCGAGCGCTTCATGCGAATATAAAGCTCCTTCGGAATTCCTGT
>Ga0265342_10001457_pt1 | contig 22030 bp, 25 predicted proteins | sample 4CB327metaG_FD_203125 | JGI IMG/M metagenome (GOLD analysis project Ga0265342, IMG submission 203125) | Rhizosphere microbial communities from Carex aquatilis grown in University of Washington, Seatle, WA, United States - 4-CB3-27 metaG | ecosystem: Host-associated > Plants > Roots >... | reverse complement strand
GTCGATCGGGGACCCTGTAAGAAGGTTGTAAGAAACTGCTGGCCAGCGCCAGCTGCACCCTGCGAACGGTTGGAAGCATCGTTCGCGGGAGCCGTGCCGAACTGCAGCCGATCGATCTCGCTCCGAAGGTAGTCAGGCGCGAGGTGGCCGTACGTCTCCGTCGTGATGCGCGGGTCGCTGTGGCGAAGGATCCGCTGCACGGCGCCCGGGTTCACGCCGGCCATCATGAGCAGGCTAGCCGTGGTGTGTCGAAGGTCGTGGAATCGGATGTGCCGGACCCTCGCCTTGGGCCAGAGCTTCATTCGATGTCGCGGGCAGCGGCGTACGCGGTCGTCCGCCGCCAGTTCCGCGTGCACGCAGCCGCTTTTCCTGCAGACGTGCTCCCAGGCTTCAACAATGCCTGCGTGCTTCAGGGCGCGCCGAAGCACATCTTCGAGAGGAGTGTGCCGGCTCAGCATTCGGCCCTGCGGGTCAGGGAAGACGAGGTCAGATGCAGACGCGCTCATGGCTGCTCGCAAGTAGGGCAGGAGCGCGGCGGCGACGGGGATCGCCTCCGCCCGGCCGCCCTTGGTCGTTTCGCGATCGTACGACCGGGTCACGATGATCAACCGGCTTGCGAAATCTACGTCGGACTTCCGTAGGCCCAGGAGCTCGCCTTTCCGCAGGCCCGTGTAGATGGCGGATGCGAAGAGAGGTTGCCAGCGCGGCGGCACCGCTTGCAACACCGCGCCCACCTCGTGAGCGCGGAGAAAATCTGCCTTCCGTATGGGCACCCTTCGCACTCGGACCTCGGCGACCGGGTTGGGCCCATTCCATCGGCCTGCGCGCCGCGCGCGGTTGAATGCCGTTAGGATGAACCGCCTCAGGTGGTTCAGCGTCTGAGGCGCGAGCAGCTCGGCTTTTTCCTCGATGAACGTCTCGATGACGGCCGGTGTGATCTCCTGAAGCCGAAGCTGACCGATATCGCGGACACGAGATGCTTCTCGATGGTGGATTTGTTTCGATCGTGCGATGGCGACTTCGCCGAGTATGTCATCAACCACCAGCGCAGGAGCTCGGCGAGGGTCCCGCCGCCGTCAGAGGAGGGGAGCGGCTCCAGCCCGAGACGTTGTCGTTCGTGATTGAAACCGAGCTCGTCCGCGAGCCGCTTTGCTTCGGTCTTGCTGCGAGCACTGGTCGCCTTTGCGCGCCAGCCGCCCCGATTGTCGCGGAACCCGATGTACCACTTGTCACCGCGTTTGTAGACGTAGGCCATGCGAGTGCTTCCTTTCTTGGGACGATAACCGTTCCCCAGCCGGCTCCCGAGCGATTCTGGTCACTTCTTACGGGCAAACGCTCTCACCGTCGCTGGGTCGAACCGCAAAAGCCCTCCGACGCGGAGGTGCGGGAGCTGGCCCGCCTCCGCGCGGTGATAGACCCACGAACGACTGACTTTGAGGTACTTGGCGACGTCGTTCGCGTCCCAGAGGCGATCCTCACTCAAGTGTCGCGGTGGCGGGGCAGGTGGCGCCTTCGCGCGCGTCGGCGCGGTGGTCAGGATGCGAGTGCGAGACTTCGAGGACAGCAGCCGCGAGGCGATGCTGATCGTGCACGAGAAAGGCGGCAACGTCCGGCGCATTCCCCGCCATCACCGCACGCGCGAATATCTCCACGACTACATCGCGGCAGCCGGCTTCATCGACCCGCGTGACGCCGCGCCGCTGTTCCAGCCGGCGCGTGGCTGGACAGTCGCATTCACTGGCAAGGCCATCCATCGGCGCGACGCCTGGAGCATGGTCAAGCGCCGCTGCGCCGCTGTAGGTCTGCCGGCATCGATTTGCAACCATTCCTTCCGGGGGACGGGCATCACGATCTTTCTCGAAAAAGGCGGCACCCTGGAGACTGCCCAGCAGCTCGCCGGCCATGCTGACATTCGCACCACGCGCCTGTACGATAGGCGCTCGCGGAAGATTCAGCGGGCCGAGGTGGAGAGAGTGCAGCTGTGAGGAGTGAATGACCGCCCCGAAACTTCCAGGTCCGCCGACCAACGCGCAATCGAAGCCGCCGCACCTGGAATGGCTGGTGGACACGGGCGAGCAGCTGAAGACGGCGGATGGGCGGAAAGTGTTTGTAATGGAGTTCAGGCATCAGAGCGATGAAGCGGCGCTTTCTGCCTGGGCAAAGCATTTCCGCAACCAGTATTGTCGGGACGAGCAGATCGATGTACTCCGAAAAGGCACGCCGCACTCGCGATCTGAGTACCTGAGAGAGACCAAATTCCCAGACGCCTCCAAAGCGCCTGGACCGAGCATTCGCGCTGGCGACTTCGCGGAAGTGCTCGTCGCCGACTATCTCGAATTTGCGCTCCGGTACTGGCTGCCACGCACACGCTACGACCACAAGGCCGTTCGGAACGAATCCACGAAAGGCACGGATATCATTGGCTTCAAATTTGTTGCCGAAGGAAAGACCGATCCGAAGGACACCTTGGCGATCTTCGAGACAAAAGCGCAGCTGAGCGGCAAGAAGCCGACAAAGCGCCTCCAGGTTGCGGTCGACGATTCGGCCAAGGACGAAATTCGCAGAGCAGAGAGCTTGAACGCGATCAAGCAGCGGATGGTGGACGCCGATCGGCTGGACCAAGCGGCCAAGGTCGAACGGTTCCAGAACCCCGAGGACAATCCGTACAGAGAGCTCTATGGTGCCGTCGCGCTCGTGGCGACGACCGTGTTCGACAAAGGCGACATTCAGGAGACGAACGCGTCGGTGCATCCCGCCCAGATGCTGGCGCTCATCGTCATCCATGGCGCGGAGCTGATGGAGTTGGTCCACAGGCTCTATCAGAGGGCAGCCGATGAAGCCTGAGCAACGGTCGCGAAACCTCCTGGCCATCACGCAGTCCAAGGCGAAGATGTTCGAATACGGGCTGGCATTAGCCGATCACATAGCGATTCGGCGCGATCCGGCGCTCCTCCTGCGTCTGGCGGTCGGAATGTTGGGCGACCTTGCCGCCGCCGTAGCGGCAGACCCTCCCCTTGCCTCAGCGACGATCGACGACCTCTCGACTTCGTTGCGATTCTCGGCCCGGTACTTCGATGCGTTCGCCGGGACTGAGCTTGTTCCCGGCCTCAGTCCGCACCTTGTGCTGCTGGCCTCTGCCTCGTACTACCTCTGTAACCTACCCGGAAGTGCCAAGGTGCTCGCGTCTCGTGTTCCGGCCGCCGGGCTCGACCTCGGCGCGAGCGGCCTAGAGCGAATGATTCGGTGGCTGCTGCACGATCCGTTGGACACGATGCCTGACTTGCCGGGAGGTCGTTACAAAGCAATCAGCGACGATCTTGCCGCGGCTGCAATCGAGTTCTACCGGTCGGGTGGGGAGGAAGATCGTCTCCGGCACCGCGCGCGGGAACTACGTGGCTTAGCTCATACTGAAGGGACGCCCCGCGAGCTTTTGTTCGCAGATGCCGCCTGCGCCATCGCGCTCCGGCGCATCGAGTATTCCGCCCGCAACCTGCTGCCCACATACTCGGGGTTACCGGCGGAGTCGTGGACGACCGCCTTCGGGAAAAAGTCGTTTGTGCGGGAGCTGTGGCCCGCGCAGCGTCTCCTGGGTGAAAAACACGTTTTCGCCGGAGCGTCCGCCGTCGTGCAGATGCCGACGAGTGCGGGCAAGAGCCGGGCGACAGAACTTACGGTTCGCAGTGCATTCCTTGCCGGGCGAGCGTCGCTAGCCATCGTGGTCGCGCCTTTCCGCGCCCTGTGCCACGAGATCCGCGAAAGCTTCGCGAGAGCCTTTCGTGGCGAGTCGGTCGAGGTGAATGAGCTATCCGATGCATTCCAGCAGGACTTCGAGATCGAAGACCTCGCCGCCACGTTCAATATTCTCGTAGTGACGCCGGAAAAGCTGGTCTACGTACTCCGGCATATGCCGGAATTGGCCCAGCGGGTGGGCCTGCTCGTGTTCGATGAGGGACACCAGTTCGACAGTGGTCCGCGCGGCGTGACCTACGAGCTGTTACTCACTTCACTGAAGCAATTGATCCCGGCTGAGACGCAGAAGGTTCTCATCTCGGCCGTGATCAGCAACGGACCGGAGATCGGCCAGTGGCTGAACGGAGACGGCGGCGTCGTCGTGACGGGCACGAACCTGCTGCCGACGGAGCGGTCTATCGCGTTTACCAGTTGGACGAAGGCGCTGGGAGAGCTTCAGTTCGTCGAGGCCGACGACCCGGACCGCGGGGAATTCTTCGTGCCTCGCGTAATCCAGCCCCTGCCTCTCGCCAAGCTCGGCAGGGAAAGGAAGGAGCAGTTCTTCCCGTCCCGAGAGGACGCCAACTCCGTCGCTCTCTACTTGGGGCTTCGCCTCATCAGGAACGGCGCGGTAGCGATCTTCTGCGGCCTCAAGGCTACGGCGGCCGGTCTCGCCGAAATGGCCGTCGACGTCTTCGCCAGAAACCTACAAATGACGAAGCCGCTCGATCTCTCCAATCAAGCGGAGGTGGGCAAGGTCAGCGCGCTGTACGAGGCCAATCTGAGCAGCGATGCATCCGCCACACTCGCCGCGCGGTTGGGTGTATTTACACACCACGGCAACACCCCCCACGGCGTGCGGCTAGCGGTCGAACACGCTCTCAAGGAAGGGTTGGGGCGCTTCGTGTTGTGTACGTCTACACTGGCTCAGGGGGTGAACCTTCCGATCCGGTATTTGCTGGTCACCTCGGCGTGGCAAGGTGGCGAGAAGATCAAGGTCCGTGACTTCCACAACCTGATCGGGCGCGCAGGCCGCTCTGGCATGCACACGGAAGGCAGCGTGCTATTCGCGAATCCGAAGGTATACGATCGTCGGAACGTGAGAAACAGCGCCTGGTCGGACTTCAAGGCGCTGCTTCAGGTCAAAAACTCGGAGCCCTGCGCGAGCTCGCTCCTGTCGGTGCTAGACCCTCTCAAGAGCGACGGAGGAAGAGCCTCGGTCGAGATTGACCCACCACTGCTAATCGCCCAGGCATACGTCGCAGACGACGGAACGGGAGCATGGATCACGGACGGAGCCCAGGAGTTAGAGAAGCTGCCGCACTACACGCGAGGGTCTCTCGCTCGGCAGCTTGGGGAACGTGGCGAGATACTGGCTGCGATCGAAAGCTTCCTGCTCGCCCACTGGCCGGAAGCGATGACGGCAGAGAACGCGAGCCCAGCTGAAGAACTCGCCAAGCAGACGCTCGCATACCACCTGGCCTCGCCCCAGAAGCGCGCGCAGCTGACCGAGCTTTTTAAGCTTCTTGCCACGAACATCGCGACCAAGGTCGTCGATGAGGAGCGTCGACAGGTCTTTGGGCGAACGCTGTACGGACTCGGCGATGCCGTATCGCTGCAGACGTGGGTCGCTGCGAACCTGAACGCCCTGGACGCGAGCGCAAGCGCCGAAACTATGTTCGAGGTCGTGTGGCCATGTATCGCGGGTCGCATCGGCCTGGACAAGTTCCGGAAGTGGCAGCCCAGCGACACACTGAAGAGTTTCGGCCTAGCTTGGCTTCGGGGAGACTCCTTCGGGAGCATTCACGGCGCAATGCTGGCTGCCGGTGCAACGATCGGCTCTGGCGAGAAGCCACGGAAGCCGACAATTGAACAGGTCGTCGAGATCGGGGAAAGCGGCTTCGGCTTCGACGGTGCGCACGCCATTGCGGGTGTTGTCGAAGTCTATGGTTTTCTGAGGCCTGACGCCGAAACATCGACGGTGGACATTCTTGAGGCGCTTCATAAGCGGTTCAAGTACGGGTTGCCGTCCGAGACGGCGGTCCTGCTCTACGAGCTGGGTTTCGCCGATCGCGTGATCGCGAGCGCGCTCGCTAATACGCTCGGCCCGCTGGGCGCGAAAGCGGACGTCAAGGGTGCCCTCAGCACGCGCAGTGAGGAACTTGAGCCCCTCATGGCCCAATATCCGGCCTACTTCGTTGCAGTGTTCGAGCGCCTGGTCCGATAACCGAGGCACAGGCAGCACGCGTTCGGCAGATGCGCGATCATCGAAACGAAATCGCGCATGAACTACAAAGGTTTTATCGATCCCGAGCATGCCGGCGTCGACCTCGGCCTGCTTCGTGACATGCGGGACATCATCGCCGCCCTTGGTGTGTTCTGGGGGCGGATCGAAGTCGATATCAACGAAGATTTAGCGGGCCGCGAACATCGGCGATGCCGACATAAAATCAGTCGTATCGACACTAATGGACTACCTGGTCGCCGCCGCCGAGGATGCCGCGCCTGTCAGAACGGAAACACCTAGCTCTTAACTCCTGGAGCCGGCAGGGGCGCTTTCGCGTCGACTGCGAATTCATAGTGCCCCTTCCCGATCTTGGTCTGGGCCTTCTTGAAAAACCTTTCGGGTGCCGTGAGACTAGCCGCCCGGGCCGCGTCCATGCGCTCCATCAAAGACGTGAACTCGGTCTTGAAGTCGTCGAATGGCCCAAGCGCGGTGACGCGCCACGCCTGCCGAAAGTGGTCTTGCAACACCTTGAACTGGTGCGCGTGCTTCGTCACCGTGTCGAGGCTGACGTCCAGCCCGAGCGCCTTGTATACGGCGGTCGCCAAGCCGGCCAGCATGGCGCAGATACCGGCGATTGGTGCCGCGTCAGCGCGCTGTTTCAGGAGAGAAGATGTCGCCAAGCTGCCGAGCACGATCGGCGCTACGACGAAGGCGGCGCGCCACAGCCGCAGGGATTTCAGCCATTCGAAGAGAATCGTCGAGGTGTACAGGCAGGATTCCTCCTGCCGCTTGCACTCATCGACCATGTTCTGCGTGCGCTCGTCGGTCATGGCGCGACCGGCACCTGTGGCCCGAAAATCTTCTGCCATTCGTCCCCCGCGAGATGGAGGTAGTTGTCACGCTCATTGTCGCAGGCCTCCACCGCGCGGCTGTAGGCCGTGACGACCCGGCTTTTCCAGTCGTCGCCGAGGGCGATGACCTCGCCCGTGCCGGGCAAGACGATGACCTTGCCGGCCTTCGCGTACAGATACAGGAAAAAGTCGCGCACGAGCCAGTCGTAGTAGAAGAAGTCGTTCAACCGCCATTCGGACTGCGCCAAGAATTCGGCGGCGACGAGCTCAAGCGCGAACGACTTGATTGGAACAGAGCAGTAGTCCTGCCACGCCTTCAGCATCCGGACCAGCTGGCGCAGGTTGCCGGCGTTCGCTTTATCGACCGCGTCGACCACGCTGCGCTCGGCGACCGGGTCGGTAGTCTTGTACTTGCCGCCGCCGTTGGTGTCGCAAATCCAGTATCGCCCGTTCACGAGCAGAAACGCCGGCACGACTTCGACGGCGTAGCTCTCGAACTGGACGACGACCACTTGGCCGTCGCCGCGCATATCGGTCGCCGGGTACGTCGCCGCCAGAACGTCCTTGACCTCCTGGAGCAAGGCAGACTGGCGGTTCCACTGGTACGCCTCGAACCGAGCGTGAACCGCAGGCGGCAAGACGAAATAGAGATCGACGTCGCGCGGTGGCCGGGTCGCGGTGCCCTTCGCCCACGACCCGATGGGGAACGCGACATCGGCCGGGGCGGCAGCGCCGCCGTAGTAGTGGCGGTTCAGGCAACCGACGACGCCCTGATACTTGGTGACGCCGTCGGCGATCTGGGGAATGGTGAGATTGAGATTACGCGCGAACTGTTCGAAGCGCTTGCGGACCGCGATCCATCGGGGCGGCGACGGTGTTGGCGCGGGCGCAGGCGTCCCGAGCAGGGCCGCGAGCAGTGAAGACGACGAGGCAGGCGCAGACCTCGCCGAGGAACCCAGCAGCGCAGCGAGCCCGCCGGACGGCGGCGCGGGCGCGACGAGCGGCTTGCCCGCTGAAGCGGCCAGCAACGCCGCCAGCGCCGACGACGGCGTTGTCGACCCGGAATTCGGCCTGTTCATTTGTACAGTAGCCTACATGCAAGGTGGCCTGCTGCCAAGGGAAAGTGGTGGCCGAGCTGGCCTTCGATGCCGGCGACCATCAGCCGATTCTTGAGGACCCCTGCTGCCCGATGTTGAATCGGGCAAGGAGGATTTACCCATGAGAATGAGTGAGAACGCACGTGAGATCATGCAGCACCTGGCCGACCGGTATGCCAAGGACGGCTTCGGCAACCACAAGACCTGGAATTTTTCACCAGGCGACGGGGATACTGTCTTTCCCGAACTGCAGGCACTCGGCTTGATCAGGCAGATGGGATCGAGGGGCTCTCCGTTCTTGTTCACCGACGCCGGCCAGCGCTGGGCAATGGAAAACAGAACATTGTAAGCGTCCGCCGCCGGCATAGTGACCGGCGGCGGCCTGGCCGCTCACGCGGCGCGCGCCAGCTCCCGCAGGCGGGCGGTCGCGGTGGCGTGGTGCCCGGCATCGAGCTCGATGCCGAGATAGTCGCGGCCAAGTTCCTGGGCGGCGACCAGTGTCGAGCCAGACCCGCAGAACGGGTCGAGCACGAGACCGCCCTGAGGGCAGAATGCGTCGACCAGCGGTCGGAGAACCTCCGTCGGCTTCTGGGTCGGGTGGGGGCTCAATCCAAGCGCTCTGTACGAGAAAGGCGGTCTGTTCCCCGGATGTGACTGGAAGACGCGAGGGGAACGCCGCCGATCGGCTGCAGAAGCACGCTGCATCGGGCAAAGCAGCGGCACGGGACGGCGATTTCCGTCGGCAACAGCAAGATGGATCCACCCCCGAACACGCGAGACAAACGCCACGTTCGCAGGGTGCGTGACCTCGGATTCGGTACTCAGCGGCGCACGGGCAGGAGCGTGCCTCCCGATCGCGAAGGACGCGGATCTGTCTCCGGTCGCGTCCCCGGCCTATCGTAGGACCGGGGACAAACCATCGAGGAGATTCTCTCCGGAATGTCGGCGACTTAGGTCGTCCCGTCTCCGATGTCCCCGGTGTCCCCGCTTTCGCGGGTAGGGGTGGCTGGGTGGGAATTCGTGCGGAGTCCAACCAGCGGCGGCCGGACCGGAGGAACCTATCGGCTGGTACGATGTCAGTCGGAACGATGCCGTTGGCTAAGCTCGGATTTGTCGGCGGAATCCTGATGGTCGTTCTCGGGATCGCGGGTGCGACGACGGTAGCCGCTCCGAACGCGCCAGCGTCGCCTTCGGCATCCAAGGCGACAGCGGCACCCGCACCCGCACCCCGGCCCCGACGCTTCGTCCAACCCGTGCGGCCTGGACAGCAGAACTTCATCAGCCGGGCGATCTTTGCGGAAGGCCGGTTGTGGCTGCTCACCGATGCCGGCCAGCTGTCTAGCATCGCCGAGGGAGCGGAAACGCGGGTAGAGGAGAACCTGCCCGAACCCGCGCTCGACCTCTGTCTCAACGAGGGCGCTCCCACGGTCGTGACCTGCGACGGTGGGGAGTGCTCCCACTGGAGCGTGAGACTCTGGGACAAAGGACGATGGTCCGTGGCCGCCGCGGTCCCCAGCGCCGGCGATCGGCTGCTGGCCATGAGCTGTCTGAAGGGGGACGTCGTTCTCGTCACGCAGCGACGGGTCGTCGCCGTGTCGGGCAATAGGACCGAAGCGGTCACGCTGGGCGAAGGCCTGAGGGGCGGCATGGTCACGTCCGTTGACGTGGAGAAGGACCAGGTCTACGTCGGCGTTGACGCGGGCGAATGGGGTGGTGGCCTGCAGCGAATCGATCGTCGGACCGGCAAGGTAACGGTGGTCGAGCGCAACGCCAGCGGCGAGCTTTGTGGTGGACCGCTCAACTCGGATTGCGATCCCGTGAACGGAATCGCGGTCGAACCATGGCGTCCGGACTGCGTGGCCGCCGTGGTCGGCCTTGTCCATTTCTCACCGCATGGACGAATCGTCGAGATCTGCGGCGACGAGGTGAAGCGGATCTACTTCAAATCCTACGGGAGCGGGTCCCCCATGACCCACCGAGAGCGCGGCGATGAGCCCGGTGACACGGTGGCGTTCTTCGGTCTGGTTCGCTCGGGGGACGAGCTGTGGGCCTCCGGCATCGACGGCCTCTACCGGTTGCGTGGCGGGAGGGTCGTCGACGTCACGCCGCTCCCCAGGTTCAAGGCGATCGGCGGCGTAGGGGTCAGCTTCGACATCCCGCACGTAGTCCTGGTGGTCACGATGATCAATCGACGCCACTCGATCAGCGGGGGCGCGCCCATGCTCGTCCCGCGCTGAGTCGGCCAGAAGGGGCAGGCCGGCCAAAGCGAAGGCCCTATCCACAGATAGTGTTGTCCTTACACCAAGTGTTAGTGTAGGTTGAACACTGTGAAGCTGACCGACTACCCGAGCCCGTCCGTCACCGCGGACTGTGTCGTCTTCGGCGTCACGTTCGAGTCCGGGGGACCGGCCCTGCGCGTGCTTCTCATCGAGCGGGGCGAGGCGCCCTTCGAAGGTGAGCTGGCGTTGCCGGGCGGGTTCGTGCGGATCGACGAGACGGTCGACGATACCGCCCGCCGCGAGCTCCGCGAGGAGACGGGTCTCGGCGACGTCTTCCTGGAGCAGCTGTACACGTTCGGGGCGCTCGAACGAGATCCGCGGGGGCGGGTCGTGTCGATCGCGTATTACGCGCTGGTGAACCTCGCGGATCACCGCGTGCAGTCGGGAACCGACGCGCGTGCCGCGCGCTGGGTTCCGGTGCTGGAAGGGCAGGGCCTCGCCTTCGACCACGACCAGATCCTCGCGGTCGCCCTCGAGCGGCTGCGCGCCAAGGTCCGCTATCAGCCCATCGGCTTCGAGATGCTGCCCGAACGGTTCACGCTCTCGCAGCTCCAGGACCTGTACGAGGCGATCCTCGGTCGCCCTCTCGACAAGAGGAACTTCCGGAAACGCTTCCAGGCGATGGGGTTCCTCACCCAGGCGGGCGAGGAACGCGGTGTCCCCCACCGGGCCGCCCGGCTCTTCCGGTTCGACAAGCGCCGCTACGAGGCCCTGCGGCGCAAGGGGTTCGATTTCGAAATCTGAAAGGAAAGGAGAGGCACATGATGGCGTTGCGACTGATGGAAGATCGACGCGACACCCCGAGCGCGACAGAGGGATTGGCCGTTCTCTATCATGTGACGGTTCTTTCGAACTTCGCCCGAGGCTACGACAAGTACTCAGGCCTCTACTCCAAGGTTAGAATCCCGGAGAGCGCGTTTCCGGACCGGTTCTTCCTGCTCCGGCGCGAAGAGATCGACATCGGTGTGGCGAAGGCTTCGCGCCTTCTCGCGCGGCTCGGCCTTGAAGGCGACCGCCTGGTTGTTCTCGAGGCGAGGGTCGCCGAGGAAGAGCTGCACGACAATACGAGGACCGGTCTCGGCAGCTATGTCGAGCGTCCGCACATTCGTGTGACTGGCGTCTTCGCGCTGAACACAGGCAGCTCGCTCGAGCCGTGGTCCATCGAAGACGCAACGGCGCGATCGCTGAGCGTGCTCCACCCACGACTCGTGCCGTACGAAGCCTTGGTGCCAAGGAGCGTGTCGCTCTTGCCGATTGCGCGGGGCTGCCAGGCCCGCTGTGCCTTCTGCTTCTCGCGCGCGTCGATCTCAGCCGAACAAGAGAGCGGCCATCTCGAGCATGGGGTTGTCGCCGCCATCTTGCGCGAGGGTCGACGCCGGGGGGCCGAACGTGCGGTCATCACTGGAGGCGGCGATCCCGGGCTCGTCCCCTTCGCACGGCTGCTGGAACTGGTGCGCGCCTGCGCCGAATCGTTTCCTCAGAAGGTCGTCCTCATCACGAACGGTCGTGTCCTGGCTGCGCTAGAAGGGAGCGCCCGTCAAACCGCGCTTCGAGCGCTCGAAGAAGCGGGTCTCACGGTCCTCTCGATGTCACGCCACCATCCGGATCCGTCCGAAAATACGCGGATCATGTCCCTCGACGTCGGGACCGAGGACGTGCTCGAGACTGTCGCCCGCGCGCGCCTCCGGACCCTGCGACCGCGGATCATCACGGTCCTCCAACGACAAGGAGTCGATTCGGCGGAGCGCCTCGAAGCGCTCATGCGCTGGACCGTGAACCATGGCGTCGAGGAACTGACGCTGAAGGAGCTCTACGTCGCGACGAGCGAAGAGTCGGTCTACCACGACCGCGCAGCCAACCGCTGGTCGCGCGAGAACCAGGTTCCACTTTCGCTCGCGACCAACGTCTTCGCTGGGCACGGCTGGCGGCAGATCGCCGAACTTCCCTGGGGCGCCCCGATCCACGAGGGCTCCGTCGACGGTCGTCCGCTGCGCGTCGCCGCCTATACCGAGCCGAGCCTCTTCTGGGAGCGAACTCACGGACTGGCGCGGAGCTGGAACGTTCTCGCGGACGGCGCCTGTTACGCTTCGCTCGAGGATCGAGCCAGTCGGCTCGCGCTGTCATGAACTTCCAAGAGTACAAAGAGGTGGCGCGCGGCATCCTGGAGTCCGAAGGCGGCGCGCGCCTAGTGCGGCTCGACTGCATGAATCCCGTCAAGGCGCTGGCCGCAATGAGACCCACGCTCCGAAGCTCGTCCACACGCGCCTCAGTGCGCGATCTCGAGGCCGCGTGGCGCACGCGTTGGGGTCTGACCGCCGCCGAGGGATCGGTCCGCGTGTCGACGGGTGTGCGGCCCTTGCTCGCCCGGCTGTTTGCCTCGTTCGCCCGCGACGGCCGCCGTCTGCTCGCGCCCGAGGATGTTTACCCGGTTTATCTCGAGCTGGCGGGGCAGGCGGGCGTCGCCATGAGCACTTTCCCTACGGTTCCGCAGCCGTCTCTTCCTGCAGTCGGAGTCAGTCGGGGCCCCGAGGCCCTGCTGCTGCCGGAACCTATGGTCCCGCTTGGTCGCGGTTTGAACGAAGCAGAGACCGCTCAGATCCAGTCGTGGCTCAACGCCGATCGCGAACGCACTCTCGTCCTCGATTGTGTCTACACGTTCAGCGAGCGATTCACGAAGACCACCGAGACGTTCCTGGCGGGTGGCCAGACCGTTCTGCTCCACTCGCTCGCGAAGGGGTTCCTCGCGCCGGACGTCGCGGGAGTCGCACTAGGTCCCGCGACCCTCCTCGGGGAGGCGGTCCACGACGTCGGGGACGACTCGCTTGCAACCGCGGTTCAGCTACTTCAAGACGCGTCCGACCTGCCGCAGCGGCTCGCCACTGAATTCTCGCGACGCTGGACCGCTCTCAACCGCACCATCGACCTCCCCGCGCCTGCTACAGGTTATTTCTCGGTGGTCCCCGTCGCTTTCAATGAGCTCCTGGCTCGCGGCCAGCTCACGGTCCCGGGAAGCGTCTTTGGGTCTCGGGCCGGCGATTGGTCCGCGGTGACCTGCCTCTTTGCCGACGGTCTAGCCCTGACGGCGAGGTCATGATGAGCGATGCGGTCGACACCATAGTTCTGTTCCGCCCGGTCGGCGAGAAGGAGCTTGCTCTGATACGCGAGTCGAGCTACCGCGCCTTCCCGCCACGCTTGCCGGAGCAGCCGATCTTCTATCCCGTCATCCACGAAGACTACGCAGTTCAGATCGCGCGGGATTGGAACACGCGCGACGGCGGTGTCGGGTACGTCACCCGGTTTCGGGTGCGAGCCGCGTTCTTGCAGCGGTACTCGCGTCGGACAGTCGGCGCCTCGATCCACGAGGAGTACTGGATACCGGCGGAGGAACTGCCCGACTTCAATGCCGCGCTGGTCGGTTCCATCGAGGTGGTCGCCGAATTCCATGGCTGACCGGCGCTCCGACACCGTGGGTGGCCAAACCTACCTCGCCGATCGGCCAGAAATCTGGCGGCAGATGTTTCCGCTCGACCGACGTCGCGCCCGGTTCATCGTCAACGTCCTCGGTGCCACCGGCCGGCGCGTGCTCGACGTGGGGTGCGCTACGGGTGACCTCTGCGGCGCACTTGCGGCTGCCGGTCTGCGCCCGACGGGCGTCGACGTCAACCGATGGTTCGTCCGAGCGGCATCGTCCGCCTTCCCCGAGCTGCGTTTTCGAGTCGCCAACATGCGCTCGCTTCCATTCCGGGGGCAGTTCGACGGCCTGGCCTGCGTCGGTTCCACACTGCTCTACGCCACATCGAATCTAGATCTGGCGTCGACGCTTCGCTCCTTCCGGATCGCGCTTCGGCCGGGCGGCATCCTGCTGCTCGACGTCCTGAATGCGAGTGCGCTCATCGCCCGTCGACCGTTTCTTCGCCGAACGGTGCACCGATTCCCGCGCCTCGGACTGACGGCCAGGATCCATCACTCAATCGACGAGGCGGACCAGGCCCTCACGGAACAGGTGACCTGGGGGGAGGGCCGGCGCCGACACCAAGACCCAGAATCACGCCTGCGCCTGCTATTCCCACAGGAGCTGACCCACTTCCTGACCGTGGCCGGGTTCAGGGACGTGGAGATCTTGGGTGACTTCCTAAAGGACGCTCACCAGCTGCGCGGGCGGCGCATGGTGACGCTCGCCCGCCGCGTCTAGCGGAAGCCCGAAGACCCGAGGTCGGAGATGAACCAGAATCGAGGTCAAATGAAGCGCGTCTCGGTCGTCAGCGCGGACATCACCACGCTTCAAGTTGACGCGATCGTCAACGCGGCCAACCGATCCCTCTGCGGCGGGGGCGGCGTCGACGGAGCGATTCACGACGCCGCCGGACCGGAGCTGCTCGCCGAATGCCGAACGCTTGGCGGCTGTACGACCGGCAGCGCCAAGATCACCGCCGGGTACCTCCTGCCCGCGAGGCACATCATCCATGCTGTGGGACCTGTCTGGGAGGGCGGCCACAAGAACGAGGACGACCTGCTCGGTTCCTGCTATCGGGTGAGTCTCGAACTGGCGCAGCAGCACGGGGTCCGGTCGATCGCCTTCCCGGCGATCAGCTGCGGCGCCTACCGCTTCCCGATCGACCGCGCGGCTAGAATCGCGACCGCGACGATCGCGGGTGCTCTAATGTCGTACTTGGAGATCGAGTCGGTCCTGCTTGTTGCCTTCGACGGGCACGTGGAGCGTGCGCTAAGACGGGCACTGACTGCTCGCCCATAGACGACCCGGCGAGATCCCTCAACGACCGTTTAGTCGGCAGCCTGCCTACGTCGGCTGTCTTTGACTCGAACGCGCGACACCGACATGCTCGTGATGGATGGACACCTCACCCGACAAACGGATCATCGTCGTCGGCGGTCCGAACGGAGCGGGGAAGACCACCTTCGCGCGCCAGTTTCTGCCGCGCGAGGCTGACTGCCCGACCTTCGTCAATGCCGACCTGATCGCCGATGGGCTCTCGCCATTCGATCCTGGCCGGGCAGCTGTGCGCTCCGGACGCCTGATGCTGCAGCTCATCTCGGAGCACGTCGCCCGGGGCGAGAGCTTCGCGTTCGAGACGACGCTCGCCGGCAGGAACTACGCGCGGTCTATTCCCCGCTGGCGCGCCGAGGGTTACCGCGTGACGCTGTACTTCCTGTCGCTGCCCACGGTGGAGATCGCACTGTCGCGTGTCGCGGAGCGCGTCCGCCAGGGAGGGCACGACGTCCCCGAGGACGTGGTGCGGCGTCGCTTCGTGTCCGGCCGCGAGAACTTCGAGACCCTCTACAAGCCCATCGTCGACAAGTGGCTCCTTTATGACAACTCCGATCAGGAACCGGTGCTGCTAGACTCTGGAGTGAAATCATGAGCTCGAACGTCCGTGAAGTGATCCCCGATCCCGAAGCCGAAGGGGCGCTCGCTGCTCTCCGGCGAGCTCGATTGGACGCCGAGCGCGTGGCCCTTATGACCGGCACGGACCTCATCCAGGCGAAGGATGGGAAGCCGGTCCGCGTCTCGCCTCGCCCAGAGGTCGCGAAGACGCCCGCGGTGCCAGGCCGGGGCTCGAAGTCAGGCTGACGGAGCACCGCTCCGATCGGCCGATGCTTTGGCGCCGAATTCCGTATCCATCCTGTATCCACATCCGCCGGGATCTGGCGTCTCCGCCCGTCCTAGCCTCTCCGCCGGCCCGCCGCAACCCCGCGAAATGTCGCGACCTGTCTCTACCTAGCGCCCACACCGCGACACCCCGGCCCCCCTGTCACGCCGGAGGCCGCGAGTCCGCTGTTTGGCCGACGTGAGATGTGATCGGTCGTTTCCAACGGAATCCAAGTCTCTGAAAAATCTGGTAGGGGCCCGTGATTTGAACACGCGACCTAAGATTGCTGCCTCCGAAATCCCTTGTCAGCCCCTTGTCAGACGAGACGGAATACGACGGTGCAGAGTGGTTCGAGACGGAGCGGCCGAATGGGCAGAAGGTTCTGTAATGTCCGGGTTTTGCGGTGCAAGGTCGCGTGACTATTAGAAAGCCGCAAAAGCCCGGTTTCGGTTTCAAGTCCCGATGGGGTCACAGGAAATTTCCAACGACGGCGCGCTCTTTCGGCGCCTGTAACGGCGGTGTAACGTGTGGCGGGCGTCGGCGACGCCGGAAACGGGACGAGTTCCCCCTCCCGAAGCTCGATCCGCAGCTTCGCGATCTCTTCGCACACCGCCGGCCAAGGGAAGGTCGTGTAGAGGCTGACGATGTCGCCGCGCGGTCCGTGCGTCACCGTCTCGAGGAGATCTCGACGGGCGCCGTGGACCTGGGCCAGCGTGATGAACGTGCGCCTGAGGTCGTGGCCGCGGCGATCCCGGAGCTGGAGCGCCTCAAGGTCGAGGCGCAACGCCTTGGGCGCTTCCTGGCTGGTTCGCTCCGTGCCGTTTCTCGTGGGCACCACGAGGTCGTCTTCGGACGGCGGCCGGCCGTAGGTGCGTTCCCAGCCGGCGAGCTTCCACTCCGCCAGAACCCGGGCGAGGGTGGGGTGGACCGGAACGCGGCGGGGGACGTCCGTCTTCGTATGCTCGAGTGACAATCCGCCTAGCGGCTCGAGCGTCCGATCGTACTGCCGCCATCGAAGCGACGCAGCCTCGCCGTGCCGGAGCCCGCCGAGTCCCTTGAGCGCGTACAGCACCCGGCGATCTTCGGGAATCCGGCGATCGGAGATGAGCTGCTCGACCTCCCCCTGGGTGTAGATCGCCGTCGGACGCCAGGTTGGATCCTTGTCCGACTTCTTCGGCAGCACACCACGACGGAGCACACACGGTGTGGCGGCGATCAGACCGTCTGCGACGGCGTCGTGGAACATCGTCCTCAGTAGGCCGTAGACGTTGCGGACCGTTCGCGGGGCAAGGCGTTCCGTGCCCTTTATCTTCTTCTCGCGCAGCTTCAACACGAAATCGCGAATGTGCCGAGACTGGACCTCGGTAACGAGAAGATCACCGAGTACAGGCAGGATGTGCCGCTGCATCCGCGAGTCGTCGTCGCCGATAGACCGAACACCGAGCGCGCGTCGCTCTTTCAGCCAACCTTTGGCGAACATCTGGATGGTGAGCTCGCGGCCGGGTTCTCCACCACGTCGTCTCGAGTCGGCACGGGCAGCTGCGGCGCTGGCAGCTCTGCGTTGGAAGTAGCGCTCCGCCAGATCGTCTTCGCCAAGTCGATACGGCGTGGGTCGGTTCACCCACTTGCTGTCTTCGTCCTGGAAGCGGATCCAGTACTTCTCACCTCTCAGAAACTTGCCCATGTGTTCCTCACTTTCGGTCGTCGCGCTTGCGTCGGAGGCGGTAGGCGGCCGAGGAGAGCTGCGCCGGCGAACCGGTTCGCGCCAGCTCGACTTCGATGCTTCCGAGATAGCGATCGCGTAGCTTGGGGCGGGCGTGTCCGGCCGTACCCTCGTACTCCCGGAGATAGACGTAGGGCCGGCCCTTGACCCACTTCAGGACATAACGATCGCGGCCGACCTTGCCGATCGTCGTTCGTAGGGTCCGCAGGCCCCGGCGCTGCATGACGCCCCGACGCTAGGAGTTAGACCTAACCAGGTCAACCGCTATCGCGATCGGCGTTGCCGATGCTCACGCATCTCGTCACGATCGGCGAGTTCCTCGGGCGACAGAGGCCGTCGACCGTCGATAGATTCATTGGCGACCAGTCGTTCGAAGCTAGCCAGGCTGACCCTGACGAGCTTGCCAGCCCGTTTCGCTTCGAGCTTGCCCTCTCGAATCCAGCGACGAATCGTGCTCTGCGCGATGCTGTACTTTGTACCTAGCTGCGCGGTCGATACCCACGTGTCGCCATCACCGATCGGTTCGTGGCTGCGGAGCACCTTCCTGACCGCGTGCTCGACGGCTTCCTCGACCAAAACCCTCAGGCCAATCTCGTCCAGGATGCTCACGTGGTAGCTCCGCGCTGCACTTCCGGCGGCGTCTCGGTCTGGCGTGAGACGACGCCGTTATGGTGCGGGGTCAGTTCCCGCCACGGCGGGGCGCGATTGAGATTCGTCGGCTCAGCAAGCCATCGTTCCTTTGCTGCCTCCTTGTGCGAAGCCGGCTGGTCGGGGTCGCTCAAGAGTTGACGCAGGAACGTGTCGGCCGCTTCCTGGCGCACTCGCTTCTCGACTTTGTCGACGTCGACGGCTTCGGCCGTTTGGACCATAGCGGCCTTTCTGGTCGGACGTTGCTTTGGACGGAATCGGAGGTAGGCCTGTTTCCGCAGGAACTGATCGGTCGGCCATTCGAGGACGCGCCGATTTTTCTTAGAGATAGAAGGCGCGCCCGTTTCGAGGTGTCGGTAGGCCGCCATGACAAGCTCCCAGTCGGCCGGAGCCATGCCTCGAAGGATCTCTGTGCAACCACGGCTGTTCTGGCACGTCGGCGCGTTGTCTAGCAGCCACTGCCACCTGGCGCCAGCCACAGAGTCCCCCCCGGCAGGGGGGGGATCGGGGGGGCGGCCTGCCCCGTTTCCTTCGTTGCTTCCTCTCTGATCTTCGGAGGACGTCGTCCGACCGTCTGCCGGCGTGTCGACAGACCGTCTACCGACGTCGTCAGACTGTCTCCCTGGCGCCGCTCGGGTCGCCTGTCGCTTCTGATCGTGGGCGAGCCGATCCAACTCCCGGCGATGGGCGTATCGACCGGTGATCGTGTCGCGCCATTCGGGGTAAAAATATCCGCGCCCCTTCTTGCAGGCCATGAAGCCCTGACTCTTCATCGCGTCGACGAGCCGTTCTGCGTCGCCGGAAAATTCGAGGTATGCGGCGATGTCGTGTTTTGCGTAGTTCTTGGGCAGGAATCCCGAGAGATGATTCCCGCGTGCCAGGATCAAGCGCCGCCATCTCATCACGAACCAGAAGGCCATCGGTCGAGGGACCCGCAGCGTCTTGGCCAAGCCTCGAAGCTTCGGATCATCTTCGAGTCCGTCTTCGGCCGCGACGAAGTTCAACGCAGCCATGACGAGACCTCATTGAAATAGTTCTCTCGCCTTCGGGAGAAAGCCGCCGTACTCTCGATCATTAGGTCACTCCTGAGTAGGGAGTGGCTGGAAGGTCCGCCGCCGCTCGCTGCCAGGCTGCCGGTGGCGGACCTTTTGAGCCGAGTTGGTTGATATCGTCTGTGACGTTGACGAGAGTTGGTCAGGACTGGTCGTCTGCCTCGTCGTCGATGTCGTCATCGTCGGAGCGGATCGTGTGGGGCCCGAGGACAATGACCTCCTCGTCGCCGCTGGGGTGGTGGATGATTACGCTGTCGACGTCCTCGTCGACGTCAACGACCACAACGTTCTTGATTCCAGACACAGGAGCCTCCTTCGTTGGTTTCTTCCCGGGATGCGCCTTCCCGAAGGAAAAAGACTGGCATCGGCTGAGGGCGGTTGGCGACGACGATCTCAGATCCGATCTGAGATCGGGCCAGATCGGTTCAGATCGATACGGCACCCATGACGACGGAAACGCCGCGACTAACCACCCTGTTGGGTCGGAAGAGTGCCAAGCGGTCTAGGGTCCGACGGATCGCGTCCCGTCGAGCGTGCGGAGACTACCGTGTAGCGGGTGTTGAGTCCGGCGACGCCACCGACGAACGGGTTTCTTGGACCTGCCGAGCCACAGAGAGACGTGTCTTGCTCTCGACGATCTTGCCGTCGATGTCTTCTGCTCGAAGGGCGACCAAGGCCCCATTCGGAAAGTGAAGCCCTTGGGGTAGATCGAATCGCACTGTCGCGCGTGCCGATTCGCGCGGTCCGACTTGGAGCTCCGTCTCGGGGAACCAGAATCGCTCGATGGCCCCCGCCTTGGGCCAGATGTAACCCCGATTCGGCAGGGGCTTGTCGTCCACGGAGGAGACGAACTTGGAGAGCGCGTTTCCTGCTGTGACGGTATTCCGACTGAGAAGCTCGACGTCTATCGAGCCCTCGCCGAGATCCCAAGCAGACTCGAGCTCTACATGGACGGACGATTGCCGCTGAGGTCTGCGGGCTACTCGGGGGCGAGTTCGAGGCGCTGGTACGTGCGGGACGCTCTCGCGAGTGTCCGGAACCTGTTCGATGCGGTCGTTCGAGTCGGCGGCTTGGGCCCCCTCGGACTTGCCCGGCTCTGCGGGAACAACGCTGCCTTCGGCCGCGCGCGCCACTTCTTCGAAGAGCACGAGCCAATCACGCCCGGGTCGGTAGCGATAAAGAGGTTCCTCTGTCTTGCCGCGCGACTTCACCTCGAAGGGGTCCAAGACACGCACGGCCTTCAGTCCAAATAGATTCCGCAGGGCAGACTGCACGATGTACTTCGCGCGTTTAGGCGAGCGCAATTTCTTCGCAGCAGTGCACTCACTGGCCGGCCGGAAGTCGTACCGACCTTCGATGAACTCGACGATAAAATCGGCCTCACCTTGTGTCAGCGGACGCTGGACCAAAGTGAACTGGCTATCAGTTGGGAGGGTCGACTCGACGGGACCCCAGCCGCGCGGACGGTCAGGTAGCCAGTTCATCTGGACGACGAAGGAATAGGAAACCTTCTCTTTCGCCTCGATCCGTCGAAGGACTTCCTGTACTTGAGGGAGTGGCCAGCTCTCTCGACCCGTCGACGTCAGGACCGTATGCTCGATTTTGGGCGCCACTGCGGAACGGTACGCCCGATCGGTCAGATTCACTAGCGGTGTCCCGCTCGTGCCCGCGGCGGGGCCAGGGCACGCTCTGGGCTATTCCCAGGGCTTGGCCTAGGGAAAGCGAAGGGCTTTTTGTAGGGGATTTTAGGGCTTTTTACGGCCAGGGGGGCCTGCGCGACTCGGGTGCCGTGCAGGCGCCCGCTCGCAAGCCCACTATCGAGTCCGTCATCGAGACCCTGACAAGGGTGCTCACCTTGAAAAGGCATTCGCTCAGCGTCACCTGAAACCGCTGTATCAAATCAGTGGACTGTGCCAGATCGGCCACCAACGGCGTGCAATCGTACGCGGCGCTTAGGTGTTGCGCAGCAGCGCTGCCGGCAACGCCGACTGCCTGACTCGCGCGGAGGCCGCCGAGATCATGCGAGTCAGCATCGCTACGGTTCGCCGCCTCCAGGAACGCGAGCTTCATCCCGAGCGCTCGGCGGACCGCTTCTACCTGTCCGACCGGCGTGAGGTCGAAATTGCCCGGGCCCGCTGTCCCCCACCGCTCGAGCCGCGAGACTGTCGAGACTCTGGCGAGCTCACGGCGGAAGCATTCAAGTCGCTGTGCGACAGCGTCGACATTCGCGATCTGGTCATTGCTCTTCGTGGTCGCGCAGGGAAGATCGCGTCGATCCACGCGGAATGGTCGCGGATCAGAAACGCCTTCGTCATTTCCGAAGCAGACCATAGCCAGCTCTCCCGGATGGTTCGCCACTCGATACTTGCCGGGCTCCTCCGCGCGATCGAGGAGGACGATTCATCTGCTCTGTGCGAGCTGATCTCGGACGCAGTGAACGCGAAGTTCGACGAAAGGCGCGACCTCATACAGGGCGAGCGGAGGTGTGCTGATTGAATGAAGCGGCGCCAGGTGGGATAGTCGCCTGATGGGCGAGCCGGCAGTCCCACCGTATGACGCCAAAGCGGGCAAATCGTTTGTTCGCGCGGTGGCCGGCAGGCTTCAAAAAGCGGGACCATTTCCGCCTCCAGATTCGATCCTGAAGAAGGTCGCATGTGCAATCGCCCGAGTTGCGGTTAGACGGCTAGTACCATTGGTGGCATTGGTGGATAGTGATGCTTGGCCTGAGGCAGCGATGGTTGCTCGATCGCTCGTTGAACTCGATATAACGGCCTCCTACATGTTGACCGCTGACGAGAAGGAAGCTGAGAAGCGG
>Ga0265342_10001455_pt1 | contig 22049 bp, 18 predicted proteins | sample 4CB327metaG_FD_203125 | JGI IMG/M metagenome (GOLD analysis project Ga0265342, IMG submission 203125) | Rhizosphere microbial communities from Carex aquatilis grown in University of Washington, Seatle, WA, United States - 4-CB3-27 metaG | ecosystem: Host-associated > Plants > Roots >... | reverse complement strand
GAGCCTGCTCCATGAACTCCTCCTGTTTTTTGTTGGTTTTAGCACCTTACAAAATAACAGGTTCTTTGAGTTATGGAGCATTTTCTTTTACGCCCCTATTTGTCGCACTTGTGATTACAATCTACTTGTGGTAAATTGCGGGAGACATTGTTCCTAAAGCAAACTTGTTATGCCCGAAGCGGGCACGGTTCCCCGCAGCGCGGGGAGAGCGAGGGCAAACACTAAGCGAGGCGAAACGCTGGTTGAGCCGGAGCGGTTTGCGGCAGGAACATGTCGACCAAACAATTTGCCCGTTATCCATTTCCCTTGATAAAACCATCAGGCGGCGTATAATTACGTTTTTTAGGAGGGTTTATATGAACTCGCTCACTTTACGCTTAAGCTTATTGATGGGGTTGTTTTTCGCGATCGTCTACGCGGCCGTCAGCGGCCTGATGCAATATATGGGTGGCGGCAGCGTTTCGAGCTATCTTTTTTTAGCCGGTGGAATAGTCTTTGTCCAATACTTGATCGGGCCAAAGATCATCGAGTGGACCATGCATGTGCGCTATGTCACCCGCGAGGAAGCTCCCGGCCTTTACGAAATGGTTGAAGAGTTGGCGCAAAAAGCGAAGATCAAGATGCCGCGTTTAGCGGTTAGTGATACTCCGGTTCCTAACGCTTTTGCTTTTGGCCGTGGCATCAGCGACGGGCGTATCTGTGTAACCCGCGGTATTGTGAATTTATTGAATGAAGATGAGCTTAAGGCCGTTTTGGGCCATGAGCTAAGCCATATCCGCAATCACGATGTCTTGTTCATCACGATTTTGTCGGTAGTGCCGATGGTGCTTTATCGTATTTTTATTAATTTAACTTTTTTTGGCGGCGGCCGCCGGCGCGAAGAAAACGGCTCGACGATGTTGATTGCTTTAGGCGCGCTGGTTCTTTATTTTATTACCAATTTACTTGTTTTGTACGCTTCACGCATCCGCGAATATTTTGCCGATAAAGGTTCGGTCGAGTTGGGCAATCCGCCGCAGAATTTAGCCACGGCATTATATAAGCTGGTTTACGGCGCGGCCCGCGTGCCCAAGGAGGATCTGCAGGCGGTTGAAGGTGCTAAAGCGTTTTTTATTAATGATGTATCCAACGCGCGTAATGAGATCCACGAATTAAGCGAGCTTGATTTAGACCATAGCGGCACGATCGATAAGTATGAATTGTCACGCCTTAAACACTCCAATATCAAGGTCAATGCCGGTTCAAAGATGATGGAGATTTTTAGTACCCACCCCGACATGCTCAAACGCATCAAACAATTGTCGGAATACTCGGCGTAATCAGAACGCCCCCCAACCCCCTCTTTAGCAAAGAGGGGGAGCGGATTCGTGCCCTCGCTTTGTTAAAGAGAGGGCCGGCGGTAGCCGGGGAGAGTTCCGGGTTCCGTAACGAAATTTATCTACAAAATATTGCTGGCAAGATCGGAGAGTTCGGAGCGTTCGCCTTTTTCGAGATTGACGTGGGCGTAAAGTTTTTGCCCGCGCATCTTATCGATCAGGTGGCTTAAGCCGTTGGAGGATGAGTCGAGATAGGGGTGATCGATCTGGAAGATATCACCGGTAAAAATTATCTTGGTATCTTCGCCGGCACGGGTAATGATCGTTTTTACTTCATGCGGGGTTAAATTCTGTGCCTCGTCGACGATGAAAAAAATGTTTACTAAACTTCTGCCGCGGATATAGGCCAAGGGCGTGATTAAAAGCTTTTCGTCGTTTAAAAGCTCTTCGATCTTTTTATATTTGCTGTCGGTTTCTCCGAAACGGTTCTGGATCACGCCTAAATTGTCGTAAAGGGGCTGCATGTAGGGCGCGATCTTTTCGTTGATATCGCCGGGCAAGAAACCCAGATCTTTATTGCTTAAAGGAACAACCGGCCGGGCAACGCAGATCTGCCGGTAGGTCTTTTTATTTTCCAGCGCCGCGGCTAGGGCGAGCAGGGTCTTGCCCGTTCCCGCGCGTCCGGTGATCGTGACCAGGTTGACCTTTTCATTCATTAAAGCATGGAGGGCAAAGGTCTGTTCGGCATTGCGCGGCACAACGCCATAAGCCATATACTTTTTTAAAGAACGGATCTTCATCTTGGATGGGTCACACCAGGCGAGCGCGGATTTTTGGCCGCTCCTTAAGATCAGGTATTCATTGGGCAAAATTTCATTATTGGTTTTGATCAAGTCAATATCGATCTCGCCGGGGTCTTTGTAGAGGGCATTGATCGCTTCATCCGGCGCATTTTCTATTTCGCGCCATCCTTTATATAGATCGTCGATGTCGCTTACCTGGTCGCTGGCGTAATCTTCGGCTAAGAGATCGATTGCTTTAGCCTTCATGCGTAAATTCACATCTTTGCTGACGATGACTACGGTTTTTGACGGATTCTCTTTGGCGGTCGTATAGGCGACATTTAAAATATGGTGGTCGGGATTATCGGGGGTAAAATTAAAGGCGAGGTCTTTATGAAAGCCGCCCTCAAGTTTGATGATGACGTTACCAAGCCCCGCGCCGATCTTGACGCCATCTTTAAAGATAATATCTTCACTGATCGCATCTAAATCGCGTAAAAATTGGCGGGCGTGAAAATTTAAAGTCTCGTTGCCTTTTTTAAAGCGGTCGAGTTCTTCCAAGACGGGGATGGGGATCAAGATATCGTGTTCTTGAAAACGGTAAAGGCAGCTACTGTCATGCAGGATGACATTGGTATCAAGGACAAATATTTTTTTCTTTTTAAGCTGCACCATAGTGTTAATGTCATTATAAACCCCCTTTATGATTATTGCAACTAGAGGCGGGAAAATTAACTTGTTTAATCAGGCAAGCGGTACTATAATAAAAAAATATGGATAAAAAGTTTTCCGTAGTCGCGGTTGATGATGATCAATATATTTTAAAAGCCATCCAGCGTATTTTAGCCGACGGCCCTTACGAGGTATTTGCTTCCCAGGATGTTAAGGCTGCGGTGGAATTTGTCAAAAATAATAAGGTCGACCTGATCATCTCTGATTACCACATGGGTGCAATTGACGGTTTTGGTTTCTTTTCCCGTTGCGATGAGTTTAATAAGACCGCGGTAAGGCTTCTTATCACCGGCACACCGGATTCATCCTTGGCGGTCGATAAGCTCTCTTCGCTTAAGATCTTCAAGGTGATTTTAAAGCCTTGGGATAACGAATCTTTCCGTAAGATCGTCGCCGATGCCCTTTCTTTTCCAAGCCATTAAGCTGGAAAAACTTTCCTTTCCGCAAAAAATTGTTTGTGTTACAATAGCCACTTAATATTGGTATTTTATTATGAACCATGCGGCTAACGGTAAAAATAACCCTGCCATCAAAAAACAGTCGAGTGCCCTCGACTTTGATTTTACTGCTTCGCAAGGCGATGCGGTTCTGCAAAAATTAAATACTTCACTTAAAGGTTTGAGCGAAAAAGAAGCCGAAAACCGCCTTGAAGAGTATGGTTTCAATGAGCCCGCGAAAAAGAAAAAACGCACCATAGTTTTTCAGATTTTTTCTAAATTTGTTAATCCTCTGGTCCTGGTGTTGCTGGTCATTGCCGGGTTTTCTCTATTTTTTGGTGAAGCGATCAGCGCACTTTTAGTCGGTTTAATGGCTGTGTTGAGCGTATTTTTATCTTTTATTCAGGAGTATCGTGCCGGCAAGGAGGCCGAACGCTTGAGCGAAATGGTGCGCGCCACCGCAACCGTGGTCCGCTCCGGCAAAGCGCACGAAGTCAAGATCCGCGAACTTGTTCCCGGGGATATCGTTGATCTTTATGCCGGCGATATGATCCCGGCGGATTTGCGTATCGTTTCTTCGAAAGATTTATTTATCAACCAGGCATCGCTTACCGGCGAAGCCTTTCCTATCGAAAAATTTCCTCACCCGATTGATGTCAAAGATGTAAAAAAAGGTACATTATCCGAACTTTCCAATATCGCTTTCATGGGTTCCAGTGTGGTAAGCGGCACCGCCTTAGGCGTGGTCATTAAGACCGGTATTGCTACGCAATTCGGCGAGCTTTCACGCCGCTTGACCGCGATCCGCGTCGATACTAATTTCGACAAGGGCGTAAATAAATTCATGATGTTGATGATCCGCGTGATGATGGTGATGGTGGGGGTGATCTTTGCGATCAATGCGCTTACACGCGGTAATGTGATCGAGGCGCTGATGTTTTCGTTAGGTGTGGCGGTCGGTTTAACCCCGGAGATGCTGCCGATGATCGTGACGATCAATTTATCCAAGGGCGCGATTGCGATGTCGAAAAAACAGGTGATCGTTAAGCGCCTTAACTCGATACAGAATTTTGGTGCTATGGATGTTTTGTGTACGGACAAGACCGGTACACTGACCATGGATAAGATCGTTTTAGAGAAGCATTGCGATGTGGCGCGCAACGAAGATGATGATGTCTTGCGCCATGCCTACATCAATAGTTTTTACCAGACCGGCTTAAAAAATATTCTTGACCAGGCCATCCTTAAGCATGAAGAGATCTTGGTAAAACAATATACTAAGGTAGACGAGATACCGTTTGATTTTTCGCGCCGCATTATGTCGGTGATCGTCGATATGGGCGGCCACAACCGCCTGATCGCCAAAGGTGCTCCGGAAGAGATCTTTCGCCGTTGCAAAAAATTCGAGTTAGAAAATGAGTTTTTTGACCTGACCGATATGATCTTGACCGACCTTAAAGAAGAGTATAAAAATTTAAGCGCTGAGGGGTATCGCGTCTTGGCCTTGGCTTATCGCGATACCGATAAGAGTAAAATCGTCTACTCTAAAGATGATGAGACTGATTTGATCTTAAAGGGCTATGTAGCATTTTTAGATCCGCCAAAGCCGACCACCAAAAAAACTCTTGAAGCGATAAAAAAATTAGGGATAGAGGTCAAGGTCTTGACCGGCGACAACGAACTGGTCACGAAAAAGATCTGCACCGATGTAGGTTTAGATATTAAGGGCCTGGTTACCGGCGAACAGATCACCGCGATGGATGATGACGAGTTACGCAAGCTGGTCAAAGAGGTGACGGTCTTTGCCCGCCTGTCGCCCCTGCAGAAAGAGCGGGTGGTGACGGCTTTGCATGACAATGGCCATATCGTGGGATTTTTGGGGGATGGGATCAATGACGCTGCCGCGCTTAAGGTCTCCGACGTCGGCATTTCGGTGAATAATGCGGTCGATATCGCTAAGGAATCGGCCGATATTATTCTTTTGAAGAAAAGTTTAATGGTCTTGGAAGATGGAGTCATCGAAGGCCGGCGCACATTTTGTAATATCATTAAATATATTAAAATGGGTTCAAGCTCTAATTTCGGTAATATGTTCAGCATGACCGGAGCAAGTTTGTTTTTGCCGTTTTTACCAATGATCCCGATCCAGATCTTATTAAATAATTTTCTTTACGACCTATCGCAGGTCTCGATTCCCAGCGACAACGTTGACCCGGAATATCTGGAGAAGCCGCGCAATTGGGATGTTACCCATATCAAGCGTTTTATGTTGGTGATCGGGCCGGTTAGCTCGATCTTTGACTTTCTTACCTTCGGTGTAATGCTTTTTATTTTTCATGCCGGCCCGGAGCTTTTTCGCACCGGCTGGTTTTTGGAGTCGCTTTGCACCCAGACGTTGGTCATTTATGTGATCCGTACGAAAAAAATACCTTTCATCGAGAGCCGCCCGAGTAAATTTGTCGTTTTTACATCACTGCTTATTGTGGCAAGTGGATTTTTGATCGTTTATTCTCCTTTGGCAAAATATTTTCACTTTGTCCATATGCCGGCGGCTTATTTCGGTATTTTGTTTGTAATGATCTTGGCGTACTTACTGCTTACTCACTTTGTGAAAAATTGGTTTTTGAAAAAGTATAATTACGATTAACCACATGAAAATCGAAAAGCCCTGGGTCTTGGAAATATCGCAGGTTGCCGCGCTTTTGAGCTCAAGCCTTGAGGAGGGTTTAAAACGCAATGAAGCCAAGTCACGCCTTGGCCAATACGGCTTAAACCTCCTTAAAGAGGCGAAGCGTGTTTCGCCCTGGATGATTTTTTTTCGTCAATTTAATGATTTTATTATTTGGGTCCTGATCGCGGCGGCAATAATCTCGGGTTTTTTAAAAGAGCCGGTAGATGCTTTGGCGATCGTGGCGATCGTGGCGATCAACGCCGCCCTGGGGTTTATTCAGGAATACCGCGCGGAGAAGTCTTTGGCTGCGCTTAAAAAACTTTCATCGCCCGATTCGAAAGTGATCCGTTCCGGTACGCGTACGTTGGTTAAGTCGGTCCAGTTGGTGGTGGGTGATTTGATCGAACTGGAAGCCGGTTGCCGTGTGCCGGCGGATTGCCGTGTTACGTGGGCTACTTTCGGTTTTGCCACCCAAGAGGCAAGCTTGACCGGTGAGTCATTGCCGGTCCTTAAATCGAGCGCGGTATTGGCCAAAAAAGATATAAGCTTAGCCGAGCGCTGTAATATGGTTTATGCCGGCACAACTGTTGTGTCCGGAAAGGCTAAGGCGATAGTTTGTTTTACCGCGATGCAGACCGAGTTGGGGAACATTGCCGGGATGATCGCGGGGATCGAAAAAGAAGCCACACCTTTGCAGAAAAAATTAGAAAAGTTCGGAAAAGGTGTCGTTATCGCTTGTTTTATTTTGGTCGCGCTGGTATTTATTTTAGGCCTTTTGCGCGGCGGTTCTCTGATCGAGATGTTTTTAACGGCGGTAAGCCTGGCGGTTGCAGCGATTCCCGAGGGGTTGCCGGCGATTGTGACGATTGCTTTAAGCTTGGGCGTGCAGCGCATGGTAAAGCGCCACGCTTTAGTGCGCAAGCTTCGATCGGTTGAGGCTTTAGGCTGCGCTACGGTGATCTGTTCGGATAAGACCGGCACGCTTACGAAAAATGAGATGACGGTAAAAGCGCTTTTTACCGGCGGCAACCTTTTTAATGTCGGCGGTACAGGCTATGATCCGCGTGGTGGATTTTTTATCCACGACCAGCCGGTAAGCCTGGAAGAATATCCTTATATTAATAAGCTTATGGTATGTGCCTTGCTTTGCAACGACTCTTCTCTGTCCGAGGAAGGGGGCCGCTATAAGGTCATCGGCGATCCGACCGAAGGGGCGTTAATCGTCGCCGCGGCTAAAGCCGGCCTTGCAAAGAGCGAGTTGGAAAAAAAATATGTTTTTGTCGAGGAGATCCCATTTGATTCACAGCGTAAGCTGATGACGGTTATTTACCGGGAACAGAAAAAGTATATTGCTTTCATTAAGGGCGCGCCGGACATTTTGCTGAAAAAATGCAGCGTGATCGACCATAAAGGTATAACCCACCCTTTAAATAGCGGCGATATTGCCAAGGTTTTGGATATCAATGACCATTTAGCGTTAAGAGCGATGCGCGTCTTGGCTTTTGCTTACCGTGAGTTCGATGCTTTGCCGCAAAATATCGATGTCTCGCTTCTCGAAGGTAGCCTTACCTTTGTGGGGTTGATGGCGATGATCGACCCGCCGCGGGATGAGGTTAAAACTGCGGTCGCGGCATGCAAGAAAGCCGGAATCAAAACCGTGATGATCACCGGCGACCATAAAAATACTGCCGTAGCCGTTGCGCGCGAGATCGGATTTTTTGATAGTGATTCGCTCGCCTTAAGCGGCGAAGAGCTGGATAATCTAAGCGAGAGCGAGTTTAATAAAAAATTTAAAAACGTAGCGGTTTACGCGCGCGTTTCGCCGCAGCATAAGTTAAAGATCGTCAAGGCCTGGCGCGCTGCCGGCGAGACCGTCGCAATGACCGGTGACGGGGTCAATGATGCTCCTGCTGTCAAGGAGGCGGATATTGGTGTCGCCATGGGGATTACCGGTACAGACGTCACCAAAGAAGTATCGGATATGGTAGTGACCGACGACAATTTTGCTTCGATCGTGGCCGCCGTCGAAGAGGGCAGGGGCATCTACGATAATATTAAAAAGTGCGTACATTATCTCTTATCCTGCAACGCCGGTGAGATCATGGTGATGTTTTGTGCTTCGCTTATTGGCTGGCCATTGCCGCTCTTGCCGATCCAGATTTTGTGGATCAACCTGGTTACGGATGGCTTGCCGGCATTAGGGTTAGGTGTTGACCCGGCCGATCGCGACGTGATGACGCGTCCGGCGCGTAAGGCCAATGAGCCGGTGGTCACACGCCAGGCGGCGATTTTGATGTTGGCTCAGGGAGCGTTTATTGCGGTTTGTACTTTGCTTGCTTTTTGGTTTGTTTTGAGTGCCGAGCATGAGAGCTTGATCCGCGCGCGTACCGCGGCATTTATTGTCTTGTCTTGTACGCAGCTTTTTCATGTGTTTAATTGCCGCAGCCAGCGCGAGTCGATCTTTAAGCTTGGGTTTTTCACGAACAACAAATTGGTTGTAGCGGTGTTGATATCTTTTGTTTTGCAGATCGCCGCGGTCTCTTTGCCCTTTTGCCGCACGGTTTTTAAAGTCCAGGCGTTAAGCTCTTTTGATTGGCTCTTGGTTGTTTTTATCTCTTCGCTGCCTTTATGGGCGATGGAGGCCTATAAGATTTTTTTACGTTCCCGCCGTACCCTGTAACCGCTTACAATATTCTTTCTGTTTGCCCTAGCTATATATCTAAAAATATGGTTTATCTAAGTAGAAGTATATTTATGCGCAAAAGTAAAATATTGCCCATTCTATTGTGTTTTTTCATGCTGACAAGCGGGGTAATGCCCTATTCGCCTGCGGCTTATAGTAATCCTTTGCCAGAATCACTTTGCCTTCCCACGGACGATATCCAGCCGCCGATGCTGGTAGGTATTAAGTTTTATCCTAACGATCCATTGAAGCTAGATTTTATTTTGCATCAAGGCCAATCGTCTTTGACGCCTCAACAGGCCAAGGAAGAGGCCCTTAAGCAGATACGCTATTTTTTAGCGGCCTTGACGATCCCTGAGCAGGATATTTGGGTTAACTTGTCGCCTTATGAACACGATCGCATTATTCCGCAAGACTTGGGCTTTACTGAGATGGGTAATGATCTTTTACAGCAGGATTACGTTTTAAAACAACTTTCTGCCTCGTTGACTTATCCTGATATTGGTGCGGGGAAGGAATTTTGGCGTCAAATATATCAGAAGATTAATAAAGTCAGTAAAACCACAAGAGTGCCGGTAAGTACTTTTAATAAAATTTGGATTGTGCCAGATAAAGCCGTGGTCTACGAGGACAAGGATAAATTGGTAATCACTGAAGCTAAGCTTAAAGTCATGCTTGAGCAAGATTACCTGGCTTTGAGCAAGAACAAAGTAAATCCGATTGGCGCAAAAGATTCTATCTCGTTGATCTCGTCGCAGGCGATGAGGAACGCGGTTCTTCCTTCTGTGGAAAAAGAGGTAAATCGGGGCAAACATTTCATAGTTTTGCGGCAGATTTACAATTCGATGGTTTTGGCGATATGTTTTAAGCAGACATTAAAGCGTTCTATCGAGCAAAGTTTTTTGGGGAAAGTTTATATCGATAAGCAAAAAACCGGTGGGATTAAGGCTTCTAATTCGAATGCTAAAGAGGCGATTTATCGGCAATATATTAGAGCGTTCAAGGAAGGTGCCTATAATTTCAATAAAAAAGAGCTCGATATCTATCGCGGCCGGTATGTAACGCGCAATTATTTTTCTGGTGGTTTTGCCGGGAACCGCTGTTCCCAGGCTATAGAACGGCCGCAAGGCCCGGTTCCTGCCGAGTTTCAGGGAAAAGTAGTTGGGCAATCCTACTTGGTGCCTACGCGTCTTGATCCTGATGCCTTGAAGTATATGGCCAAGCGCGCCGGTGTTAAAAAAATATTAAAAGGGAAATCCGGAAAGGTCTCGATGTTGGCCTATGAGGCTAAAAGACAAAACAAAATTACCGAGATCGCTCTTAAAGCCGACAAAATAGAAAATAAGGTTGGGATTGTCCGGCAATATATAATGGGGTCTAAAGTTAATCCACGGTATATAGACATGCTTGAGAATTTGTTGGTTATAGTAGAAAAAGAATCTCCCGAATTTTTTACTTTTTCTACTTTGGTGAAAGACCTTTTCGGTGTAGCTTCTGCAAAGAGCGGGATCATAGCCATATATGGCGCCCTCGCCGGTAATCCTGTGGCTAATTTACACGAAATGCTGGAATACCTGGTGGGTAAGGGGATTCTTAGGCTGGAGTTTGATGGCAGCGATCTTTCTTTGAGGTTTTTTAAAAATAGTTATGTGATTCCTCTTTCGCGGGAGGGTTTGAAGATAGCTCAGCGCGGGCCGGCCAACCCGCATTATCTTTTGCGGGCGATGCAACGTACATTTTTTCAGCACGACGATAAAGCCCTGAGTGCGGCAATAAGGGAAATGCAGCCCCGTGATTTTACGGTGCATACTCCGGAGCTCCAGTTTCCTAATACGCAAACGAAAAAGTTCCAGGAACTTAGGAATTTGTTGCTTAGGGCGGAGAGCGTCATCGGTGCCGCTGATCCGGAAGAGTTGCTGGATGATATGCGCAGCATTATCGGCGACCAAGATTTGACCTGGAACGATTTAGATAAAGATTTGTACTTAAGCTATGTAGGCTCAGGCTCGCATAAGGATGTTTTTAAGATTTCTGTTTTGCGCCAAAGCGGTGAGGTTATTGAGGTTTCTTTTGCGTTCAAGCAATCTGGCGAGGGAGGGTTGATCACCCCCGAAGAGGTGCGTGATGTCCAACAATTTAAAGGTGAGCGCGCACCACATGTCGGGGCAAAGCTTCATGTCGAGTCAGACGGTTCGACTTGGTACCTGGAAGAATTTATTTCCGGTGATACCGCCTATAAGTTGATGGAAGATGGAAAATTAACCATAGTCCAGAGAAAAAACATAGTGGATACTGCGTTGTTTGCCAATAGCGTGCTAGGGCATGTTCCCCGCGATATTCACGCTAATAATTTTATTATGCGCGACAATGGTGATGAGGCAGTAATGTTTGATTTCGGCGGAGCTCAATTGCATATAACCGGTAAGGATTCCAATCCTGCGCAACGAATTTCATTTTTGGCGATTTTGCTGGCAAATTACGGGTTGCATAATGCTGCCAGGCCGGAAGATAATCATTTTATTTTTGATGCGATAATGGAAAGCCCATCTTTGCGCGCGGCCGATAAGCGCATGCTTTTAGAGAGTGCTTACGCGGAGGTCCAACGAATAGGCATATCAGGCGTTAATAAGATTTTATATTCTGCGCGGCATTTATTTTGGGAGCAGAGGATAACGGAGGGGTTCGATAAATTTTCTCAAGAGTTTTCCGAGGCGTTAGGGGGCTATGTAACAAAGATGGAAGCGAACCCTGGTATTTTGTCGCCGGCGCATAAGGGCGGAGTTGATTTGTATGGGGCAGAGTCGGTGATCAGGTATGCTAACCGTAAATCTGCATATTTATCCGGTAAGACATATCGTTTGAATTTTTCTGCTGTTCCTTTTGACCTTTCTAATTTCCGTGGTTTTACTCCTGTAGCCGGTACGGCACAGCGTATTCACCGCTGGGAAGATATTTAACGCCGGTGCGATACTCCTTGACCACTTTCCCTTGTAAAATTTTCATTTCGCACTTATAATTTAAAGAGTACATCAATTAAGAAAGGGCAGGTATGGCAACTAATCAAAAACTCGAGCTCGAATTAAAAAATATTTCCAAAGACATGTCCAAGCGCGGCATCAAGTATTCTTTTCTTGATAAGCTGCAGAATACTTTAGCGAAGGACCAATACACCGCAACCGATAACGATAACTTTTTAGCTCTTTCTCTGGCGATCCGTGACCGTATCACCGAACGCTGGATCGCGACCCAACAGCGTTACCATAAAGAAAATGTAAAACGTGTTTATTATTTATCTTTGGAATTTTTAATCGGCCGCCTTTTAGGCACCAATGTGATGAATCTAGGCCTGGAGCAGGATGTTAAAGACGCGATGAAAGAGCTCGACTTCGATCTTGAGACTTTACGCGAGTGTGAATCTGATGCCGGCTTAGGCAACGGCGGTTTAGGCCGCCTGGCGGCATGCTTTCTGGACTCTATGGCGACGATGGGTATCCCTGCACAAGGCTATGGCATTCGTTATGAATACGGTATTTTTAACCAAAAGATCATCAATGGTTTCCAGGTAGAATTTCCCGATGAGTGGCTGCGTAAAGGCTATCCTTGGGAGATCTTGCGCGAAGAGTATACGACCCGCATTCAATTTTACGGTAAGACCCATATGTTTAATGATAACAGGGGGCGCTTGCGTGTGAAGTGGGTCGATACCGAAGATATTTTTGCCACACCCTATGATATTCCGGTAGTCGGCTGCGGCAATGACGTCGTTAATAACTTACGTTTGTGGGCGGCACGCTCATCCGAAGAGTTCGATCTAAAATACTTTAACGACGGCGACTACGAACAGGCGGTTTATAATAAGGTAAATTCTGAGATCATCTCGAAAGTCCTATATCCTAATGACGCCATGGTGCGCGGCAAAGAGCTGCGTTTAAAACAGGAATACTTTTTTACGGCGGCCTCGATCGCCGATATTATCCGCCGCTATAAAGTTGGCAACGACAGCTTTAAAAATTTTGCCGAAAAGACTGCGATCCAGCTTAATGATACCCACCCGGCGGTGGCGATCGCTGAGTTGATGCGCCTTTTGATCGATGAAGAAAATTTAGATTGGGATACGGCGTGGGATATTTGCACCAATACTTTTGCTTATACCAACCACACGGTAATGCCGGAAGCGCTGGAGCTTTGGCCCGTGCCGTTATTTGAAAAACTTCTTCCCCGGCATATGCAGATCATCTATGAGATCAACCGCCGGTTTATGGAGGAAGTCGCGGTCGAATTCCCCGGTGATAATGACCGTTTACGCCGGATGTCGCTGATCGATGAGAGTGGCACCAAGCAGATCCGTATGGCTCACTTGGCGATCGTTGGTTCCCACTCGGTCAACGGTGTCTCCAAATTGCACAGCGATATTTTAAAGGCCAATCTGTTTAAGGACTTTTACGAGATCTGGCCGGAAAAGTTTAACAATAAGACTAACGGTATTACCCAGCGCAGATGGCTCTGGAAGACCAACACCGGCTTGTCGGATTTGATCAGCGACGCGATCGGTAATAAGTGGGTGACGGATTACCGTGAATATAAAAAATTATTGCCGTTTAAGGATGATAATTCGTTTTGCGACCGTTGGGCGAAGATCAAATACAATAATAAAAAGCACTTAAGCGATTATGTTTTTCATACCAGCGGGATCTCGATCAACCCGGATTCGATGTTCGATGTGCAGATCAAGCGTATTCATGAGTATAAGCGCCAATTTTTGTTCGGGCTTTACATCATCACCCAGTATTTAAAAGCGCGCCATGACCCCAATGTTTACTTTACGCCGCGCACGTTTATTGTCGCGGGCAAATCCGCGCCGGGTTATTTTATGGCCAAGCGCATTATTAAATTTTTGACCAGCATTTCGGCCTTTATTAATAAGGATAAGCGCGTTAATGACCTGATGAAGGTAGTATTTTTAGAGAATTACCGCGTATCGCTTGCCGAGAAGATCTTCCCCGCCAGTGATTTGTCGGAGCAGATATCCACGGCAGGTACTGAAGCCTCCGGCACCGGTTGCATGAAGTTTATGATGAACGGCGCGATGACGATCGGCACCTTAGACGGCGCCAATGTCGAGATCGCTAATGCTGTGGGTAAGGAAAATATGTTTTTGTTCGGGTTGACCGTCAAGGAGATCGCGGCGTTACGTGAAAAGGGCTACAAGCCGCAGGAGTATATTGACAACCATCCGCTTTTAAAAGAGGCGATCGCGCTGATTGAGAGTAACTTCTTCTCGCCGGTCGACCACGACCTCTTTAAACCGTTGATCGATTCGATCTCTTACCAGGACCCATATTTTATCTGCGCCGATTTTGAAAGTTACTGTACAACGCAGGATATTGCTTCCTGGGCTTACGGCAACAAAAAAGAGTGGACGCAAAAATCGATCATTAACGTAGCCAACTCCGGGATCTTTTCCAGCGACCGCACGATCAAGGAGTACTCTGAAGGCATCTGGGGCGTAACGCCGAAGTTTTACGAACCTAAAGGCGAGTAAGAATGGATGATGCCAAAAAGCCGCTGATCCTGGTGATCGATGACGAAAACGGCATCCGCATGTATTTAAAGATGATGTTTGAAAAGAAGAATTTCGCGGTAGCCGAGGGCGACAACGGGATCGAAGGATTTGAGCAGGTCGTCAAGGAGTTGCCGGCCTTGGTGGTCATGGATATCGCGATGATCGGCTTAAGCGGTATCGAAATTTACCGGAAAATACGCGCACGCGAGGATACTAAAGATATCCCGGTTTTGTTTTGTTCGGCCTTAAGCTTGCCGCCGGATATAGAGATCTCACCGAAAAATAAGGTTGATTATTTAAATAAGCCGTTTGAATTCGATGAGGTTTACGCTAAAGTGGTTGATCTTTTGAGTATAAAATAATATGGCTAAGCCGCAAACGACATTGCGCCAAAAAGATATCTCCCGCGTTTTACGCGCCCAGAAAAATATCCGCCGCGATAAGATCAAAAGTCAAAAACCTAAGCAAAAGGGTGCATACTTATATCCTTGAAATTTTTGTACCGTGTAGTATTATGGTATAAAATCAAGGAGACAATTATGGATGTACAATCGCAAACTTTTAAAATATTGGTCGTCGACGACGAAGAAGATGTCCGTTCCCTTTTGGGGATCATGCTCGAAAAGCGCCACTTTAATGTCGATCAGGCGGCGAATGGCAAAGAGGCCCTGATCAAAGCCAATAGCGTCGCGCCGGATTTGATTTTGCTTGATATCCACATGCCCGGTATGGACGGGTTTCAGGTCTACCGCCGGTTAAAAGAGCTTGAGAACACTAAGAATATTCCGGTGATCTTTTGCACCGCATTACGCATCCCCGATATTATCAACGGTATTAAGTCGCCCACCGACGATTACATGCAAAAGCCTTTTGATTTTGCCCTTTTACACGAAAAGATCAACAAGATCCTTAAAGATACCAAACAACCCGGCCAGTAAGGTGTGACTGATTTCGTGTAGGGGCGACCCTGGCGGTCGCCCGGGCAGGGGCTAGCCCTGCCCCTACATCGAAACCGTGGTAGTTGTCGAAGGTGTAAATTTGTGTTAATATCCTATACATGAGCAGGTTGAATGTAGTTCGTTATCTGGCTGTTTTAGCGCTTTTCGCCATTTTACCGTTTAAGGGCTTTTGCGCCGATGATCTCTGTTGCGACTTCCGCGACCAGACCCAGAAGTGCGTTGAGGTCGTCAAGCGTTGTACTCCCGGCGCAATCGAGATCTCTTCTACTCATAATGCGATCATTAAACTAGGTTACTTTTACGCCGGCAAAGCGCCCATTTATATCAAGGTCAATGACGATTGCCCCCGCGGCCAGACCTTAGAGATCGAGGCCGAGCCCGGCGCACAATTTAAAGATGCCCAGCCTGCGATTAAAACGCAGACCGCGGAATTTGTTTGCGGTAGTTTGACCCCCAATAAGATCCACTTTGACTTGGGAGTTGGCAGCCGTACCTTTACCTACTACGATAACCCTAAGGATTGTTCGCCGGCCGATTTTCTGGAAGAGAAAGGAAAGCCCCCGGAGAAAGGCGCAGTGAATGGTAGATAAACGCCCGGAAGTTTATGTTTCGACTGATGTGGAGACCGACGGCCCCATTCCCGGTGAATATTCGCTTTTAAGCTTTGGTTCCGTTGCTTTTAATCTAGATAAATCGATCATCTCGACCTTTTCCGCCAATGTCGAGACTTTGCCCGGCGCGCGTCAGGACGCCGAGACCATGAAGTGGTGGGCGACTCAGGGCAATGCCTGGGAGGTGTGCCGTAAAGATACAAAACCGCCCCAAGTCGCGATGAAAGAATACTCCGATTGGTTTAAGACTCTCCCCGGTAAACCGGTCTTTGTTGCTTATCCGGCGTCGTTTGACTTTTCTTTTATCTACTGGTACTTGATGAAATATGTCGGCGTAAGCCCCTTTGATTATCTCGGGTTAGATATTAAAAGCTACGCCATGGCGGTTTTAAAAAAACCCTTTTATCACGTCACCAAGACCAACATGCCCAAGGAGTGGTTTGATTCCAACAACAAGAGCCACGTCGCCTTAGAGGATGCGATCGAGCAGGCGATGCTCTTTTGCAACATCGTAAGGTTTAATAACACGCAAAAGGGCTAGCTTAAACTTATCTTCCCAAAACATTTGACGCGAGTATAATAAAAACGATATGGATTTTTATGCAATCCCACCCTTAATAAGTTCGTTGTTATTTTTATCTTTTGGTGTTGCTGTATTTAAAAAAAGTAAAAATAGAGTGGTTTGTGTTGGATTTTTTTTGAGCACATTAGCCACTTTTTGGTGGCAATTTTCATGGTTTCTTTTATTTTTTATCGGTGCATACGATAATGCTAATTTTTTGGTAAAGGTGGGGTATTCCGGAATAACCTTTATACCAATAACCCTTTTTCATTTTTTTGCAGATTATACCGGAAACTTACGAGCAAAATCATGGATAAGATTTTACTACGCCGCAGGATTTATTTTTATGGTTTGCTTGTGGTCTACTGATTTGTATATTTCAGGATTTTATAAAAATTTTTATGGGTATTATCCGAAAGCGAATGTGGTTCATTTATTGTTTTTGCTATTGACAGTTTTTGCCGCTTTGCAGAGTTTTTATTATTTAGTATTTAATGGAAAAAAAGTTGGATGGAGTAGTGTGCAAGGTGTTCAAACAAAATACCTTATCGCTGCATTAGGCGTTTATTGTTTTGCGGCAACTGATTTTTTTGCTAATTATGGTACTGAATTCTATCCTTGTGGATTTTTGGCCATATTATTTTGTCTGTTTATTATTGCTTACACTATCTTGAAATATAATTTATTTGAAATCGGCGTTATCGTAACCCGCGCTACGGTATTCGTTTTAGTTTACGCTGTTGTTTTAGGTTTACCCTTATGGTTGGCTTACGGTTCAAAGTTGGGCAAGCACGCGATCTGGCTGATGCTCCTTTTTGCTACCGTGGGCCCATTCGTTTATACTAAATTACGCTTAGCGGTTGAACAGAAATTGTTCAAGCAACAAAAGCTCCAGCTTGCTGCCGAGGAGCAAACGCGCCGCCAGCGGGCTATGGATAATTTTTCGGCGTCGTTGGCCCATGAGATCCAAAACCCGGTGGTTGCGGTAATGGGTCGGGCTTCGATGGTACGTGAATCGATTGTAAACGATCTAAAAGGAAAAGTTGATGATAAGCTGATCGATTATTATGCCAAACGCCTTTGCGGCATCGAAGATGATGTGACTAGGGTGGCGAATATTATCAAGACCGTGCGGGAATACTCTAATTATACCAATAGCGCACAAGCCGCGCTTAAGCTGGATGATCTGGTGCAATCATTTCTTTATTTAGCCGGTCCGCAATTTAAAAAAGAAGGGATAACTTTAAATATGGATATTGCTAATGGTTTATCAATCATGGGCAATAAGGTGCAGTTGGAAGAGGTATTGCTTAATTTAGCCGACAATGCGATCCATGCTTTAAGCGATAAGAGAACGCCCCCTAACCCCCTCTTTAACAAAGAGGGGGAACGAAGTTCGTGCCCTCGCTTTGCTAAAGAGAGGGCCGGCGAAGCCGGGGAGAGTTCTGGAGATGACAAGCAAATTTGGCTTTCTATAAAACTTACACCGGACAATAAAATTCTAATTGGATTTAAAGACAATGGTTACGGTATCTCTAAAAATCTCCTGGAAGATATCTTTCTCGATTTTGTGACTACCAAAGGTTCATCCGAAGGCTTAGGTATGGGCCTCTCCCATTGCCGTAAGATCATTGCTTTGCATAAGGGCAAGATCTGGGCGGAGAGCGAGGGGGAGGGCAAGGGTGCGGCGATCTTGGTGGAATTACCGCTAGTATAAAATTATTAATTTTTCACTTGTCTTTTGTCATTTTTCATGGTATAGATAAATCATGCGCCGAAGCTTGATTTTTGTATTTGCCATTTTATCTTTTACCAATACCGCTGCCGCGCACCATTCCGGCGGGGGTGGCGGGTACAGGTATACTTACCGGTGTGTGCCGACATCTTATAGTTATTACAGCTATGGCCCCGTTCAGCGCCAGAAAAGTTTCGAAGCCGCCATAATCCCTGAAATAAATAAGGCGAAAAAAACAATTGTTCTCGTGGCAAAGCGTATTTCGTCGTGGAGAACCGGTCGCGCGCTTGCGGCAGCACAAAAACGCGGCGTCAAGATTCAGATCATCTCCGAAGTAAAAAATAAATCTACAAAATTGCTCGATAGCGTTACCAGATACGAGGATAATATAAATCAATTCGGTGGGGAATTTGCCATCATCGACGGGGAAGAGTTTATATCCGGATTATCGGGCAAATATAATTTTATTTCTACCAGCCAGGATTATATAAAAGTATACCAGGACGATTTTAACCGTACTTGGGAAACCTGCGCGTTGACGACCAAGAAAACGCGCCCAAGCCCGTGGCCCAAGCCGCTACCCAAAACCAAAACATTCGAAATTAAGCTGACAACGCCGCCGCCGGCGATCAGCTCGGAGAGTGTGGTCGATCGGTTGGAGAAGATGCTGAAAACTCCAGCCGGCCACAATGATGTTGTTTCTGCGCCGTATAAGTCCAATCCCATTACGGAAGATAAGCGCAAACTCACCGTAGTCAATAATGAAAACCCCATAGATTATTTTCCCAAGGTTAAGTACAGCACCGAGCCGGTAGCGGTTGAAAATAAAAAAGATTACGTTTTTTTGCCGCACAAAAAAGATATTCAAATAATATCTTACAGATCAGCTGAGTGGGTGGATAGCGATTTCATTCATCCAGATACCATCACGGTTGGCGATGCCTTGGAGGTTTTGGCTAAAGAGATGTTGGTTAATAAGGGTTTTAACATCTTAAATATCGGTGGATTGAAAAGAAAAACTTTGATGTTCGACGATTATCGTAATTATGATCTTGACTTAGAGGTAACTTATCCGAAGCAAATCAATATTGATGGTAAAATTTTTAAGCAAATACGATTTAGAATCCAGTTATACGATCATATTAAAAATACTTATCCGTTTTCGGTGGAAACGTTTAGTGAGCCTTACAATACACCGGAGCAAGCCGCCAAGAGCGTTACCGTTGCGGCTAAAAAAATATTAGAGGGTCTTATTGCTAAAATGCCTAATAACTAAATATTACTTAATATTGACAAAGTAATATTTATATGCTATATTCTGGTTGGAGGTAAAAACAATGAGCAAAGCTACATTCGCGATTAAAATCGATGACGTTGTGGTCAAGAGTTTCAAATCTTTCTGCGATGCACACGGTATCAAATACAGCTTTTTTATCGAAGATGCCATTAAGCGTAAACTGGCCGACGAGGAACTTAAAGAGGATATTTTAGATTTGAAAACCTTGCATCACCAAGAGAGAGATTCAATCTCCTTAGACCAATATCTGAAAGAGCGTGATGCATAAAATAGAGATTATTTCTGCCGCTCGTAAAGATTTAGACGATCTGGAAAAGAGGATCTTTTTGCAGATTAAAGAAAAAATGCTTTCATTGGCTGACAATCCGCGTCCGCATGGATCTTTGAAACTTACCGGCGAAGGAGGCTATAGGCTGCGCACCGGTGATTACCGCATCTTATACCGTATTGACGACAAAATCAAAACCGTTTATATTTACCGTATTAAGCATCGTCGGGAAGTATATAGGTAGTACCATCCTTCCCAACCCCTTTTACCCCGCGAAGGATTTAAAATAGAATAGGAATACCATGTAGTTTTTGTCATAATGTTCAAAAAACGTGGTATTTTTTAGAAAATTATATGAAAAAACGTGTTTACATCGAAACGACGATCCCAAGCTTTTACCACGAGGTGCGCCAAGAGCCCGAGATAATCGCTCGCGTAATTGGACGCGTGAGTGGTGGGATAAACATTCATGTAATTACGAATTAGTTACCAGCCAACCGGTTATCGAAGAACTGGAAGATGGCGATTATCCGAACAAAAAAGACGTTTTACTGTTATTGCGCAAAATACCGATACTGCCGGTAGAAAATGAGATTATTGATATTGTTAAAACATATATCGGGAACAAGATAATGCCCAAGGATCCAACCGGCGATGCGTTGCATTTGGCTTTGGCGTCTTATCGTAAATGTGATTTTCTTTTGACTTGGAATTGTAACCATTTGGCGAACGCCAATAAATTCGCGCATATACGCAGTATTAACGCGGTTTTAGGCTTATTTACGCCGGGCTTAGTAACGCCTCTCGAATTATTAGGAGAATAAAAAATGAAGGATGATAAAATAATATTACGCATACGCGAAGCTCGCCACCGCATTTCGGCTAAATTCGGTCATGATATTGAAAAGATGGTGAAATATTATGTTCGTAAGCAAGGAAAGCATAAAAGTTGCGCTTTAGCTGTAACGCATCATTGATTTCTTCCCACCCCCCTTTACTCCGAGAGGAATTTAAAATAGAATGGAAGTATGTTTATTGAAGATGTGTATTTTTCTGAAATGGTGCGCTTTTGCATATCCATATACATCTAGATATAATTATGAATCCTTTTGCTCTATCTTGCGTTATAACTGCGGCGATAACTACTTTTTTGGCTTTTTTTGTTTATTTACGCAATACAAAAGCCCCCTTAAATAAAATATGGGGATTACTTTCTTTAGCTATTGATGTTTGGATTATAAGCGAAGCTAAGTTGTCAGTGTCTTCTAGCGCTCCCGAGGCTCTTTTTTGGGATAGAGCTCTTTACGTCGGGTCGGTTTTTATCGCCCAGCTTTTTTTGCATTTTGTTCTTATTTTTTTAAATATTTACAAAGAGAAAAAAAATATATTATATATTTGGTATGTTTTTAGTTTTGTTTTTTTAATTCTTAATTTTACCTTTTTGTTTCGTGAGGGGATGATTTTTACCAAACCATTGGGTATAAATTATTTGCCAAAGATCGGCAGTCTTTATTTTCTTTTTCCGATTGTATTTATCGGATGTGTGGGGTATTCATTTTATTTGATGCTGCATATGTATCGCTTTGTGTCCGGTTCTAAACGAAATCAAATTAAATATTTATTTTTAGGTGCAATAATTGGTTTTGCTGGTGGAGTTACCAACTTTCTTCCTCCGCTGGGTATTAAAATTTCTCCAGTAGGTAATTATTTTATGGCTTTTTATACGTTTATTATTTCTTACGCTATAGTCAAACATCAACTAATGGATATCCGCGTTGCGATAACTCGCGGTGCTATTTTTATTATGGTTTACGGCGCTGTCCTTGCCTTTTCATTATTTTTAGGGTATTGGTTAAAGAGCTGGTTGGTATCTTCTATCATTACCGTAGCCATCGCGATGTTTGCGCCGTTTATCTACACCAACATGCGTCTCGCCATCGAACGCCGCTTCTTCTATCAGGAAAAGATCAAGCTGGTCCAGGAGGAGCAATTGCGCCGGCAAAAGACAATCGACACTTTTTCCGGTTCCATGGCCCATGAGATCGCCAACCCGATCCATGTCATTGTGGGTTTGATCGATATGGTCAAGATCAAGACCTTAGGGGATTTAAAAGATAATATCCCCGAGAAAGACCGGGCTTATCTGGAAGAACGCTTTAAGACGATTAGTGAGGGAGCCTTCAGGATCGCCGGGATGGTCAAGACGATCCGGGAGTTTTCTTCGCAAACCACAGGAACCTTCAAGCCGGTGGCTTTAAAAGAGGTGATAAAGAATGTCTTGACCATGCTCTCCGGTAAGCTCAAAGAGGAGACGATTAATTTAGAGGTAAGCCTTGTTGATGATATTACCGTGATCGGCAATAAGATCGCCCTGGAAGAGACGATTTTAAATATCCTGCTTAACTCGATCGAAGCCTTTGCCAATTGTGAAAC